>JGI12316J15310_10000015_pt42 | contig 343012 bp, 276 predicted proteins | sample MarCyaLeptolynsp_FD_15310 | JGI IMG/M metagenome (IMG submission 15310)
CGGCAACGGGCCGAGCAGGCGGAAACCCGGGAAGTCCTGGAACGGCAACGGGCCGAGCAGGAACGGCAACGGGCCGAGCAGGCGGAAACCCGGGAGGTCCTGGAACGGCAACGGGTAGAGCAGTTGCTGGCTCAACTTCATTCTCTGGGTATTCAACCGAATTTGAATGGGGAGCTTGAGTAGTTGGGATCTATTCCTCGTCTATCTTTTGCCTGATGCCTGCTGTAGTTTCAAGAGGACTGGAGGACTTGATCTAGAATCGACTCCAGGGTTTGCCAGATCCGATCTAGCCAATCCAGATGTTCTGGTTTCATTAAACAACATCGCAGGCAGGCAATGCGATCGCAATCCCACTCCATCTCTGGTGCCGCCTCTGCCAACAAGGTTTGAGGCAACTGCACCACTGCAAGGTAGAGATTCTCTGCTGCTGCCGCTTGAAAAATGGCTCTAGACAATTGCGATACCCGACTTCCGGTCCGATCCCTGGGTGCCCAAACGACAATGTCCAATTCTGGGGGAAAAATAACCATCAGCCGGGAATCTTGTTGTATCTTTTCGACGAACATCAACGCTGCCCGCCGCGCCTGACTCAGATTATTGGCAAACTGGCCCCCTGGAACCAACGGCAGCCACCGTTGAGTCGCCCAAAGGGCCACAGCCGCTGCCCCCGATCTAGAACATTCCAGACTAATTTCCCCTAAGTGGAGGTCAGCTGCCCCAAAGTAGGTATAAGGAGAATCGTGCTGATAAAAGCCGACAATCGCAGGATCCTGAAACAGCACGCAGCCGCATCCAAACGGTTGCAGGCCATGCTTGTGGGGATCGATGGCAATCGAATCAACCCCTGGCAGAGCCTTGAACGTCGCCTGGGTTTCAGCAGTCAGATTATCTGCCAGGCTAAAATAGCCGCCGTAGGCCGCATCTGCATGGATGCGGAAACCATACTGAGCCTGCAGTTCCAGGATGGCGGGTAAAGGATCTACTGACCCCGTTGCCGAAGTTCCCAAGGTCACGACAACAGTGCCCACGTTTCCCTGGTCAAGCAATTGCTTCAGGGCATCAACATCCATCCGCGCCCGACAATCGTACGACACCGCCTGAAAATCTAGCCCCAGAACGCCACAGATCCGTTCGTGAGTATAATGCGCTTGTCCAGAGGCAACGACAGTCTTACCTGGAGCAAGGCGTCCCGCGACCCATAGAGACTCCAGATTGGCCATCGTGCCGCCGCTCGTCAGGTGGCCCAGATGGTTCTTCCATCCTACCATCTGGGCAATTTCAGCAACGGCTTCCTTTTCCATTATTGAACTGGCTGGCCCGCCTTCAAAGGCATGGTTGTTAGGATTAATCCAGAGTGACAGGGCATAAGCCAGTCTGGTAATTGCAGGCGGTTGCTTCACCATTTGCCCAATGTAAAACGGATGATAAAAGGGGTAGTTGTCTTGCATCCGTTCTGCGACTTCTAGCAGTACTTCTCGCACTGCTGTTCGATCTGTGGACGGTTCAAATTCTGGTAGGTTCTGAAAACTTTCCTCCAGCCGTTCCAGCGCCTCTTTGAGCAAGACCAAACTTTCTTTTTCTAATGTCATGTTGTGATTCCTTGGGAGGCATAGGGCAGAAGGAAAAGGCAATCAGAGGGCAATTTCCATTTTCTGAATTCCAGGTATGGCAATGTTCCCTGACTTAGAACGAGATCCAAATGCTGCTAGTGTAAAATAATTGAGCTTCGGTGTTCGCGATCGGAGCTATGTTGATTTTTTCAAGCTAATCTCTAGCAATCTATTCCTAGCCTCCCTGTCAATTTGAGTCAAGTCAATCTGGGTAATTTTAATGATCGCGATCGCAGGCACCACTAAACTACTAGGCGTAATTGGCCACCCGGTTGAGCACTCCCTGTCTCCTATTATGCACAATGCTGCGATCGCGCACATGGGCATGGACTATGTTTATCTACCGCTACCCGTCCAGCCGGAGAATTTAGCCACCGCCCTTACCGGATTTGCCGCCATCAATCTCCAAGGCTTCAGCATCACCATTCCCCACAAACAGGCTATTATGCCCCTGCTAGCCGAGATCTCCCCCGTCGCGCAAGCCGTGGGAGCCGTCAATACTGTTTGGCGCACCGACCAGGGTTGGAGCGGTACCAATACCGATGTCGCTGGCTTTCTCGCGCCGCTGCAGGCCCGCGAACAAGACTGGCGTCAAGCCAGGGTGGCCATTCTCGGCAATGGTGGTGCCGCTCGAGCGGTGGTGGTGGGTTGCGAGCAACTCGGCTGCGCCGAAATCTGCATCGTTGGGCGCAATTGGGAAAAGCTGCAAACCTTCCAGCACAGTTGGGCCGATTCAGCCGTGGCGTCGAAGTTGAGCCTTCACCGCTGGGAGACATTACCCAACCTGTTACCGACCGTAAATTTGTTGGTGAATGCGACGCCCATTGGTATGTATCCCAATGGAGACGACTCTCCTCTTACCCTGGAGGCTCAGAACGCATTGTCTTCCCTGCCAGATGGGGCCATTGCCTACGACTTGATCTATACTCCCAATCCGACTCAGTTTCTGCGGCAAGCGGGGGCGGCGGGCGCGATCGCAATCGACGGCCTGGAAATGCTCGTGCAACAAGGCGCTGCCGCCCTGCAACTCTGGCTGCAGCACCCCCCCCCTGCGGACGTCATGCGGCAGGCCCTTAAGCGATCCCTGGGCATTTGATCGGGCATCGCTCAGCGTTCGTCTGCAAAGCCACCACATACGAGGTCATTTGAACCGACGAATCGCTTGATAAACAGACCGCAAAAGCCACCGAATTCCCGCAACAAAGATATCCACGAGCAAAACGATTTCTAAAAATAGCAACCAGCCAAAATGCCACAGGATAGGAGCCGGAGGGCGAGAACTTATGATTCCTGAGCATATCCCCCAAACAAAGTTCAAGCTGGCTAAACAAACGACTCGCCGCCTGAGATTTTCCCGCTTCCATGGACGCAATAGCCAAGTGACGACGATTAGCTCTAGCATCATAATAGCGAGCACAACCAGGACTAGCCTCAGATCGGGAGGTTCATACGAACTCGGAATAAAGTCAGTCGGTGGATGAGCTACGTTATGTTGATAATCGAAAACGATGGCCCAAGCACAGAATAGCCACACCAGGACAATGCTGGCGATGCGGGAAATTAGACCGATATTGCGGCAAATTTTGGCACGAATTGCTCTGAGTTTTACAAACACCATCATAAGAAAATTTAAAGACTCATCCCTTTACAGGCAAACTGAGTACTGCAAACCCAACAACACCGTTCAATTCCTCACGAACAGAAAGCGCAACGATCTATAATGCTGGGTTTGCAGAGTCTACTGACGGATGGCTTACTCCAGGTTGATAATCTTGGTCAGGCGGTCGATGCGGGCCACCTTTTCAATGCCGTTTTGAGGATTCTGCAGAATTTTCCCAGTCAGCGTACTGGGGCCGCCGTTATAAAAGTGGGCCACCGCTTGTGGGTAGTCCCGGGCATCCCAGCCAACGCCATTTTCTGTCTGGACGCGCTTGAGTTTGACATTGACGACATCCCGTTTGAGATACACCGTGGGCAGGGTAAGGTTCCCAGCGAACCATGCCAGCAACAGCGTCACGCCCGAGCGAGAGGGACTTTCTTAGAAAAATCAGCAGTTGACATATGGTTTTGTGTGGATGAGGGTGAATCATTCAGACTTGAACGCAGACAGATGCCTGATCTTTGATTCAATGTTGAACGTGTTTCATGCACTCTAATTCACTAACTATACAACAGATCCAGAGAATGGTGTAAAAAGCGGTAAATCAGTTGAATCGCAAGGTCTGAGATCGTGTCTGCGGAATTGCCCTCAATTTGTAGGTTGGATTTCCGCTATCGCTGCAACCCAACCCAAAGTCTTCTGGTGTTGGATTTCGCGAACTCACCCCAACCTCCCTATTATTTGCAGCATCTCTGATAGGAGAAAACCCAACAAAAAGCCTTTCTCTATCAAATTTCTCGATCTTGGCTCAACCCAGTTTATATGAATATATTCTGAACAGTTTATTAGACATCATCTTAGGAGACTGTCCAAAAATGAGTGCATACTTTCCAGCAAGCAAAATGATTTTTCCGATCGCAAAGACGCAAAGGACACAAAGCCTGCTTCGCGAACTTTGTGACTGGGTGGTGAAATTTTTCTAGCTCAATTTTCAGAGAGTCAGGTCAGGCCAAACGTGTATAGTATATTCAGTGAATCTGAATAGAAATCTGCGAATACTTCTTTTGTTCTCCCTGAGTTGTTTGCGAACACTGACAGTAATGAAAACAAGATTTTTGCGTCACTCTGCCTCAAGTTATGCGTCCTTAAAACGGCATAACTCTCAGTTTGATTTTGCTCGACGACGGGCATTAAGAGTATTTAAATCGAATGCAATCTACTCTTTTATTCCTAAGAATGCTTGCTCTACGCTCAGACTCTCTATCGCGATTGACAATGGAGCGATCAAAACACCGGATGATTTCGGTTGGATTCACCAAAATAATGCGACGTTTAGTGCAGAGTTAGCTGATTTGATAACTGCAGATTATACGTTTGTTGTTTTGAGATGTCCATACAGACGTTTAGCCAGTGTATACCTGGACAAAATTGTCGGTCGAACAGGGACAGCATGGCAGCTACACGCTACGCTAAACTATACGATCGATCTGGATGAATTTACCTTTACTGATTTCGTTAAAGTGCTCCAAAACAAGAAAATCAGAACGAGCGATATTCATTGGCAAGAGCAAGTTGATTTTTTGATTTATGAGGAATATGATGATTATTTTTGTCTGGAAGAATTTGAGCAGGTAGCGAGCCAACTGAAGCAAAAAATCAATTTAAACGTTGTCGATGCTAGGGGTTTAACGAAACATGGTAGCGATCGGTATATGATTCTAGATGAAAATGAGGATTTCTCGACAACAAACCCTCTAGATATCCTTTTTCTGCTCAAAAAGGAAGGGAAATATCCCCACCCTAAATCGTTGTTTACTGAAGAGTTGAGGGCAATTGTAGAAGATTGCTATAAAGATGATATAAAATTGTATTGCTCACTCTTCGATCCAGCTAATTTACTCTTTGGGGATGCCTGAATCTTGAAGGATCTTAGTCACAAAAGCAGTTAGATTGCTCGTTCTTTTTTACAGGTTTTGATGCGCTGATATTAGAATAGACTCTGCTGAGTTGAGAGCATTGAGTTTTTCCCGAAAGCAAGACTTTATATAACAAATAAGTCAGGTTTATTTGTTCTTTTCCTGCGATCGCAAACTATCCAATACCAAGGAAACCACAGAAAATGCACTTGTAGTATGGTGGGAAGATTGATATCAAATTCTATCCCTCATCCCTTTTCAAACCTGCGATCGCACCATTCAGGGTAAAATACCGTTTTAATGGCTATTGAAAAAAGTGTTGTCCTCTAAGCCATTGCTCTTTAGAACAGAGCGATGCGGTTAAGTCCATTGCAGGATGACGACAAAATACTTGATTCGTACTTCACGAGACATGAAAAGACACGACTATGTTTGATTGCATCATTGTTGGCGCAGGGCCTGCAGGGGGAACAGCGGCCTATCACTTAGCCAAACGGGGCCGCTCTGTTCTCGTGCTGGAAAAAGCCGCTTTACCCCGTTACAAACCTTGTGGCGGAGGGGTTTCTCCTGCGATCGCACAATGGTTCGATTTCGATTTTACCCCCGTCATTTCCATCAAAGTCAACACCATCCGCTACACCTGGGATATGGGAGATCCCATAGAAATGGAACTGCAAACCCCAGAACCGATCTGGATGGTCAGACGAGATGCATTCGACCATTTCCTCATTCAACAAGCCCAACAGCAGGGAGCAGAGTTAAAGGACAAAACCGAAGTCACAGGCATTGCATTCCAGAGTGACAGCTGGCAAGTCAACACAGCGAACGGCCCCGTCACCAGTCGTTACCTGATTGCTGCCGATGGTGCTAAAGGGCCAATGGCCAAATGGTTGGGGTTCAAAGAACGCAAGCGGCGCTTAGGCGGAGCCCTGGAAGCCGAACCCTCTGCCGACGTAGAAAACGGCCACATTGCTCACTTCGAATTTGGCATGGTCAAAAACGGCTACATCTGGAACTTCCCTAAAGCCGACGGCTATTCCATCGGCATTGGCACTTTTCGCGGCGGTGCTGCCCAAGACTTTCGGAAAATCCTAAGCGAGTACGCCACCCAATTCAAAGTAGACGTTAAAACCAGCAAGCAATACGGTCATCCCCTCTGTTTATGGGACGGTAACCAAAAACTTCACACCCAAAACGCCATCCTGGCAGGCGAAGCTGCCTGCGTTGTCGATCCCTTTACCGCTGAAGGCATTCGCCCGTCCATCTTTAGCGGCTTAAAAGCTGCTGCTGCCATTGACCAGGCTCTTGCCGGAAACATCCACGCACTAGAACACTACACCCAAACGATTAGCGAGGAATGGGGATCTGACATGGTCTGGGCCCAACGCCTTGCAGGAGCATTTTATCGTTTTCCAGGCATTGCCTACAACGTCGGCATCAAACAACCCTCGGCCACCCGACGAATGGGGCAGATTCTGTGTGGGGAAGCCCGGTATTCAGAAGTGGCGGGACGAGCAATCAAACGTCTAGGTAGCGGTTTGATCCCTGGCAAGAAAAAGTAAGATTGCCCATTGTTCATTGTTTGTTGTTCATTGTTTGCTGTTCATTGTTTGTTGTTCATTGTTTGTTGCTTGTTGTTTATTGTTGTTATTTAGAGTTCGCTTATCTCCCTGGCGGTCATAAACTTCTCCCAGGTCGTAGGAATAAACGTAACACGACGCAAGCGTTTGCTGACGATGGGACGTTCCAAACGCTCTAAAGGAGACAACTCCAGTTTGTAATATCGTTGATTCCGCTTTTGGCCCTCAATCTCGTCAGGGAACAACTCCGGGCGAGAAACTTCGCAAATCTGTTGCACCGCCGCATAATAGTTCACCGCAAAGGCATCCTGGCCAAAGGCTCTGGTCTGATAAAATGCCAACCATCTTGGCGGCCAGCAATTACGACGTTTGAGAAATTTTTCTGCACTTTCAATTGGAATACGATACCAATGGTACTCGCGGGCAAAACTCATGTCTTGCTCGTTATTCAAGATCGCAACCAAAACTTCACCCAGTATTGTCATGGAATGCAAATCAGCATTGTATAGCAGTAGTCATATCAGTTAGGACAAAATTGAGCGCACGCCCAATTTTGTCTGTCCTAACAAACCTGGCCATTGCTATATTAAACGACGGCAGGTTCCAGCATACGAATTTGCCCCAGAGTTGCATCAATCTCCACTTCGGTACCAATTGGCAATGTTAACACAGGTTCTAAATGACCAATCTGCGCACCATACCAGGCCGGAATACCCAAGGGTTGAATGCAATCCCACACGACTTCCTCCAGGGTCAACGAACTGTAGCCTCCATTTGGCAAACAACGGGTGCATTGTCCAAAGACAAACCCAGCTAGATTGTTGAAGACGCCTGCAAGTTTGAGGTGCGTCAGCAAACGATCCACTCGATAAATCTCCTCACCTACATCTTCTAGAAACAAAATCGCACCCTTTAGATCGGGCAAATAAGGAGAGCCAACTATTCCCGATAGCACCGACAGATTGCCACCCACTAATTTTCCCCGGGCTTTACCCGGCGTAATGGTCTGAATGCGATGTTTCACCTGCATTAGACGATCGGCATCTTCTGCGGCAGGCTGGTTCCGGAATGTCGCTCGCTCGCCCGCAAAGAGAACGTTTCGAAATGAAGCAGTTTGTGCTGTACGCCAGGAAGTAAGACCATTTGGCCCATGAAATGTAACCAAACCGGCACGTGCATAGATGGCCAGGAGCAAGGAGGTGAGATCGCTAAATCCAACAACGATCTTAGGATTAGCGCGAATGAGATCGTAGTCCAGATAGGGTAAAAGACGGGCGCAGCCCCATCCCCCTTGAAGGGGCAATAACATCGCAATCGCTGGATCGGCAAAAAACTGGTTGATATCTGCTGCCCGATCGACATCCCTACCCGCCAAATAGCCATACCGATCCAGTAAATGAGGAGCCAGATGGGGAATCAACCCCAATGCCTGCATCGCATCCACAACAATTTGCACATCCTGGTGCCGGAATGTTGCTCCTGCCGGACTAATCAACCCTACTCCTGCTCCTACAGACAATCGAGCAGGTTTCGCGATCGCAGACTCAGCTCCTATCGCTGATAGACGCGGATCGTTCAGCAGCGTTGCAGCAGCCGCACTGGCCATGCGAATCAGGAATTTGCGCCGGGAAAGCATTCGAGTGTGGGAAAACAGAATTTTCTTACATTACTATTCCACGATTTGCGTTACTCTTTCTTACGTTACTCTTTCGTTCGAACAATCAACCAGCAAATGCCAACAACGACTACAAGTGCCACCAAACGATCGACACTTGGCCATTGGAACACAGCACCACTTAAGACCGAAACTCCAATAATGGTGATGCTAAACCATAAAATCAGCTGGATCTCCGCAATCACAATTCCAACTCTTTGCAAATATCTGATGGTGAAGACATAAGTTGAAATTGAACAGGTAAAGCTTAAGACCGCTTTCGCCAATGCATCAAAAACCAACCGATCGCCTTGCCAAACCTGCGAAGCATGGAGAAACGCTTGGGCATCAGCAAGTCCAGCCATGAAGATTAATACAATACTGAAAATTAAGTTTTTGTTCCTTCTGGTTAGATTCATGGATGCTCCCCGGTCAAACCTGATTTCAGTGGCAAAATCGCAGATTTTCGAAAGACTAAATGCAAACTAGACTCGAATCAGCAGCCAGGCAATGCCAGCAAGCACGCCAATAGCAACCACGCGATCGCTCTTACGCCATTTAAAAAACTGACCGCTCAAAGCCGAGACCCCAATCGTGGTAGTTGCAAACCAAAGAATTAGTTGCACTTCTGGTAAGTCAATCCCAACTTTCTGCAGGTATCTAACAGTAATCAGATATAGAGAAATGGCACAGGTAAAGCCCAGTGCAGTTCTAGCCAACTCCTTGCGCACTGGCCTGCCCCGATCCCAGGATCTCGATGCGTGGATAAAGCCCTGAGCGTCAGCCATCCCTGCGATAACAATCAAGCACAGGCTTATGATTAAATACTTAATCTGAAATTCACTCACAGCAAAGGTTGTTATGAACAACTGTTTTGAAATCGACAGACAAAGCAAAGATTAACTCAAGTTATGAAATCTGGCATTGCTCAAGAATGCAGATTGCCATTTTGCGACATTTAGTGCGCCAAGCAATGGGCTGCGGGGGTGTAGAGTTTGAGTTGAATGTTACTCTCCTGAAGACAAAGCGCTGAGTAAGGATTCACCACTCACTCCACGCCAAGTCTTACACCTGCCCGCAAACCTTCCTCGAAACTAAAACTCGTAAATTCAATCAGGGTAAAACTCCAGATCGCTATATTGGATGGAGGAGTTTTACCCTGCCTTTCAGCTTTGCTGAATCAAAACCTTAACAATCAGGCATGAAGTTCCACTAGAAATGAGATACCAACGCCACCCTGGAAATCTTTCATCTGCAGCTTGCCGTCCCGATCGAGGACATCTGCTGGGTCTGCGAAAATCCGGGAGATACGAAAACGATGATAGTTAACTAAGGCTTGCCACATCGGAACATAGTTAGCATCTTCATCAAGACCTAATACTTCATCAAGCTCGTGAAGACTGTGCCAGGCACACTTCATCAGAGTATGGTGAGCGTTGTGGTAACCAAAGTTAAGCAGTAACAGATTCACCCACCAGAACCGCCGGGACAGTAACGGAGAGAAAGTATGAGACTGCTCGTATTGGAAATCACGCTTAGGAGCTGCTTCTCCGAAGATGCAAACTTCGTAATTGTGTTGAAAAGCATCAACAACTCGCAGCACCGTTATCATGCCGACGTAAGCGACGAAATAGAGCAGTAATGCCTTCAGCGAAACAATACCAAGAATGGCAAATAGCGCCACTCGTAAGCTAAGCAGAAGACCAACTCTCACACGCTCAGGACGGCGCTTGGGGTTAAAGAAGATGTTGATGAGGCTTTCCCATTGCGCAATAAAAGAGATTGCTGGGAAATAAAGCCATTCCAACCCTAGAATAATGCCCCGAACGATAACAGGGAGACGATTGAGAAAAGCAGGCAAATCTGAGCTGGCAATATCGGCCCGTTTAACATGATGAGCCACATGGTGCTTGGTCAATTCTCTGAAACGGGCGAAATAATGACCGTTGAGCCACAGCATTATCTGACCGCCTAGGATGTTGAGCTTTTGCGTACGGAAAATCGTGCAATGCATAAACTCATGGGACATATAGGCCGAGATAACAAGGCTGTGGGTTATCAGGAAAACACCCAAGAGATTGAGCAAGAGATTGGACAGCAGGAGCAACGCTACACCACCGCTGTAACCCAGAAGAGTATAGCCAATCGCTGTTGCATTCCAGAGAGGCTTGTGCTGATTCAAGAAAACGCTAGCAACGTCTTGTTGAAGCAGTCTTTTGCGAGAATAAGCCCAATGGAGTCTACCGTCAGTCTGCGTTTTTTCCTTAGTCGGAGTGAGTTTGAAGCCTGAGGGCCGAGTGCTGGGTCGTTCGGCAACGTTAATTTGCTTCGAGCGACCATTTTGTGTAGAGAAGTTGGAATAGCCCAAGGGGGGCAAGGAAACATTAGTAGCTTGGTTTGGCAACAAAGCTTGTGCCGCGTCCAGCGTCGACGCTGATTGAGAATAATTCATGGAACTTTTTACCTGATGCACACCTGAAAATGACAATACCATTCAGTGGGACAGAGTTCTACCTCTAATTAAAGGACTTTACAGAAGCTTATTAAGCGCACAAAGGAGACTTCACAGACAACGGCTCAAGGAGGTATTTTTTTTTCTTCTCCTCTTAGTATTAGAGATTGCACAATATACAGTACGTCTGTCATAAGTAAAATCCTTTTAGTAAGGTGTTTCTCGTGGAGCAGATGGAATCTGAAAGCCTCATTTATTTGTTCAAAAAAAGTACAAGCGATCGAAATCATATTAGATTTTTCGTGTCTATTATTTTGTTTTCCATGGAGAAGCCGTTCAGATGAATTTGATACATTAAATCTTCCAAGTACGGCTTACTGAGTAGCAATATGAACAATTGCTGTTTTTAGGAAAAGATCTGGCACAACTTTCTGATTACTTTATATCTGTAAAGTAAAGTTTTGACGCATGGCACGCTATCTACGGCAGTTGAGGGCCGTTATGAGGGTCAAAACTGCTGACCAAAAACTCTGAGGTTATGTTGAAAATCCTTCACTACAAGCCTTCCAACGTATCTCTTTTTCAAAATGTTTTCCGCAAATACTCAGGTCTACAGGTCTACACTCCGATCTAAGGAAGGGCTGAAACGCTAATATGCTATTTGGGGCAAAGCAGAGTTGTTGTTTGCCCAAAGACCATGCCGCTTGAAGCTTCCCCACAATCGCTTTGGAGAGCTTGAGATTGCAGTGTTTGAAAGGGCATTGAGTGGTTGTGGGACTGGCGAGAGAGGAAAAGCTGCAAAAAAAATATTGGCTTGACTTTGCTGAGATGACAATAGTGATGAAAAACTGATGGCGACTGAACGAGGCACTGTTTTTTAGTTTCTGTAGAGTTTCAGAAAACTTGTTGTAATCAAGAAGGTGGTTAAGTTCCCATAAGTAAAGAACAATTTCAGCAACTCGCCAAACAAAAAATTTCGTCAGCAATCGATTCCATGGGGCCGTCATAAGTATCTCTCCCTAATCTGATAAGACTAATCTCAGTATCAGATTTGGAAGTTCTAGTTAGAGTATGAAAGATGTTCGAGTTTTGTATATTTTTATAGAACTCTTCGAAAGAGTAGACAAGATCTAAAGTTAATCGGTCGAATCGAGCGTTTAACAGCTCGCTCGAAGACTGAAATCGACGTTATTCTTTACAGATAGTCCTCCGGAAATAAGGATTTTTGAGGATGTGGGTTCGTTCCATCTAGACGCTCAAAAATCCTGACTTGTTCATCAATACACGACTTGGAAAGTTGGCGCTCCCTTCGGGAGCGCCAACTCTGTTTTTTTGTGCCTGCATTAAAAAATAAGTTATTTTGAAAGCCTTGCGAAACAAGGCTTTCAAAATAACCTTCCAAGTTGTGCGGACTCACTTGCCAAATTGTGTAATGACCAATCGGTTGTGAAAAAATCCTGCAAAATATGCGATATTGTAGCTTCCCTTGTTTGCTGTTTCAAAAGCTTCAAGGCACCTGAAGGGCAGACGTAGGTGTTGGAGTCAGGGTCGGGCTTGGGAAAGTCAACCCATTGCTAGGGCGACCTCACACCTTACTTTGGGTGCGGAAGCCGCAACTTTTTAATGGATTTGTGTCCTCAAGGGTTGGGGTAAGTGTGAAAGAAGTTGGGGGAATATTCTCAAATGACTTTGTTATCGCTTTTCCCATCCTTCCAACATGCTGGTGTATATGATCTTCTGCATGTAGCCGATTCCTCCCCGTTCTGGGGGGCGATCGGGATTGCTGTTGTTTGCGATCGCAACGTAATAGGCAAAAAGTTGAAGCGGTATTACAGCGATGAGCGGGAAGAAAATCTCGTTGGAATCATCAACTTGCACATATTGCACATCAAGAGACGACCACAATTCTCGCTCTTTCGGAGGCCCGATCACGATTGGCTTGCCTCCATTTTCAACAATCCAACGACAAATCAAAAGGTTGCGCTGATTGATAGGGCCAGGTGTCGTTATTAGAAAAACAGGTTCGCCATCTTTGAGGGGAAGAGCATGGAGGTGGGCATATTCCTCAAGATTGGAAGCAATAGCACGATTCTGATTTGTTTCCTTAATCTTGGCTGCCCCGATCATGGCAGTTATCCAATTGGGGCCAGATCCAACAAAGGTATACATTGCAGCATCTGGATAGTCTAAAGCCAGAGATTCAATCTGGGCTTCTTGCTGAAATACTGCAGTCATTGATGCTGGTACCTGGTTGAAGAGTTCGTTGCGCAACTTGTTTACAAGTTCTAACGGTTGATAACGAACCGTTTCAGACCAATAAAGTGCGAGCGCTAATAAGGTTGCCAGGGCAGTAGTTGTTTGTTTGGTGGGGAAGGAATCTGACCAACCAGCCTGTGTTTGAAGCACTCGATCGGTCGCTGCTGTAATTTCTGCCGTGATGGGGCTGGGAACGAGATTGGTCAATGCCAATAGGATTGCGCCGCGCTGGGCAGCTTGTTGGGCAGCTTCAATCACCTTAACGGTTTTGCCTGAGGAAGTAATCAGGATGACTAAAGTGCGCCCGTTAACCAGATGGCTGCGATAACTGGTAAATTCAGCAGCTTCAATAGACTCTGCGGGAATACCAACCCAGCGCTCAAAAGCATAAGCGGCAGCGATACCTAACATATAAGGATCGCCACATCCAATCAAGACAATTCGATCGATCCGGTCTGCATAGAACTGCGCCAGGTCATGCAGTTGCTGTTTCAAGTGCTCTAATGTCTTGCGAACAACAATGGGTTGTTCGCGAACTTCCTGAATAAAGTGAAACTCTTTCATTGTTTTTCATCCTATTTAGACAGGTAATGGGTATTCAAGTTAAACCTTGGAAACTGATGAAAGTTTTGCATCATTAAGGTTGCCATTGTTGACAGATTCGGGACATGCAAGCATGGTTCATTTTTGAGTAGATTGGGTAGATCTGTTTGTGAGAATACAGAAAGTTTTACCAGGCAGGACTTGAGCCTCTGGTGCTTTAGAGTCAAGGTTGCCCTATCTTAAATCACGATCAATTCAGTCTCAGATTAGCTTTAGACACTAAGCTTAGAGGTGAGGGTGAACAGTTCTTGCCAGGCTCTTGCTGTTGTCCGAATCTGTATAGATGGGGAATACCTGCTAGCCGAGGTTCAGATTAGAAGGCGTTGCTCGCAATCTTTGTCAAAGAGGGAGTTTATCGCTCAGGAGGAATGTTGCATAAGAAATGCTGGCATTAGTCAATAGAGAGGTGAATTGGAACCTACCGCAGCATGCAACAGGTTCCAATTCATCCTTCAATCGATTACCGACACTGAAGTGTTTGGTTGTGGAATCCCATTGCCAGACGCTTCATCTGCTCAGTATACGTCAGTGTCCCCCTTACCAATATGAGGATCTGGTGAATTTGCAGCGTAGCTAATCGAAAGAATGAAAAAGCTATCAAAAACACTCAGACTTGCTTGATTTTTGAGATGACAGCAGCAAGAAAATTTTGCAGTGGTGGTTCAGTTGTGTCTGCCTGTCGACCATGGGGGGAACGTCCAAAAATCATGGTTCCACCTGAATAAGTACTACCAAAAGTTTCTGCACAACTGATGGTTTGATAGAGTCCGGAAATGAATTGGCAAAGGGTAAGTTCTTTAAAGGGGTGAAGAAAAACGGCAACAAGCATATTTTCAGTCAGTGCGTAGCGGGCATCCAGAGCAGAGTGATAATTTGCTTCTAAGAGAGTAGATAGAACTTCGCGATCGCATTTTCTCGCCTCTTTAATGACCGCAACAATTCGCATTCGATTAACCGAAGCTTGAGTTTGGATCGTCATCTGCGAGCCGACTGCTTGAAATTTCCAGATAATATTGGGAGGCCACTCAAACCGGGTTACAGAATCGGTCAACCCAGCATCCCGGAAAAATGAATCAATCTCACCATTATCCATCCCCAAAAATCCTTCACGCAAAGACTTCAATTGCACAATGAGCAGCCTCATCTTAACGTGTGTGCAGAGGACAATATCTTAACTTTCAACATTGTTTATATACTCTTAGCAGTTAGCAGTTGGCAATTAGCGCTTAGCGGTTAGCGCTTAGCAATTAGCGCTTAGCAATTGGCACGAATACCAGCCAACGATGAACAATGAACAACTAACAATGAACAATAAATCTCTGGTGTTATGGAGCTATCCCCTTTATTCTGGGTAAGGCAAGATTTTCGAACGTTGATGGGGGAATTTTGCGTCTATGAGACGTCTGGCACTGCTGAGTACATCAGATAAAACGGGACTGGTTGAATTTGCTCGCCAGTTGATTGAGGCTTTTGACTTTGAGTTGATTAGCAGCGGCGGTACTGCTGGGGCATTGCAAGCTGCCGGTCTGCCGGTTACATTAGTGTCTGACTACACAGGTTTCCCTGAAATCTTGGGCGGTCGCGTGAAAACGCTCCATCCTCGGATTCATGGTGGCATTTTGGTGCGACGAGACCTGCCTGAGGATGTCGCTGAACTGGAAGACCATCACATCCGACCGTTCGATCTGGTCGTGGTTAATCTCTATCCGTTCGAGCAAACCATTGCTAAACCGGGAATAACCTTGACAGAGGCAATCGAGCAAATTGATATTGGTGGCCCGACTCTGCTGCGAGCTGCAGCCAAAAATCATGCTCACTTGACAGTACTGTGCGATCCGGCCCAGTACGATGATTTCCTCCAGGAATTACAACAGCATGACGGCGAAGCGCCACCAGAATTTCGTCAAGCAGCTGCTCAGCGAGTCTTCTGGCACACAGCAACTTACGATCGGGCCATTGCTGACTATCTCACTGGAGCGGCACTGGACAATACTCCACCTGAAAAATTCGATCTATCGGGGCAGCGAATTCAACCTTTGCGCTATGGGGAAAATCCTCATCAAGCTGCTGCCTGGTATCAGACAGGGACTCAACCTTCGGGTTGGGCTGCAGCCACCAAGCTACAGGGGAAGGAACTGAGCTATAACAATCTGGTGGATCTGGAGGCTGCTCGCCGGATTATTGCAGAGTTTGTTGCGGCTGATGCGCCGCCTGCGGTGGCGATTTTGAAACATACCAATCCTTGTGGTGTGGCTATAGGAACAACGCTGGCGGAGGCGTATGAAAAAGCCTTCAAGGCAGATTCGATCTCGGCTTTTGGCGGTATTGTAGTCTGCAATTGCGCCATTGATGCTCCAACTGCTACAGCGATGAAGAAAACATTTCTGGAATGTGTCGTTGCACCAGATTGCGAGCCAGAGGCACGGGATATCCTGAGTGGGAAATCCAAACTAAGGGTTTTGACCTTACCTGATTTAACTGCTGGTCCCAAGCGAACGTTAAAGGCGATCTCAGGAGGGTTTCTGGTGCAGGTGGCTGACGATCGTGTTGACGATCCACAACAGTGGCAGGTGGTAACTAAACGACAGCCAAGCGACGAGGAGTTGGAAGAGTTATCGTTTGCCTGGCGAGTGGCAAAGCATGTGAAATCGAATGCAATTGTGGTGACGTGCGATCGCACAACTCTCGGTATTGGTGCTGGACAAATGAATCGAGTTGGAGCGGTGAAAATTGCACTTGAACAGGCTCATGCAGCTTGCGGCAACCCCTTACCGGATGGAACTGCACTGGCCAGCGATGGTTTTTTCCCTTTTGATGACTCCGTGCGGACTGCTGCAGCTGCAGGCATTCGAGCCATCATTCAACCGGGGGGGAGCATGCGCGATCGAGACTCGATTGAGGCTGCCAATACCCTAGATCTTGCGATGGTCTTTACAAACGTACGTCACTTCTTGCATTGAGGAGTAGTCCTCAATGGATACTCAACGAACGAGAATTTTCGGTCCCATGGGTTCTGCCCAAGGGACCAAAACCCCGACTTATTATCCTTATTTTAGACCTCTTCAAGCATCTTCTTAACTTATAGGGTAGTGGTAAACAAGTAATGATTTTTGAGCGTGCGGGTGGAACCCGCACGCTCAAAAATCATTACATCTATAGGCCTACCACCTATTGCTATGTTTACCCGACAGGCAACAACGCTCAGGTTTGAGTCAAAAACTTTGGTCTTATTTTCCAGAAGTAAAGACTGCTAGTTAGATATAGCAAATTGACAGCAATCACCAATCCTTTGCCAATCCAGGAGTGAAGTCCACCAAATATATAAACAGACGCCAGCAGTACCAACACCTTTTCCACCCACGCCACTGCAACCCCATGATGCTTGGGATCCCAATAAGAGAGAGGACTGATAAAGCGATAATTGCTGAAGGGGAAGAAATGCCGGTGGGCATCATCATTGTGAACAGGCAGATCGAGCACAGAATGAAGCACCATACTGAGGCAAACAATGCGAACTGTTTCCCACCCTAATAAATGCGCGGTCAAAAGACCAATCAGTGCCAGAGGAAGGGAATGAAATAGGGCCACCATCCCCTGCCAGAATGGGTGATAGTAGCTCTCTGACCAAATCTGGTGCTCGGATTGACGACGGATCAGTTTAGTCCATAAATAGAACAGAAAAATGGGTGCATCTGGCAAGATTGCGCCAATGGCAATCGGCAGAGCAGCATGCAGTAGCTCCTGTTGATTGAACAGGGCCAGATTGAGAATGGCATGGCTGGGAGTGTTCAAGGTGGATTGCCCCCGACAGGTTGCTCATCTGTTCCGTTGTATCACAGGATTATTGCCTGTGCCGTAAACTGTGACTCCAAATTGTCCTCTATTTTCTCATCTTTCTGTTTTTACCACCTGAACGGTTAGCGTCCCTGGCGAGGGCACTAAACCCACTCTTCCAGGCTGAGGCTTAATTGGCTTATTTTGAAAGCTTTGCAAAGCAGGACTTTCAAAATAACCTTCCAAGTCATGTGTTCTTTTTGGGTAGTGGTAACCGGATGAGGATGTCTCTAAATCTGATGTGGAAAACTCCAGGTCCAAATACATCCCAAGTCTTAAAGCAATATTCTGGTCATTTCACACCGATGAGTTTATGCAGTTGGACAGACAATCGATAGTGTGGATATTGCGTAAGTAAGGCTAGTACCAGGGGTAGCATGCGATCGCGCTCGTTCCATTCTGGCTGCAAACACACCGGTGTATTCGGCGGCAACTGCACCAACCAGGGCTGATAAAACTCCAGTTCAGTGCCGGTTGCAATCACCAGCTTAATTTCATTGGCCCGGGACCAGAACGACTCTGCCACCGGATAGCGACTGACATGAGCCTTGGGCGAGAGCGTCACCCAAACCGAATCCGGCACCGCCTGCCAGACCGCTCCCGAGGTTTCAATGCTGACGCACTTATCGGCCGCGTGCAACGCCGCAATCAATGCATTCAGCTGCGGGTGAATAAACGGTTCGCCGCCGCTGATGACCACCCGTGGCGATCGCAGCTCTGCTATTAACTCCGCCAGAGAACGCAACATTCGCGGCGTATGTTTCCCCCCATCTGCGTAGCCCGTATCGCACCAGGGACACCTCACTGGACACCCCGCCAACCGGATAAAGTCTACGGGCGTTCCGGCCCAATACCCTTCCCCCTGAATGGTGGCTTGGAACGTTTCGTGAATGGGAATGCGAATTAGCTCATTCTGTCGTGTAGTTAGCATATTTAGCTGCATGGCACTGATGTAAGAAAAATAAAAATTCGCTACAGAATTTTCCTAAATGCACAATTCCCCTCCTGTATTTATGCCCAGTCAGTTGTTCAAGAGGCGTTCCCATGATGATGAAACAATCCACCAAAATCAATTTTCCCCTACTCGTGACCACCTTCATTCTCGTCGGTCTGCTGGCAGATTGCATCCCTCATCCCGCTCTCGGATCGGGACTGATTTCCACTGCCGTTAACCAGGTGTTTCAGCAACGTTAAGGTGATGCGTTATCTTAGCGCGATCGCGACTGAAACCCATCTTGAGCCATTCATCCCGATAGTATTTTCCCTGCCTGTAAAGGAGAATAAAGCCGGTGCAAACCATTTAGAGTTTGGATTTTAGATTGTGACCAATACCCTGCTCCTGAATTCAGGTGCGGCGACCCGCAAAAATCCAAAATGGGATGCATTCTGGGACACAATCCAAAATCGGCAATCTAAACTCCAAAATCGGCCCATGGCACATCCACACAGGCAAAAATCCACTGTTCAAACGTCTGACGCTTCCCACTCTTCTGTCCATCGGCCTGTTCCCCGCCCTCAGGCTAAGGCAAACCCAACATCAGTGTCGTTCAGCCAACCCGTTTCCCCAGAAACAATTCTTCAACGCCTTGAACAGTGCCCCAGCTCCCTCACTCCTGCCGAAACGATCCAGCTGCAGCACCAACCCGGTAATCGCGCCGTTGTACCGCTGATTGACACTGCTCGCCAGCAGCCCTTCGTCGCCAACCACCGCACACCGATTCAACGACAACCAATGTTTCAGGGACCAATATTTCGCGGCCTGTCCCATGAATTGAAGCGCGAACTCGGCCAGTCCCCCAAACCCAACCCACCGCAACCGTCCCAACCCACATCGCCACCAGAGCCAGAAAGCCAGGCGTCCGCCGCAGCTGCCGCCCCGATTCAACGAGCAGCCGCCACGACCGACGCCAGCAGCCCGACTGTTGAGGGATCTCCACTCAACTGCACCGGCTTACCCGATGGACTGAAAGCCGGAGTGGAAAATCTCTCCGGTTTCTCCATGGACGACGTGCGCGTGCGCTACAACTCCGATAAACCCGCCCAGTTGAATGCCCTCGCCTACACCCAGGGCAGCGAGATCCACGTCGCTCCAGGACAGGAACGACACCTGCCCCACGAAGCCTGGCACGTTGTCCAGCAAAAACAAGGCCGAGTCAAACCCACCCTGCAGGCCAAAGGCGTCCCAATCAATGATGACCGAGAATTAGAGCAGGAAGCAGATGTGATGGGTGCCAGGGCTAATGGTTCAACCCAGGTGGCAGGTTCTCTCCCCAGGAAACACGCCTCAACAGATCGCCCAGCCACCCTGCAGGCCGTTTGGACCGAGCATCAAGGAAAGGGAGCATGGATCTGGGATGAAGCAATAGACGGATTGGCCTGGTTTAAAGACGATAAAGGTGCTATGTGGTACCAAATTGTTGAAGAAAAGTTAGATTCAAAGCATTCAAATTCAAACAATATCGGCCCTAATGTAAAACACGATTATAAAACCTGGATGCAATTGCATAGTCAACAGCAGGCACCAAAACCCCCTGATATCTTACCTGAAGAAGCTAAAAAATTGATAAACAACGAATACCAACAGGTGAACAATCCGCCCGAGTACTTATATAAAGCTGTTACGAGGTTCAGACTTCAACAAGACTTAAAAATGGAAAATCTTCCTATTGGTGTCCGTCAAGGTTCAGCTACGATGTTGGCAATTTCTTCGAGAGAGCCAACTCCGCTTGATGCAGTAACTCTTTGGTTTGGTACAAAGAATACCGCCAAAGATTATGCAACTGGTATCCTGAATGGTAAAGATGCGATCTTGCTGCAAGTTAACGTGAGAGGCATGACACTGTTCTCGGCAGATAATTCAAGCTTTTTCACAACAGATAACATTGCCTGGACGAGGGTCAAGTATTTAACAACTGATGGAGTCTGGAAATCCTTGCCGCAAGACAAAAAAGCTCCTAACGACTACGAAGATTTTGATGATGACGCTTGAAGATTTATTGCGCGATCGCATCATAGGTTAAAACGAACAAACCAGCACGTTGCGATCGCGATCTAGAGTTTGGTCCCCCTTCAGTCGCTGCTGTCAAGATTGCACGAACCTGGATTTGCGAGGTCAGGGTTTGCTACCTCCCTATGAAGACTCCGTCTAAGCACAAGGAACAATCTTCAACTGTCTCAATGCCAAAATTGTCTTTGAGGGTTTCTATCGTGAAGTCGCTGTAGATCATTGTTTCCCTGCAATGCTCTTAGGAATGAGAATTTAATAATTTGCCAATTTGTAGGGGTGCTCCTTGTGGGTCCCCTGTCCTATCGGGGCAACCATAAGGGATCGCCCCTACAGTTCCAATCTTACATCTTATTTAATTCTGATTCCTTAGATACTTCCTGATCGGTCGGGTTTAGCCCAGTCTGCTGTGTAGATGTATAAATGAATGGCACGGCCATCAATCAGAACAATTGGGGTCAAGAGATTGGGGTAAAAATTAGAAAAGCTTTGTTCGTTAAGACGTTTGCATTGAATTACGCTCTTGTTCGCTCAACGTACAAATCCCGATCTTCTGCTCTCTGCCTCCTGCTGTTTATTGGAATAACGCAACTCCTCGATTCATCTATGGAAGATAGCAACACATCTAGCTTTCCTGAAACAATCGGGTATCTCTTAGAGGATAAGCAAGTCTTTACCCGGTCGTTGTTATGGGAGTTGCAACAGCATTACTTTGCGGAGCGGGGGGTGGAAGCGTGGCGTCAGGAGGAGGTACCTCATTATGTCACCAGCAATCCGACGGTGGCCAATAGTTATGCGGAAATCGTTTTTGCTTTTTGGTGCGATCGCACCATGCTAGCTCCCCATCACGAACCCCTGACTCTCTGCGAACTGGGGGCCGGTTCAGGGCGCTTCGCCTTCCATTTCCTCAGTCGGTTGCTGCGCCTGTGCGAACAGATGGATGTGGCCCCTACGTCGTTCCGCTATGTCCTCACCGATCTAGCGGTCCGCAATCTGGAGTTCTGGCGGCAGCATCCGCGCTTCCAACCTTTTTTTGCCAGCGGCATGCTGGAGATGGCGTTATTTGATATCAATTGCTCCGATCGCTTAATTCTGGAACCGAGCAGCCAGACGATCGAGCCTGGGGAATTGCGGCAGCCGCTGGTTGCGATCGCAAACTACGTCTTCGACAGCATTCCCCAGGAACTTTACTACATTGACGACGGCCAGTGCTATCAATGTCTGGTTTCTTTGCTGATCGATGAAGATCCCAATTCCCTCACTGCCACAGAACTGTTACCTCGCCTGCACTATCGCTACGATTATCAACCCTTCACCACAGCAGCTGTGGGCAATGACACCGACGACCTGCTCCAAACTCTCCTGGCTGACTATCAGCGACAGTTGTCCGACTCTCACCTGCTTTTCCCCGCCACAGGCTTGCGCTGCCTGCAGCGCTTAAAGGCTCTGTCGCAATCTGGCCTGCTGCTCCTGTCTGCGGATAAAGGCGATCGCAGGCTCTCCGCCTTGCAGGGTAAGTCTCCACCCCACCTGGTGCATCATGGCAGTTTTTCTTTGAATGTGAACTACCATGCCTTTCAGCGTTTCTGCGAGCAGAGCGGCGGTGTGGTGTGGTTTCCTGAGTGCGATCGCAACAGCATCAACGTCGGCTGCTTGCTATTTCTGAACAATACAACAGACCATCGAGAGACCCAACGCGCCTACCAGCGCCATATTCATGATTTCAGTCCTGACGACTTCTACAGCATCACCAAACACGCACGGCAGCACATTCCTACCATGGCCCTCGAAGACATTCTGGCCTACTTACGTCTCAGCTTTTACGATAGCCATCAATTTGGTCGCTATCTGCCCCGCCTGCTAGAACTCGCCCCCAGCTTAGATCCCTCCGAACGCGAAGCCCTCACCCACGCCATTGAACAAGTCTGGAAATTGTACTTTCCTTTAGGCGAAAACCTGGATCTGGCCAATAAAATCGCCAGTCTACTCTACGCCATAGACAACTATCCCCTGGCCTTGACTTACTTTCAACACTCAATTGAGATTTACGGGCAAGATACTGGCACCTTGTACAACATGGCTGTTTGCCACCAACTGCTGGAACAACGAGACCAAGCACAAACCCTATTACACAAAGTTTTAGAATACGACCCTGGAAACCAGGACGCCAGAACGTTATATAGCAAAAGGCAGGAGGCAGAGGGCAGAAGGCAGAAGGAGAAAGATTGATTCTTCTTGCTTTGAGCTGTTTGTCATATCCTAAACTATGTTCGTCGTAGTGCTATACCAATTTCTCAAGATCTGACACCTTGTCTAGCCGATCGCCCGAAAGGAAATGTGACCAAAACTCGAAGTTTGCTCCTTAACCGAACAGTATTGAGTGGGACGGCAACACATCAAAACAACCTCGCAAGCGATAGCCAGTGTTTCCTTTTGGCCTCCTGCCTTCTACCTCCTCTGCCCCTCCTGTTTCTGCCTCCCTCTTGCCTTCTGCCTTCTGCCTTCTGCCTCCTGCCTTCTTCCCTTGCCCTCTGCTATACTTCTACCCAAGCTTGCAGCCCAAACCCTACACTGCCAAATTCCTATGACACTTGAGTTAATTTTTACCGGTGCTAACCTCTTTGTTTTACCCTTCTGGCTGTTGATGATTGTGCTGCCAAAATGGGGCATTACCCGCAAGGTCATGGAGTCCTTCCTGCCCTTTGCGGCCCTGGCATGTCTGTACCTTTATTTGTTTGCAACCAGCCTTGATGCTGAAACAGCGAAGGCGTTTGCCAATCCCAAGCTCGCCGATCTGGCTCGTTTTTTCGCCAGCGAACCGATTGTGCTGACAGGGTGGGTGCATTTTCTGGTGATGGATCTGTTTGTTGGACGTTGGATTTATCTCGAAGGACAACGTACGGGCGTCTGGACAATCCACTCCCTGATCTTCTGTTTGTTCGCAGGGCCTTTGGGGCTGCTCTCCCACATCATCACTGCTGGCGTCAGTCAACGATTTTTCCCGTCTACGGAAACAAAAACAGAAACAGAAACAACTGTAGTAGCAGCAGAGTAAGTGCAAGCGGTAGTATCGCTTGTTAAAAGCATGTTCAAACCTTTGACTGTCCTATTGAGCTTAGGGCTGAGTCTGGCCAGTTGCTTCGCCTTTCAACCGTGGGGACAGGCTCAGCCCCACCGCTTTTTCGGTGCGGATCCTGCCACGATTGAGCGTCGCCTTGGTCCTTACTGGTCGCGGCTGACTGCAGGTTCCAATGTCACCTACACGTACAACCCCGCTAAGATTGACCAACTCTTTCCTGGAAGCAAAGCTGACGAGCTGTTGGTCGTTTTCACAGACGATCGAGCCACTTCAGTCAGCGTATGGATGTCGGTCGGGTTAACAGAATTTAGCGACAATGGTTATCCGCTGGAATTCGATGCCCTCTTTAAGCTCTTTTTTGGCTACGATCCTTCTCCGGAGTCGTCTGTTTATGGGAAATCCATTCATGAAGACTGGTTCCATCTCGGAGGAACGCTGCATATGGTCTGGTATTGCGTGGAAGATGGCGTTGCCCTGTCCTATGAGTATGCCAGCAATCGAGAGTATGCAATCTATGTTGGGTTTCAGCCGGATGAGGCTTGTAAGGCATCAGAATAAAGTTGGGTTGGGGTAAAGTTGGGTTTGCGATCGCGAAACACTTCACCCTGAATAACTGACAATCGATAGTCCTCTAAAAATCATGCCTTGTCGATCGCCACCCCAAAAATTCTTGCATTTCAATTAATCTTTCTCCCACTAAGAGGTGGCCAAGTTTTGGTTGAAAGCACCGATTGGTAAAATCACTTTTTTTGTAACATCCGCAACAATTTAAGGGATTGCTTTTATTTTCGCTTTCTGCTAACTTTACTTACAATGCTTCCATCAAAGAAGTATTAAATATCTAACCTAACACTCCGGAGGAAATCCGATGAAAAATGAAATGCAGTGCCAGCAAAACGCACCTAAGAAGCGCAAGCTTGAGCCAGTAAATAAAGACGATCGTAGTAAGAAAGGAAATGTGTACTGGTAAACCAGTGCCAGATCGAGTATCAGTGCGAAAAAGATGCAATTTTTCCTTTTTTGGAATCGACTGCAGTTTCACACTGTATTAGAAGTTTGAAAAGCCTTATAACAGGTTTTCAGCTAAATTTAGTTCAGGTGGGCAATGTACCAAACGATATATTGCTCACCTGAAATTTTTAGGAACTTCAGCGTCTACACTTAGGTATTCTAAGGTATCTTAAAGGAATAATTTTTTTTAACATATTCCCGACAATGAACGTTCGATATTTTTATCAATTGTTAGCCCAGAAACAGATTCCAGTTATTACAGACACTTCTGAACTTTATAGACATTTTAGCTCCCGAAGTTATGAAGTTGTATTATTTGAAAACTACGACTTTACGCAAAATCGAGTTGTTCTCGCTGTAATTTCAGGGTATGACTGCTATACCCAATTGTTAGATCGAGCCAACAGTTCATTAATTACAATCGTTCATCTCGCAGCTGTTCGATATGATGAAAGCTTAGAGGCTATTTTTTATGCATTCGATCGAATGCTAGAGTGCAAAATCGAAAAAATCTTAGAACGAAGAGAACAAATATATGACGAAATTGCTAACAGCTCAGAAGGACTGCATTTAATCGATGCAAGAGGAAGCAACCTGAAATGTTGCTTATCGGAGAGCTTAGAAATTGTTAATAATGAAGATATCCTTCGAGAGGGATATCTTTACTCTATTTCTGAGTTTTTGGAAGCATCAATCGTGAACATTCAAGGAAATAAATCAAGCTTTTCCTTAGACGGAACATTCTTTTTCGATGGCACGATCCATGCTTCCACCCTGCAAAGCACGAAACTTCGTAACAAAGCAGCACTCAGTTATTTATCTGAAGCGGTAATATTGGGTCGAACAAAATATCTTGAGATTAAAGACAATTCAATCCATCGTCTTATCATAGACGATCGAGATCGAACGAATCTGCTGCTCAACCTGGATCTGGATAGTGAGAGGAAATTAAGTATTACAGAAATGGGCTTTGGTTGCGATCTAACACTCATTGATAACGTGGATTGGACAATAAATTCCATCGTTAACCGCGTCATACCAGGGATGCATCTAGGGGTAGGAACAGCATATCACTGTCCATATGTTAACTTTGTTTCCCAGACCATTAAAATAGTTGAAAATTAAGAACATTCGATTGGAAAAACTTAGAATTATGCACATTTTAGATTTTTACCAGTCTCTAATCAGCAAAAAGATGACCATTGTTGTTGACAATCATCAATTACGGTCCTATCTCGACTGCGAAGGCTATCAAACCATCCTATTTGATGAGTATAACTTCAGGCATAAACAGGCTGCCTTTGTTATCTTTTCTGACTATGATTATCATGACCGTTTGAAAGAGCTATGGCATACGTCCGAAAGTACCATAGTCCATTTGCCAGCAGTCAAGTTTGATAGTAGCTTTGAGGGCATTATTTATTCTTTAGAACGACTACTAGAGGCCAATAGCCTTAATCTTGAAGAAGCGCTAAGACTGCGATCGCAGATCTATGATGAAATTGCTGAAGTTGAAGAAGAACTCCACTTATCTGATGGCAGAGGCAGTCACCTAAAATGTCAGTTGGCGGAGAGTTTGGAAATAGCCAATGCTGAGGATGAGCTACAAGCAGGCTGGTTTTATTCCATTGCTGAGTTATGGGAAAGTTCAGTCGTCAATATCAAAGGAAATAAATCCAGCTTTTCAGTAGATGGAATTTTTTATTTCGACGGAATTCTTTATTCTGCCAATCAACCAGCAATAAAAGAGCGCAACCGGATTGCTTTAGAGTATCTAGCCAACCGCATCGTATCTAGTCAACAGAAATACATTGAACTAGAAGATAACTCTGTAACGCGCCTGGTATTGGACGGCTGCGATGAAACTCCTGCATTGCTTGATGTAGAACTGCATCCAGAACGACAACTCAGTCTCACGGAAATGGCGTTTGGCTGTAATTCTGGTATCGTCAATCATGTGGATTGGAAAGTCAATTCTGTGATGAATGAAGGAATTTATGGGATGCATTTAGGAACAGGAATTCCGAATAGAAGTCCTCATATTGACTTTATTTCTGAAACATTAAAAATCGTATAATTTTCAACTCTCCTCGTAAGAAAATAATTTAAACTCAATTTGAAATTACTAGCGATTTTTCAACTCATCTGACTGACGAGCAAATGCCCAATATTGCTTTCTTCGATCTGCCGATTTACTCGCGATTAATCACAACATGTGGAATCATACATGAACTCGCTCAGCAGGGAGAAGAAGTCGCGTGTTACTGCTTCAATGATTTGCAAAACCTGCTTGAATCCCATGGCGCAAAATTCTGCGATCTGCCCAAGATGGAGAAAGCACCTGAAGATGTAACTCTACAGTCTCGGGTTATAGAATACACTTTAGATGCTGTACCTGTTTTGTTAGCAGAACTCGAACGAGATCCGCCCGAGTTAATCATATTTACATCAAAATGTTTATGGGGAGCAGTGTTGGGTGACTTACTCGATCTTCCAACCGTTTGCATCCACACAAATTTCCTCCTGCCCCCTAGCTTTTTTCCCCCTATACGACTTTTACTCGCCGTCTATCCGATGGCTGAAGTGCCTCGATTCCTTCGCCTTTTCAACCGGGACAAGCAACTTTGGCAGGAATTAATACAAAAATATAAGCTGAAACGAATTGAAATGCGTGATGTTTTTAAGCTGCAGCCAAATTGCATAAATTTACGCGGGGATGTAAATATTGTCTATGCACCTGAAACATTTCAGCTCCAGCGATCGCAATTCGATCGCAATTATCACTTTACTGGCCCTTGCTATATCGATAGATCTTTAGATCCTGAACTCTCCTTTAAAGAAATCCAGCACCATGCAGTCATTTATATTTCCTTAGGATCGATCGATTCTTACAACACAAAACTTTCTTTTTATGAAAAGTGTTTGAGAGCTTTTCAAGACAGTAATTTTACAATAATCATGGCAATAGGAAACCTGCTTGATATGCAATCCCTTGGGCAGATTCCCCCTAACTTTATAGTGAGAAGTTATGTGCCACAACTCAACGTTCTGCAGTACGCCAGAGTGTTTATCACCCATGGCGGTACAAACAGCACTTGGGAAGCAATTCTGAATCAAGTCCCAATGGTTGTCTTTCCCCAAGGAGGAGATCAATATCTAGTTGCCAATCGAGTAGAAGAACTAGGAATAGGACGCTGGATGAAGCGAAAAAATATTCGGCCTATAGAATTAAGAAAAACGGTTGAGCAGGTTATAGAAGATGATGGAATTCGTGCTAATCTTAAGTGCTTAAGTCAGTCATTTCACGAGGCAGGAGGAACCCAAAAAGCTGTCAACCTCATTTTGGAGTACAAAAATGAAACTCACAAAAGATCAAATCAAACAATATGAGGAACAAGGGTTTTTATTTATTCCAGCATGTTTTTCTTCTCAGGAAGTTGCGGCAATCCGCGCTCAAGTGCCGACTGTTATTGCTGATGAAACCTTAGGAAGAGCTTGGGAAGAAGACGAAGAAACTTTACGCACCCTTTACGGCATTCATCTGAGCAACCCGATTTTCGCCAGTTTAGTTCGCCATCCAAACTTACTTGAACCTGCACAACAGCTTTTTGGACGTGAGTTATACGTTTTCCGTAGCAAAATAGTGATGAAATCAGCCTTTACAGGGGGAATGTGGGGCTGGCATCAAGACTCAACTTTTGCCCAGCACTACGAAGAAATTCCCACACCAAAAGGAGGAAATGTCATCCTTTTTTTAGATGATGTTAATGAATTCAATGGGCCAATTTATTACATTCCTGGATCTCACGCCCAAGGCTTACTAGATTGGGATCAAAGCATTGCCAAGAGTCCAACAACCAGCGTACCCTTGACTGTGGATCGAGAAATATTTGTGACATTAGTTGAGCAATCAGGAATCGCCGCACCCAAAGGCCCTGCGGGATCAGTCTTGTTCGTGCATTACGATACCTTGCATGGCTCGGTTGCCAACATCTCTCCCTTTGAGCGGCGGAATTTTGTCATTACCTACAGTTCGCTTGAACAAAGTGCCTTGCCAAAAAAGGAAAGTCCAGCTTTCTTTTCAGATCCAACCCGATCGCCACTCGTTCTGCTGAGTGAAGATGAAGCGAATCGCTATTTGGCCTTCAAAAGACCTGTCCGAGAACTGGAGTAGAAGCCTTCTAGAGGGGGGCTTCTACTCCAATTTCCGAATGAGTCTAAAGGTTAGCTTGCTGATGACAAACATTAAGGATATATCTTTCAATGAACATTGATCTCCATCCTGCGATCTTTTTCCAGCAGGGATTTGATGTGTTTTTAACCTCTGATTCCTTCAACCCGGAATAGGATACCCTGCAGTTTTCAGGTATAAAACAAGGGTATTATTAAAATTCAACTAATAGACCTAATTCTCTAGCTGACTAATCGGATTTTTCCCTAATTAACCATGCCCGCTTTATGCCAATGGGATAAAAAATATTATTTTCTGCTTCTGCTTCTGCTCCTGATCTCTGCAGGGTTGCTAATACATGTTCAATTCTGGCTCATACCTTCTGTTTCTTTAGAAAGAGAAGATATTTACTACATTTGGCTGGAAGGCAAAAGGATTATTGCAGGAGAAAATCCGTATGCCAGAGTTTTGTTAGGTGATATGAGGATTAATGATAAATATGCAACCTATTTCCCACTTTCCTATCTTTTCTCTGCGATCGTTCAAAAGCTTGGTTTTCTATATTTTCGTGATTGGTTATATTTCTGGCGACCGATTGCTTTTGCCTCCCACATGGGTATAGTTGCCTTAACATTGAGACATTTCCAGATACGAGGTTTATGGATATTGGGCTTTGTCACCTCTACAATCATCCTATTAGGGCGTTGGAGTCTCTATGTAGCGCGCGTTCACCACTTAGAATTTACGGCAATTTTTTTCTTACTATTTTCTTTAGTTTTATTAAAAGAGAAAACTAAACTTTCTTTACTTCTATTCAGTATCTCTTTAGGAATTAAGCAGATCGCAATATTCCTACTACCTTTGTATCTCATATATCTCTGGAAAAACGGAGATAAAGATCGACGGCCTCAAGAGCTAGTTCTAGGATTTATTATTATTCTGAGCGTTCCTCTATTAACATCATTACCTTTTATGATCTGGAATGCTGAGGGCTTCTTCAAATCCATTTTATTCTCAGCAACACGGTTAGACAGCTCATATATAGAATCCGCACCTTCGCTCGATGTCGTCTTTTCTGAAAATTTTGTCTGGATTATAGGATTAAAAGCTAAGTTGTTCATGCTATTTCTGATGAGTACGCTCTATCTGAGTTTCCTGAAGGAAAAAACAAGCATTTTTGTATCTTCCACAATCACTATGATGATATTTGTGTACTTTAATTCTGTTTTATTCTTACAATATTTCCTCTGGCCTTTATGTCTCATGCCCTTTGCCTTGGTTGAACTTATACCTTTTGCTTTTAGGCAAAATGAAGATCAGCTTGTCTAAAAGTTTGTAGTAATTTGTGAGAATTAAGGTATCTTGATTTGCAAATCAATCAGTAATGAGCCAAAACTTTAAGATTGGTAACTTTTTAGGTAAATCATCCTCAATTGAATTCTGGGCTTCATGGAACCGCCTGGTTCAATTTGTTATTGTAGGAGTTAGTGGTGTATTCGTAGATTTGGGAAGCTTTTATGGCTTACATCAATTGCTTGGATTGATGCTAACGCCAAGTACTGTATTGTCAACAGAACTGGCAATCATCAATAATTTTTTCTGGAATGAAAGTTGGACGTTCAAAGATGTATCATCGCGGTACCCGCTTTTAAGAGATCGACTGCAGCGTTTCGTTAAGTTCAACGCAATCTGTTTAATGGGGTTAGTTTTCAATACTCTTATTGTAGAAATGCTATTTTACAAATTTGGAGTAAATGAGTACTTGGCAAAAATAGTGGCTATTGCATGTATTACGCTTTGGAACTTTGGAATTAACTTGAAACTGAATTGGCACGTGAATTGAGAATAAATTCTTTTCTGTTCCTTCTGGATTGTGACGATATTTAATAAAGAAAATTCAGACAAAACTTACCTAATATCTCGGGATAGCAAAAAAATACTGATAGCAATAGTCAATTTTGTCTTAGAAGATGTTTGAAAAGGTCTAAGATCGGTAGCAAAACGCTCTCGATCCCCCTAAATCCCCCTTAAAAAGGGGGACTTTTGACCGTAATTCCCCCCTTTTTTTAAGGGGAGCTAGGGGGGATCCAATACTTTTCAAACACTCTCTTAAGCGATATGACTGCTGCTATCACACAAAGTGCTGAATATTAGGTATAAAAATTGAAGTTAAAACCTTAATTTATCAAGCTTTTAACTTGCTCATCATCACCTTTTGGAAGATCCCTCTTATTGTTTTAGTTCTTCAAACTTGAATTGAATAAAACAGTACCATGAAGGTATGGAAACATAGCTTCAGTAGGAAGACGGCTCCGATTTTTTGCCAAGACATACCAGGTCTGTCTTGGGCGAAACCAGGGGATTGCAATTCCTTCAAGCTCGGCATCATTTGCTAATTGTTGAATTGTTGAGGGTCGAATTGTTACGCATAGTGGGTATTCCCAAACATCTCCTTCAATGTCAGACTCTCCCTCCATAAAAGTAGCAAGGATGAGACCGTCAGGCTTCAACTGTTTAGCAAAGTTCTGAAGGCAAAGACGAACCAGGTCAATCCCAACATGAGTTAATACAGACTGTGCGAGGATAAAATCAAAATCGGTTTCAAATTCGTCTAAGGAGAAGCGATCGTTGTAACTAAAAAGTGGTTTTTTGATGCGGAGAAGATCCTGCCCAACTTGAAATTTTATTGCATCTTCAATGAGCCACCGGTTAGGGTCTAGACCGTAATAGCAGCCTTCATTCAGATAGGGTAGAAAAAGTCTGCCTGCACGAAGCGAGCCGCAGCCAAAATCGAGCAATTTATGTCCGGCCCGAAGTCCGAGCGTACAGAGTAATCGAAATTGAGACGCTCCCATGAAATCATACTCTTCTGCAGGCCCAACATAATCATCGTAATGTTCTCCGGCAGTTATACCCAGATCTTTCATCGCTGTTGTCGAGTCAACAAAGATACCTAACCAGAATAGCAGTTTATGAGTCTATTTTGCAGTGATTGACTGCAATAATGTATTCAGTTGGTTATCGATGAAGTTGCTCCATCAACAAGTTCGCTCTGCCAGGTTTTTACTAATTTCAACCCCATCACAATTATTCCTACAAGTGGATATAAAGATAGTGCCAACCAAAGGAGATGATTACTATGCCAATACCAAGCGGCAATAACAATTGGCAAAAATCCAATACAGAAGGAAGCCAAACTTGAATCGCGCAAAATTTCCCCTTCTGTCAATCCTACAAAGTATCCTTCAAGAACTGAAGCCAGAGCATATAAAATCTGGAAAGGCATTAGCCAAAGAAGATAATGATAGATTTCTTCGATCACTTCTGTATGATTTGTTAATAGTCCAAATACAGAGTTTGGAAAGAGTATGTATAGCCCAGCTAATAAAAGAGCAATAGATAAGCTTGTAATTCCAGCGATCGCAATAAGATTTACTAATTGTGAAGAATTGCCCTGACCTTTAAAGTTGCCTGCCAAACTTTGAGTAGCGAATCCAACACCCTGAACTATAAATAGGCATAAAACTGCTGCTTGTAATAGGACAGTATTCTCAACCAGTACAACGATCCCCATAGCTGAACTCAAATTGGTAAAGATTGATAAAGTTGTTACCATCGCCAAACTTTGGAGCAACAAACTAACATTCAACTTAGAAATAGCTTTAATAGCGGGCCAGTCTAGCACTCTTTGGATTGTTGTGGATATCCCTGACCAATCAGTATAAAAACATAGTAAAATTAATCCTCCAAACAACATGAGATACTGACTGATGGCGGTGGTTAGTCCTGCCCCAGTGCTACCCAACCCCCATCTAATAATAAATATATAGTCCAAGACAACATTTGTTACACTTTCAATAATAGATAAAACTAAAACAACGCTATTCATTTCTCGCCCAAATAACCAACCGATAAAGACAAAGTTTAATAAAACCGCTGGTGCTCCCCAAATACGGGCACTAAAATAATCAACACCTGCATCTCTGACTTCCATCGTACCCACGAGAAAAGTAAATCCTATTTTTTGTAATGGGTATTGAAGAGTCAGAATTAAGAGGCCAAGTGTCAGAGCAATGAGACCATTTCTTAGTAAAGCCAGGAGCATCGCTTCGTTATCTTCTGCTCCTATAGCTTGTGCTGTCATCCCAGTGGTAGAAGAGCGTAAAAATTTCAAAACTCGATATAAATAGCTAAAGATAATTGCTGCTAAGCTCACCCCAGCTAAGTAACGAATATCAGGCAAATGTCCTAAGAAAGCTAAGTCTACTAACCCAGCCAAAGGAACTACTACACTAGAGAGAATATTGGTCAATACAAGTCGGTAGAAACGAGGTAGAAAGTTATCTTGAGACAATAGAGCAATATTCATTATGCAAGTTTGCTAAACTCTTACATACGAGCTAAGGCCCAGACATGATAAGGATATTCAGGTTCGTTCTTTAGCGAGTGAATTTTGGGATTGTATACAATCCATTTTGAGAAGTTGGCAACAATACATCGGCGATTTCCCCAAGAGCCTGTTTGAATTTTCTCTAGAGGAAAACCACATTCGTGTAGGAAGTATTTGAGTCCTGTTTCTGTCCAGCGAGTACAGTCGATGGGATAATTATGAACCTTTACTAGAAAGGGAACAGAAATAAGAAAATAACCCTCATGTGAAAGCATGGAAATAATGTTACGACCTGCTCGATAGGGATATAGCAAGTGCTCGAACACTTGCTCGGCTATAATTAAATCAAAGCGATCTTCTAGAGCATTCGAGCAAATATCGTACTCAGGGTAATTGACTGTATGATATTCCTGAAAACCAAAATCTTTCCAAGTTTCTCCTGAAATTTCTAACGTCTTCCATGTTGGGTACGGCAAGCCCTCTAAAAGTTTTGCCGTTTCCCGATTCATTATCACTCGGCTCCAGGTAATCATAAGATCTCAGATTAATTTGTGATGAGTTTAGATAATAACAATTTCTTCTCAATCTATATAGACAAGGTTCTTATAGCAATTCTCAGGCTAGTGAGGTATGGAAATGTGCCCCTGCCTTCGGCAGGGGCACATTTCCATATACTTCAGTCGCATGGGAACCGCTATAAACATATATTTCGTATGTTAAGTCAGCAAGATATATGATACTTAGGCACAGAATACTAAAGAATCACAGTATCTTGAAGTGCTGCAGAGTCGAGTTAGAGGTTGGTACCTGATCTTCAATCTAGACCAAAGTGAATAGTTTTCAAGCGTCAGTCAAGAAATGAAAAAATGAGTTGGAGCCTGAGGGTTTCAGCATCAAAATTCAATTCACCTCTTCAAGTGCCAACGGAGTTCCTCCAACCATTTAACATTACCAAAGAGCTTCAACTGGTACTGATGAAGGTGGATCTTTGGGCGGAACAGAAGGTGAGGGTTCTGGAGATGAAGGGCTGACAGACTCAACGGGCACATTAGCAGGCAAAGATTTGACAGATTGGCGAGGTGCAGGACTATTAAAGGAGGCTTCAGGAGTAACAGTGAAAGTCTCTATCGAAGTGGCATTTTTACGAATCACTACAGATATTCTTGCGACAGGAACAGCAGATTCAGAAGAAAAAGAGTTGGCAAAACTAGATGAAAAAAAACTGGGCAACCGAAAACGGGAGGGATTGATTGGTTTACCAGGAGAAGGAACAGCAGATTCATTGGGGGCAGGAGTTGCAGATTCAGCAGGGGGAAAAGAGTCATTATCAGAAGAACTTTCGCTTGTCTGAGGACGATAGATTATCCCTGCCAAGGCGAGCATTATGGCAAGAGTTATTAACACCAGAGAAATTGTGTTTCGCATAGCTTCACACTATCTGGAAGGCAATACTGAGAAATATTACTAAACCTCATCTGCATTCAAATGCATTGATGGCTGGAGTTTTAGCAACAAAAAATCTACAGGTTATAAAACAGCTACATATTTCATGCACATTCAGTTCATCCTGGATCTTAACGATCGTCCACTCAGCCGACAAGAGTTCTGTCTCCTCCAATGCTCAAATAGCAGACTGCCCTGAGCATCAACCTTAATACATCCTAAAATCTGCGTTGGAGAGCTATATAGATGACCATGCAATAGGACAATGAGGAGAATTGGAATTGGGCTATTAGCGATTAGTGTTTGGCTAACTGTTAATGGCTAGCTGCCAACCGCTCATTCTTTCTCATGATTGCAGATACCTCTTCCCCACTCTGGATTTACGACACCACCCTGAGAGATGGTGCTCAGCGCGAGGGGCTATCGTTGTCCCTTGAAGACAAATTACGGATTGCTAAACAGCTTGACAAACTAGGTATCCCTTTTATCGAGGGAGGCTGGCCAGGAGCAAATCCAAAAGATGTGCAATTTTTCTGGCAACTCAAAGAAGAACCCCTGACTCAAGCTGAGGTCGTTGCCTTTTGCTCGACCCGGCGACCCGGGATCGCTGCCGATCGCGATCCGATGCTGCAATCAATCTTGTCGGCAGGTACTCACTGGATTACTTTGTTTGGCAAATCCTGGGATTTGCACGTCACGGAAGGGTTAAAAACCAGTTTGGAAGAAAACCTGGCAATGATCCGCGATACCATCATTTTCCTACGCAGTCAGGGTCGTCGTATTATCTACGATGCTGAACACTGGTTCGATGGCTACAAGGGTAATCCAGCTTATGCTCTGAAAACTCTGGAAGCTGCTGCGGAAGCAGGGGCGGAGTGGTTGGTGTTATGCGACACAAATGGTGGCACGCTTCCCCACGAAGTCAGCCAAAGCGTTCAAGCGGTTGTCAAGGCAATGGGAATTGAAGCTGGAGGGCAGAAGGCAGAGGGCAGAGGGCAGAGGGCAGAAGGGGGAGAGAATGCTGGAGATGATTTTCAATCTGACCACCGAAGTTCTCTAGATCCCAATTCTCTAGATCCCAATTCTCTGTCTTCAACTCTCCATCCTCTGTCTTCCGTCCTCCGTTCTCCCCCTTCCATTCTCACTTCTCCGTCCTCTGTCCTCAATCCTCAATCCTCCATTTTCCGTCCTCCATTATTAGGGATTCATACTCATAATGATTCGGGAACTGCTGTTGCCAATGCGTTGGCTGCGGTGATGGCAGGGTGTCGAATGGTTCAGGGCACGATTAATGGCTATGGCGAGCGCTGCGGTAATGCCAATCTTTGTTCGTTGATCCCGAATCTGCAGCTAAAGTTAGGCTATTCCTGTATTCGAGACGATCAGCTGCGGCAACTGGCGGGAGCAAGTCGGTCGATCAGCGAGGTGGTCAATCTTGCGCCAGACGATCATGCTCCTTTTGTCGGTCTGTCTGCTTTTGCTCATAAGGGCGGTATCCATGTGAGTGCGGTTCAACGCAATCCTGTCACTTATGAGCATGTTCAGCCCGAACAAGTGGGCAATCAACGCCGGATTGTCATTTCAGATCAGGCAGGGTTGAGCAATGTCCTAGCTAAGGCGCGTAGTTTTGGCATCGATCTGGACAAGGCAGATCCTGCCTGCCGTCAAATTTTGCAACATTTGAAAAATCTCGAACACGAGGGCTATCAGTTTGAAGCTGCAGAGGCCAGCTTTGAGTTATTAATGCGCGAGGCATTGGGGAAACGGCCACGGTTCTTCGATCTCAAAAGTTTCCGGGTTCATTGCGATCTAATGCCAGAGATGGCTGTCTCAGGGGGGAATTCTCTGGCGACTGTGAAGGTTTCTGTGAATGGGGAAAACATTCTAGAAGCGGCTGAGGGGAATGGGCCGGTCTCGGCGCTAGATGCAGCGCTGAATAAAGCGTTGGCTCAGTTTTATCCTGCGATCGCAACCTTTCAACTCACCGACTACAAAGTACGGATTTTGGACAGTTGTGCTGGTACTTCCGCCAAGACCCGCGTTCTGATCGAATCAAGCGATGGTCATCGTCGTTGGACAACAGTTGGCGTATCAGCCAATATTTTGGATGCGTCCTGTCAAGCTGTAGTAGAGGCTCTGGAGTACGGTCTGCTCTTGCAGAATCAGAATTTTTGTCCGCTGCCCTCTGCATTCTGTCTTTTACCGTCTGCTTTCTTAAAATCGCCATAACCTAACTAAAGTCTCAGTTGGTGGGTAAACTCCGACCATCCTGAAACTCGTTGTTGCGATCGCAATCAAGCTCACAGATCTCAAAATGGCCAGGGGTTTATTTCCCATTAGTCACCTCAAGTGGATAAAACAGCAGCAGGCTGGAAATGTCCACCCTACTCATTAACTGAAATCTTCGAACCTGAACTCTATCTGCTAGTTTGCGAATTGCTCCAACTCCTCCACATATAGTTCACCTGCTTCCTGGCCTGCGAGGGAAATGCTCTGATAACGCACCTGGCCTTTAATAAGCATCTCGGTTCCGGCGGGAGGAACTGCTTCTGTAGTTACAACCCAAATTGTCCCTGTTGTGTCTTGCAATTCGTAGGCACGGCTACCTAAAAAGGGAGCTCGCTTGCCCACTTTACCTCTAACATAAACCGTTGAATTGGTCTGCTGCTCTCGTTGCACAACCTCAATTGCGCTGACATTGACCTTTCGTTGCATCGCAGTTCCCCGCTCGCCCGGCTGAGGCGAACCGTTGCAACTCATCAACCCTCCAAGAAGAAGCGCCAGCATACCTAATTGCAATAGATCTGTTTTAGTTGTCAACATTGCGACATTCCTTCAAGGTTAACTTGATCTATGAGTACTGCCTTCCATCAAAGGAACGTTGTGCTGAAAAAACGATCGCAAAATCTGGAAGGGGAATCGGCAGACTCTGGTTTGAAAACCAGAGAACGCGGGCTGAAGCCCACATTAATCTGCTTCGAAACGAATCAAATTTCTAATTCGTGACAATCTCATTTGATGGATTGATAGGATCGTGTCAACTCTATCCATTTTGGCATCTGATATTGACTCTAAAAAAAGCGAGCGTTGCCTCAGCTGTCAACCTGGACAGGAGCATCTTCATGATTCTGATACCCTGATTGAGTAAAGTTCATTGCATCCAATGGGCACTTTAAATAACATGGAAGTGTAAACTTGCGAAGGGAAAAATGCTGACCGTTTCGTAATACACTTTACTTCAAACGTACAACACTATTACTGTTTGTGGCTTGACGGAATCGGCACTATCAGTATATTCACATTACAAGGTATACTGATGAAACAATTTCTTGCAATATAAAGCATCTGGGACAAACAATTGGTAGCTTGCCTTCTCTGAGGATATTAAAACAAGCATTAATCTATCTGTTTCCTCCTGCGACAGCAGAGGCAATTTGTACCCAACTCATTTCATTTTTGAATGGGTTAGCTGCTTCATCAAGAGCTTATCCATTTTGTCTAAGAGACTGTTCTGTCTTCATTCATCTACCAACCAGTTACATTGCATGTTTCTGAAGAAAATATTACAGCAGCTACTTCAGCATTATCCTGTTAGGACGTTACTCACTGTACTGTTGGGTTTCTCGGGAGCGCTTTTTAATGGTGTTAGCGCTACGTTAATTGTTCCTGTATTGCTAAATATTCTAGGCCAAACCATTGACCTGAAAGGGGTTCCGCCTATTCTTAGAGCTATCTTATCTCCTTTTGATGGGATTGCTGAAGGATACCGATTGCCGGTGATGGCAGGGTCCATTTTGCTTGTTATCGGTCTTAAGAATCTTGCCAACTATGCGAGTACTTTAATGTCAAGCTCGCTAATTCGAGCGTTGACGTGCGATTTGCGAGAAGCAGGATTGAAAATCCTGTTAGGGGTTGACTTAGACTTTTATACGAAAACCAGGATTGGCGATCTCATTGCGCGAGCAGGTGTAGAAGTTAATCGAACTGCAAGTGCAGTTGGAACATTTATCCAACTGTTTATTAATACAATGACTAGCCTTGTCTTTATTGCTTTACTCCTGGCACTTTCCTGGCGATTAACTGTAGCTACAACGGGTTTAGTGGCATTGATTGTGCTGTTGAATCAGTATGCAATTAGTCGCTCGAAACACTTTGGAAAATTGCTTTCTCAGCTGTCTAGAGCCTATTCTACCAAAATCTTTGAGACGCTAAGTGGCATCAGATTGGTTAAAGTGACAGGAAGCGAAGAGCAGGAGTATCAAAAGCTACATAAACTGATTCGCGATCGCGAGCAAGCTGAATTTCAATCCCAGGTCAACTCTGCGGCTATTGCTCCGATTAATGAGGTCTCTAGCATTATTGCCTTGATTGTCATTGTTGTGCTGGGACGCACGTTCTTTTCAGAGGGAGTTGATTCCCTTTCGGCTGTTTTACTGACTTATCTGGTACTTCTTTTTCGAGTGCTGCCCTTTATTTCTAGATTAAACGGCGGTCGGAGCAGACTGGCCAACGCCTCAACCAGCGTTGCCATCGTCAATGATTTTTTGCGACGCGATAACAAACCCTTTATTTTCAACGGTTCCAGTCCTTACACCAAACTCAAAGAGGGGATTCATTTTAACTCTGTTTCTTTTGCCTATCCTGGCCATGAAGATCTGGTGTTAAATGAAGTAGATCTAAATCTGCCTCGCGGTACAACTCTTGCCTTAGTGGGGGGATCGGGCGCAGGAAAATCTACCCTGGCCGATCTGTTGCCCCGGTTTTACGATCCGGTCGGCGGTTGCATTACCTTCGATGGCAAAGATATTCGCGAATTTGAGGTGACTGCATTACGACAAGCGATGGGAATTGTCAGTCAGGAAACCTTTCTGTTCAATGACACTGTTCGCAACAATATTGCCTACGCTTGCCCGGGGGCCTCTGAAGCCGAAGTGATTGAAGCGGCCAAACAAGCAAGTGCCTATGAATTTATTGAACGGTTGCCAGAAGGGATGAACACGCTGATTGGAGATCGCGGTGTCATGTTGTCGGGCGGGCAACGCCAGCGTCTTGCGATCGCAAGAGCCCTGCTGCAAAACCCAGAAATCCTGGTGTTGGATGAAGCCACCAGTGCCCTGGATACGGTTTCAGAACGGTTAGTGCAAGCTGCAATTGATAATCTGAGCCGCGATCGCACCACTTTAGTCATTGCCCACCGCCTTTCAACCGTTCAAAAAGCCGATCAGATCGCAGTCCTGGAACGCGGACAATTGGTTGAACTCGGGCGGCACGAAGACTTGCTCCAGCAAGGCGGCCATTACGCCCGCCTCTACTCGATGCAATTCTCCGACCGCCCGGTCATCCCCCTCAACAAAACCTTCACCAGAATTTCTTATGAAATTCGCAATCGACTCCATGCCATGATAGATTCTCTAAGGCTCCTGGCTGATAGCTTAGAAAAAACAGACGAACGAGACGATCTAATTCAGGAATCCTACACTGCTGCTGTTCGCATTTTCAACAGCGTAGAAATGCTAGAAGATAGCATCAAGTTTCAAATGAGCCTTTACTCCATTCAAACTGATGACCAACCTCAAAACACAATCCAACGCCAAGAAATGGTCAATAAAACGTCTTACGAAGTTCGCACCCATCTCAATGCCACAATCGGATTTCTGAGATTACTCAGTGATGATATGGCCGATAGCATAGAGGAGCAAAACGAACTCGTTGAAGAAGCATATAATTCGGCAGTTCGCCTGCTAGAGACCCTGGAAGTTCTAGAAGAAAATGTAACAACTACCTGAGTCGAAATAATGCAGCACGATCTTGGAGCATGTCTAAACATTATATTGTCTTTGTAAGAGATACATTACCCAAACCAGAAGCACATTTAGTTTGGGCTGCTCATTGTGCGAATGGAGCTGCAAATCTTGGTTACTCTGCTGTTCTAGTTTATCTCCAAAAAGGCATTAGCGCTCATAACCCAAGCGCCTGGATCGCCCCCTTTCATCCCAGAAGACCCAGCCTGGAACTGCAAAAATTTTATAACCTGAAAGATCGGTTAAAAGTTTCCCCTCTTCCCATTCCCTGGCCCATTGACCGCTTTAAGGGAAAGTGGCTTAATTCCAGTTCATTGGTTTGCAAATATTATTTCCCAGTTCATATTGCTCCATCCACGCAAATCGTTCATACCCGCAACTGGAACTTTGTTAAAGCAGCCATTCAAAATAACATTCCAGTTATTTACGAACACCATCATTACGACCCCAAAAAATTCGCTCCTGCTATTGTTCGCCACCCTTGTTTTAAAGTGGCTATTACGCTTTCTGAACCGGTTCGAGATCATATGGTGCAGCAGGGAATGCCCGCAGAAAAAATCCTCAAACTCAGTAGCGGTCTCAATCCTGTATTTTTAGACAGACAGCCCAATGCAGCAAAAGCCTGGCGAGAACACCTGCTAACTCAGGAATGTCAGCATTTAGTTGTGTATGCTGGTGCGCTCTATCGGTTTAAGGGAGTTGACTTACTGATTGATGTCGCAAAACAACTCCCCCAAGTTCAGTTCGCCTTCGCAGGAGGAAACAAAAAACAAATTCTTACCTATCAACAGCTGACCCGCGAAAAAAAAGTAGCCAATGTCACATTTCTGGGATATCTACCGCAAGATCGGCTAGCCGCTTTACTTCAATCAGCTGACATTCTAGCCCATCCCCACTGCGCTGGAGAAGCTGCAACCTTTACCTCACCCTTGAAGTTTTTTGATTACCTGGCATCTGGTTCACCCATTGTAGCTACAGAAATTCCTCCATTGATGGATTTTAAATCCGCTGCTGTAGTTGCTGGTTGGTGCGAGCCCAATCAACCACTCCAACTCGCTCATTGTATTCAACGGGTGTTGGAGACACATCCTAGAAAAGCAGAGGGAAATCTGCATAATATTGAATTTGCTCAACAGTTTTCCTGGGAAAACAGAATTCAAAAAATCCTCAATCATATAAAAACTCCGATGAGTAAGTAGGCAAAATAAATTGTGCATTCCAATTGGCTGAAATCTTTGTAATTCAAGCACTTTCAACCGTACCATATACAATTTTTATTTCGCCTCGACACTTATCTTTAACATTCCTTAACTAGACTAAGAGGAATATTATTTTGTTTGAGGAAGACTTTTGTTTCTGCACGTTTACATCTGGCCCCATCTATCGAGCCTTGACCAAATTGCTTGCTCTCGATCTAGAAAAATATGCGCCTGGGATTGCCTTTATTGTACTGACAGACAAACCAGAAGACTTTAACAAAAATAGTAATGTTCTAGCATTTAAACATAATCGACAGGCAATTTCATATCACCATGAACGGAGATTTTCAATTGCTAAATCCTTGTCGATGTATAACTCCTGCATATATTTAGATGCAGACATAAGAATATGCGCTCCAGTACCGAAAGATATGCAGTGGTTGCCAGGAATTACTGCCAGGAGCTGCACCTATATGATTAATCATATTCAAGAACAGATCCAGAAGAAAGCTCCGCATCGTTCTAAGAAAATTGAAGATTTTGAGTTTTATAAAAAAATGGCCTGCAGACTTGGTTTAGATATAGAAGCTGATCGAGTCATGTACTTGAATGAGTTTTTATTTGTGGTCACGCGAGATTCAGGAAAAGAACTTGAATTCCTGAGATATTGGGATAAATTAGCAATTTATTCTGCATTGAATGGGCATTTTGAAGATCCAGGTTTCCCGATAGGCATGGCGGCTAAAAAGTCTGGACTGGTGCTCAGACGAGATGAAATGGAAGGTTTTGATTTCTTCGATGACAGGATCGAGAAGATCAAAATCTCTAAAGGACAATCTGAACCAGATAGCAAACGAGAATACTTTGATACCCAATACCGTATCGAACATCCAAAACGCTCCTTTTTCCAGAAAGTTGCAAACAAAGTCTGGAGAAAAATTGACTTCTCCTATCGCACAATTCGCCTCAGAATAGTGACAGTGATACAAGATTTTGACTTTTACTATCGAGACTAAGCCTATCTGCGTAAAGCAGCACAAAGGTTCTTATGTCTAGCCTTTGTAATGTGACTTAGAAGGTTAGCGTCCTCGAAGGGGGCGCTAACTCCGATTTCTTCGTGCTAGCACTATTTTGAAAGCCTTGCTCCGCAAGACTTTCAAAATAACCTTCCAAGTCGTGTTTGTAACCTGACTCGACACGAGTATCCATAAAGGCGAAGTTTTTTTCCCCTATCAGAGACACAATGTCCTGCTCCTTCTGGCTAGCAGAGTAAAGCCCACCTTATGGCTGCAGTGTCAACTGCTAAACACTACACCGAACCCGTATTGACTGGTTTCCATCTACACGCTCCCAAAATTCTTTGGGGACTACCCAGCATATCTATAGCTAGATGTTAAAGCATTGATATCAGGCAGACGGGCAAAATCCATTGTAAAAAGCACAGCTGAAATCCTTGCCAACCAATGATGCTGGAGCCAAATAGTTTTGCTCAGGTATGAACTTGCGATTGAATTTCCTCCCTAATTAATTTATGCTCAAGCCATCTACTGTAATTGGAAGTGAGTCGTGAAAAATTGGGAAAATTTATCTCAACAAAATCAGGCTTTCAGCGCTTTGAGTTTTACGAGTCAATCCGGTTGCTGTAGACACATGAGTCATCTTATTAGTAATTAATTGAACTTTGTTTCAAAAGCCAATATCTATCAAGTCTAAGTATGAGTAAAAAAGTTGTATTCATTGTGGGGATTGGGCGTTCTGGTTCCACTCTTTTGGACTTGATGTTGTCTAGTAATAACGCCTGTTTCTCATTGGGAGAAGTCAGTAAATTTTCTGAAATCTATCAGAAGAGTAAGTCGTTTAGAGGAGCGTGCCATGGATCCACCTTTTGGGAAGATAGCTTTAACCCAAAAGAACTGGAATTGTTGGCCAAAGGACTAAGCAACCATCGTTTGAATTCATTTATTCCTTTGAAACTGGAGCGTTGGGTTAGAGAGCTACTGAGACAAGATAAGGTCTTGAATCCATATTCGCTGATTTTCTCAAAGGTCAAAGAGAATGTTCTAATTGACTCAAGTAAGTATGTTGATTGGGTTACCAAAAAATTAAGCGCTAGAGAGTTTAGACAAGGGCTAGTTAATACATATATAGTACATATGGTTCGCGATGGTAGGGCTGTTTTGAATTCATATTTACGCAACGATCCCAAGATGACAGTCCAAGAGATTAGCCAATATTGGCTGCAACAGGTGCAGGCAAGCTGTAGATTCTATCAGCAATTTCCAGCCAATAGAAAGATGACAGTTCGCTATGAAGAACTAGCAACTAAACCTGCAGTTGTCATGAAAAGTGTTTGCGAACTGTTGAATATAGAATATAGTGCTGAGATGCTTGAATATTGGAAGTTTGAACATCATGGCATTGTGGGAAGTTTGGGAACTCGCTCTCTAGTTTTGAGATATCAAGGTAAAGATATTGGGGAAAGAGTCCGTAAAATTCATGGAGAACGTTACGAGCGCATGGATTTTTCTATTAATTTAGATTTGCGTTGGCAAGAAGAACTTTCACCTCAAAAACTTAAGGAGTTTAACCATATTGTAGGTAATTTAAACAGACCTTACGAGTGGGATCCATAAACAAGCACAATCGAATCTCTACATTGGAAACATGACTTGGAGGGTTATTTTGAAAGCCCTGCAGCGCGGGGCTTTCAAAATAACCTATTTTTTAGCATCAGCACAAAGTAAAAAAGGTTAGCGCCCTCTTCGGGGCGCTAACCTTCCAAGTTGTGTGGAAATTCGATCGAACAACTTAATACCAGCTCAATCTGTATTTTCGTGGCAAAAATCAGTTCTAATTTAAAGAATAAAGATTTTATTACAACCCTTCTTATAAATCTGATCCAACCTATCAAGAAACCTGGTATGAGAAGCTAAGTCTGCAAAATAAAATATTAAGACAATGAACGCTAGACTCAGCCTAAAATGAAAGGCAATATCTAGAGATTTAAGTGCTCCACTACCTGTAGTAAAACTGGAAATCACGACAGGCTCTGATAGCCGCGCCTAGACGTGTATAAATTGCCTTTGCTCTAAGCTTTATCTTTATAAACAACTTAGCGCTAAATGGGCGATTGGGATATTTCAACAAAGCTAATTCTTCAAAAAGGTGCTTTGAATCCTCTAAATTTGCTTGTCCTTTAGAGATTTGGATTTTCTCTATCCGATCGTCAAAAAATTTAACTTTTTGCATTGCATGACGGCGTACTGGGAAGCCAGCTTTAGATGCAGCTAAACCCATCGCAACCCCACATCCAGCACTAATGTTATGCAAATTGCAGTAAAGTGCTGTCTGTTTGAAGCAATCCAAAAATAATTTCTCTAGCCCTTTACAAGGTGCTACAACAAATAGAAATTCATGAATCCATGGGACATTATCTTGTTCAAGATCCAATCCCATTTTACTTGCAAGCTTTTCAATCTTACGAAGCTCAAGTATCTTTGAACATTTAGCATCATCAGGTTGTTTAGATCTAGAGATTTGATGATTTAGGATTGTTGTAGAGCTTCTTGCATTAATTCCGGGTGTCCAGAGTTCATTAATTGGCCAAGCGTCCAATACTCTCATATCGGCATCAATGCAAATACAAACTTCGTATCTCTTTAAAGCCTCTTCAATAAGAAAGCATTTGTCATAATCTGAGCGAAATATGGAATAGTGTTTCTGAGCAATTACATTAGGAGAATTGCTAAAGTAATTAGGATGAGAGGTTAAAGTGAATAAGGGTATACCAGGGGCAAACTTATTAAGGTCGATTGCTAGAAGTCTGGCAAGCGAACAATAGTTGTCACCTATGGACAAAGTTGCAAAACAAATTTTTTCCATATCAATTCACTCAGGACAGGAGTGCAAGTTAAAGAGCAAGATCTGAACGATACAAGAGACTTTGAATATTTTCCTCGTTATCAATGTTGCTAGAGCTAAAGCGACAAAAGTCAGCCTCTTGAGTATTGGTTCGGTAAAATGACTCATTCTTATGATAGGAATTCGCAAGGAATAAATTTGGAATTCTTAAAAGACAACAGAGAATATGTGCATGTAATCGGTTGGTGACGACGAAAGTGTAGGGAGTTAGTTGTTGCGTTCCCATAAGAATATAATTCCACGATTTTAAGTGAAAATCTGCTAGGGGCAACTTCGAAAGAAACTTGGCCAAGGGATGATGCGATCGCAGCCATTGCCTCAGCAAAAACTGTCTGGGAGATTGCTGTCCGCTGCGAAACATATTCCATAGATCCTGCAAACCCGATAAGGTTTTAAGCGATTTTCTCTTCGCATCGTAATAAGAGAGCCAGTCTTCAGTTTTCAAGGCCAGGCTAGAGGCCGATGATACCTTGTTGTATTCTAAATCCGTACGGCATAGATACAAGCCTTGCTGATATTTTCCTGGTGAAAATGAAGATTTTGGCAGGTGACCATCTAGTGCAAATGCTGCATCCACTGCAAATAATACTCGGTTATTGGGAAACGTTTCTCGTGCGATGTCTAAACTAATCTGCTCGCGTGCGAAAATCGTTACTTTTTTATGGGCAGAAAAAATTCCTCTCAGGCGTTTCTGTACCTCCGGATATTTAAAGAAAAGCGTTTGCGGCAGGAAGATAATTTCATTGTTTGGATAGTTCTGAACAAGCTCTTGATAAAAATCCCGATAGTAACTCCATATATCGCCAAAGTTGCCCCCTCCAGTCACCAGAATTGGAGCGGTACCAATCTTGCTTCTCGCCTTTTGTTTTCTGAAATCCTCGATCGTAAAAATATTATCAATGCAAAGTTTTGCACCTTGCACAAGGTATATCACTTCACCCAACCAGATCATATGATCTCCAATATTATGGTAGTTGGGATAACAAACGAGAGTACAAGAGGTACCTGCTTCTAAATGACCTAGACCTTCTGCAAGCTGGGTATACAGGTTGCACTTAAGTTTCTCAATTGCGTCCATTGGAATTATTTCTACCCTGAATTAACAATGCCAGAGATTTCAGCCATGAATTATACTTGCCTTTATTGGCATGGGGAAAAGGTTGATTGGGCACTTCTTTCCCGATAAAGTTACACAATTCTTCCCAGCCATCTCCATTTTCCCAATTCAATCTTATAAACGATTGCGGGCGGTCTTTGAAGCGATCGGTAACAGCTTGATTATGCTGTAAATAGCGTTCCACTAACTGTTCTTCTGTAACATTAGGAAAAGGCAAACCGTAGATAGTACGACGGATTTCATTTAACTGTTTAGAGGCTTCTCCCTGTCTCTTTAGCATATTTCGGTAACTCCGTACCCATCTATCAGGGGATCTCTCAGTCAAAATAAAGTAACTGTCTGGAAAGGCTTCATCCAGTTCTTTAAATAAGAGGATCCATGGCCAGTCTTCGAATGTATCGTTAGCTTCCACCAACTTGAAAATATTAGCCAGGTTTTTATTTTTAAAATCTTTCACCAAGGCAAGTTGTTGACTTTGATGCTTAAAACCTAATATTTTGAAGCATTCTCCCAAAGTTGTAGTTCCTGTTTTTGCCCATCCGACTCCAAAAATTTTACCCACTATACAAGCTCCTTCTTTTGATTTACTATTTACCCTTCATCTTCTCTTTGATCGTTTTTTTGATCTGTTGCCATAGATCTTTTTCCGGGTTAACAGGAGATTGTTGTTGGGGAGGATGTGGGTCGTGCAAATAACGATAATGTTCCCACAGCTCGCGATAAGGGCCACCGGGTTTCATTGGCGTGCCTGCCCAATGAAGATACATTAATCGTTGTCCGCGGTCGTATAAAATCCGATCTTTCTCCTCAAAGTGTTTTGAACCGGCCCAACTTCCAGGGACATTATCAGCGAGTTTGACAAGGTTCAGACGTTTCGGCATCGATTGCAGCACAATGTAGTTCAGGATTGGTTGATCGGTCGTCTGCCGGGAAAAGTCAAAATACTCGCGGTGTCTAGCACAGTCTGCTAGAAGTTCGTACATCCGATTTTTGGAAATGGTTCCTTTTTTGGAAGCCCAAAAACCACTGTTAAAAACGTCAGCGAGCTGCTCAGTTGTAAAGATATTTTGTTCTGTCACCAGGGGAGAAAAGATATCTTTTAATCCTCTACCCAAATGATGATAGTCACAACATAAAAAATCGGCTGCTTCCAGACGCTCTAAAACCTCAGAAATTTTTTCAAAGACAATAATATCAGTGTCAATATATAAAAATTTATCGAGAGGGCCGAACCATGCAACTAGCTTTCGCATCTTGTTCGGCAGGGCAAGAAAGTCCCGATCGAAAATGTCTGCAATTTTCTGGGTGAAATTTTCTAAAAGTGCTAAGTTTGGGAAAAGTTTTACGTTATGCAGTTTAGCAATAGTGTTGGCAATGTTTTGATAGTTTTCATCAAAGGGGATCAGGAAAATATTCACGTCAGGATCGTAGGCGCGAATACTATTAAGTAGCGCGATCGCATTATCTGCAACTCGATTGTTGGCAACGATGTAGATGCCGCGACTCATGGCAAGTTCCTCAGCGGGTAAGTCCCAGTTTATTCAAGACACGTTGCTTCAGACTAGGAGAAGCATTATAAGGTTTTGGTTTAGCGCTAAATTGAGGGCGCTTTTCGGGTGCTTTTAAATAGCGATAGTGCAAAAACAACTCTCTATAGGGGAAATCAATATTTTGCCCCATACAAACCTGTCTAAATGCTTTTGAGGGTACACCAATGTAGTGTAGATAAGTTAAACGGTGACCCCGGTCGTATAGCAGGTTTTCGCGGGTTTCAAAGTGAGGAGAGGTGACGCAACAGCCTGTCCGTTGTGCTGCAGGCAAATGACGAGCAAAATTATACACTGGGATCTCCGAGCGCATCACCATGTAGTTCAACATGGACTGGTCAGGTCCTGGCATATACAGGATTTCTGCTTCTCCTTGGCTCAATTGGGCCAGCAGCCAGTTTCTCCGTTCAGGGTTAAACAAACCACACTTTGAAGCATACATACCTGCACAGAAAATTTGGCTCTCAATGCGAGCTTGGTCAAATATATCGAGCAGTTTGGGCGATTTCAGGTTATAAACGTGGCTTGGATCTTTGTGCTGAAAGTCATAAACCACCCAATCGTTCTCGTCAAGTTGCTGAAAAATGAACTTTAGGGAATTTAGTACTAGAATATCAGCATCTAAATAAATAAATCGTTCAAACGGACCATCAAATCCACAAAACCGTCGGTGCATGCCCAGTCGATGAACTTGAAATGATCCTTGCTGACGCCAGGCTGTTTTGGCCACGGGGTGGGTTTGCCAGACTTGGGCCGAGAAGTTTTCCCAGGTCGCCATACAATTTGCATCGTTAAGAAGTTCAACCTGATTTCTATTCTGGATAGCCTGTTCAACCTTCTCTAGACGATTGTCGTAAGGGATAATACAAACTGGAAATTCACTCGCGTTGACTTCAAGGCTATTCAGCAATGCAATGAGTTGATCGCAAACAACATCATTGGCCAATATGTAAATTCCATCTGCCATGAGTGCTGAGACGTCCTACAAAAATTTTTGGGAAAATTGCGAGAGCCATTCCAAGAGATTCAGCTTGTGGAGAATAATTTGCCGTGCTTCTGCGATCGCATCCTTTGCCTCATGCCATGCATCTGCAGTAGCCGTTACTTCCTTGATAAAGTTTAAACCTTTCTCATCCAAACTGGGTAGCCTCAGAAAGCTACCCGGAGGCAGTAGCTTATCTGCTGCAGGGCCACCATAATAAATCGGTAAACACCAGCCTAACAAAGCATCCCAAAGTTTTTCACTGACGTACCAGCTATTTCCAGCATAATTCTCAACGACCAGATTGTAATAATAAGGTGCAAGCCCGTGCCATTTGTTCTTAATTTCGCCAAATCCTTGAGACCACTGGGGCAAATTACGACCGTATAGATCGAGTTCAAGCCCATCAGCACGCAAGGATTTCAGAAAGTCTAAACGCCTTTGGTGTGTTTCTGTTCGATTAATACCAGATGTGACCCAACCCAAAAGTTTGATTTTTTCAGGCGGTCCCATTTCGTTCAGCTCTCGAAATGAGTTATTGAGGTACCAGATGGCGGGCATATAGTCTGGGTTTGGGGCATCATCATCCGGTCCCGAAATATAACCGCAGAAGTCGGTTGCCCTCCGGTAAAAAGAACGATTGAGGGCTACAACTTCGGGCAAAGGGGGTTCTCGCAACAGAAAGATAACCCGTTCTTTTGGAACCCCTCGTAGGGTTGCCTGAAATGCTTCTAATTCTTGCTGATAACGAGCTTGTTCTCGACGGTGAGCGAGGAACCATTGCTTGGGCCGAGGCGGCTTGGGAAAGTTGTGGAAATTATATAGGAGTAAGAAATCTGGACTTGAGGCTTGTGGTAACAGTTGGATATGGTTCCAGATACCAAAATGATGTGGGGTTTGTTGCCAGAGCCACTCTTGCCGCCCTTGCAAACCAATATAACTGCTCAACATGCCGACAATTGCTTTTCCCATCCCCCCCTCCTTTTGGTCAAAGGAAGCAAACCGTGTTGAGTTTCACTGAACTAAGCGCTGAGCCGTCCATCTAATTTGGGGAGGTAGGGTATGGGACTAGCAAACCCACCCCCCATGGCATGGCACTGATGCAGAAGGCAGTCTGACATGCTACCGCTAACTAAGCGAAAAGGATACCCTAGATCGCAGCGCTACAGGTAATTCCCTCAAGCGACGATTGAAGATTTGGCGTCTGCTCGAAACCGCGCTTCAGTTCAGTGACTCGGATTTGTTTGGCTTGAAAGACGGTTTGCAATAATTCTATGGCTTGGTGAGGGCTGCCGCTACCGCAGAAGAACAAATCAGCAGCAAAGTAACCGTGTTCGGGCCAGGTATGGATAGCAATATGGGACTCTGCCAGGGTTGCGGTGGCTGTGACGCCTTGAGGACTAAATTGGTGGACGCATAGATCGATTAGGGTGGCGCTTCCTGCAATCGTGGCATCAATCAAAGCGCGGCGGATGCAGTCTGGATCGTTGAGCAGATCGGCAGGAGACTGCCAGGCATCAACCACCAGGTGGATTCCCAGTTGTTTCATTCTGATTGCTACACCTCCATCCAAAACAACTCAAAGATTCTATTCTACTAGAATTCCCAATTGTTCTACAAGTGTTAGCGCTAAGCCATAAGGAAATTCAAACGTCAAAATTCAGAATTAAATCAAGACTTTTGTAGTGCTATGACATGCCTAAAATTGTGTAAATTCGGAGTTGGCACTTTAGTGCTGCCGAGGTCTATCGAGTAAAGATTATAGCCTTTTCGACAGCCTCAATCTATTGCACTAAAATATCTGTGTCAGTCCAGTAGGGTGCGTTAGGCGACAGCCGTAACGCACCATGGATATGTATTTTGATGTGTTACGCTAGCGCTAACATATCCTACGGTTTAAGTAGTTAAACAAAATAAATTGTGCATTCGAATTGGCTGAAATCCTTGCAATTCAGGTATTTTCCGATTTCGAAATATATAATTTATTTTGTACAGGTACTTATGTAGATCTTAATCGTGCAGAGTGTAAACAAGTAAGAATTTTTGAGCGCATGGGTTCCACCCATGCGCTCAAAAATTCTTACTTGTGGAGGACTATTAGTTATTGATGGGTTGTGCCATTGGGCATAATGGTTCCATTTAAATCCGCATCGCGCAAGCTGGCGTTGCCGAGGGTTGCCCCAATCAAGTTGGCTTGTCCCAGGTTCGCTCCGCGAAAATCCGCACCGGCAAGGTCGGTTAGTAATAATCCTGCCTTAGACAAGTTGGCCTGATAGAGGATAGCTTGTTGGAGATCGGCTTCGAGGAGATTGGCCCCGACCAGGTTAGCTTCTCGCAAGTTGGCATGACGGAGGTCTGCTTTTTTCAACTCGGCTCCGCTCAGGTTGGCGCGGTATAATGTCAAGTTATCTAGCTTGGCTAAAGTTAAATTGGCTCCCCGCAGGTCGGCTCCAGTCAGGTTGGCTCCTGTGAGGTTTGCCAGGTTCAAATCTGCTCCTCGCAGGTCGGCTCCGGTCAAGTTGGCTCCGCTTAAATCTGCCTCTCTCAAATAGGCTTCCTCCAGATCGGCTCCGACCAGGTCAGTGTCTGCCAGGTTTGCCCGATACAGGTGAGCACGGATCAGCATTGTTCCGGTTAGGGTCGCCCGATGAAGATCGACTTCGCTGAGAATGGCACGCGATAGGTTGGCCCATCTTAAGTTGGTTTCGACGAGCGTTGCTCTGCTAAAGGTGGCACCATTTAGATTTGCTTTTGTCAGGTTGGTTCGACTTAAGTAGCTGCCCACCAGGGTCGCTCCGATCAGGGTGGCATTGCTGAGATCGGCACCGGAGAGAACGGCACCGCTCAGCATTGCACCACTGAGATCGGCACAAGTCAGATTGGCTTGTGCGATCGCAGCTTGACTCAAAACTGCATCTAACAAGATCGCATCCGACAGGTTGGCCTGACGAAGATCCGCCCGGGTCAGGTTGGTTCCAACCAATCTGACCTGAGTTAAGTTCGCGTAACACAGGCTTGCCCCGGTGAAGTTGCATCGACTCAAGGTGGCTTTGTTCAGCATTGCGCCCATGAGTTCTGCATTTGAAAAGTTACGTTCTCCTGCGGCGTATCGATTTAACAATTCTTCTGCATTCAGACTTATAGGTCTCCTGACATCCAGACTTAATTGTTCATCAGCGTTCATAAAATTTGCCTTAATTGAGTGAATTTTGTGGGTTTGTCGGTTTAGCCGCAGGGGAATAGCAACAGCCAGACGATCCTCAAGGGGATTCATCTACCAAAATTTCCCGATCTCAATTGCAGTGAATTAAGGGTTACTGCATTCCTCTTGCTGGCGAAGGCAAGTGTTGGAACTCAACGGTCGCGTCGCTATATTCAGGACTGATTCGGGTATAAAATTGCTCTCAAACCACACAGTGGAGCGGGCTTGTAACAGTGACGGGTGCCAGAATTAAGCTGAGCAGCGAGCTGGTTCAATTCTGGAAACGCTGTTTCAGGCAAACAATCCTGATATTGGACTGCAACAATCTAGGCGCAATGGCTGGCGATCGCCAGGTTTGCGGTTAAAAGTGCGAGTCTTTGAGGGGGGTATTTTGACAACCCGAAAATGCTGAAGTGTTGGCGGGGGCTGTTCAGTGGATTCCACCCCCCAGGGTTGCCTGTTGCTCGACCGATTTCCGGTAGTTCAGCACAAAATGCCAGCCAATCTTGCGGATTGCTGGCTCCGGTTGCGATCGCAGGTAAGGCAATGTCAGGTTTAAACGCGAGACGCTCGCAGCCCTAGAGTCCCTGGCTGGTGCCAGCGGCCTTGATACCATCGGCCTATTCAAAGGTGGTCCGCTCTTGTCCATCAGACAGACACGGCCAGGGGAGATATGCTGTCTCATCAAGTAGGGGCACTATCATCAAAATTTTCTATTGCCCCGATATGTTTAAGGATAATCGGTCGGGGGCAAACTGGGCAAAAATTTCCGATCTTTTTTGTTTCGCTCGAGATAAATCCCGATTCCTGGCTGCATGCTAGAGCTTTTTTGGGGCAATAAGTTTAGCTCTCGTTCCTGGTTTCTAACCCCAAAATGGTTCGCTCTGGACATGAATTAGGGTTTTGTACCTCCACTATCCGACTAGGATTCAGGGGCTTGAGATGAGATCGTGTAGGTGTGCTGACCGCCGACAATTGCAACCACATCATTACGACGATCGACAATCAACGCAAACATGTCCAGAGGAATGAGGATCGAATTAAGTGCAAGTTCTCGCGTAGGGACACGGCAATGCCGTGTCCCTACAGAGTTATTGTTTGTGAAGTTATTTAATTCGCGATCCAGAATATCGCGCCCCAGTACGCTCATATCTAGTGCCTCACGATCTGTGCAGGCAAAATACTTGCTGCGGGAAACAGCCCTCTGACCATCATCCCGTAACAATCGTATTTTTGTGTTAACCGATACTGAATCAACCCACCCACCAACACCACCAATCCGATCCTGGGGTACAATCGCTTCCACACTCAATGATTCGAGAACGTTGGCGCTGATGACAGTTCGGTCAGCACCTGTATCAACTAGCAATTCAAATGCACGCCAATAGCCATCACTCGTCAAGATTTCCGCACGAATGACAGGCCGAAAGCTCCCATCATCGCACTGAAGCCATTCACCATTAAACCGCATAGATTCTGGCTACCTTTTCCTTTGGGATATAGCGCGTAAACCATCCCTCATCGTCCGGATGTGCAGCTGTAGCCTGTGCGATCGCCTCCTTAGCCGTATCCGCCACAAACACGTCTTGCCCAGCAACACACACGCATTTGCCCCGATGTTTGGTGTAGATATCAGAAATATGGGTCTGCAACCAAACGCTATTGCGATCGAATTGTTCACGTTGCTTTTGCGCCTTCGCCAGTTCATCAGTGTCAGTGACTGTTTGCATCTCAATCTTGATGTGGTTGCCCATAGTTCGTTCCTCAACAGCTTTGACTCTTCTATTTCCGGTCTGAACTTGCATCAATTGTGGCAGTTGTGTTTTGGGTGATATAATCAATCGCAAAAATGCCGAAAAAATTACCAGTAAATAGCGATTATCTTGATCGTCAAGGTAATCACTTTTGCCTTGAACTCTATACGATGGACCATTACCAGCTCAAGCCAAGTCTTTTCGCGACGTCTTCTGCAGGAATACCCCGTTCTCCACGCTGAGTCTGTTCTAGAGACTCAACCAACTCCTGCATCACTTCAGGCTTTAGCCTTTTCCCTTTATCAGGATCGCTTAACACGGTTTCTAGCGTTTCAGTCACTGTTTCCTGGATTAGGAATTTAAATTCTTCAACAGTCAAATCTTTGACTTGCATGGCCTCTCAACTCTCAGTCAGACACTTCTTAAGTCTATTCTTACATGCCGGTCGATCTGCTCTTTTAAGAAGACTCAGGTTCGTTCAAAGGTGAAGATAGTTGATTGCGCAGGCACCTCCCAATAAGCATCAGGAATAGAGCAATCCTGAACAGGCTGCAGCATCAGAACGGCAAGCCGCAGAATTGGATCGACCCGCTGCAGATTGGGCAATGCTGAAAATTGGGACTTAAATACGGTTAAATTAAAGCAAATGTCTGGGATTTAGTGAGAGGGTTTTGAATGTAATCGTGAGGTAGAGTTGAGGAAAGGAAAGGTATAAGCTGCGAGGTTTAACCATGACAGATCCTGCTTGCGAGCCAGCAATCGTTCGGACAGAACGCGGACTGACGATCGCAGGGACGCGAATTACGATTTATGATGTGATGGATTACCTGAAGGTTCAATATCCACCGAAGTTGATCCGCGAGAAACTCGGTCTTAATGATGCTCAGGTTCATTGCGCTTTAGCCTATATTGAGGCTCATCGCGAGCAGGTTGAAGCCGAATATCAAGACTGCTTGCAAACAGCGGTTGAAATTCGACAATATTGGGAAAACCGCAATCGCGAACGATTTGCCCAAATTGCAGCAATGCCACCGAAGCCCGGTCAAGCAGCCCTGCGGGCCAAACTTCAAGCCTGGAAAGAGCGGCTTGAAACCCAGCTATGAATTTCTTGATTGACTACAACTTAACTGGCGATGCGGTTTTATTTTTAGGAACGCTCTCGGCTGAAGGATGGCTTGAACTATTACCCATACGCTTCTTGACATTTCGGGATGTTGGCTTGCCAATGGATAGCAATGACCGCGTTGTCTGGCAGTTTGCTCAGAGCAACCAGATGATCTTGATTACAGCGAACCGAAACATGAAGGGAGACGATTCTCTGGAACAAACCATTCGGGATGAGAATACACCGACTTCACTCCCTATTCTGACCATTGCAAACCCGGATCGACTTGATGAGAGTCGTTATCGGCAAAGATGTGCGACTCGATTGGTTGAGATTTTGTTCGACCTGGAAAACTATTTGGGAGTCGGTCGAATTTTTATTCCGTAAATTTTTCGGTATCTCAGGTTGTTATATGCCTAACTCAACTTCTGGCTCGCCTCAACCCAGAACCTTCACCTTTGAGGAGTACTGCACCTATGAAGACGGACTTTCCCTTCTGCCGTCTGCTGTCTGCCTCCTGCCTCCTGCCTCCTGCCTCCTGCCTCCTGCCTCCTGCAAGAGTTAAGCTTCGAGACTTTGTTGTTTGAGCGCTGCCCTCAGTTGGGCGATTTCGGTGCTGTTGCCGCCTTCTTCGCCCATTTTGCTGAGCTGTAGTTTTTTCTGGGCTAGTTCTGCGGCAGTTTGGATGAATTGTCGTTGCTGTTTGGCCGTCATACCCAGGTTCGAAAATGTCCTCTTGCTGGGATTGCAGAGCGCTTCGTAGCATTGCACAGAGAGAATATCGGGGACTTCGTCTTTTAAATAGAGCTTTAGTCGTTTTCGGTCTACGGCTGCGGCAACGAACCAGAGAATCAGCAAAATCAGTGCTAGCACACCGTAATTGAGTAGCGCCACCAACAGACTGAAACCAACGGTGACTTCTACCAGGGTGACGGCGGCGTTGTGGATCAGGTGGGCTGCGATCGCAGCCACCAACCCCCCAGACACGATCGATATCTTCTGCAAAGGATTTTTCATATAACGCGCCAGACCAAAACCAATGCCAGTCAACGCCGACCAGAAACCATGCATGGCTCCAAACACGATCGAGCGCGTCACCAACAACGCCCCCCACTCGCCCCAGGTTGCTGTATCCATCAGATAGAGGATATCCTCAACATACGCAAACCCCAGACCCACCATCGCGCCATAAACAATGCCATCCACCCAGCCATCAAACTCCCGACGATGCTGAAGATAGATATAGGCAACCGCAACCCCCTTGAGAATTTCCTCTGTTACGGGTGCGCCAATCGCAGTTTGGATCAACTCCCCACTTAACGAATCGGGTCCCAAGAGCGCCTCCACAGGTACTGCAAACATCAATTGCAGCACTGCAGCAATCAGGATGGCAGGCACCGCTCCCCACATAAACGCACAAATGAGGTATTGAGCCGGTTCCTTCTCAAAGCGATCGATACTTCTAACCAGCCAGATGTAAAAATAAGTCGGAATTGCCAGCGCAATGGCCGTAATTAAGAGTTTTTCCATCGTTGATTGTTCATTGTTGATTGTTCATTGTTGATTGTTCATTGTTGATTGTTCATTGTTGATTGTTCATTGTTGATTGTTCGTTGTTCGTTGTTCATTGCTATTTACAATGAGCCATGAACCATCAACCATCAACCATCAACCATCAACCATGAACAATGAACATATCTTGCGAGCAACCTGTCAGACTGTTCATTTAGGAGGTTTCTCTGACCGTCTTGAGCCAGCGCTGACGGTTGTCTCGGGCGATCGCATCCAGGTGGAGACTTATACAGGATACTCCCTCTGCGATCGCGCTCCCACCGCATTCCTCACCCCTGAACTCGTTGATATTTCTCAGAACTTATCCCAGGAGCGCCAGGTTGGCCCCGGGCCTCACCTGCTGACCGGCCCCATCTACGTGCAGGACGCTGAACCAGGAGATGTGCTGGAAGTGGAACTAGAAGCAATTTCCCCCCGGTTGCCCATGGGATTTAATGCCATTCGTACAGGTTGCGGCGCTCTGCCCGATCGGTTTTCTCAGGCTGCCCTGCGATTTATTCCCCTGGATCTGCAGCAAGGCATGGCAGAATTCCCCCCTAAGAGCGGCATTCAAGTTCCTTTGCAGCCTTTCTTTGGTATTTTAGGCGTTGCCACTGCAGAAAGCTCCCGTTCCTCTATTCCTCCCGGAAACTATGGCGGCAATCTGGACAACCGCGAACTGCAGGCAGGCTCGCGCCTATTTTTGCCAGTTTTCGTACCCGGTGCCTTATTTTCCATCGGTGATGGCCACGCCGCTCAGGGGGATGGTGAAGTCAATGTTACAGCCATTGAGACCTCCATGAACGGTCAGATCCGGCTGCGCATTCGCAAAGATTTGGCCTTGACAACCCCCCTGGCGGAAACACCGACTGATATTATCGCCATGGGATTCGGTTTCACGCTAGATGAAGCCTTCGAGCAAGCGCTCAAACAAGCCATTGATTTTTTGGAACGATTTGTCGGTCTAGCCGCAGAAGAAGCTTATGTATTGTGCAGTCTGGCTATCAACTTTCGCATTACCCAGGTGGTGAACCGTCCGCGTAAAGGCGTTCACGCGCTGCTCCCTAAATCTCTATTCCCCAGAGCGATTAAGTGGTAGTGATTAAGGAGGCAGGAGGCAGAGGGCAGGAGGCAGGAGGTAGAGGGAGCGGAGGAAGTTGGGGAGCGGAGGAAGTTGGGGAGCGGAGGAAGTTGGGGAGCGGAGGAAGTTGGGGAGCGGAGGAAGTTGGGGAGGCAGGCAGAAACCAAACGCAGAGTCCTTTAGTATTGTTTTTTTCTGATTCAATCCAACCGACTTGCAGCCATATTTTTATCGATCGCAGTCAACCAGACATGGTATAACCGTCAATCGGGCGCGTAACACCAATTTGACTTGGAGATGCAACTGATGAAATTGGCAAAATGACTGCCCTGGGACGCTTGCCCAGTCAGCCTTTCTTCAATCCAAAATCGGCAATCTAAAATCCAAAATGGTATAACACCCTGAAATTATTGGAGGTATAGAGTTATCGATTTAGCGATCGTTTCAGAAAATGGGGTGCTCCTGGCAGGTGGTGTCGTTTCAGGCATCCTGGCCGGGTTTCTGGGTATTGGTGGGGGAACGTTGCTGGTGCCGCTACAGGTAGCGTTGGGCTACGCACCCGTCGAGGCGGTGGCAACCAGCAGTCTGGCCATTTTGATGACGGCAGTGTCTGGCAGCGTGCAGAATTGGCGCATGGGATATCTGGATTTTGGGCGGGTTCTGGCGTTAGGGTTGCCGGCGTTGGTGACGGCTCAGGGGGGGGCTGAGGTTGCCGATCGCCTGCCTGCCCATTGGCTGCTGGCTGCATTTGGGGTGTTGTTGTTGGTGAATGTCTATTTGGTGTCGTTGCGCAAGCGGCTGGCAGCTCAGGAGGAAGAAAAATTGTCGCCAGCCCTGAATCCGCTTGTTGCTAGAGTCTGCACTGGCGGGGCTGCTGGCGTGCTGGCGGGGCTGTTTGGGGTTGGCGGTGGGGTGATTATGGTGCCCTTGCAATTGCTATTGTTGGAAGAGCGGATTAAGCGGGCGATTCAAACCAGTTTGGGGGCAATCGTGATTACAGCAGCGTCTGCCGTTGTTGGTCATGCATTGAAGGGGAATGTGCTGGTAACGGAGGGATTGTTGTTGGGGGTTGGGGGATTGTTGGGATCGCAGCTGAGTACGCGCTATTTGCCGAAGTTGCGCGATCGCACCATCAGCCTCGCCTTCCGCACCATGTTGCTGCTACTATCCGGCTACATTTTCTGGCAAGCCTGGCAAAATTACATGAACTCATGAGCATCCGCAGCGTATTGACCCAATCGATCCCATAGTTAACGATCCAAAGTTAGAATATTTCTGCACCACGAAGGCTGATAGACCGACAAACTGAGGACAAACTAAGCCATGGGGCAGTTATTGAATCGATTGCAACAGAAACTAAAGCATCGCCGCAAAGAGGCAATCGCTTATTTCTTTAATGCTACCAAATCAGCATCATCCAGTTCTGTACGAACCGTTATCTTTGCCCAAGGCCGCACGGGCAGTACGCTGCTAGAAAGCTTGCTCTGTTCATCTGGTTATTTTCAGAGAAATGGGGAGCTACTTCATCCTGATAGAGGAGAAATTCTCTTTCCAACCCAGTTCATTCGCGGCCTGTCAAAATGGCAAGCCGACAATAACTTTATTTTCCATGTGAAGGTCTATCAGTTGACTGAAGATCGAAAGCGTCCGATCGATCCAGTCTGTTTTCTCGAAACCTTACAGCGTGAAGGGTGGAAAGTCATCCATCTAAAAAGAAAAAATAAGGTGAGACACGCCTTATCGAACGTCGTATTTAAGCATCGCGGCAGTGGCCACAAGTTTGACGACCGGAGAGAAGACATTAAGATAACGGTGAATTGCGAGCGTTTCACTGAGCAGGTCAACGATCGAATCCGCTTTGAAGTGGCCGAGAAAGAAGTGTTGGCCAATATTGATTATCACACCGTCGTCTACGAAGATGATCTGGAGAAGCAAAGCGCTCATCAGGAAACGGCAAATCAGATCTTTGATTATCTTTCCTTAGACCGACGAGAGGTGACGACCCACCACAGGAAAGTTATTGTTCTTCCTCTGGAAGAATTGATTTCTAATTACGATGAGTTTGTTGGCTGCCTGAACCAGCATGGCTGGCAGGATTTTTTGGATTAACGATTAATGACTAGGGCAGGCTGCTGGACTGGCGCTTTTGAGCCAGATGGCAGGCGGAGAGATAGGAACAGTGCAGACTGCCGTTAAAGTGCTGCGCGATCGCGGCGCTTAAACCGGCAAACAATGCTTCTCTCACCTGGCTATCCAGGGTTTTGTAAGGCGAGAAGGTATTCAGGAGCATTACATACTCCTCGGCGCTGTAAGTCACATCACAGACAATCTGATGCCCGGAGACAGTGCTGAAACAACCTGACTGCAAAATCTTCTGGCCCAGCTGTTGTTGAATTTCGTACTGTTTTTCTCGGCCTTCATAGCGAATCAGCTGGGGGGCGTGGCGTTCATACACTGGACGTAACAATTGGTAGGCATCGTAGCTGGGTTCGGGGTTCATATTCCACAACAACAGCAGCCAGCCGTCGTTTTTCAATGCGGCAGCCGCTTTGGGACAGGCAATATCTGGCGAGATCCAGTGGAAGGCGTTGGCGGCTAAGACGACAGTAAATTGTGCGGCTTCCAGGGGCCATTCTTCAAAAGACGTATTGAGAATTTTGACTTTGGGATAGGGGCTGCTGCTGCGACTGCAGTTTTCCCGTAGCAGCTGACACAACTCCGGGTTGGGTTCAATCGCGGTGATGGTAAAGTCTCTCTGGGCAAAGGCGATGGTGGCATTGCCGGGGCCGCAGCCGATTTCCAGGATGGATGCATCAGGCGAAAGATGCGCCATCGCGATCGCGCGATCGATCAGCGCCTCTGGATAACGGGGCCGACTCTGGTTGTAAGCGTTCGCCACATCGGAGTACCAGGTCTTCTTCTGATCCAGGGTTTTGGCAGAGTAGGTTATCAGCTGTTGTTCCAGGTCTGGCATGGGTAGGTGTCAGGTGTCAGGTGTCAGGTGTGAGGTGTCAGGGTGTGGATCTTTCTGAAGGAACGATCAGATTGTGTTTGGGTCGATGCCGAGTTGTTGCAAGCGTTCTGCGAGTTGGGCGGCCCGCTGTTCTGCTGCGGCTTTGGCGTCCAGGGCGGCTTCTTTTTGGCTGCGTTCGCGATCGCGCTCTTGTCGCATCGCTTCTACATCAGTGGGGATCCAATTACCATTTCGATCGTACCAGCGCAACCATTGCCGGGTGAGGCCCTCATAGTTCCCCCGCCACAACCCCCGCCCAATCTCCAACTCCGACAACCAGAACCTGCCATTGTCCAGCGGTTGCTCTCGGTAGCGTCCCGCCTGCAGCTGGAACAGGCGCAATTCATCGGTATAGCGGCTGAAGGTGATGTAATAGGGAATTGCCAGAACTTGCTCGTACACCTGCCATTTGGTCGGTTGCAATCCTTTTTGCGGGCGCTGGCCCAGATCTTCAGTCTGGGTGCTGGGGGAGAGGAACTCAATCGCCACGATCGGGCTGACCTGCTCCTGCCAGACGACATAACTCAGCCGCATGTCCTCTCCCTGATACAACCGCGACACCCCCACCACCGCAAACCAGTCCGGTCGTTTATACCAGCGTGTGTGTTGCGGATCGTAGTAGAGATATAAATCGCTGGCCACAAAAACTTGCTCGCGGGCATAGCTCGGCGGGCGGAATGTCAGACTGCACAACTGCGCCTGCCACCGGTGAAATTCGTCGGGCAATCCTGGTTCCTCCGGGTCTTCGCTGGGTAAATCGTACATGGTGGGAAGAGACACTGGCAGCGGCTGCCGCGAGGTCGCAGGATTCAACGGGAATTTGGCAGCGGTCATTGCAGTCGCTCCTCCACACAACAGCAGGGACTTTCTCTATTGTTCCTCCACTGCCCCTGGAAAAGCAACCCCCTCAGAACAACGCATTTCAGGATAGCGAATTTCAGGGTGAGGAATAGCAGCCCATTCGATCGTCTTGTAAACTGAGAGTGGATGCGATCGCAAACCCAGGGAAAAAGGGGAAAACCGTGACTCAACTCCTCCAAGCTTCAACCATTCATCTGAACCCCCTGGAGACAGTCACCAATCTGCAAGAGGTCGTAGACTTACAGTTTTTCCCAGAATGGCAAATCGAGACCCCCCAGCTGACGGATTGGGAACGGGAATCCTGCGATCGCATCAAGGTTCGGTTACTTTAACCTATTGAAAAAGCCCCCCCGGCTAGAAAATGCAGTCCGTATGGCAGTGTTATATCCCTTGCTCTTTGTCGCAGGGTTCTACCTGAGTCCATTTCAAGCCAGACCGGAACAATCCGTGACGATTGTGCTTGAAGATGAAGCCAGTGTCCGCATTGAAGGACGAGCAGATGTCCTCGTATTCAAAGAAAATCTGTGGCTGATGGCAATCGAGTCCAAGCAAGTCCAAATTTCCTTGGAAGCAGGCATTGCCCAATTGCTGACCTATATGCTCGGGGCAACCGAGGGCGACTCGCCCCAGACGGTGCCCGTGTTTGGCTTGCTGACCAATGGCAGTCACTTTCTGTTTGCGAAGCTGGTTCCAGCATCAGGGGAAGAGACACAAACGCAATACACCCTATCTGATGAATTTGTCTTGCGGCGACAACAGAATGAGCTGTATGAAGTCTTGGGGATTTTAAAGCAGTTAGCCCTGACGGTTACGGACAAAAAGTAACGAGGAATCAGTAACGAGTAATGAGGAATCAGTCATGTTTTGAGCGGAGCTTGCTGATAATGGTGTTTGGCAAGTTCTTCATAAGCAGATTGTTCTGTGGCGATGTCGTTGTCTATTTCTACCCGATTGGCATGGTAATAGGTTAAAGCTGCATAAACTTGAACCATGGTGAGGTGATTTAATCGTCTCGCGATTGCTTCGGCATTGCACCCTTGATTGTATAAACCCGCAATTCTGCGAACCGAGGTTCGAGTTCCCGCAATGACCGGGCGTCCGCCATCCGGGTTCGGATCGATCGCGATCAATTGGCTAATGTCGTTGACGACGTTCAAGGTGTTCTCCTTCAGACTTTTGTTCCTCGATAAAGAAGCAGACTGATCAATTATATCTCATACTACACAAAAAAGGAGCTATGGGCCTGAACTCCAGTACATTGCCAGAAGGTTGCGAATAATTTGGCAGAATCATCTATATTTCAACTTTGTAGTTGTGGAGAATTTGAGTTAGGCAGAAAGCATTGGGTTAAGTCTGTGGCGGCGGGATGCGATCGCAGCCCACCCATCCAACCCACCGCCGGATGTTTTTTGGCCAAATCAGGGCAATGACGCAATAATCTAAAGAGTGCCGCTTAAAACTTGACTCGGTTGAAAAGGAAACTGCTGTGAATCAGAGTGCGAACTCAAACGTACGTCATCACGTACGTCATCTCTTTGTGTTTCTGGAAATCTTCGCCCGCGAGGGGGGCATTCAATCCTATGTGAAGGATATTTTTCAGGCGTATCGCTCATTGGCAGAACGGGGAGGTGAAGAGGGGAAGCCGCTGCCCTGGCAGGCGGAGGTTTTGTTGTTGCGCGATCGCGCCACCGCTCCCAACCCCTTCGCCCCAGCCAACTGTTTCCAATTCCGCTATCTCTACACTCCGTCCCCCTGGCTCGGACGGCTGCGGCTGGCGGCAGCATTGCTGATGGTGTTGCTGGTCAACCGTCCGCAACGGGTCTTTTGCGGTCATATCAACCTGGTTCCTCTAGTGCGGCTGCTCTGCCAACCGCTGGGCATTCCCTATACCGTACTGACCTATGGGAAAGAGGTTTGGCAACCCTTAGCGCCGGTCTATCAAGCAGGACTGAAACAGGCTGCCAGCATCTGGACGATTAGCCGTTATAGCCGCGATCGCGCCAGTGTCAGCAATCAGCTCGACTCCGATTGCATCCAGCTTCTCCCCTGCGTCGTCCACGGCGACCAGTTTACCCCTGGTCCGAAACCAGAATCCCTGATCCAACGCTATCACTTGCAGGGAGCCAGAGTCTTAATGACAGTAGCGCGGTTATGGTCTGGCGATATTTACAAAGGCGTCGACGTCACCCTGCGCGCCTTGCCCCAAATCGCTCAGGTTGTCCCTGAAGTGAAATATCTCGTCATCGGGCGCGGTGACGACCAGCCTCGACTGGCCCAACTCGCACAAGATCTTGGCGTCGTCGATCGCGTCGTCTTTGCAGGCTTCGTTCCCAACGAAGAACTGGCAGACCACTATCGCGTCGCCGACGCCTATATCATGCCCTCGCAAGAAGGGTTCGGTATCGTTTACCTGGAGGCCATGGCCTGTGGCATTCCCGTCCTCTCCGGCGACGCCGACGGCTCCGCCGATCCGCTGCAAGATGGTCGGCTGGGCTGGCAAGTGCCCCACCGCGATCCAGATGCCGTCGCCGCCGCCTGCACCGAACTGCTGGCAGGCGACGACCAGCGCTGCGACGGTCAATGGCTGCGGCAAGAAGCCCTGGCCCAATTTGGCTTTGAAGCGTTGACACGACGGCTGGAGATGTTAATGAGGACGGAAGAATGAGGACGGAAGAATGAGGATGGAAGAATGAGGATGGAAAAAGGGCAGAGGGCAGAGGGCAGAGGGCAGAAGGACGGAGGACGAAAGCGTGGGAAAATTAAAAGCAGGGTGAAGGGTAAAGGGTAAAGGTTGAAGAAGAGTCCTTAACGCTGACACCTAACACCTGACACCTAACACCTGACACCTGACACCTGTTTAAGGAATATCGCAATGGACAATCTATTATTTTGTAAAGTGATGGCCACGTTGATGGTTTTGGAGCCGGATTCCACGATGGCGAAAGTGGTGGTGGAGTTTGCTCAACGAGTTTCTTCGGACGATCTGGAGGCGTGTTGGAACGATCCAGAGACGGTGGAGAAGCTGAAGCAAGCCTGGAACGAGTTGTCGGAGTGGGAGCAGGAAAATCCAGGGGTGATTAATAGCATGGCGGATGCAATCGATCGATATTTTGGCTTCGGCAGTTAGTTCTATTCTGAAGAGGGGGCTTAGATGCTGCAGCCTCTCCGAAACCGGGCTAACCTGGATTCGGTTCCAATCGGGCATCGTCTTTCGTGTCTGGGCGATTCGCTCTTCGTACACAGCACTGTTGCTATTGCACGTTGTTGCTGCTCAGGGGATGGGTTCCCTCGCAAGAGCGCACGCCACCGCTCTGGATTGTTCATCACGGCAATGGCTCCCAACCAGGTTGCCATTTCTTGCTCTGCTAGACTGGCACTGGCGAGCTGCTGCAGCATTTGACGCCTGCAGGATTGTTCGATTCCATCTAATGCTGCCGCCGATTGTGGGAAACAGATGCTGCTGGCAACCCAGGCTGATATCAAAACCAGGGTTAATTTGGCTTTCATGTTGATTGCTGCTCCTCGCTGGGTCATACTCTACCGCTATGCTAGCTTAGCTGAGCGCGATCGCAGCGAGAGACCTCACGGTTTTAGACGGTTTTATGGTTGCTCTAGTATCAGTCCCGTAGAGCTTATAATATCCTTGATACCTTCAGTTGCTTAATGCAAGTTATTCATTGCTCGAGGGTGACCATTCCTAACCCGGTAACAGCAAAAGCTGCCAGATAAGCATCTTGCCAGAGCTTGGAAGAAGCTCTATCAGATTGAGTAAACTGCCGCAATATTTTTTCTACCCCTGAAGGTTCAACATAGAATTGGAACCGTTCATCTCCCAGACTCGCATCATAGATTCCCCAAGCCTGCACCATTGTGCATACATCGCAATTCATGACTGAGGCATTACATAACAACCTCAGTTGAGTCAATCGACATAGAACGGCTTCCCTCGATCTTGCCGATCTAACCAGGACAATTTGGCCTCGTGATGAATATGCCGATCGTAGTTGAGTGCTAATAACACATTAGCATCGCAAAGTCGGCATGGTGTTGTCACTCTTGCTCATCCTCTTCGGCCAAAGCCCGATCGACAGTATCATCTGTCAACAATGCATATACTCTCATATTTTATTAAGGGACTGCATTTAACGAACAACGGACAAAAAAACAACGAATAATCCTGCTATCTTGAGGAGAGTCAACCAGTTGTCGTTTAACTCTATCCATTTTGCAGTCTGGTGTTTTCTGTTGAGAAGTTTTCTGTTGAGAATATGATGGGTTTCAAACAAGATGGGGTTCAGCTGAAGCACGATTGCAGATGCATTGCAGAGAAAGTCAGGAAGGATGAAGGATGAAGCGACCGCACGGGCAAATCGTAGAAATTGGCTTTAAAAAAACGACAGTCCCCACTGCAGATGAGACGGGAACTGCTTCGCCCTCCCGTCAGGTAGTTGAAGAATCGGCATCCTCAAGCGACGCGGCTGCAACTCCTCCTTCACAACCGCAAACCCAGGACAGCACATCCTCAAAAAATACCGGCAGCAGCAATCCGCCCCAGGTTGCAAAGCCAGCCGCCAGCAAGACTGGGAGTACCCATCCATCCCAGGTTGCAAAACCAGCCGCCAACAAGACTGGGAGTACCCATCCGCCCCAGGCTGCAAAGCCAGCAGTTGCTGTTGAGAAGAAGGCCAGTCTGTTGCAGCAACTGGGGCGGCTGTTGCGATCGCTGCAGATTCTCATCTGGACTGCAGTCGCTCTGATCGTTTTGGTGCCATTACTGGGCAAATTCCTCATCGTTCAATTGCCGCAGTTGTCTGACCTGGGGAAAACGACCCAGCCTTTAACTGTGGTGGTTGCGCCACGACCCGATTGGAGTCAGGTGGATCGCTCCACGGCAGCGGCAGTGCAGGCGGCTCGTTCTCGGGCAGAACAGTTTGCAGCTGCGGAGCTGGATGAATGGCAGGCAGAATTGGTTCCCCGGGTGGATCGTTTTTTGGACTGGTATTTTGACTTTTTCAATCAGAAAAGGCTGGAGTTTTCTGCCCCCTTTAGTTGGGTCTATTCTGCGATCGCGCACTCCATCAACGCCGCCCATCCCCCGGCTGACGAGGCCGTTGCTGAAAAGCTGACAGCAGAATTTCAAAAAGAATTCTCTAAACGGGTACTCGCCCCCCGAATTGCTCAAATGAGATTCGAACTCATTGCGTCCAACTCAGTGAATTTGTATCTCTCCGATCTCAGCCAAAACATCAACGCCGTCCAAAGTCAGTACCACATTCCCCAAGGACAATGGGAACGATATCTCGACGACATCTCGACGACCATTAATGACACCGAAGGGAATATCTCCAATCTATCCCTGAAAGTCTTGGTTGGTGGCAGCAGTTACTTAATTGCAAAACCCTTAGCGCTGCTTTACATGGGTAAGATCGGTAGCAAGATCGGCAGTAAGTTTGCAGGAACCGCAGTGGCCAAATTAGCCGCAAAAACAGGCGGCGCTGTAGCCGCTGAGTTCGGGACAACCCTGTTAGACCCAATTGTGGGCGCTGGGATTTTGCTTTGGGATTTTTGGGACTATCACAAAACAATCGCCACAGATAGACCCCTTTTGCGAGCGAATCTTCTGGACTACTTGCAAGATGTTAGACGGTCTTTACTGAGCGATCCGGAAAGCGGTATTCTCTCGGCCATCGATCAAGTAGAAAGCGATATCCTGAAATCTTTAAAGCAAAGCTCTAACTCTAATTCCACCCCAATCCCCTTAGAGAGCAACAGCTTGCCTTCTGACTCCGCATCAATCCCTTCAGAGAGCAACATGGTATTTGAGAGTCCAAAAATAAGGAGAGCTTTTGTGTAGGGTGGCATGGCACTTACTTAAACAAGAATTGAGCGCTGAAAGTCTTGGAAATTCGTAGGGTGGGCAGTGCTTTTGAGTGTTCAAGGATGCTGAACGCAGCGCTTTGACGAGCACTACCCACCGCGAGAGTCTCGGTTAGTGGGTAAACCCTGGCCATTTTGAACCGCATCGTTGCGATCGCAATTAATCTCGCAGATCCCAAAATGGCCGGGGTTTATTTCCCATCAATCATCTCAAAGGGATAAAACAGCTGCAGACTGGAAATGCCCACCCTATCCTTCTGGCCCCGCTTTATTAGCATACCCACGGTGCGTTACGGCTATCGCCTAACACACCCTACAAAAGTCTACAAAAGTCAGTAGGATGGGCAAAGGGCAAGTGCCCGTGACCATCACAGGCTATAGATAGGCACGCCTTGCTTTGCCCATCCTACTGCTTAAACTGACTCAGCTAATTTAGTGCAATAGAGTTGAGTTGTCGAAAAGGTTGTAATCCTTACTCGAGAGATATCGGCAGCACTAAAGTGCCAACTACAAATTTACACACTTTTAGGCTTGTCATTTCAATAGTAAATTCTAACAACCAAAAATTATTCTCCAGGCTAAATAAGATATTTTCCCAAGCCAAACAATATTTTCCGCAACGAAATAAATGCTTTCCGCAGCAAAATACATATTTCCTGCAGCAAAAGAAGTGATTTCCGCAAGCTGGATAACTTTTTCCCACTGACCAGAAACTATTTTTGCAGCCCATTAACTACTTTTAACAAATTTGAAAGCGACTTCGCAGAGTTGGGAAGACTCTTTGAAGGAGTTGAAATAGATTCTGTCCTCGCCTTTTCCTTATCTTTTTCAGTCTACTGCAGCATTTCTTCCAGTTTTTGTTGATCCCATAACTGCCGATACAACCCCTGCTGCTTCATTAATTCTGCATGGGTACCTGACTGCACAATTTTCCCTTCATCCATTACCAGGATGCGATCTGCAGTCGCTGCCGCAGACAGCTGGTGGGAAATAAACACCACTGTTTTTCGCTGCGTCCCTTCCGATAATCCCTTCAGGATTTGCGTTGCAGTCTGATTATCGACACTGGAAAGGGCATCGTCCAGTAACAAAATCGGTGCATCCACCAGCAGTGCTCTCGCTAATGCCGTACGCTGTCGCTGACCGCCAGAAAGAGTGATGCCCCGTTCTCCCACAACCGTATTGTACTGTTGGGGAAAGTTGAGAATTTCAGCGTGAATTTGCGCTTGTTTGGCAGCGTATTCTACTTCCTGTCGCTCGCTTTGAGGATTGCCATAGCGAATGTTGTCTTCAATTGTCGCCCCAAACAGGAAACTTTCTTGAGGCACATAAGCAATGGCCTGACGCAGATCTCGCAACCGCAGCTGAGTAATATCGTACTTGTCCAAAAAGAGCTGACCTGGGTCAATGTTAAGCAAACGCGGGATTGCATTGGCCAGGGTTGACTTCCCCGATCCAATGGGACCAACAATGGCAATAGTCTGGCTCGCTGCAATTCTGAAACTAACGTCCTGTAGGGCAGCGTGGTCAGCTTCCGGATAAATGTAGGTGAGATGACGAGCGGTCAATTTACCCTGTACATCTGTAAGGGAGATGGCATCCGGTTTGTCTTTTATCTTGGGTTGAACGCTCAAGATTGCTTCCACGCGGTCAATGCTCACCTCGCCCCGTTGATAGGCAGTAATCGTAAAACCTAGCAGTGCGGTGGGAAAGACCAGCTGCCCCACATAGAGCAGCAATGCAACAAAGTCGCCAATACTGATTGAGCCATTGGCAATGGCACTCGCACCGAATCCCAATAAGACTACAAGACTGACATACGCTAATCCTTCAACCACAGGGAACAAGAGATTGCGGGTTTGGGCCAGGGTCAGATTTGCCGCCAGCAATTGCTGATTGAATTGGCGAAACGCCTGACGTTCGTTCTCTTCCTGGGCATAAATCTTAATCAGGGAAATACCGCTCATATCTTCCTGAATCAGATCGCTCAGGGTAGAAAGGCGCTCCTGAACCGCGATCTGTTGCGTGCGTAGCTTGGCGCTAAAGAGTTGTACCAATATCAGCATGAATGGATAAACTGCGATCGCAAGCAAGCTCAGTTTCAAATGAATCGCCAACATGAATGGCAGTACAAGAGAATAAGCAAACACAGTATTGGCTAAACTCAGGACAGCAAATCCCAATAGCCGTCGGATATTGTCCACATCGCTGGTGGCTCGATTAATTAAATCCCCAATGGTGGTGCTCGCAAAATAAGACGGTTCCAGGGTCAGCAAATGCTGAAACAATCTTTGTTTGAGATCGAACTCCACCTGGCGACCAACCCCAAACAATAAAATCCGCGATGCCATGCGGATGAACCACATTAAAGAGGTCAAACCCGCAATCAATAAGGCATAATGCACCACCTGGCTAAAGCTGAACGATATTTGCAGCTCGTCAACCCCATCGCGAATGAGCAAGGGAATATAAACCGCTAGAGCATTGACTGCCAGTAGAGCAAGAACCCCCAAAGCAATCTTTTGCCAATAGGGATGCATGTAGGCAGTCAATTTTTGCAATTGCGATCGCGCCATAGGAGCACCATCAAGACGAAACAATTCAAACAGGCACTGACCAGAATTCGTTTTCAAACTGAACCAAATTTAGACTTCGGCCATTTTGAAAACCGTAGGACAACTCCCAATCCAAAACTGAAAAGGGTTTACCTTGACAATCCTAAACGAAATTAATGACCCAAGTGCGTCCAGATTAATCATGTCCAAATCGATCGCCTTCAAATAGATAGGGCTAGATATGGCTCAAGCCGCAGCTTGGCAAAGCGAATTGGGCGCAGAGAGTTTGATTTTAGAGAAGGAGCTTTAAACCATGCACCGGTAGTGTTACACGACTTGGAAGGTTATTTTGAAAGCCTTGCTCTGCAAGGCTTTCAAAATAACCTATTTTTCCGTTCTGGCACGAAGAAATGAGGGTTAGCGCCCCCTTAGGGAACGCTAACCTCCCAAGTCGTGAGTGTTAAACAAGTCAGGATTTTTGAGCGCACGAGCGAAACCCATGCGCTCAAAAATCCTGACTTCTGGAAGACTACCCCATGCACCACCAACCCTCAGCAAACAGAACCTATTAAGAGCTTGTTTTCTGGACTTTCTTTGATTTTTGCTTCAAACCCAGAATCCAAAAAATCTGCTGCTCTAACTTTAATAACGTATCGGATTGGGTTGCGTTTTCGGTCCATAAGGTGCGATGCATGCGAGTTAAGGTTTCTAGTTCTTCTGCCATTGACGCAATTTCATCTTCTTCCAGATAGAGACTCGTCAGCACCTCATTGAGATCGGCCTGAAAATGGGCACACAGCCCCGCCCCCTCAGCCAGAACGCATTCCAGATCGTCTGTGTAGCGATAGAGGAGTTTGCAGAGATGATAATGAGCTAGAGGGGAGAGTTTCATCATCAACCTCCCTCAAATTCAAAAAACAAGTGTTATATGTTACATAATAATAGGTTTTGCTAGATGGCTGCAATTGGGGATCTGCTTAAACACAAAACAGCCCTGGTCACTCACTGCAAATTTCTTGAAGTGCGTAAAAACCAGCCACCTCTTCGGAAATCCATGATAGACCTTATCCATACTGGGAACTGAAGTTCTTTCGCGAGCAACACGACACATTTCAAATAATAGATGGGCTGGAGAACTCCAGTCTGAGTTTATGCTCAAACCATTGCTGAAGCAGCTAAGACCAACAATCAGTCCTCTTAAGTCCCAAGTATTCGATCGAAATAGAGATAGCCTGGTTCCCAAAAATCTCTTTAGTTTTTGTCTGCAATTATTGACATGAACAGTAACAGACATTTGCGGTCTGTTGAGTTTGATGAACTTTTGAAATTGTTTAACTTCCATGCTTCAAGGTTTAAGATCGCAATACCGATCGCGTTTTTATCGCCGCTAACCTCAACCTGGAGGACAACATGAGTTTGGCCATTGCCGATGAAGCCGATGAAATGGTACAAGCCTCGCAACTGTCAGCGTCAGAATTGATGCGAGAAATTGTATTGATGCTCTTTCAACAAAAGAAACTCAGCATTGGCAAAGCCAGCCGCCTGCTCGATTTGAATTTAATTCAATTTCAGCATCTGATCGACAGTCGTGGCATCTGCGTCCATTATGATGTCGATGATTTCAGAGCGGATCTGAAAACAATGTCCACTATAATGTCGATGATTTCAGAGCGGATCTGAAAACAATTCAGGACATGTATGGCACTATGACCTTGAATTAGGACATCATGACTTTGGCTGAACGGGAATGGGGAACAGGGAACGGGGAATAGGGAGATAGAGAACAGTAAGCGGCCACATGACCAAACCTGAATTGGATTACCGTTCAAGCGGAATCGATCGTATCCCTTCTGCATCCTGCCCTCTGCCTCCTACCTTCTGCTATTTTTAACTTTCCTGAATGTCTAAATCTCCTTCCCTTCAACCGCGCAAGCGTTTTGCCCAGCATTGGCTGTGCAGCGATAAGGCACTGAATCGGATTGTGCAGGCGGCGGAGTTGACGGAGCGCGATCGCGTCCTGGAAATCGGCCCTGGCAAAGGTGCCCTGACTCGCCTCTTGTTACCCCGAGTCAGCGCTGTGGTGGCCGTCGAAATCGACCGCGATTTGTGCAAGCACTTAGTCCAAAAACTGGGCAAGGTTGACAATTTCTTGCTCTTGGCTGGCGACATCCTCACCCTCGATTTAGCCGCCCATCTCACTGCCTTTCCCAAGTTCCAAGCGCCCAACAAAGTCGTCGCCAATATTCCCTACCACATCACCGGCCCCATCTTAGACCTGCTATTGGGCACCCTGGAATTCCCCGCAGCCAATTCCTTCGAGCAGATCGTCTTATTAGTCCAAAAGGAAGTTGCCGATCGAATGTGTGCCCGACCCGGTTCGAAAACATTTGGTGCCTTGTCCGTGCGGCTGCAATATTTAGCCACCTGCGAACGGATTTGCGATGTCCCAGCAAAAGCCTTTTACCCTCCTCCTAAAGTGGATTCTGCCGTGGTGAGAATTCGTCCGCATCAAGCCTGGAGCATCCCCAAACAACAAAGCAACACTGAAGGTACATCATCTCCTCCGGCAGCTCTCAATCCCAAATTATTAGACACCCTGGTCAAATCCGGTTTCTCCAACAAACGCAAAATGTTGAGAAATAATTTAAAAGCACTGGTCAACCGCGATCTTTTGACCCACTTCCTGGAAAAATTAGATATTGTTCCCCACGCCCGTGCTGAAGATTTGAGCGTTGCCCAATGGGTTGCCCTCAGCAATCAATTATCCACTATTCATAATGGGGAGCGGGGAACGGGGAACGGGGAACAGGACATTTAAGCCAAAATTCCAAATGAACAACTAACCATGAGCCATGAGCCATGAATAACTAACCATGAACCATGAACCATGAGCCATTAACAAAAAACAATCCAAAATCCAAAATCTAAAATCAAAATGTCCCATTCGTATACGCTTGTCGCCCCCGCTAAAATTAATCTCTATTTGGAAATCATTGGCGATCGGCCCGATGGTTATCACGAACTTGCGCTAATTTTGCAGTCCATTGACCTGGCCGATCGGGTTGACTTGCAGTTGAATCGTACAGGCAACATCTCTGTTCGCTGCGATCATCCACAAGTGCCCAATGACCGCACTAACCTGGCTTATCGAGCAGCAGAATTGATGAAACAACAATTCCCTGAGGCTTGTGCCCGTCATGGCGGAGTTGAGATTACCCTTCACAAACGTATTCCTGTGGCTGCAGGTCTGGCAGGGGGTTCCAGCAATGCGGCGGCAGTTTTGGTGGGGTTGGATTTACTCTGGGAGCTGGGTTTAGTCCAATCGGAGTTGCAGGAACTGGGTGCCAGGTTAGGCTCGGATGTGCCGTTTTGCATTGCGGGCGGCACGGTACTGGCGACTGGGCGCGGCGAAAATCTTTCTCCCCTCCCCGATCTGGATGGACTCTATGCGGTTTTGGGTAAGTATAACAATCTCTCTGTTTCGACGGTATGGGCCTATCAAACGTTTCGAAAAAAGTTCAGCCATACTTATCTCTCTGATGCGGCTAATTTAGAGGCCCGCTGGCATGAGGTACACTCCAGTCCGCTAGTGAGCGCGATTGCCCATCGCGATGGCGCACAAATTGCGCGGACAATGCGCAACGATCTGGAAAAGGTTGTTTTGCCTGAACATGCTCAGGTGGAGCGACTGCGGCAGGCATTTCAGGATGCAGGTGTTTTGGGAACAATGATGTCTGGTTCTGGCCCAACTGTATTTGGTTTGACGGAGTCGCGGGCAGCCGCAGAGCAGGTACAAGCAACGGTTGCGCAGACGATGTCCGATCCAGAGTTGAACTTCTGGATCGCTCAGTTGACGCCAATCGGGATCCATATTGCCCGCTAAACCCATTGCCCGCTAAACCCATTGCCTGCTCAATAGGATGTACGTTACCTGGTATGAATGATGACTGATATTCCTCCAAAGCTGGACTTCAGCACTCCAGAGGCTAAGTCGGCTGACAATTCGGATGCTAAAGCGTTATCGACCCAACCTGGGGTCTTGAAGTGCTTGATGGGAGCTGTGATGGCGGGCGCGATCGCAACTGCCATGTATCTGCTCACCAGTTCCATCGCCCAAACCTTCGCCAGCAAACCGCTCCACTCCACCAATGCCATCGTATTGAGAATTGGGGTCGCAGTGCGTACCCTTGTTGTCGGAGCTAGCACCCTCGCCACATTTGTATTTGGCCTGGCAGCGCTGGGGCTACTGGCACTGGCCATACAAACTCTGATACAACGAACCGTCAACCATCAACCACCAACTACAAACTATGAGCCATGAACCATCAACCATGAACCATCAACCATTCACAACAAACTAAACCGCTATAATCGTTGCAGGGACAATGGTATAACGCTACAAAAATAGATTGGGATATCACAAAAGGCCCACAACCAGATGTAGTCAATCTTTGTCCTCTGCCCTCTGCCTTCTGCGATACACCGTTCAGTTATGGGATATACCACAACATTTGAAGGCTGTTTCCAGCTCGATAAACGTCTATTTGACACCGAAGTACTCTACCTGTTGGCCTTCTCTGGCACCAGACGCATGAAGCGGAATGCAGATCTACTGGCAGGAATGCCCGATCCAGCCAGGAACGCGGTGGGATTGCCCCTGGGAGAAGATGGCGGCTACTTTGTCAATCAAAAAGGGGAACCGCGCTCGGACGAGTCGATTTTGGAATATAACCGCCCACCAGCGGGGCAACCCGGATTGTGGTGTCAGTGGATTCCGACTGCGAATGGGGGCGGCATTGAATGGGACGGTCAGGAAAAGTTCTATAAATATGTTGAATGGCTGCAATATCTCATCACTCATTTCTTTCAGCTATGGGGATATGAACTTAGCGGTGAAGTGACGTGGCAGGGGGAAACTGCGAGCGATCGCGGCCAGATTATTGTCGAGGCCAATACCATCATTGTTCCAGAGGGGGCAGAGCAACTCTTGCAGGAAGCGGTCTCGCCGTTGCCGGTGCCGCTGGCCGTCTGGCGAGGACTGAAAGCGGTGAAGGAGACAGGAACGCCGTTATATAGCTACCTGCGAACTTGCGATCGCGCCGCAGAACTGGGCCACCCCGAAACCGTCACCTGGGTGAGGACAAACATGGAAAAATACGTCGTTGGCTTAGAACGAGGCTTCGACGCCATTGTTGAAGGCGACACAGACGAAGATACCTACACGATCATGGACTTTAAATTTTTTTAAAGCAGGTTGCGATCGCATCTTATCCCAAAATCTGAACAATAAACTGCTGAGTCCCTTAACTGGTTGCAGCGGCGCAAATCCTGACTTTTCAAGTAAATATTGACCTTGAGGGGTCAGTAACAAATTCGCATACGCTTCCCCTGCCTTCTGATCGATTGAACCATCTTCTCTAAAAATGACTCTTAATCGGCGCGTCAGCGGATATTTCCCTTGTATAAACGCTTCTGTATTCACAGGATCGATCGCATCGCAATAGCCAGGATAAGACAAATTCGGCTTAAACGGAGGAACCAAATCGTTTGGGTTCAGTCCTAGCGATATCGTCTTAACGCTGCATTGTTTTAATAATAAAGACGCTGACGACCAGAAAATCCCTGCTCGATCGGTGGCAATGGCTCTCACCGCTTCAGTCGTGGTAGAAATACATTGACTGTAAGTACCGCAAGGTGGGGTACGATAGCTGCTCGCAGATGGCAAGGTTTGTTCAGGTTTCAGGTAAGGTTGAATCTGGCGATCTGGCCCGCCCAGTTGACGCCAATTGCGAATCTTGCCATTGTAAATTTGATAGAGTTGATCGATCGTCAAGCCCTCAATATTTAACTCAGGGTTAACGATGACAGCAATGCCGTCAATTGCAATGGGTACTTCTTGCAACTCAAACCCTCGCAGTTTGGCTTCATTCAATTCATCCAGTTTCAAGGCCCGAGACGATTGCGAAAAAGCCAGTTGATTTCGCAACAACATCGTAATTCCCTGACCGGAGGCAGGTGAACCCAGAGCAGATGGGGGATTTTTATAGCGAAGTTGCATGTTGGGAAAAGCGTTTTGGATTTGAGGCTCTATATCCTGACGAATTTTAACCCAGACTGTACTCCCGCCATGATTAAAAATACCCGCTTGAATGCCTGGAACACCGATAAAGAACCAGCTACGTGCAATCCCAAAAAGAACGATGCAAATAACAGTGACGACGACGATAAACCCAAAACGATATTTTCGATATTGTTGGGCAGACCAAAGTTGAGGAATGAGTTGAACTAAAAATTTTCTCAATGAAATTTTGAAATTGAGTTCAGCATCAAGATTGTGCCAGATTGCAGGTAATTCGCTAGCACTGATAAACCTGGGTTCGCCAACACTTTCTAAAGGAAACTTAAGTTCGATTGCTTTCAACCGTTCTCTTGCTTTCCTCACTGCTAAATGAAGTGACTGCCCTTTTTTATATCCTTTAACCTGGATAAATTCTTGTAGAAAATACGTGAGAAACCTGCGTGCTACTTCATTGGGTACAGGCTCGCGCATAAAAACGACCTGGGGAATTTGAACATTCAACCGCTCTAGTTCCTGAACAATTCCTAATCCATCACAAGAGTTAAAAATTGCCAATTGCAAACCCTGTTTGCTTGCTCGATCCAGATCGGCACTCAATTGGCCAATCTTAATGCTTCTATCTTGATTAATCAGAATATTTCCGATTCCAGTTTTGCGATCGGTATAACTATGACCGGCAAAGAAAAAGAGTTGCCAGCTATCTGCATTCAGTTTTTCCTGGACTTCTGTCAGCGACGGTTCCTGAAGGACTTCAACGTCTACATCTGAGAACTCTATCGCGAGTCTTTGTAAGGCTTGCTGTTCGGACTCCAGGCTACCTTCGAAATAGCCTAGAATGACTAGAATTCGAATTCGAGCTACAGTTTTCTGCTTCTTTAAAAAGGAAAAAACTGGCGGCGTTAAAGCATATTCAGCTTGCTCGAAGTCCTGAAACAAATCCCAACGAGACCAGGGCAATCGTCTGACATCGCTATCATCGGTTTGAATCAGAATTCGAATTTCTCGATCTGGACTGAGATTGACGAGCAAGGGCCGAACAATTCGATCGAACTCAGCATTAATCCATTGATGAAACTGTTTGCATAATTTCTCATCAATGTGTTGGAAGTCGATAATACTGACATTATTGATTTCGGCGAGATCGGAACGAATACCGATTCGAAAAGGGAATCCTAGATTGCTGTGCAATTCAATATATAAAGCGCGCCATTGTTGGTAAAGTTCAACCAGATCGGGAGCTGCTGGCAAACTTGCCGATCTTTTGATAGTTAGTTTTTCTGTGACAATCTCAACTGCAACAAAAGCAAATCCTTCTGTTAATGAGCCTTGTCCCAGGGTTAAAGTCACGAATTGCATTGTCCATCACATCATTTTGGGGAAGAAAAAGTGAAGGAAGAAAACATTCAAAAAACGTCAAGAATTAAGATATAAAAGCTAATAGATTAGGCTTTTTCACCTGAACAATCGGCAAAGTTTAGATTGTCAATATTTCTGTCAGGTTAAAAGAATTCAGAGCAACTTCAATCTGGAAACCTTCACCGGGTTCTCCGTGCAAAGGCGGGAGTTGGATAAAGTTATCGATGTTGCGCGATCGCACCTTTTCCAGCATTTTACCTGTCTCCGTGAGAACAGACAATTGAATCTCAGGGGGGAGAAAGGTTTCGCCTGGATTAGGATGCAGCTGAATTCTAATCGCGATCGAGTCAGGGGTCTGAGGCATTAAGGTAATTAATAGAATGACGTTGGGGCTATCTCGATCGTCTCCTAGATGAAGCAGTTTAGCCCCTCTAACAGTGTGTTCAGCAGCGTACGGACGATTGCTCATCAAAACGGGCATTAAGGATGCATCTGGTCCGAAGAATTCTTCTAGACACTGCCAACCTCCTGTATAAATATTGTCGAAGCTCTGTAACCACTGGTGGAGAATTGGCGGTTGGCTCAGATTGTGAAGATGGTCGATCAGTCCATCCAGGGATTGCAACTGGTTGAGAAACACCGTTCCCTGTCTCTGTGCAATGTTGCGAACAAAGCCAACAATCTCGGCCTGTTTTAAAGACTCGCTGAGTTTCACTGCAACATAACCAATGCGGTTGTTCCAAACTTCTGCTGGGATGTCTAAAACGTCTGCCTGGGGTAAAACCGCACGACATTCCAATTTGCCTAATTTTACTACTTGTAAATCTGCGACGTCCATCATGTTCAAACTGATGCGATCGCGGCTATCGCTTTTCTCCCAGGCTGTTTCAAATCCCAAACATTGGAGATAAAAATTGACTGCATAGATTGCCAACGTATTAAGATAGACACGCCGGGCTTTTTGACGATTAGCGAGGATAGCGCTACAGTGCTGAGCAATTTCATGGGCTTCAGCAACGAGCGGCACTGGAAAATTTATAGACTTAGAGTTGACATTCATTGCTTATTGTCCCTGCTAGAAAAAGCATTTATCCAAATGTTGCCGAAAATAAGGTTTGAGTTGCTCAAATTTTCGATAAAAAAAGCTTGATAGAGTTGAAATTGAGACATCTTTATTTTTAGAAATTTCTAACCAGCTTTTATCTTTAAGCCTTTGAATTAACAGATATCGAAATGTAATATCAGATCGATTTCTCATTGCCTGGCTGAGTAATTTATCTGGATTTTTTCTAAGGAATTTGATAATGACTTCATAATTTGATGACCTTTGTTCTATCTGCAAATCAATAAAGTTTTCCAGATCTTGCAGAGATATTATTTTGATAGGTTCATCCTGTCCTTTTAGCTTGTTTCTTGTGCGGCTCTTCTCTGTAACAGCTTCCTTAAACTTAAAATCAAGTGTACTGTTGACCCATGCCATAACTGGGTATTCTGGCCTAAATCGTTCTGGAAATTTACAGATCTCAAAAAAGGTTTTCTGCAATGCTTCATCATACAGATCTTCATAGACATTGGCTGGCCATTGTCTCGCTTGAGGATGGCCTAATTGGTTCGATTGCCAGATCTTTGAGACAAATTCAGTCAGTAACTTTTGTCTTTCTCGACTTCCCGGTGGATAACGACGAGCTTTTAGCACCAGCGATTTTAAATCCCGATCCAAACTTTCTTCATCCATGGTCGGATTCCTGTCCTTGATGTACAAATGACCAGAAGAATCAATGTCACTTGCCATCAGTTGCTCTATTATCCCTAGAAGCAAATGCTAGCTTTTTACGCATTCGATTTAAAAGCGTTACAAAACTTTATATCAAGCTCTGAAACCAGGTAGTGTCAAACAAGTAAGGAATAAAAATTGAATTAAGTGCCAATTCTCGCGTAGGGACACGGCATTGCCGTGTCCCTACAGGTTTGTTGTTTGTGCAGGTATTGAATTCGCAATCCTAAGGATTTTTGAGATCGCAAATTCCATCCGCACGCTCAAAAATCCTTACTTCTGGAAAACTATCTAAAAAAAATCTAGAACGTTTGCGTAAAAAATTTAGAAACAGAACTAGTAGAAGTACAAGAACAAATCACATTGAGGAGCAAGGAAAAATGAAAATCTATCTGGCATGCGTTGCTGCGTTTTCTCTATTCGCGGCCTGGAATTTCTTTAGCAGTCTACCTGAAAAAGAGACTGAAGCAATCGAGCTTCTCACTTTCGAAGGATACAGTGACATCGAACTAACCGGTTATCAGTTTTTCGCTTGTTCAGAAGATGACTTGTATCGCATCGGCTTTGCTGCCACAAAAAACTTCAGACGGATCGATGGCGTTGTTTGTTCTGATCCAGTCAAAGGAACGACCATTCGAGTTTTCAATTAAGTGATGGGAAAAATCAGCAAAGCTGTCGTCTCTCTGTGGTCGTCATGACCCACTTGAAACCCAAAGCGACCCATCGGGATCCAATGGGTCGCTTATACTGGAAATTGAGCTTGGTGAAGAGTTTGCACGAACGGAGCTGGACGCGGGAAGATGTTATCAAGTTATTTCGCTCAGTAGCAGGGCGATGTGGTTGTCGATCAGGGTGGGGGTACCGTTGCGATCGCAAGCGCTAAACGTCTCCAAATAACTTCGAACCGCCGGGGGGAAATGGGCAAAGTCCAGCAATGGGTCGCCCTGAGCCAGATCGGCCCAGAAGTAGCGCAACTTGGGAGCCAGGAGTTCTGCTTCGACTTGGGGAAGATGCAAAGGTGGCCCGCTCAGCAATCGCATCATAAACGGAAAACTGCGGTCGCCGAGCCACTGACGCGATCGCACTGACAAAGTAGGCCAGTCAGGAACCGACTGCACCCAATGGGACTCAATTTGCAGCCAGGCTTTGCCCTGACGATCGGTGAGGTACTGTAAAACGCGATAAGGATGCGGATAACTCACCAGCGATCCCGTCGTAATGTCGTATATGCCATCGCTGTACGCCACATCCTGCATATGAAGATGCCCGGTAAAAATCAACTGCACTCCAGCTGTCTTTAAACGCGAGAGCAACTCCGAGGCATTCTCCAACATATAGCGTCGGCCCAGAGGGTGGCAGGCTTGTCCCGGTAAATGTTCGATGACGTTATGATGAATCATCACCAGGATGAGATCGTCCTGGCTCTCTGCCAGCACCCGATCGAGCCAGTCTAGCTGTGGCGTGTCCAGCTGACCAACGGGAACCTGTTTACCCTCACCATCGAATTGGTTGGAGTTAAGACCAATCAATCGCACCCCTGGCAAAATGGTATGGCTATAGTACAATTGGTTTTCATCCGTGTAGCCAAATGAACGATAGTAAGACGGGAAATCGCTTAACCCAATTGCCTGCTCATTGCCTAATCGCTGAATGACATCATGATTGCCAGGAACGGTATAAACGGGATAGGAGAGTTGGCCAAGCCGATCGGCTAACCAACGATGATTAGCCGGTTCGCCATCCTGGGTTAAATCTCCTGGTAACAGGAGAAAATCAAGCTCGAGCGTTTCGAGCTGGGCCAGGACAGTCTCCAACACTGGGATACTGGCTTCGCAGAGGTGAAAGCGATTGATTGGAGCACCGAGGGTATGGGGAAGGGCGATATGGAGGTCGCTGGCAATCGCAAAGCGGAAATTTAGGCTCATTATCTGTCTGACGCGATCGCGATAAAAGATTGCTTAGACTCAACTATGGCATTGCTCAAGCAGGAGAGGAACTAGACCATAGGCTCGAAGACTCCCATTCCCATTCATCTTTCAATAGACTCATCCGAGAACTGGAGTGGAAGCCCCCGGCGGGGGGCTTCCACTCCAGTTCTCGGACAGGTCTATTGATGACCAACGCCTGAATGCAACCCTACATGGATTGGGCAGTGTGCCAGTAAGATGTGCCAGTTCAGAATCTGTAATCTGCTCAGGAACCTGGCAAAGAACAACACGACATAATGAACAACATACAGCAACAGGCTCTTAATCCTAAATTTTGGATTTTAGATTGACGATTTCGGATTGAGCAATGCGCACTTGGCCATTATGCTGACAATTCAGCTGTTTTATCTTGAGTTCAAACTTGGATCAACCCTTAGCAAGAGAACTGGATTTTACCAATGACTGCCACCTTAATCAGGTCAATCGATCGGGCCGCGTATACCCCGTCCACCTCTGCGTTCCTCAAATTAAATCCGCCCAGGGAAACAGGAACCATCGTCGCAGAACAAGTTGAGATGATTTTTCAAAACGGATCTCAACGGTTCCAAGCCCTAAAGCAGATTAACCTGCAAGTCAAGCAAGGCGAAATTCAGTTGTTGATGGGCCCATCAGGCTCCGGGAAAACGACATTGTTGTCGATCCTGGCAGGAATGCTCGCACCCACAAGCGGCAGCGTTCGCTTGTTGGGTCAAGAAATAACGGCGCTGTCTCAGGCTCAGCGGGTTCGGTTTCGGCGGGAAAACATTGGCTTTGTTTTTCAAGGGTTTAATCTGTTTCCAGCCCTGAACGCGATCGAAAATGTGGAAGTGGCACTCAATATCAAAGGCATTCGGGGACGAGCCGCCCGCAAACAAGCCCAACATCTTCTTGCTCAGGTTGGTCTGGCCGACAAAACAAAATCCCTGCCGCGCAACTTGTCGGGGGGACAGAAACAACGGGTCGCCATTGCCCGCGCCCTGGCCGGGAAACCCCAGGCTATCATGGCAGACGAGCCCACTGCGGCCCTCGACTCTCATAGCGGTTATGCGACCATCGAACTCTTGCACAATTTGGCCAAAGAAGAAGGATGCACAGTCCTGATTGTGACCCACGACCCTCGCATTATCGATATTGCCGATCGCGTTACTTATCTAGAAGATGGCATGCTAAAGGCAGAGGATCGATCGCATGAATGGCAGCGATCGGAAGGGGGTTGATATCCCTTGCAAAATATTTGCTAATAGATGGGGTTTAATTGTCCTATGTCACTCCATAGCGATAGGACAGCGATAGGACAATGAACTGGATGTGTTTCGCGATCGCAACAACCTGCTCAATCCCCTGCTGGATAACAATACCAGCCTGGGCTGAAAACCCCGACCACCTCCAAAAACTGAAAACATCAGGACAATGCGAACGGTGCGACCTCCAGGGAGCCAATCTGGTCGGAGTCGACCTAAGCAATGCCAGTCTAACAGAGGCCAACCTGGATGGAGCTGTGCTGCGGCGCGCCAATCTGAGCAGAGCCAACCTGACGGGTGCCAGCTTAAGGGGAGCCAGACTCAATCGAGCCGATCTCTTTCAGGCCAACCTGGAACGCGCCAATCTAGAAAGCGCCTACATGACCAATGCCAGTGCTATTCAGGCCAACCTCAGTCAGGCCAATTTGAACAATATTGTCCTCACGCAAACAAACCTCAGTGCTGCCAACCTCAGCGATACCTCATTGATTCGCGTCCTTCTCAATCGCGCTAATCTCAATGGCAGCAACCTGAACAATGCTAATTTGAGCGCAACTAACTTGAGCAACACCGATTTAAGTCATGCCGATTTAACGAATGCAAATTTGAAAGGAACCAATCTAACCAATACCATTCTGAAGCAAGCGATCTTGAGCGGTGCCAACCTCAGCGGCACTGACTTGAGTGGTGCCAATCTAGAAGATGCTGACTTGAGCGGTGCCAATCTTTGCTGGACTACCTTACCGAATGGAGCATTATCCCAAAAAGGCTGTACCAGGGAACGTTAAGTACATCACCCATGAATAGGGTTTAAACTCCATCCATTGTGGGGTTTGAAGTTTTTCCAGGAGTTCAACCGCAGTTTTCATTCTGAACGAGTTGACCTGGCCGACACTGAGGAAGCGGGAGTCAAAGGGAATATGGGGGATTTAGCAAACCGACAGCTCTGGATACGTTCCAGAGACAAACAAACGTTAGAGTCCAGGCAACAGCAGCAGCCAACTGATGCATCAGGTGCGACTGGGAATTTGAATTTCCTCAACGTTTCTACCATCCTGAAAGCAGCTCGGGCTATTGCTCAGGAGAAAGATCTGCATCAACTACTCGACAGATTAATGAAAATTGCCATGGAAAGTAGCGGTGCAGAACGGGGAATTTTGATCCTGAAACACCATCAGGAATGGCAGATCGCAGCCGCAGGACAAATGCAGGATGAAGAAATTGCTATATTGCAGCCCCTACCCCTTCGAACAGGCGAACTATTATCAGCGAACGTTGTCAATTATGTGGCAGCTAAACAAGCTCCCTTGATTTTGGATTGTGCGTCTCTGGATAAAAAGTTTTTGGCAGATCCCTATATTCAGGAAAAGCAACCCCTCTCTATTCTATGCCTGCCCATCCTGGCCGCAGGCGAATTAGTGGGGATCCTTTATCTGGAAAATAATCTGACATCAGGAGCGTTTAGTGAAGATCGCTTGAATATCTTGCATATGCTGGCCAACCAGTTGGTTGACTCTATCGGGCAAGCACAACAACAGCAAAACGGGTTACTTTCTAGCTATCAGTATCAAGCGGGCGGGAGTCTACCCAGTCGCTCTCCTAATTATGCAATCCGGCAGGCAGACAACGACCTCTACGAAAGTTTGACCGTTGGAGAACAGTGCTATGTTCTGGATGCCCTTCAGGTTGGCAAATCTAGTCTACAAGTGCGCGTGATGAAGCGTCTGGAAGCTCAGGGATTTCGATGTGTTGCTATCGATGTTTCAGAGATTAGTAGACGGCGATCGTCTCTGGATCAATGGTGTGCTGGTTTTGCTTACTTGTTGTTGAAAAATTTTCAGTTGTTAGACTGCCTGAACCATCTCCCTAATTGGTGGCAAACTCATCGTGCCCAGTCTCCTGTCCAACGTCTAGAGCTGCTGTTTGCGGAGATATTACCAAGAGAAATCCCGCAAAGGAAAGTCATTTTTATTGATAGCATTGATACTATGCTTGCACCTGGTAAAGAACTGGGCAGCGTTTTTGAACTGTTGCAGTCTTACGCGAACAAGCAGATTAATGGGTTTACCGATCGGGATTTAACCTTTGCCTTACTGGGGATAGCAGTTCCGTTCCAGCTGATTCAGAAACGGGGTCAGACTTCTCTGAATGGGCAAGTTTTTCGCCTGGGAAATCTCGATCTAGAAAATGCAATTCCGTTATTGCAGGGGTTGAAGGGAAAGTTCTCCTCTCCGGAGGGGGTATTAGAAGCAGTATTTGAGTGGACAGGTGGTCAGCCGTTTCTGACTCAAAAACTTTGCCAGATTATTCGCGATACTCCCATCCCTTTTTCCAGATCGGGCGAGATCGATTGGATTGAGCAGTTGGTCAGGAAGCAGATCTTGAAGAATTGGGAATCGCGAGACGAACCGCCGCATTTTCAGTTGATTCGCGATCGCATCCTCAGCGATTCGCAACGGGCAGTGCCTCTATTGCAGGAATATCGAAAAATCCTGGAGATCGGTAAAATCCCAGCCACAGAACAACTGGAACACATTGAGTTGTTACTTTCTGGATTGGCCATCAAGCGGCATGACAACTTAATGGCAAACAACCGCATCTACACCGAGGTCTTCAACTTAGCCTGGGTTGAGCAACAATTGTTGCGGTTGCGGTGAATCCGTCGAATCAAATGCTACCCCCCTTCTATTCTCAAAAATTTATTCTCACAGTCACTCCACCTGCCAGAAAAAACTCATGGCTACAGTCTCTCATCCTCCCTTAATCTCCAATCCGGTGCCAGAGCAACAGCTCCTCATTCCAGTGTTGATGACTTGGGAACAGTTCAAAACTCTGGAATCCTGGTTTGAAGGCAGATATAGCATTCGCTTAAGTTATCTGGATGGGTATGTAAATATTATGACGCTTTCGCCAGAACACGAAATCATTAAATCTCTTCTGGGATTGCTCCTTTCAGTCTATTTCGTTGAAAAAGACATTAGTTTTACGCCGACAGGGAGCGCCACCCTGCAAGCAGAAAAAAAAGGCAGCAGCAAAGAACCCGATCTGTCTTACCGCTTTGGAGAAAATCGCAGACAGCGCCAAGCCCCCGATCTGGCGATCGAAGTTGTTATTACGAGTGGAAATATAACCAAGCTTGAATATTATGCTCGATTCGGTGTCACTGAAGTCTGGTTCTGGCAGGATGGCGTTTTCTCGCTCTATCGCCTGACGGGAGCAGACTATAAAAGCATCAGCCGCAGCGAAATTTTGCCCGATCTAGATTTGACGTTGCTCGCCCACTGTCTTCAAATGTCTGAGGAAAAAGAAGCGCTAAAGTTTTTTCGTCAGACCCTACACAGTCAGTAAACCCTGTACCGTAAGGTGATTGGTAGTAGGACAGTCCTTTGAAATTCCTGGTGAGCGCATTCCAAATCTCTTCACACTGGATCGATCAGCCATCAGCTATGATCTAGGCATGGAATTTGAGTGGGATGAGTCAAAAGCCAGGGCTAAGAGTATTCCAACAAATTAACCATCCTGTGGTTTCAGGCAGTAGGTTGGGTTGAGTCCGCGAAACCCAACACCAAAGGACTTTGCGTTGGGTTTCCGCTGTCGCTGCAACCCAACCTACACATTGATTTCAATTTTGCCAACTTGATATTCGCTAATAGGTTGTAGCGACTTGGATGACTTTTTCCTTGGATTGCTCATAAAGCTCATTCGGTGAATGAGAGGCGAGAGATTGTTATTGGGCACTCCCAGAACAATCGCTTGCTGTTAATCTCTTTTATCGAAGGTTCTGGTTAAATTCGTATGATCAGCGCTCGTTTAGCCACTCGGAGAGAGCGTGAGGATTATGAACAAAATGCCTTTTGAGGAGTCAGTCAATCCAGAGGATGAGCTTCTGTCTGAGTATCGCTTTGATTACAAACAGGCGAAGCCCAATCGCTTTGCTGCTGGTGGAAAAGAACGGTTAAAAGTTGTAGTTTTAGATGAAGATGTCGCTCAAGTTTTTACAACACCAGAGTTCGGTCAATAAAGTGCTAAGGGCATTCATAGAATCAATGCCTAGAGTGACAACGACAACAAAGTCTAACAATCAAGTCGGATCGGACTGATGTCAGCTCTTGTGGGTGGTGGAAAAGTTATTTGCAACCGCTTTTTCCTTTCTGCGATCGCTACAATCCCTAAGTCAGAAGGCGCATGTTCGGGAACCTCTCCATTTCAACAGCAGTGCAGTCTGAATTAGCATAGAATTACCTTGAAGCCCACCTAACCCTCAGGAGAGTGCCGTGAACCGAAACAGTTTTAATCCCGACCAGATCCGATTTTCTGGTCTCGGCTTCTGGATCGTGCTGTTCATCGGCTTCTGGCTTTTAGGAGCAATCGGTCTGGGCTGGCTCGTTAACTCCATTCTGATTCTGTTTGGGCTGATTCTGATTGCTCCGATCGTCATTTTTATTGGTTTTCGCTGGTGGTTTCAGCGCAATCTAGTTCAGGATCGATGTCCAGTTTGCGGTTACGAATTTGCTGCATTAAACCATAACACTGTGAACTGTCCTAATTGCAATGAAACCCTTGAAGTTGAGAACAAGCATTTTGTTCGGGTCACTCCACCCGGTACCATTGATGTTGATGTTGTTGATGTTTCAGCATCTGCAGACAATGAGTCATAAATCACAATCCCACTCACCATAAACCAGATACTCAAAACCCCAGGTTCTGCATCCTTTTGTATTCAGCTATGGTAACGATGCCAAAACAAATAAGCCAGTTGCTTAAACAATGCAACCTTGTGCTGAATTTGGAATTGTCGATTGCAAACATTGCATAGGCAGGCGTCATGCGTGAAGAAGATAAGATACAATAAGAGAGACCCTATAGAGTTCTGATCTCTGTTGCCGCTACAAGCAAAGAAGTTGGGGTTTAGGTTGATTGCGTCTTTGAGAGCGGAAAGAGTAAAGACAGAAAACCGTTCTGCTCTCTCAAGCATCCTCACACAAACTATCCCGGTCATTTGACCGGGTTTTTCTATATTGATGCACAGAATTCAGGGCTGTTGACTTTTGAATTGCTGTCTACACGACTTGGAAGGTTATTTTGAAAGCCTTGCGAAGCAAGGCTTTCAAAATAACCTATTTTTCTGTTCTAGAAAGAAGAAATGAGGGTTAGCGACCCCAAAGGGGTCGCTAACCTTCCAAGTCGTGTGTCTAAAGGTTATCAATCGGGATGGGTTCAACTGGATCGACCAGCTCAAACCCAAAAACTCTGCTATAGAAGTAAAGTTCGCAGTCCAGCGCTCGCTTGATGGTTTCGCTACGACGAAAGCCGTGCTGCTCTCCTTCAAAGGCAACGTAAGCAACTGGCAAACCTTTTTGTCGTAATACTTTAACCATGCCTTCAGCCTGGTTAGGGGGTACAATTTTGTCTTCTAACCCTTGCAAAAAAATGACTGGACAGGAAAGACGCTCAGCGAAGTAAATGGGCGATCGTTCCTGGTAAAGGGAAAGCTGTTCTGGATAGGGGCCAATCAAACCGTCCAGGTAACGGGCTTCAAATTTATGGGTGTCGCGCACTAGAGCTTCGAGGTCGCTGACACCGTAGTAGCTGGCTCCAGCTTTGAAAACCTCTCGGAAGGTGAGAGCACAGAGAGTCGTATATCCCCCCGCACTGCTGCCTGCGATCGCAAGCCGTTCTCGATCTACCCGCCCCTGCTCAGCCAAATACAACGCCCCGTTTGTGCAATCATCCACATCCACAATGCCCCAGCAATTCTGCAATCGCTGACAATAAGCACGACCATACCCAGTACTTCCCCCATAGTTGACATCCAGTACTGCGATGCCGCGACTCGTCCAATATTGAATTTTTAAACTCAGACTGTTGGATGCGGCAGCGGTTGGGCCACCGTGGCTTTTGACCAGCAGCGGTGGTCGTTCGTCTGCCAGTGCAGCATAGTCTTTATTGGTGGGCGGATAGAAAAAAGCATGGGCAGTCAGGCCATTTTCTGTCAGGAATTCGATGGCCTCTGGCATGGCAAGATAGCCTGGGTCGATGTCCAGGTCACTGGAACGACGCAGGATGGTAATGTTCCCTGTTTGGCGCTGCCATTGGACAATGGTACTGGTTTCTGTTGGCGAACTGGCAATAAACACAGCCTGGTTTGCATTGACTTGAAGAGATGCGATCGCGCTATAAGGCAATGCAATCGGTTCCAGTTTCCCCATTGTCGTTTCCAGACCCGCCAACTGCCAGCTCCCACGCTGCGTATAGGTACAAAGAATCCGCTCCCCTGACTCAAAACCATAGGTAGACTGACCAAACACCCACTGCGGCTGGCCAAACTCAGCCTCCAGCTCGCACAACGGCTCGACTTGCTTACCCTGCCAACGATAGAGATTCCACCACCCTGTTCGATCTGAAACAAAGTAGAGCACTCCCGTTGGCGACCATTGGGGCTGAAAAATCGATTCATCAACACCGCCTGCAACCCGTTCCCGTTGCCCCAAGGAGCCATCTGAGCGTACCTCAGCAACCCATAATTCCGTACTATCCCAGGGCATATTCGGATGATTCCAGCTCAACCAGGCGAGCTGCGAACCATCTGGACTCAGGCGAGGCGAAGCATAAAAATCATCCCCTGTGACCAGAGATTGAATCGTCTCGTTGCCCATAAGACTCAGGCTGACCAAAGTATTAACAGGCTCTGGCTCTAGCGTATTACTATCTTCACAAACACAGATTAATCGTTCCCGTTTCCGATCCACAACCGCATCAGCATAGCGGTATTTACCTTCCGGGGTAATGGGTTGTGGTTCTGCACCAGGAAGCTGCTGGTATAATCGCTGATCGGCAAAGTTGCAAAAATAGACTATGCCTCCTGCCACTGCAAAGGATCCGCCTCCATACTCATGAACGCGGCTGCGAACATTGAATGCAGCGGGGGTAATATCGCGGATTTGACCCGCAGCAGTTCGCTGGACGATTGCAGTCCGTCCGCCCTCATTCGGACGTCCTTCAGTCCAATAGATATCCTCTCCATCCAGGACAATTTGCCCCAATTTGATGGTCTTGGTAACAATCTGCGCAGAGGTAATTGGAGATTTCCAAGAGCCATAGGGAGCAATTTGCGGGTCAGCCATCTTTTTTCACACTGTGTTATTAAAAACCGTTCCAATCGAGTCGTCCTTCCCGGCTACTGGCATCGGTTGATCTGGGAGTGCCCAGTGGGGGTTCTGAAGCAGGCGGTTCGCTGTCAATATAAATCCGAGCTTGAACGGGGCCATATCGTTCTCGAATTGCGCCCTCTACTTGTTCGGCAATAATGTCTGCAACCCCCATGAATTCCGGATGTAGCACCAGATGCAGGTTCACAATAGTATAGCGCCCCACAATACCTCGAGATTGGATCTGATAGCAATGGGTAACACCTCCTACCTGGCGCACGATATCAGCCAGGGCTTCAGGGGCAATGGCAGTTTGCTGGACTAATAGGGGCAACTGACAGTTGAGCAGCCACCAATATCGCCGAACAGCGAAGAAAACGAGCAAGATGGCCAGTAGCGGATCGAGCCAAACGTAGCTTTGCCAAACGCCCATTAGCCCGACTAGAACCAGGATCGTTAGCGCCGCATCTTGCAAGCAGGAGCGGGCATGAAATCGCAAAATTTTCTGGGTTAAGCGCTGCGATTGATAGCGCAGGAATAAAGTAATACCAAAAAGAAGCGCACCTAAGATCCCTAATAGTTGCAATAATAGCGGCAACTTATCAACTGGGAATTGTATGGCTTGTGAGATTGTGGTTTGCGAGATTGCTTGCAGTTTCTGAACCGACAACTTTAATAGCGTTAAGCCGGTAAAACCCAACACAGCAGCCAATGCCAACGTTCCTGCAGTTTCCCACTGGCTATGCCCATAGTTCTGTCGACCTGAAATTCTTTTGGCAGGCGCGATCGCCACTAGAGTGACCAGGAGACTGCAGATATTGATTAAGGTATGCAATGACTCTGCCTGGAGGCTTAGGGTTCCGGTTGCCAGACCAGCAAAAACTTTGACTGACAAGACAAACAGTGTTAGCCACAGTGTTGTAAATAAAACTAGACGGCTCGCCTGATGGCGATTAGAGGATTCAGTCACATCTTGTCGGATCGCCTGGAAATTTGTTCTCTCGCCCCCATTATCGAGCAGGTCGTGGCAAACAAGTCAGGATTTTCGAGCGCGCAGACGGAACCAGCGCGTTCAAAAATTCTCCTGACCTTCTGTAATTGAAGACCACCATCAAACGGAGGACTCATTTATTCAGGCTGATTCAAATCAAGGTAACACTTTCGGTCAAGCCTGCAAAACTTAAGGTTTGCTGAGAGAAATTTTCGTTCGTTGGAAGGCAGAAGGCAGAGGGCAGAGGGCAGAGGGCAGAGGGCAGAGACATTATTGGATACACGACTTGGAAGGTTAGCGCCCTCTAAGGAGGTGCTAACCCTCATCTCTTCGCGCCAGACCCAGAAAATAGGTCATTTTGAAAGCCTTGCGAAGCAAGGTTTTCAAAATGACCTTCCAAGTCGTGTGGATATCTATTGTTGTTTCATGCTTGTGGACAATTTTCACGAATTTCCGCAATCGACTGGGCGTATCCAACTATTGGGGGCGTCTATCAGGTCGGGTGGGCATTTCCAGCCTGCTGCTGTTTTATCCATTTGAGATGCCCCATGGGAAATAAATCCCGGCCATTTTGGAATCTGTAAGTGGGATCTGTAAGATCGATCGCGATCGCAACATCGAATTCCAAAATGGTCGGGGTTTACCCGCCAACCGAGACTCTCGTGATGAGCACTGCCCACCCTACCCAAAGGTCTCCTTATTTCTAGACTCCCACAAACTCTGGATGCGCCCCAATCGACTATATGTTTTAATCCAAAGTCTAAAATCTAAAACCCAAAATCGTAATGTTTCCGAAATGGATGAGGTTTAACCTGATTTTATGTCTAATAGACCTGTCCGAGAACTGGAATGGAAGCACCCCTCCGAGGGGCTTCCATTCCAATTTCCGAATGAGTCTAATAAATGCAGGATTATGGGCAGGCTTTGAGCGGCTTGCTAATCTGGTAGTTGAGAATCGTTCAGATCTTTTTTGAGGAAACAGGAGATGGGAAGAACGTTCAGTTGGGTAACAGCCCTGGTCATTGTCAATCTGGGTTTGGCTTGCCCGACCTTGGCAGCAACGAATGCACGAACCTTAGCCCGGCAGGTGCTGTCTGAGAATTCAGCGGAGTCGGCTGCAGCAATTGCTGAGCTGCGGCGGTTGGGGCCGGAGGGACTGGAAACCTTTCTGGATGTCCATGCCGATCGGTTGCCGCCAGATTGGGTAAAGTCAACTGACGGGGTTGCGTCCCTGGCAACGGCAGACTGGCAACAATTTAGTGCTGTTCTGGATGCTTTGTGTCAGCAACGAGACTGCCATGCGTCTCAGTTGTACTGGTATACAGATCTGGAACAGGCTAAAGCGGCAGCAAAGGCGGCGGGGAAACCGATCCTTTCCTTGCGCTTGTTGGGCAGGCTGGATGAGGAGTTCAGTTGTGCGAACAGCCGCTTTTTTCGGGTCGCGCTGTATGCCAATGGGGAGATTGCGTCAGTTTTGCGCGATCGCGTCATTTTGCACTGGCAATCGGTGCGTCCGGTTCCCAAGGTGACGATCGACTTTGGTGATGGGCGCAAGCTACAACGTACGCTCACTGGTAATAGCATCCATTATTTATTGGACGATGAAGGCCGTCCCCTGGATGCTCTGCCGGGATTGTACGGTCCGAAAGCTTTTCTGAGTTGGGTGGAACGAGCGGAAGCCGTTGCCCAGCAAACGATGGATCTGTCTGCGATTGAGCGGGCTGGTGTATTAGAGCGGTATCATCGCGATCGCATTGCTGCGATTGAAGCCAGCTGGATGGCCGATCTGGGAACCCTCGGAATTCCTGCTCCAGTTGGGTTAAGGGCCTCAGCAGATTTAAACGAGACTGACGGTGCCGATCCGCTGGCCGAAAGGGCAGCACAGCTTGCTGTCACCAAGAGCGTTGTGGAAAGGCCAATTCTCTCTTCCATTTCACCCAGGCCCCGCACGTCGCAGCGTCTGTCAGCCATGACCGATGAAGCAACCTGGCAGCAGATTGCTAACCTCCATCTTGATGAAGCGAACCTCGACCGCAACAGTCAAATCTTGTTACGGCAAAAAAATCCCTATCTGGTAGGAGATCGCAATCCCGGATCGGAAGCGACCACGGCCCAATTAAGGCAGTTGCAACAAAACTTTGAGCGTGCGATCGCGCTCGACACCGTTCGTAACGAATACCTGCTCCATCGGCAACTGCATCAATGGTTCATTGAAGACACCGAAGGCGTTGCCAACACAGACCGCTTGAACGAGCGCGTCTATTCAGAGCTTTTCCTCACTCCCAGCACCGATCCCTGGCTCGGCCTGCTTCCAGTAGGCACATACACCGGAATTGAGAATGGTGGCGTCAGTCAATAACGTTCAACAGGGTAGCATCCCAGATTCCTTCCAGCTCTAACCAGGAAATCGGGACTTGTAAAGAGAAGCCAGGGTTTTGATTTCCCCTGAGAAGATTAGCCCTCCCAACGGGAGCGCTAATCTTTGAGTCTTCGTGTTGGTGAACTCATCCCAGGGGCAGATACGTTTCTGAATCGAGGTAATTTAGGCTTGGACTCGCAACCATGGCTCTGACGCAACAGCAATTCTATTCTATGAGGATATTATTTCAATCGCATTGCTTTCACTGTTGACCAGTATGCGTAATTGGTGAAATGTTTTCCCAGCAAGGCTTCCTCCAATACAGAATCGCCAATCTAAAATCCAAAATGGTATAGTATCATGCTTGATTGAGGGTTTCGTAGAAGGCGCGAACTGCTTCAGACTGATTGAACGGTTGCACGTACTGGGACAGCATCGCCAGATCTAGCTGGGGGAAAAATTGGGACTGTTCGGCAGCTTGATAGGTTTCTCCCATCAGCGCGTACAGGCTGAAGGCGTCGTCTTCCCAGAACCACACTTCAGGGACACCCAAACCGCGATAGAGTTCCAGCTTATTAATGCCGCCGCTGGTAATGACGACCTCAATGGCAAAGTCAGGCCGCTCTTTCAGCTCGCTGCCGACACAGTAGCATTCATCGGGTTCTAAACCTGTGGCCAGGGCTTCTCGACGATAGGTGGTGGAACCGTAGCCATTAATGGAGATATTTTCAACAAAACTATACATTTCTAGTAAGCGACCAATTGTTGTTTTGATTGCTTCGTGTTTTGGAGAAACAGTCATGATTTGTAGGGTGCCCTGCAAATAAGTCAACCGCGTTCCGGGTACGTTTTCCAGGATGGCGTCCAGGGCCAGATAGTCTTGCCAGCTAACCCCATGCAAGAAAATTCTCTGTTCTTGCTGCTCTTCTTGCTGGCCTTCCCGTTTTTCTTCTTGCGGCAGATCTTGGGACTGAGTCGTTTTTGGCAAAAGGCTGGCAGTCATGGTTAAACTCCATCTGGTTTGGAACAGGTCACTTTTCCCGTGGAATCATTCTGGCTCCTGCCAGGGAGACGAAATGATTGTCTGTGTGTAGTCTACTCTATTAGTTTAACTCAAAGATCCCACAGAAAGATCCCGCAGAAATCGCGGTATAGCTAGAGGACAGAGGACAGAGGACAGAGGACAGAGGGCAGAGGACAGAGGGCAGAGGGCAGAGTGGAAAGGTTGACTGCATCTGCATTTGGCGTTTTTTGCTATGTCCTAAATCTATTCTCGTAGTGCTATAGTTTCTAATTTTTTGGGATTGTTGAGCGCACAAGTGAAACCTACGCTCAAAAATCCTGATTTGTTTGCCCGATCGAAATCATGTCTAACTTTATCTAGAAGGAGAACGCGCTAGGATTGAAGGCATAATGCTGGCGCTCTGGCAATGTCGAACTTTTCTGACCCGACTGATAAATCCCCCGTCTATCTTCCCCCAAAACAGCCCCCAAAACAGCCCCCAAAACAGCCCCAGGAACAGCTTCAGGGGGTGGTTGAACGACTCACCTTTCACTCGCAAGAGTCGGGCTATACGGTGGCTCGCGTCAAGGTGCCTCGCAGTCGCGAGCTGGTGACGGTGGTGGGGAGTTTTGCCAATGTGCAAGCTGGGCAAACGCTGCAGATGACGGGCAATTGGCGCGACCATCCCCGTTATGGGCCGCAGTTCCAGGTGAGGCAGTATCGCGAGAGCAAGCCTGCGACGCTGACGGGGATTGAGAAGTATTTGGGTAGCGGTTTAATTGCGGGAATTGGGCCGGTGATGGCGAAGCGGATCGTGGCTCATTTTGGCCTGGAGACGATGGCGGTAATTGAGACACAGACGGAGCGGTTGGTTGAAGTGCCGGGAATTGGCAAGAAGCGGGTTAAGGCGATTCAAGCAGCCTGGGAAAAGCAGCAGGCGATTCAGGCGGTGATGGTGTTTTTGCAGGGGCATGGGGTTTCTACGACGTATGCGGTGAAGATCTTTAAGCAGTATGGTAAGGGTGCGATCGCAAAGGTCACCCATAACCCTTACCAGCTGGCGAACGATATCTATGGCATTGGCTTCATCACTGCCGATGCTATTGCCCGTAATCTGGGCATTGCGCCTGATTCCGAGTTCCGGTATCGTAGCGGCCTGCTGTATGTTCTCCAGGACGCAGCGGAGGAGGGACACTGTTTTTTGCCCCAGGCTGAATTGGTGCAACGGGCGGTAGAGCGGCTTGCGATCGCAGACCAGCACCAGCCCGATCCAGAACAAATCCGTACCCTGACGACTCACATGGCTCTAGACGAAGTGCTCATTCTGCACGGCGGCTCCGGCGAGCAGTCAGGACAGTACATCTGCTACCTGCCCTCTTTCTTCTATGCCGAACAGCATCTAGCAGAACGCTTGCAACATTTGCTCGCACACCCCCTAAACGTCGATAGCACCAGAGTGCAGCGCTGGATCGGCCGCTTCGCCCAGCAAACTGGTACGCCTCTTTCCCTTCAACAGCGACAAGCTGTTGAAATGGCTGCCAGTCAACGGGTACTGATTCTGACCGGCGGCCCCGGTACCGGCAAAACCTTTTCCACTCGTACTATTGTTGCACTGTGGAAAGCAATGGGGAAATCCGTCGCCCTGGCCTCTCCCACTGGACGGGCAGCCCAACGATTGAGCGAAATGACCGGACGAGAAGCCAAAACCATTCACCGCCTGCTGGAATTCGACCCTAAGACGCTAAAATTTCAGCGCGATGCAGACAATCCACTTCCGGCCCAAGCGATTGTCGTGGATGAGGCGTCCATGCTCGATCTATTTCTGGCCCATGCTCTGGTCAAAGCGATCTCTCCAAATGCTCAACTCCTTTTAGTGGGTGACACGGATCAACTCCCTAGTGTTGGCCCTGGCAATGTATTGCACGACCTGATTGCCTCTCGCCAGATTCCCGTCATCCGCCTGACAGAGGTTTTCCGTCAGGCCCAAACCAGTTCTATTGTCTGCAATGCTCACAAAATCAATCAAGGTCAATTTCCCTGGCTGGAACCCGTTTCCGATGAACCTGCCGGGGATTGCCTCTGGTTAGGAGCACCCAAACCGGAAAACGGTGCCCAGGGTATTCAGGATCTGATACTGCAGTTACTTCCTCCTCTGGGATTTGAGTCAGCACGAGACGTTCAGGTCCTTTGTCCAATGACCCGTGGCGATGTTGGCACGCGCACCCTGAATCAGCTACTCCAGGCATCAATCAATCCACCAGCTGCTGACAAACCGGAAATGGTTCGTAGTGGCATAACGTTGCGGGTTGGCGATCGGGTCATTCAACAGGTCAACGACTACGATCGGAACGTTTTCAATGGTGACCTGGGTATTATTGCAGGGATTGACTTGGAGCAGCAAGATGTAACAGTTCAGTTTGCTGAGCGACAGGTGAAGTACGATCGCGTTGACCTGAACGAAATTTCTCTGGCCTGGGCAATCACTGTTCACAAAAGCCAGGGAAGCGAGTATCCGGTTGTTATTTTACCTCTTTATACACAGCACTATTTGATGCTAAGCCGTAATTTAATCTACACTGGATTGACCCGTGCCAGCCGTCTGGCAATTTTAGTTGGCCCCAAGCAAGCCATTGGGTTAGCGATCAAACAAGTCAAAGATCGCCAGCGGTATACTTTCCTCTCGCAACGGCTGATGAAATAATTGAAAAAGGGTTCATTGTTCATTGTTCGTTGTTCATTGTTCGTTGTTCGTTGTTCGTTGTTTAGGCAATAATCAGCAATCAACAATGAACCATCAACAATCAACAATTAGCAATGAACCATCAGCAATCAACAATGAACCATCAACAATTAGCAATGAACAATTAGCAATGAACATGAACAACAGGTGGTAAAAGGTCGATTGAAGGGTTAACGTAGTCATACATGTCTTTCTAAAAATAGCAATCTGCAGACCCTATCCCCAATTGTTTTTATTGAGCGATCCTGACTGCAGACCCTATCCCCAATTGTTTTTATTGAGCGATCCTGACTAATGTTGCAGTCAACCATCGATACCAACAACAAACGCCATAAATCCTTTGAACTCCCAGGTGCGCGGCCTCACTATAATCCCGATCGTCCCGGACAGGTAGAACATATTTCCCTGGATCTCATCCTTGATATTCCACAGCAGTCCTTTCAGGGAACGTGCCAGATTCGACTTAATCCTGTCCGTAACGGTATTGAACGCTTGACGCTCGATGCAGCGGATCTTGACATTCAAGCAGTGCAGGTCGATGAGGCTGTTCAGTCCTTTGACTATGACGGCGAACAGCTGCATATTAATCTTGCTGTACCGACCCAGACAGGGAAGCAGGTGACTATTGCGATCGCATACCAGGTCGAGCAACCCCAGCGCGGTCTCTACTTTATTTGCCCGGACAAACACTATCCTGACAAACCTCTTCAAGTTTGGACTCAGGGAGAAGACGAAGATTCTCGCTTCTGGTTTCCATGTTTCGACTATCCAGGTCAGTTGGCTACCTCAGAGATTCGCGTGCAAGTCCCGGCTCAATTAACCGCAATTTCTAATGGTGTTCTAATTAGTACAGAATCTAAGGGTGACAGCAAAATTTACCACTGGTCGCAGCAACAAGTCCATCCAACTTACCTGATGACTCTGGCAGTTGGAGACTTTGCTGAAATTCAGGACGAGTGGCAAAGTAAGCCCGTTGCTTACTACATCGAGAAAGGTCGCGAGACAGATGCTCAACGCAGCATGGGCAAAACGCCTCAGATGATGGAATTTTTGAGCCAGAAATATGGCTATCCCTACCCCTACCCCAAATATGCCCAGGTTTGCGTCAACGACTTTATCTTTGGTGGTATGGAAAATACCTCTACAACGTTGCTCACCGATCGTTGTCTTTTAGACGAACGCGCAGCACTGGATAATCAATGGACAGAAAGCCTGGTCGTTCACGAGTTAGCCCATCAATGGTTCGGCGATCTAGTGGTCATTAAGCACTGGTCCCATGCCTGGATAAAAGAAGGAATGGCCTCCTACTCAGAAATCATGTGGACAGAGAAAGAATACGGCTCCGATGCAGCAGCCTACTATCGGTTGAATGAAGCCCGCAATTATTTCACCGAAGACAGCAATCGCTATCGTCGTCCCATCGTCACCCATATCTATCGCGAAGCAATCGAACTCTACGATCGACATCTTTATGAGAAAGGCTCTTGCGTTTATCACATGATTCGGGCCGTATTAGGAGAAGATCTCTTCTGGCGAGCGATTCAAACCTTTGTGCAAGACAATGCTCATCAAACGGTAGAAACCATCGATTTGCTTAGAGCAATCGAAAAAGCGACAGGGCACAACTTACTCTTCCTTTTCGATCAATATGTCTATCGAGGCGGTTATCCCGAGTACAAAATTGCTTATAGCTGGGATGGAGATAGCCAACTCGCCAAAGTCACCGTTACCCAAACTCAGGCAGAACAGAGTAAAAATGGTAACGCTAGCGGTTTATTCGATCTCAAGTTGCCAGTCGCATTTGGCTATACCGAACAGGATTCTGATGATAGCGAGCCTCGTTTCAAGCAGCTCAAGACGTTTACCGTCCGAGTCTGCGAACAAGAGCAAAGCTTCTATTTCCCGCTTGCTGAAAAACCACAATTTGTTAGTTTTGATGCAGGTAACCATTTCCTTAAACAGGTCACGCTGGAGTATCCAGTTCCTGAACTCAAAGCTCAACTGCGATACGACCCCGATCCCCTGGCACGGATTTATGCGGCTGAAGCATTAGCTAAAAAAGGGGGCTTAGAAGTCGTAAAAGTCCTCGCATCAGCGCTCAAGAACGAGCCGTTTTGGGGCGTCAGGATCGAAGTCAGCAAGCAACTGGCAGAAATCAAACTCAATCAGGTCTTTGAAGCGCTGCGTCCAGGATTGCAAGACCAGAACCCCAGAGTTCGCCGAGCTGTTGTCGGGGCCTTGGCAAAACTAAAAAGCCGCGATGCTTATGATGCGATCGCACCCTTAGCTGAGCGCGGAGATCCAAGCTACACTGTCGAAGCAGCTGCAGCTCGGTCTCTGGGTGAAGTTGCTGCTACCCTGCAGGAAGAAGACTCAATCATTGAAGGAGCTATCCATCAGCTCAAAACAATTCTGGAAGAACGAGCGGGTTGGAACGAAACAGTGCGATCTGGAGCTATCGGTGGCCTCAGCCAACTGAAGACCTCTGAAGCAGCGCTCAATCTCATCTTGCGCTATACCGCCCTGGGTGTGCCCCAAGCCTTGCGCCTCGCTGCTATCCGCGCTTTGGGAACCATTTCCACCGGACAAGACAACACGAACCTGGAGCAAATTTTAGAACGGCTCTCTGCCCTGTCCAAAGAAACGTTCTTTCTCACTCAGGTTGCAGTGACCAATGCTCTGGGACAAATGGAAACCTCTAAGGCCATTCGCATTCTTCAATCCCTGGCCAATCAAACCCCAGACGGACGCGTACGGCGTATGGCAGAAGAAGCCGTGCAGAAAGTGCAGAAAAGTATTGGTGCTGACAAAGCAGTCGATCAATTACGTAAAGAGGTCGACAAGCTCAAACAAGAAAATCAAGACCTCAAAAGCCGTTTAGAGAAACTAGAAGCAAAAGCGGATTAGAAAGATCGTGGTTCATAGTTCATGGTTCATGGTTCATTGCTTGTGACTTATAGGTCTCAATGAACCATGAACCATGAACAGTTAACAAGGAACAGTTAACAAGGAACAAGGAACCATCAAATTGGGCTACACTCAAAGTTGCATCCAGTGTTATACCTCGATCCTGGATTCATCAGATTTGAAGTTATGTATAGACTTAGCCATCGGCATTGCTATTCCAGCTTCAGCCATCGGTTTTAGGTCCATACAAATCTCTCAAATTCGTATATATCCAGAGCAAGCAAACTGTCTGCCTCAGCTGACAGGCCAGATGCCTGTCCTGCGAGTTGGATCTACCGTCAGAGTTTAGGTCATTGTGCTGGGTAGTCTGTCAAACCTACTTTTTGGGATAGAACATCTGTTCTGCGGCCAGGACCTCGGTCTTTGTTGTCTGGAGATGTGGAGGGCTTGGACTTTGCTTTAGCGCAAAATGAGCTGCCCACCTCCTGCAAACATTCCCTGAAAAACTGTTTCCCCTTCCAATACTGAAACTCAAGGTCTGCAACAATTACCTTTAACCAACGTTTGTCAATCAGGCAGGACATGCTGGTATTGCGAAACCAAACAGCAGGACTGCTCAACTATGCTCAATTCAGGATTAGAGAGAATTGTCAATCATTATGGCCTCTCCTCGTTTTGGTCTACCTCCTCAGCAGTTTGCAACAATTTTTCCGTTTCATCTTGTATTCGATCGACATACGACGATTGTTCAAGCTGGAGAGGTTTTGATGAGAATATGTCCCGATCTCGTTGAAGGCAGCCAGCTCAGGGAACATTTCCAGCTTGACCGCCCAAACATCAGGTTAGACTTTGACTCAATCTGCGATCGCACTGACTCCTGGTTCCTTTTGACCTCTCTGTATAGCAAAGTACAGTTAAAAGGGCAGATGATTTATCTCAAGCCAGCAGAGGTTGTCCTCTTTTTGGCATCTCCCTGGATCGATCAGATCGCAATCCCGAAAAATGCAAACAGCAATCTCAAGAACGTTTTGTTTAACGACCCAATTGCAGATACGTCCGCTTTGTCTCAGAGCAACAGCGATCTCTTATCAGATTCTCAGATGCTGCTGGAAAAGCTAAACCAGCACCGGGTAGCATTGCAGGAAATTCGGGAACGATATGCGCTGGTGGTGCAAGGGGCCAATGATGGCATCTGGGAATGGAATCTCAAAACGGATGAAGTTTACTTCTCGAACCGATGGAAATCCATGTTGGGTTATGAAGAAAACGATCTTGAAAATCATTTGGATGAGTGGTTCAGTCGGATTCATCCCAACGATCGGAAATGGGTTGAGGTGAAAATTTCTGAACATCTGGAGGGTTTAACCTCGCACCTTGAAAGCGAATATCGCATGCGCCATCAAGATGGCACGTACCGCTGGATGCTCAGTCGCGGGGTTGGAATCCGGGATGAAAATGGCTGCGCGATTCGCATGGCTGGATCCCAAACGGACATCAACGAACAGAAGCAGGCCGAGGAAAAACTCCTCCACGATGCCTTTCACGATGTTCTGACTGGCCTGCCCAATCGAGCGTTGTTGATGGAGCATCTTCAGCATGCGATTCAATTGGCTAAGCGTAACGAAAATTATTTGTTCGCCGTGCTATTTCTGGATATCGATCGTTTTAAAGCAATTAACGATAGTCTGGGCTTTGAAATTGGCGATCGGTTGCTGATGGCGATCGCGCAAAGGCTAACCCGCACGCTCCACTCTAGCGATACCATCGCCCGTCTGGGAGGTGATGAGTTTGCAGTCTTATTGGAAAACATGAAAGATATCCAGTTTGCCGCTGCGATCGCAGAGAAAATTCAGCAACAACTCGCTCGCCCCTTTATTCTGGATGACCATGAAGTCTTTACCAACGTCAGTATTGGGATTGCCCTGAGTGCAAATGGCTACGAACGGGCAGAAGATCTATTGCGCGATGCCGATACAGCCATGTATCAGGCCAAGGCACAGGGGACAGGGCACTACAAAATTTTTCAACACAGCATGCACTCTCTCGTTGTTGCCCGCCTGCAGCTAGAAAACGATCTGCGACACGCCCTCGATCGCCAGGAACTAGAGCTTTACTATCAACCCATTGTCTCTCTGAGAGCACTTAAAATTAAAGGATTTGAAGTTCTGATTCGCTGGCGGCATCCCGATCGGGGCATCATTTCTCCCAGCAAGTTTATCCCAGTGGCCGAAGAGACAGGATTAATTGTCCCCATCGGCTGGTGGATCCTCAAACAGGCCTGTCATCAGCTGAGAAAATGGCACCAGCAATTTCCCTTACGATCGCCACTTACCATCAGCGTCAACCTATCAGCAAAGCAATTCAGCACCCAAATGGTCGAACAAATCAACCAGATCTTGCAAGAAACCCAGATGGAGAGCCGATATCTAAAACTGGAAATTACCGAAAGTTTACTACTAGAGAACGCCCCCTTTACGACCACCATGCTCAAAAAACTCAAAAAACTGGGCGTTCAGATCTCGCTTGACGACTTCGGTACTGGCTATTCGTCTTTAAGCTATTTGCACCAATTCCCCATAGACATTCTCAAGATCGATCGCTCCTTTATCAACAAAATCGATACAGACATCGAACAACTCGCCATCGTCCGCGCCATTGTCAGCCTCGCCTGGAATTTGAGCCTTGAAGTGATTGCAGAAGGCGTCGAAACTGCCAAACATCTAGCCCAACTCCGGGCACTCAAATGCAGATACGGTCAGGGATATCTCTTCTCGCAACCCACAAACAGCGCCGTCGCCACTCAATTACTCGCAGCCGGTACGCAAGCCTTGAAAAACCGTATTTCGCACTCTATCTAAGACCAATCCCAACTGAGGTATTTCGTAGGGTGGGCACTGCCCACCGACCTGATGTCAACGCTCCTACGTGGGAAATTCGCGATTCATCAATTCTCGTTGCTAAACCGAACAGTATTGGGTCACCACCTAGCCGCGAATGACCACAATCGATCGTCCCTCTGGCGTTATCGCTGCCTCTGTAGTCGTGCGTTCCGAGAGGGGCGGCAAATTGGGACGTCGATCGAAAATCGCCAACCACCCCTCGCTCAATCCCAGTCCTGCGAGATAGCGATCGATCTGCTCCAAACCTCGCTTGAGCGGGTCCGGTCGTCCTTCCCGCCATACCTTCAACTCCATCCCCATCGTCACATCCCCATACCGCAAGCAGAGATCCATCCGATCGGTACCAATCGCATACTCTCGCTCCAGGGTACCTCCCCCATTGACCACACGATGCAAAAACGCCATCAAGACAATATGAGGCGCAATTTCATGATAAGCAAAATTTTGCAACAGCGGCTGACCATGTTGCCGCCAAAAGTCCAAAAACGCAGCCAGTAATCGATCGGGCAACAATGCCCCCGTCTCCGACAACCAGGTCGGTTGTACATAGCCCAACCCAGCTGTGGTAGAAGCCGATAAACAGCGCGGCAACACTTCCCGATAGATGGGATTGGCAATAGAAATACTGCCCCCCCGATCTTTGGTACAAAGTCCCAAATCCAACAGATATTGCACGTCGTCCCAGGGAGGATTGCGAAGTTCCTGTCCGGCCAGAATCGGTTCAATAATCGCTTTCACCCGTGGCTCGTGGAGTTTCTCCGCCAGACTATCGAGATGGGTATCCTGACGTTGCATCAAAATTTCCTGGGCCGTTTTCAGATGCTCAACAGTAATGGGAATTGCTGGATCGGGGACTAGCTCTTCAACGATCTCTTTCGCTAAGGCATTGACGAACCAGGGTTGTCCCTGAGTTAGGTAGAACGCATGCTGCACCGCTTCGGCAGTAAAAATCTGGCCCATTGCTTCCGTATGTTGGTGATAAAGCTGAGCCACCTCTGCCGCCGTGAAGTTTCGCAGAGTCAGAGAACGTACTTTGATATTAAACGGACTAGCCGTATGCAGCCGATCGCTGCCACCAGCAGCGATCTTGTAGTCTCGCACATCCTGCAATCCCACCAGGGCAAGGGCATGGGGAAATCCCCTGGGACGACGCGGATACCCATCGCGCAACTGTCGTAACAAGGCAATCAGGGTCTGGTTTTGCAAGGCGTCAATTTCATCAATGAACACCACCAGGGGACGCGGAGACACCTCGGCCCAGACTTGTAACGCCGCCCCAATCTGTTGACCGGGGGCGGTATCCGGCCAGAGTGGTGGCTGGAGTTCCTCTGGCAAGCTGAATTGTAAGGTGCGTCGCCATGCGTCCAGGATGGCATTTTCGGCCAGTTCGGGCTGGTTGGGGAAGGGAGAACCCACTTCCGCAGACACCATCACGGCAGTATAGTTACCGCTGGCAGTCAGGTCCTGAGCCAGGGCCATCATGGTGCTGGTTTTGCCCGTTTGTCGCGGCGCATGAATGACAAAGTAGCTTTCCTGAGCGATCAGCCGTTTGAGATTAGGCAACCGATCGCCCGGAGGCAACATATAATGTTGATGTGCTTTGCAGGGGCCAGCAATATTAAACCAGCGGGACATGAGCGTGCAGGATAATAAGGATAATAAGGATATATTGTTTTGATTGTACATTGCAGCGGATTGGAGATGCTGGGGCCTTTATGTCGGGTGTAGAGCTGTGTAGAACGGGCAAAGGGCACACGCCCGTGCCCCTCACAGGGACGAGATGGGCACGCTTCGCTTTTCCTATCCTACTTACGATCGGTACACATTAAAAAAACGATCGTCCACTTGATAAGATTGTATCGGCACAAGACCCAACTCCAGAGATTCCAACATCTGGATCAATTTTTCGCCATTCTCCAATTCGATTGGCGGCACCCCATCCCGCACCGCTTCTTTCCGGGCATCGGCAGTGAAGGTCCCCGTGGTAATGATAATACCCTTATCCGCACGACCCATCATCGCGCCCCGAAAGTCACGCACCTGAGACGGGGTCACCGAGCCTTTGTAGCGCTTGCATTGAAACAACACCTTAAAGCTCACCAGCGGATTCACCTGCAGGATGCCAATGCCGTCAATACCGCCATCGCCAGAACGACCCGTGACCGTCACCTCCTGAAAGCCCGACTCGCGCAGCAAACGCTGACAGAACCGCTCAAAGCCCTCCGGCGGCAGCGCCAAAAGAGTATTGAGCAGCACCTGTCGATAGTCCTGGTTTGCGGTGCCAGACTCATCCGGTGGGGACGTTGTCGCTTCATCTGCTTCTAGCTCCGGCGCACGTTTGTCTTTCTGGGCAGTCGAGAACTGAGCATGGACAGTCTTGAAAAGGTCAAGCGCTTCCGAGTGGGTGAAGGGAGCAAGAGCGCGACCCCGATCCGCGAGCGTCCAGACACCGCGACGGGAAGAGTCAATATACCCCGCTTTCACCAGGTAGAATCTAGCCCAAGCCACCAGGTTGTCGAACCGGGGCGATCCCCCTTCCAGCAGCACCGATCGGTCTGCATCAGAAATCTGCAGCATTTCGGCGATCTGCTCCCGCACCTCAGCCGGACGGGCAGAACCACCCAGCGCTTTCAGCGCCTCGACCACCGGGCCAAAGAGCTGGACGAACTTGGGGCCAGGAAGTTGGTCATCCATCATCGCTCGAGGCCCTCAATTGGCAACTGTCCAGCGTTTTTCTGACGACGGCTGCGTCCCTTCTGCTTCGGCGGCTTGAGCCGTTCCCGTTCTGCCCGAATACGCTCCAGCAGCACCGACGCCGGTTCGTCGTCAGGATCCTGCGGCACCAGTTCTCCCCGAAACGCCTTCGCAAGAATAGATTGGTCAAGAGTTTGAACTTTTTCAAGGTTGTGAAGGATTTGATGTTCGATATTTTCTGCAATGTTAAAAGCTATTTCAATCTGTTTGACAATTTCTTTTTGCTCTTCAATGGGGGGGAGTGGGACAGGGTATTTCTGGAAGGAAACTTTGGTTAAATGCTTAATAGTAGAGCCTCCACAATAACGATCTAAAATTCCCAATTCAGATTCAAATTTGAGATGGTATACAATCCACAATTGGGGTATGTCATCGACAAACAACCTCACTCGATGTAGAGTTTTTTGATATTTAACTTCTAATTCTTTGTTTGACCATATTGCAGATCTTCCTGGTTCTCCACCTTCACAAACTAGAATATCTCCATCTTGAACTGTGAATCTCTCTAGTTCATAGTCTGAAAAATCCATCTCGAAAACTTCATCAAGATCAAAATCAAACCATTGGACATTTTGGTTACGAAGATAAGGTAACATTTTTCCTTTTTTCTCTTTTCCTTTATCAAGCATTTTCCCAAGCTCGATCTCAGAAATAGAACCCATAGAAGTCCATAGCCATGTGTGTGGAAGGATAGATAAATTATCAATGCTAATTGATTCAGATTCTTGATATTTTTTCTTCCATTCATCGTTTCTGGGTTCTTTTCCCTTCGCTCTCATTTTTTCGAGTTCGGCTTTTTCCCAGTGTAGGCGACGTTTAAGTCGGATCCGCTTCAACAATGCCGAAGCAGGCTCGATGTCGGGATGCTGCTGGCGCCACTCAGCGGTCAAGTCGCCCCGGAAGGCAGCAGCCAGGACAGACTGCCGGAATTGGTCGATCAGCTGCGGTACTGCGGCCAATGCCTGCCGCGCCCGCCGGGAGCGAGCCGTCAACGCCTCAATCCTGGCCACAATGCGTCGCTGCTCGTTGAAGGGTGGAATGGGAATGGGTAAGTTTGAAAGTTTGGTTAGATTAATAGAAGCTAGGTTTGTAGTTTGTTTACCTGCTCCTAAAAAATAGTTTTGACCGTTACTATTGCTATATAAAGATATTAGTTTAGATGAAATTTCTTTTAAATATAGTCTTGCTCGAAATACGTGATTCTGGTGGATGCATTCTGGAATCTCATTCAGCCATATCCAGCCACGTCCAAGCTTATCCCTATCCCCACCTTCAGTGAAGAGAATATCACCTTCTTCTAACAATAGTTGTAATATTTCAGCCTCGGTTGCTTTGATAGTTTTCATCTCATCAAGCATTAAATAACCCCGCTGAACATTGGCAACTCTTAAATAAGGGACTTCTTTTAGGTTGTCTGTCGGTTTGCGTTTCTTGCCCTTTGTTAAACCGCCTTTTATATCTGCAATATCTGATAATTTTACCCAAGACCATCCCAAGGGAATTTCATACAACTTATCTGACATCAAATAGCTTCCTCCTAATCCACTCTTCAACACTTTAGTCTTTCTCTATGCCTCCCTAACTCAATCCTCCTGCAAAATATTCTACTAATACTCACACTTGAATCTTCTACATCAGCTGGCATCCGAGTACTGAAAGGATTTGCGAGGGTTCATCCATTGTGTCAGTCTTTGGTAGGATGGGCAAAGCGAAGCGTGCCCATCTCAGAGTCTTGAGCTACTCAGCCATCTGTCTATCCTACAGCCATCGCGATGGGCACGGGCTAACGCCCTTTGCCCATCCTACCGACTCCACCCAATCCTTAACAATACCTTTAACCTTGCTCTGCGCCTTCTCCACCCGTCCTTTGCCCAAATTCCCGTTAACGTCTGTCCCCGATCTTTTACGTTATTCATCTGAGAGCTGAATAGGGTCGCGTGGGTTCATTCTTTGCCCGCATCAATCAATTCGACGCTGTTATGCTGACCTCTCCTCAGTCCAGAAGCGATACAGTCCGATACCAGTCTTTGGTAGGATGGGCAAAGCGAAGCGTGCCCATCGTAAAGTCTTGAGCTACTCAGCCATCTGTCTATCCTACAGCCATCGCGATGGGCACGGGCTACCGCCCTTTGCCCATCCTACCGACTCAGCAATGAACTACCGACGTTATTACCAATCTGGGGGAACCTATTTTTTTACAGTCGTTACTCAAAATCGCCAGCCTCTATTGATTGAGCATATCGATCGTCTGCGAGATGCCTTTCGACATGGTATGGAACGATATCCATTTACCATCGACGGTATTGTGATCCTACCCGATCATCTGCACGCACTATGGCATTTACCGGATGGTGACAACAACTTCTCAATTCGATGGATGGTAATCAAACGCAAATTTTCGGCTGGTTTTGAGAGCGGAATCACCAACCGTTCGAAACAGGTAAAGCGCGAGAAAGGGATCTGGCAGCGGCGATTTTGGGAACACTGCATTCGCGATGAAACAGATTGGTGTCGCCATTTAGATTATATTCACTACAATCCTGTCAAACATGGATATTGCTCACTGCCAGGAGAGTGGCCTTATAGTTCCTTTAGCCGATCTGTGAAAGAAGGCTTGTATTTGTCTGATTGGGGAAGCAGTTTATCTGTTGAAGTCGATCGGATGGATTTAGAATAAATGTAATGTGTGTGATTTTGCTCCTAGTCTATCGCCCTGGCTGGGCTTTGATGGGCACTACAAGCTAAGTCTTTGGTAGGATGGGCAAAGCGAAGCATGCCCATCGCAAAGTCTTGAGTGACTCAATCATCGCGATGGGCACGGGCTGATGCCCTTTGCCCATCCTACGGGCTACGGGCTGGCTGTTCCTTCCTTGACTAAGATTCCGACCAGGATCCGGACCAGATCGTCGACGTCATCTGGCACCTGATAGCCACCAATGTCGCGAACAATCTGCTTCGCTGCCCGATCCAGACGGCCAAACACCCAGAAACTGCCGATCGTCACCGCACCATAAATGAAATCTGGCGCATCCTCCAGCATCGAGAGGGCAATCATCTCAACGGCTAGCTGCGTGAAGCTGCGGGTCAGCTCGTCTCGCTTGGCTTCAATGACTACGACCTGTCGATCGGCCCGAATCAAATAGTTTAAATTCCCCTGGAGCCAATTATTGACTTTGAGGGGATACTCGAACCGCAGCACTTGATGACACAGAGTTGCCACTCGCAGCAGCACGGGAGCAACCAATACCTCGCGTTTGGCCGTCTCGCTGGTCAGTTGCACGTAGGGTAAGGTGGCTTCAATCTGGGTCTGCAAATCTGCTAATCCGGGTAAAGATTGGGACGTTCTCGGTAAGGAGAGTCGTGCCTGGGTATAGCCATAGCCAAACTCGGCCAGGATTTCATCTGGGTCGTTGGGCAGCTCGAAAAAAGAACGGAAAGTATAGCTGGCTTCAGGATGAAGAATTTTAGGCACTGTCTGATTCCTCCAGTAACTCCTTCAGCGCTTCCATTTCTGCCATGGCTGTTTCCAATCGCTCCATAATTCGTAGGGCAATGACGCCGGGTTCTGGCAGATCTTCTGCTGATTGCAAGCTGTCGTCCCGCAACCAGGAGATGTCGAGGTTATCGCCTCGATTGGCGATCTCTGCTCGCGGGAAGCGGCGGAAGCGGCTTGCTTCGCCCTGGTCAAGGCGCTGGCTCTGGCCGTTTGGGTCTTGGCCATAGGCGTCGATGAAGGGCTGGAAATGTTGCCGGGTCAGGGGTGTGCGCTTGCCGAACGAGGGCATGTTGGTACGCAGGTCGTAAATCCATACTGCCTCGGTGTTCCCCTTCTCGGTGCTGCCACGTTGGAAAAACAGGACGTTGGTTTTCACCCCTGGGGAATAGAAAATGCCGGTGGGTAGCCGCAAAATCGTATGCAGGTTGCATTTGTCCATCAGGTCGGCCCGGATGGAGCGCCCCTGACCGTCTTCAAATAGCACGTTGTCTGGCAGGACGACCGCCGCTCGTCCGCCCAGTTTGAGGCCCCGATAGATATGCTGCAGGAACGCCAATTGTTTGTTCGAGGTGGGGAAGGTGAAGTCGTCTCGGGTTGGCCGTCCGCCCCCGGTCTTGGTGCCGAAGGGGGGATTGGTCAGGATCAGGTTGGCTTTGGCCAATCGCTGTCCCTCTGGCGAAAGGGTATCTCCTAGCGCCACAATTCCTTCAATGCCGTGGAGCATCAGGTTCATTAGCAACAGTCGGTGGGCGTCCTGGACGAGCTCCAACCCGTAAAATGCCTGGGTCCGTTGAAAGATTTGCTCCGCCTCAGAGAGATCGAAGAGGGAGTCGGTGCGTTGCTTGATGTAGCGGTCGGCGGCGATGAGAAATCCGCCGGTGCCAGCGGCGGGGTCTTCGATTGCCTCGCCCACTTGCGGTTGCATCAGTTCCACCATGCAGTCGATCAGCGGTCTGGGGGTAAAGTATTGGCCGGCACCGGATTTTTTCTCAGTGGCGTTTTTCTCTAGCAATCCTTCATAGAGATCGCCTAGGCCTTCCTCCCTGGCGGAATACCAGTCCAGTTCGTCAATATTAGTGATGAGTTTGTTGAGCACGCGGGGTTGCTTGAGGGCGGTTTGGGCGTTGGCGTAGATGGCCTGGACCAAAGGTTTTGCCGCTTTGGAACCGAGTCTCAGGAGCAACTGTCGGTAGAACTCGATCTGCTCGATACCTTCTTTATGGGTCAGATCTGACCAGCGATAGCCTTCTGGCAGCTTGCCTTCGGTGTCCGTTTCCTGGGCCATCTTGAGGAAGAGCAGATAGGTCAACTCCGTGGTGTATTGGAGGTAGCTGATGCCGTCGTCTCGCAGGGCGTGGCAGAGGTTCCAGAGTTTTTGAACAATGTCGGTGGTTGCGGTCATTAGGTTAGGTTGTAGGTTTTAGGTTTATCGGTTTTAGGTTTCAGTTCCGTGCGCCCGCTCCCTCCGCTCCCTCTGCTCCCTCCGCTCCCTCTGCTCCCTCCGCTGCCGCTGCCTTCTCCGCTCTGCTCCCTCCGCTGCCGCTGCCCCCGTACTCCTGCTGCTCCCGTTGCTCCCTCCTGCCCCCATTCCCCTCGGATTCCCTCAACTGGCTGATTCCCAGAGGCTGACGTTGAGGTCGGAGAGAATGGCTTCAAGCTGTCCGTTGAAGATTTTGTTGATGCGTTTGAATCCGCCTTGGGTCTTAAATGCCCCTTCGTCGAGGGTGTTGCGGTCAACAATATACTCTTTTTTGAGCTGTTTTCCAATTCGTTCGAGCCACTGGCGCTGGGGTGGAGTCCAGGGTTGGCGGGTGAGGATTTGCTTCAGGGTCTGGTCTACGCGATCGCGATACGGAATCAAGGCATCCCCCAAGGCAGCATGGCGGATGAAGCCGACGATCGAGGCGGCGATATCTTCGTTGGTTGCATCCCGCCAGGCCGTTTGTAGCGTCACTTCGGAAAAGCCTGCAGCATCCAGAGCCAGGCGCAGTTCTTTCAACTGCTGGCGAGTGAGATCGCGGGGACGCTGGGTAACGACAAGCAGGGCGGGGATCTGGTTGAGGTTCTGGCGCAGGAAGGTGGCGAAGCTCTCCAGGTAATCTTCGGGGCGGATGGCGTTGCCATAGCCGCGCTCGATGCGGCGCAGGGCGTCGGCATGGTGGGAGATCAGGAGGGTAGGGCTGCTGCTAGGGCGCTGGTCGAGGATGGGCGCGATCGCACGATGCTGTCGCAGCCATGCAGCCGCTGCTACAGGGAGGCTGTCTTTTAGATGCTGGGCCATGTCTGGGACGGGCATATGGGCCAGTGACTCAATGGCCTCGATTTGAGCATCGCTGAGGTGCCGACGCTGGCGCTGGAGCTTGGCTAGCAGTTGATCGAGGATGGCTGCGATCGCACTCGGCTCAGCCACCCGATCGAGATCCGCAACCAGTTGCTCAAAAGAAAACTTGGGATTGACAGCAATCGGCTTCATCGTGGAAACCGGAGCGATATTTTCGTAGAGATTAACCGCATCAAAGACCCGAAAGATATCCTTCTCAATATCATCGCAGAGCCGGGTCGCACGGCCCAGCATCTGCTCGTAGAGGATGCGAGAATTAACCCGCCGGATAAAGACAAGATTGCAGATCCTGGGCACATCAATCCCCGTGGTCAGCAGATCGACCGTCACCGCAATCTTAGGGCTAACCTCATTCCTGAACCGACGGATCAGAGCCATCGGTTTATCAGATTTGCCCGTAATCTTGACAACGGCATCATCCTCCACCCCCCCATACTGCTCAGCCAGCGCCTGTCTGAGCAAATCGACAACGAGATCGGCATGATGGTCTGTGACGCAGAAAATCAGCGTTTTCCCAGGCAACTCTGGATCGATGCGCTGAGCCAGCTGCTCGCAGATGACCCGATTGAACGCTGGAGTGATGACCCGTCGATTAAACTGCTCCACCTCAACATGGATTTCATCTGGTGCGCGAATTAGATCGATCTGGCTCGATTCAACATCATAGACCTCCACCGCTTCCCCCGCTTTCCAGGTGATGCCCTGTTCTGCCAGAGTCGTGGTTATCCGGATCGGAGGTTCATGATCGATCAACCAGCCATCAATGACGGCTTCGCGGTAGCTATAGATAAAGACCGGATCGCCAAAGATTTGAGTCGTATGCAGGGCAGGCGTTGCCGTGAGGCCAATCTTCACCGCATCGAAGAAGTCCAACACCCGCCGATACTTGGAAACATAATCGTTCAAATCGCGAAAGGTTAACTCTGCCTGGCTCATCTCCCGGTCCAGCAGGTAGCCCCGATGGCATTCATCCACAACAATGCAGTCATATTGGCCTGCGGTGAGCGCGATCGCATCATCAGCGGGGTAAAGGAGCCGCTTCACCATGCCCTGGATCGTGGCGATGTGTACCTTAGTCTCCCGATCCGGCTCGGTATCCTTGAGTTCTTTAATCTCAAAGATGTCCGCGAAGGTTTGGAGACTCTCCATACGGGTTTCTTTGAACGCATTAGCCGCTTGCTCGCCCAGGGCCGTGCGATCCACAAGGAAGAGAATACGACGAAAGCGCCTGGTTTTCAGCAGCCGGTAAACCAGCGCAATACTGGTCTTGGTTTTCCCGGTTCCCGTTGCCATCGCTAGCAGCAGGGTGCGGGCATCCTCTGCAAGCGCCGCTTCAACCGCCTGAATCGCCCGTTTCTGATAGGGACGGAGCTTGAAGTTATACTCAAAACTCTCCTCAGCCAGACGTCGCTGCGCGGCATCCACATCTTGTCCCAGAGTGTCCATCAGGTCTTGGGGACTGTACCAGTTCTTTAAGGGATGGCTCAAATTCTGCGATCGCCGCACATCGCAAAACCAGATACCGCTCTTCGTCCGCAGCTGCTCCAGGAACTCGCGGCCATTCGTGGCAAACACAAAGGGAACCCGATACTCTCCCCACGGCCCACCCATAAAAGTCGCATCACCGTGGCGTTGTAAGCCGCGGCTGTAGCGCTTCGCCTGCAGGACATCGCTGGCTACATCTTTGTTGTTCCGCTTAGCTTCCACCACGCCAATGACCTGTAAGCCCGCAAAAAGGACATAATCAGCGGGGCCGCTATCGGTGGGCCACTCAGCGATAGCCAGGTAGCGGCCCTTCTGGGGTCGCACACCCCGGGAGTAGCGAATCTCCTCGGTATCAACTTCCCAGCCCGCCGTTCGCAACTGTTCGTCAATCAGGCGACGGGTTTCCCGTTCATCCAGGTCGAAATCCTGGCCCGTCTGTTTCGCCGCTGCCATGACCTGCTGCACCGCTTGTTGGGGTTGGGCAACGGTCTCCGCTTGAATGCTGGACAGTTTAGCTTGAATCTCCTCCGCCTGAGCCTCCGCTTCCTGCAGCAGCTCCTCAGCGAGTTTTCGTAACTCTGCTTCTTCAGCAGCTGCGGCCTGAGCGGCTTCAGTCATTGTCTGATGGGATTCGACTGCCGTTCTCAGCCGGTCGAGTTCCGCCTTGAGCGCTGCTGTTTCTTGGGCGGGATCGGCTGGAGGAATAAAGGGACCCGGTTTGAAATCAGGCTTTCGTCCATAGGAACGGTGAAACCAGATGCCTAACAACCGGGCATATTTGAGGTTGCTCAGGGCAGTCCGATGATCCCCAGCCAGGTTGTGGGCTGCCTGGTTTCCAGCCTGACGAAGCTTTTGAAAGAGGTTAAGGGTTTCCCCCCTTGCAGCACCACGGGAATCGAGACGGTGCAGCAAGTCGAATTGGCTTTCTCCTGGATTCTCGTAGAGACCCGCTTTGGCAGCAACCAACTGGGCTAAGAATTCCCCAAATTGTCTGAGCTTAATCAGACAGGTATTTGGATCGTCACTAAAGTAGTGTTCAGCCTGACTCCCCAGCCGAACCAACTGTAAATCGTGAACCTTAAGAAAAGCAAAGTTAGGTGAAACCTGCATGATCCGTCCAATCGTGCTTTCAGGTCTAGCAGCCCTTGTAATTTCTGTCGTTCCTTTTGTCTAACATAGCACTACGATCTTGACTGAGAATATCATGCTCTGAATGAAAAGGAATGGGAAATTTGAAGGGTTGCAGGCTGTTCGATCTCGATCGATATCGCAAAAGGCAGAGGGCAGAAGGCAAAGGGAAAAGATCCGCTACATCTAGTTTTGAGACTTTTGCTATGCCCTAACCCAATACTGTTCGGTAAAAAAAACGGCGACTAGAAGTCGCGGCTACAAGAACAAAGTCCTAACAGTCCAGTAGGATGGGCAAAGGGCAAGCCCGTGCCCATCACAGGATAGAGATGGGCACGCTTCGCTTTGCCTATCCTACTGCTTAAACCGAATAGTATTGTTTCCCAACCTATCCTCCTAGCGATATAACACTTTAAAGTGCTATATCGCTGACATCGGCCATTTCAGTCTTATCCTGCCAGACCCAGAAGCTCTATTGCTGCCGATTGCCAACTAGAGCATCTTTTCGACTATAAATTTGACCGTCGTCCCAGAACGACTGCAGCAGGGTACCCAGTGCTTTGAAATAACCCAAACTATAGAAACCTGCACGAACCAGGGTCTTAATCGGGGAACCGCTTTTATTGCAAGGCGGATGTCCCAAAACCTGACAGTCGAACAAACGAGCAAATAACCGTAGTTGCTGAGAGAGCGTCAGGTTATTAAATCCCATGTAGAAATGGTTGTGATAAAGGGCAATCTGGTACTGGGGCGATCGCGTGCTGATGTCGTGGCAGCCCCCCGTTTCCTCGCCCAGATGGATCAAATAGGCGTCGGGGTCGTACCAGATCTTCATGCCGGTCTGGCGAAACCGGAGACAGAAATCCGACTCTTCACGGACTGCGCTGCCCCGGAAACGTTCATCAAACTGCAGGCCGTGTTGTTCGAAAACCGCCCGACGGAAGGACATGTTACACCCTCTAGCCGTGAGCACCTGTTGCGGTTTCACCGTATGCACTAGATCGATGTAGTACCAGGCAATACCTGGATCCATCGCTTCTGGGGGAAGGTTGTCAATGGTAAACCCAGCTTCGGAGTCAGCCAGTTTCATGCGATCGAAGACTCGTCCAGCAACCGCTCCAATATCTGCTGTTTCCTGGTAGTTGCGGGCATGGGCCTGCAGGAAACCATCTGGAAGTTGGACATCGTCGTCGATAAAGAGGATGATGTCTCCCTGAGCGCGCCGCACAGCATAATTACGTGCTCCCGGCAAACTGGCCCAGGGAACGCGAAACCACTGAATCTTCTTTGCGGTAGCAAGTTCTTCAAGACAGGCTTGGGTTTCGGACTGATGGGTTGGAGTCTGATCAACCACAAGGACTTCAAACTCTGGATAGTCTTGCTTCAAAACATCAGTCAGCGTGTCTCGGAGAGGTCCTTCTCTCTCGTAGGTGGGAACGATAACAGAAATGAGAGGCCAGGTCACAGTTCGCAACTCCTGTCAAGCAATTCTACTTAATTGTATTGATGTCGAATAGTCTGAATCCTAACATTTTGAACCTGCTAGAGATTCAGGGATAACTGCTTGCTTTTCGCAACCGTTGTTTTTTACCCTTTTTGCTCTTGCTTTGCTTGCGCTTCCCTTTCTTGTTCTTGTCCTTACCTTCCTGATTCTCAGCCTCTTCCCGTTCTGCTTTCAGCAACTGCTCTTGTTTGTCTAGCTCAGGTAATTTCAGAATAACGCCCGCCAGGAACCAGTAATAGACTCCCACCGGATCGGTATCGAGTGGATACCAGTAGGGCCAATAGCTGATAATTAATACGAAAACCCAAAAGCTAGCTCCGTAGCTGCGCAGATTGCGATCGCGAACAGACCGATAAGCTTTAAACGTCAAAATAGTCAAAACAGTCACAAACAACATAAAAGCAGCCAAACCAAACGGACCCGTTTCAAACATAACCTTGGGGTGAAACGTCTCCACCAACTCCACATGACCAAAAGCGCGAGTCGAATTCGTGGCCAGCCCCAACCCATCACCCAGAGGGTCGCCCGTCGTTTTTACCAGGGCCCACTGAAATTGCTGCGTAATAAACGCCGTCGGCGGAGAAGCCTCCCAGCGGCTCACCGTACTTTGCCAACGCTCCTGAACCACCGCAGGATTGCTCGCCGAAACCCCAACCAGCACCACAGCCAAACCGACACCAATCGGCAGAAATCGTTTCAGATTCGCCACCTGTCCCGTCAACACCAGCAAAACCACCGTCACAAACGGAACCAGCACCAGCGCAATCCGCTGACCGGAAATCACCGCATTCATAAACACCAGAGCCATCCCTGCCAGTCCCCCCACACGCCAGAGGATAGAGGGATCGTTGAATGCAGTCGTGAACGTTAAAGCGCTGTTGGAAATCAGGAACCAGGCCCAATGCCAGGGAGACACAAACGTGCCCGGCAAGCGAACCATGTCTACCTCCGGACTGAACACCAGCGATCCGCCAACCAGACACTTTGCTCCCAGTGTCGCCTTAAACAGATCGTCCCCCGCTAACCCCCGTGTCCCAACACAACGACCAGAATCCAGCATCCAATACTGAACAAAACCCAGCAAACAACAAGCAATCGCCAGCAACAGGGTTAGACGCCCCAAGAAGACCAGATCTTTCTTATTCTGGATCAAATAATACGCACAAAAGACCAGAGGAAAATACCCCAACATCACCTTGAGGCCCAAAATTCCTTGCAAGAAAGGCTTGCCCGATGCCTCCCCGCTCAGCTGCAACGCACCATTGACCGTAAACAACGTCAGCATCAGAAATGCCAACAAAATGTACAGACTCGGCATCAGCCCCTTGAACACAATAATCGGCAGGCGTTTGCGCTTGCACTCCTGAAGCAGCCCAAACAGAGCTGGAATGTAGAATGCATCTTTGGCCAGTTGAAATAAAGCATTGCCCCCAGCCACCCAATAGGTAATTGTGCCGCTGAACGGCAGATAGACCCAAAAGGCCCACAGTCCATAGCGAGGATATTTATAGGAAAAGGCAAAGCAGGGAATGCCGAAAATGAGTCCCAAACCAATCTTGCCATCCCCTAGCGCAAAAGAAAGCAGCCCCCCAAAAACAATAGAGAAGCCGAATATACTCCCAGTAAACTGAATTAGATCCTTCCGTTCCTGGGCCTTCTTGCGCTTGAGTGCCGCCTCTTCCTTCGGGCTGAGAGCAGCTTCATCCTTCTGACTTGAATTCTTTCGGGCTGAATTCTTTTGGGATTTTGACTTCGATTTCCCCATAGCAAAACTGGCATTGCAACCTGAGCGGTTTACCTGGACGTACAACTAGCCTAACTCTCCCAAGGTGCCATCAGGTTGAATCCACCATTCTAAATTTTGAACGATTTGACTAGCTGAAGGTTAAATCATCTGCCGAACTGCTACTTTCTCCCTGTTGCGAGATTTCCTCAACACACAGGAATACTTTAACCCAGCTCAAATTGAACAATGTTTGTAGTTGGTCCTTTAATGATGCAGACTCCCTTGGGTAAGCGCTAAAGTCTCCTCAATACCTCAACTTTATTGCCCTCAATTAGCTGTATCAGATCGCTACAAATCAATCTCAATATTTGCTGACACAACTTGGGAGGTTAGCGCGAAAATACCCCACTCTTCAAGCCAATTTCTCGGATAGTTGAGTTTGGTACTCAACTCTTCGCGGTCAGTTTTCGGCAGTTCGAGCAAATTTTTCGGCACTTCAAGCTATTTTCTCGGAATGTCAAGAAAATTTCTTGACAGTTCAATCTTTCTACCCTGCCAAATAATTGGCAGTAATTCTATGAGTAACATTCCCATCGCCCCAAATGCTTTCCCAATTATTGCTTATGGGGAATGAGGATTTGTAGTGGGCATTTTAGTGCTAGCCAGGTCTATAAATTTTGGAGACGCGGTAGGGTTGAAGCCAATACTGTTCGGTTAAGGATAACGGATTCAATCACTTTACGAAAAATAGACCTGTAGGGACACGGCAATGCCGTGTCCCTACGCGAGAAATTAATTCTCATTTCTAAACCGAACAGTATTGGGGTTGAAGCCCTGACTACGAACTTAAAGTCTCGGTTGGTGGGCATTTCCCATCAGTTGCCTCAAGTTGATAAAACAGCAGCAGGATGGGAATACCACCCTACCCATTGACCTATTCTTCTTAAGTAAGTATCATTCCACCCTACCTAATGCTGTTCCCCGTTCCCCGTTCCCTGAACTTGTCTGAAGGCCAGCCTTTCAGAGGGTCAGGGTTAATTGCCAGCTCCGGAGGGTGCCGGTGTCGAGGGGAACGCGATCTACGACTTTGAGTCGCCAGGCTCCTTGAGCAGACTGCTTAAGGGCTTTTCGCAGGATGGGGGTGGTTTGCAGGGTGTAGGTTTTCTGCAGGCGGGTTAGACGACCCAGGGTACGTCCCTGGAGGAGCATGACTTGACCGTTGGGAGCGATCAGACTAATTTCCAGATCTCCCAGGAAGCTGTGATCGATGCGGAGGTTGACCTGGATATCCTGGACTGTACCAGTGGCAGTGATGGAGATGGCACTGTTGGTCCCCTGGGGGGTGTCGTCGGGAATGGCTCTGGCGGTATTGTTCTGGCCCTGGATTTTTCTGACGGTTGGGGCGGGCGGTTGGGTTTGGAAGGATTGGGCCAATTTTACGGCTTTCAGGGCATTGACTTTGCCGTAGCCGAACCATTGGGAATAGCCGTTGGCATTGTAGGTGCCGTGGCGCAGGCCCAGCTGCGGGTCGGGATCAGGGTCTACGATCTTGTCGGTGCTTTGCTGTAGGATGCGCTTGACCTGGGCAGCAGTGAGATCGGAGTTAACGGACAGCACCAGGGCCGCAACGCCAGCAACGATGGGGCAAGCGCTGGAGGTGCCGCCAAAGTCGCCAGTGAAGTCGCCGATGGGATTATAGCCGGATGCGCCGAGGCGATCGGTGGTGAAGACGCCTTGCCCTGCCAGGGCGTTGCGAATCTGGGGCGGGGTTTCGACCTGGCCGATTTCGGGGAGCCAGGTACCGGGGGGGGCGTTGTTGCTGGGGGCACAGACGGAGAGGCCAATGCCCCAGTTGCTGTAGGCGGCTTTCTGGTTGAGGCTGGTGCAGGCGGAGACGGTGACGACATCAGGATGGACGGCAAAGCCGGAGAGCCATTGGGTTAAGCCGCGCAAATGGTTGTTGGGCCAATCACGCTCGTTGATGGTGCCGTCGATGGGACGGTTGGCGTTGCCGGCGGCAAAGACGATGACGCAGCCTTTGCCGTTGCGTCCCTGGGTGGCGGCACGGGTGAGGGCGGCTTTCTGGCGTAGGGAGAGGGGGAAGTAGACAACGCTGGGACCCCAACTACAGGAAATGACGTCGGCTCCTTTCTGTATGGCCCAGTCGAAGATGTCTTCGACGGATGCGTCGTCGAGGAAACCGGTGGTGCGGATGGGCATGAAGGCACAGCCAGGGGCAACGCCGACGATGCCGTTGCCGTTTTCTTCTGCGATCGCAATGCCCGCGCAAGCCGTGCCATGGTTGTCCTCGCGGGAACTTGGCAGTGGCTGAAAATCCCTATCTCTTAAGTCTCTGGGAGCAACTACTTTCCCCTGTCCCTTGAAGTCAGGATGGTTCAGATCGAAGGAATCATCGCTAATGGCAATGACAATTGACCGTTTTCCTCGAGTAATGTCCCAGGCGGCTTCAATCGCAATGTGAGAGCCAGCAGCCAATCCAGGCCCGCCATTGTGATGCAAATACCATTGGCGCGAATACAAAGAATCGCGTGGATGGTAGTAAGGCTGAGCGGGTACCACAATATTGGGTTCTGCCAGGAGAACTTCGGGACGGGCCATCAAGCGATTGGTAATTTTGAGCGGATTTTCTCGCGCTTGGGCAGTCAATTGAAATACAAAGGTGTTGTCGAGTCCGGCAACGGGTTGCAGCTGATGCAGCCCAGCAGCATTTGCGATCGCCGCGATCGCGGCCCCTTCAACCTGGGGAGCAAATTGAACAGTGACGCGATCGCTGAGATAAACCAGACTTCCCGGCGTATCCCTCAACCGATAAACATGACTGGCAAACCGAACAATTTCTGAAGCGCGTACCTCCTGCATCGCTCGATCCCGTTGGGCCGGATCGATAACGAATTCCTCCAACTGAGCATTTGGCAGCGTCGCGCTATGCTGGGCCGGAATTTGGCCGGCCCATTGAGTTGTTGCCGAACTGTCAGCCAGATGAACCGTGAAACGATTGCTGATTTTTTCCAATGCCAGCTCTTCCCCACCCCGCTGCAGGGTGGTACCAAGGCTGCTTTGAGGAACACCAGCTCCAGGGTTTATGGAATTGCGATCGCGGCTGGTCATGATTCATTTCCCTGTCAACAACAGGCTGGTCATCAGGTCAATCCTCTTTATCCTGGAACAAGGAAGCACTTTCATCTCTCAATATAGAATGTCAGGACACAATAGAATGTCAGGACACAGCGCAGATACCAAACAAATAAACCTTCTGCCTGCTAGCGCCGATCCTGCATATAGGAACTGACCCAGGAGACAGAAGCCATCAAAACTGCGTTTTCAGACTTTGCACGGCAGCAAAGGAAGGACACAACGAAAATATCTATCGCCCCTTATTGAATTAATATTGCTTAATACTATGGTAAATTTTTGAAACGGTCTGAAAATGATAATATACATAAAGGTTAAATTTGTTCTCATCTTCTAGCATTAACAGTTGCCCTATGGTATCCCCTGGAACTGCTCGCCTCCTCCGTTTTGCAAGCCTTACCTCTTTCCCGTTGATGGTAAGCTTGTCATTCATGCTGCCAATTCGGGCACAAGAGCCCATTCCTGTCGATCCCATTGGGCAGCCCGGTCAAGTGCAGCCAGTGGATCCTACCGATCCTTACAATCTCCGTCCGTTGTCTCAACAAACTAGTCTTTTGAGCATTCAAGGGGGACAGCGATTGATCGGTGAAGCCGATCTTGCCCTTTCAAATCAAAATTATTCTTTAGCCGCTAACAAACTCAAAGAGGCTCGCCGCGTCTTTAACCAGCTTTCCAACTTTCATCAGCGGCTAGCGTCCAGCTTCTCAGGGATCGATAACCGCATTTCCAGCAGCCACCGCGATAAGGCCCTAGAGACAGCACAACTTAGAGATCAGGCCACATATAATCTGGCCCTGGTTCATCGAGCACAGAACCAGGCAGAATTAGCTGTTCCTCTGCTGATCCAAATTATTAGCAGTCAGAATCCAACTCGAGAATTAGGCAAGAAAGCCTACCAGCAATTATTCGAACTTGGGTTTGCCGATTCCCCCTACCCCAGACCCAGGGACGGAAGCTTGCAACCCACTTCATCTGTGCCCCGCTAAATGGCACATCCATCATCCTTCCGGGTCGTCTTTCCGGGTAGAGGATTATAGAGGATTAAGCAATCTATTTCATTTGGTTAAGAGGCATTTGCTAAGAGGCTGTTGGATGATAACTCCAAATCAAGTTGAATCAATGATTAAAGCAGGCTTGCCCGATGCTCAGGTGCAAGTGCAGGATCTCACTGGTGGTGGCGACCACTATCAAGTCACTGTGGTTTCCGCCTCATTTGCAGGTCAGGGATTGGTGCAACAGCATCAGCTGGTCTATGGAACCCTGAAAGAAGCAATGGCAACTGAGGCAATTCATGCTCTTGCCCTTAATACTTATACTCCAGAGGAGTGGTCGGCAGCGAGCTAGACCGCCTGATCGTTAAGCTTCTACCTCGGTTCAAGCGCCGCTGACAATTTGATAGAATGCGATGCAAGTCATCTGATTCTACGAAGAGATCCCCTAGAAAAACATCATTTCTCCCCAAAACCATGACACCAGAACTGAAAGAAAAAATTGACAATCTCATCAGCCAGAACAAGATTCTGGTTTTCATGAAGGGTACCAAGCTAATGCCTCAATGTGGCTTTTCCAATAACGTGGTGCAAATGCTGAACCATTTGGGTGCTAAGTATGAGACGGTTGATGTCCTGGAGGATTGGGACATTCGTCAAGGCATCAAGGAATATTCGAACTGGCCAACTATTCCCCAGGTCTACATCGACGGTAAGTTTGTGGGTGGCTCGGATATTATGGAGAAGCTCCATAGCAATGGGGAGTTGCAACAAATGGTACAAATTGCTTTAGCGTCTTAACTCCTTTAATCAGGTTTCGTCTCCGCGGACGTTTCTCCTCCCAGAACTGAGTTTCTGGGAGGATACTTTTTAGTATGCGGTTAGAACTGAAGATATAGCAGAAGGCAGAAGGCAGGAGGCAGAGGGCAGAAGGGAAAGGTTGACTAAGTGTGGGTTTGAGTTTTGTCTTCTGTCCTAATCTATTCTCGTAGTGCTATAACTCTTTCCCTTTTGACAATACTGTTTGGTTTAAGCCGTAGGATGGGCACAGCAAAGCGTGCCCATCTTTAGCCTGTGATGGGCACGGGCGCTTGCCCTTTGCTCATCGCTACTAGCCTGTGCCGTACTCTAGCCAAAAAAGCGGCTCTACGAAATGCAGAGCCGCCACCATCGAGCAATACAACTTGGAAATGGAACGCTAACGAACTGTACCTTCCAGAGAAACGCGATCGATCGGCTTCATCAGGAAAAGGCGTAGAAACTGCCAGCCATTGGCAAGATAATGGGGCAACTTTTGGAAGAATTGCAGCCATTTCGGAGCGCTTGAAGTTACAATTTCCCGCAACCGCTCGTTTGTGCGGACGCATGTTTCTAACCGCTCATAAAACTCAGGATTCTCAACATCCAACACAATTGGGAACACTCGCCCGGCAGTCTCGTTGGTCTGCTGAATGACGTAGGTATCGTATTCGCGAGCATTCAGACCAATGCAGGCATAGAAACCAGCCCGTTGAACATCATTGAGATACATCGTTGCAAAGACGGATAGCAGGAAGAATCGGCACCAGAGCTTTGCTTTCCAGTCATTGAGCATTTGAGGCTGCGATCGCATCACCGCATCAAAGAAATCGCCATGGCGATTTTCATCCTGGCACCAATTCTCAAAGAAACGGAAGATGGGATAAATACGATCTTCAGGATGCGCTTCCAGGTGGCGATAGATGGTGATGTAGCGCCAGTAGCCAATTTTCTCTGATAGATAAGTTGCGTAGAAAATGAACTTCGGCTTAAAGAAGGTATAACTGCGATTCTTGGTCAGAAAGCCCAGATCGAGGGCCAAATTAAAATCTGACAGCGCCTTGTTGAGAAAACCAGAATGGCGTGCTTCATCGCGGGACATCAAGGTGAAACACTCTGCCAATACTGGATTTTTGTCTTTTAATCGGCGACCTAATTCTTTATAGAGCAAGAAACCAGAAAATTCTGCCGTGCAAGAGCGCTCCAAAAACTCCACGAACAAGCGCCGAGTTTCCCCTTCAATTCCATCCCAGGACTGCTTGAACTCCTCATCCCTGACAAAATGATGGCGATTATAATCCGCCCGAAATTCCTCCAGAATGGCTTTTAATTCCTCCTCATTACAGGAGAGATCCATCTTTGCCATCGCATCGAAGTCAGTGGTATAGAACCGGGGCGTCAGCAATGTCTCCTTAGCTGGAGTCTTGATACCCGGTCTTAGTTCTTCAAAGGTTGGCTTTTCGAGGGTATTTACCATAAGTCCTTATGTTTCCCTTAAAGTTCTTAAGGTTGCGTCTCTATCTTTAAACTGTGCCCTTCAGTCTACCAAGCCAGGGGGTAGCAATTGCCGCAGATAACATTAAGAGTTGGTACACAATATAAACTTTTGTAAAGATCTGGGTTTTTAGATGAACATCCCAGGTGCCATCTAACCTGAAGGTTTGTCTGCTTTAAATGACTCTCCAATCCAGGTTTTGGGCTTTTTCTATTATGGCTGGCAAATTATGGCTGGCAAATTATGGCTGGCAAATTATGACTGGCAAATTATGACTGGCAAATTATGACTGGCAACCTCGATTGGACAGATTAAGGTCTATCGAATTACAGATAATATCTCTATCCTTCCTTTTCTTTTAGAATTGCTCCAGAGAATTTTCAGGCAACAATCTCCCCCACTTCTATCTCTAAATCTCCATCTGATATCAGCATGGATGGAATTTGCCCCCTCAAATAGAGTCTGAAGATGGATCGTCTATTTCGGCAGTTGAGTCTTCTGGTGGGGAATCGGAATCCTTTTCTGTATCCGAGAGCGGATCGAGTTGCCCAATCAGGATCGCTCCAAGAGTATCGAGGCTGCATTTAGAACCGTCAGGGAGTTCCAGAAAGTCCAGCTTCTGAATGGCAATCAAGATGCCGATGCCCGGCCCATATCTCCCCTGACCCCGTTCCAGGCGATTGAGAGAAGCCGGACTCACGTCAGCAATGGAGTTATCGCTGATCCAGCGGGCAAATTGCTTTTGACTGATGGGATTCTTGCAGGATTCGTGGGGATGTTTTTGGCTGAGCCATTGTTTAACTCTTTCAAAAACGCGATCGTCCTGACGCGCTTGTCTCACAAAACAGCCGAGTGCCTGCTGACCAGCTTGAGTAATCCCTCGTTTTCGATCTTTGTTCATGGGTTTCAACCTGCAAATAATGGCAGTTTGTATTTCTAGTAAAACACGAAATTCGCTTCGGATTTAATTTTGCACTTCAGTTTTTTGTGCCCTTGGCTTGGTGCCATTGATGAACGGCTTTCGGTTGATAGTGATGGCGAAAAATTTAGGGTTCATTGCTCATAGTTCATTGATAGCTGCTTTTTGGCAACTGTTTTTTGCTAAAGCTTTAACAAATTGCGCGCAGGGGGTGAAAAGATACCGCAAGGTGATGCAGGATAAACGGTATAAGACACGACTTGGAAGGTTAGCGCCCCCGAAGGGGGCGCTAACCCCTATTTCTTCATGCCAGAACGGGAAAAAGGTTATTTTGAAAGCCTTGCTGAGCAAGGCTTTCAAAATAACCTTCCAAGTCGTGTATAAGAATTGGGAGGTGAGGGGAAATGGCGAGGAATTTCTGGCGCTGGCAACCTAAGCGGCAGGTTTAGCGTCTAATGAGGGGAGGCAAAGTCGCGATCGATCCCCTATATTTTCCCTACACGCTATATCCTGTTCCTCTGCCTCCTCTGGAATTCTTTTGTTATGCCGTCAGCAGGAAAAGTTAAAGGTTTCAGTCTGAGCTGGGAAGATAAGCCGTAAAATAGTAAGAATCGGCAGGAACAGCAACGGGCAAGTTGATGCTGCATTCTGTATTGACTGATAAATCTTGTCTTCAGATTCTCAGCAGTTGCAAATTCTGAACGATTTTGCATTGTCTATCGCTCGACTCAGTTGTTGATAACTGTGGAATTCCTACTTGAGGCGAAAGTGCTGTTTTGTTTAATTCTGAATAGACTTTCGGAAATTGGAGTGGAAGCCCCCCTCCGGGGGCTTCCACTCCAGTTCTCGGACAGGTCTAATTAATTGCCCGGGTTGTCCTGAGATTAAGCATCCTGAGATTAAATAATTTCTGAAGTTGGGTTATGGCTGTCAAATTGCGACGACCGATTTTGGTGGGGGGCGTGAGCCTGACCTTTGGGCTGTGGCTGTTGGATTTGTTTTATCACTCTCTGGCACGAGTGGGCGAGTCGGCAGCAGTGGGTGCTGCGATCCTGGGTGCGGGGGTTTGGTTGTTACATCGGCGGAGCGAGAACGCTGTGGCGCTGCCTGCGATCGCGTCCCCCATCGATCGCTCAGCAGTCGAGAACGCCCTCGCTGAAGTAACAGTGCTCCTCCAGCAGCTCGATACTGAATTGGAGACTGCGCGCCAACCGCACTCAACTGTTGCTGCTTGTCAGGAACGGTTTCAGGAACAATGCGCTCAACTGTCCTCTAGCCTGGAACGAACGCAAATCCAGATTGCTGCCATCGGTCGCCAGGGAACGGGAAAGACTTCGCTTATACAAGCCCTGACGACCCATGAATTTTCTGGGACCCAGTGCCAACCTTGCCTGCAAGATACATCGGCGGTGTTGAGCGGTGCATCAGCTGACACCGCTATTGATGAGCAGGTGATGGCACAAGCGCTGACTGCAGATTTGGTATTGTTTGTCACGACTGGGGATTTAACCGAGCCAGAGTTTCAGCTTGTGCAGCGCCTGGTGGAGTCTAAACAACAACTCTTGGTGGTTTGCAATAAGCAAGATCTGTACCTGCCAGGAGACGTTAATCTGGTGTTGCAACAGCTGCAACACCGATTGGAGGGTAGGGTGGCCGCTGCAGATGCGATCGCGATCGCAACCCAGCCCAATCCCACCAAAGTTCGCCAGCACCAAACTGACACCTCAGTCAAGGAATGGCTGGAACCTTCAGCCCCCAATATTGCCAATCTGACAGAGCGATTAGAGCAGATCCTGACTCAGGATAGCCAAGCCCTGGTGCTGGCTACGACCTGGCGATCGGCTCAAGCCCTCAAGTCTGAGGTTCAAGCTGGGCTGAATCAGTTGCGGCGCAGTCTTGCCCTGCCGCTGATCGACCAATTTCAATGGATCGCTGCAGGCACCGCCTTTGCCAATCCTCTTCCTGCTCTCGATTTGCTCGCAACCGCCGCCATCAATGCTCAAATGGTGCTGGACTTAGGCGCGCTCTACCAGCAAAAACTATCATTGCAACAAGCTCAAACCGTTGCTACTACAATGGCCCAACTTCTGTTCAAGTTAGGCATCGTGGAACTGTCCACCCAGACCATCAGTCACCTGCTCAAAAGTAACGCCATGACCTTCGTTGCGGGCGGCCTGGTTCAGGGAGCCAGCGCTGCCTACCTGACGCGCATCGCTGGTCTCGGTCTGGTCGAATACTTTCAAAACCAACCTAACCGCACGGATGCAACCGGCAACTCAGCGATCGACCTTGATGCCTTGAAACAGCATTTCCAAACCATCATCCAGCAATCCCAACGCTTGATTTCCCTGCCAACCCTGGTCAATCAAGCTTTGACCCATCTCACTGGAACACCAACCCTGCGATCGCAGCCTGACGCCAGTCCCCAATCCTGACACTCAAGCGCGAACGCCAACAGAAAAACTCAAAACAGATTTAGTCAACCTTTCCCTTCTGCCTCCTGCCCTCTGCCTCCTGCCTTCGCGATACTTTATTGACTCACCCATGGCGCTTTTGATGCCACTGCCAGGCATGGGTAATGATGGTACTCAGATCGGAATATTGGGGTTGCCAGCCCAGAATTTGGGTGGCTTTTTCAGCACTGCCCACCAGGGCTGGAGGATCGCCCGGTCTGCGATCGCAGTCCACCGCCTGAATCTCCTGTTCCGTCACCTGTCGGGCCGTTTCGATCGCCTGCTTCACCGAAAATCCATTGCCATTGCCCAGATTGAAGACAGCACTATCGCCACCCTGCAAGAGATAGTCCAGTCCCAACACATGAGCTGTAGCCAAATCGGAAACATGGATATAATCGCGAATGCAAGTCCCATCCGGTGTCGGATAGTCGGTGCCAAAAATAGAAATGGATGGGCGTTTCCCCAGAGCCGTCATCAGCACCAGGGGCAACAGGTGGGTTTCCGGGTCATGATCTTCCCCCAATAATCCCGTTGGATCGGCCCCAGCAGCATTGAAATAGCGAAAACAAACCGACTTGAGCTTGTAAGCCCGATCGAAATCAGCCAGGATCTGCTCAACCATCAACTTACTGGCTCCATAGGGATTAATCGGATTTTGGGGATGATCTTCAGGAATCGGAATCTGGTTCGGGACGCCGTAGGTAGCGCAGGTCGATGAGAAGACAAAAGCTTTCACCGCAGCTGCCAGCATTGCTTCCAGCAGCGTCAGCGTGCCCAAAACATTATTGCGGTAGTACTTGGCTGGGTCGGTTACAGACTCGCCTACATAGGCATAGGCAGCAAAATGCATCACTGCACTAATCTGATGGCGAGTAAAAAGTTGGTCAAGTAAAGCGCGATCGCAGGTATCTCCAACCACCAACTCTGCCTTGAGCACCGTCTCCACCAGCTCGCGATGCCCATAAACCAGATTATCCAGCACAATCGCCTCATAACCCGCTTGTTGCAGAGCCAGTACTGCATGAGAGCCAATGTATCCCGCTCCGCCAGTGACCAAAATCTTTGTTTTCGTCTGTGTCACAGTAAAAAACGCTCCTCCCACCTGATCGGTATCGGGTCAAGACGATCTGGATAGTTTTGCTTAGCGACATTATCCAGATCGTCTTGACAGATCTACCTATCATATTTCCCCGGCATCGTAGCGATTTATCGACCGGAAACACGAAAATCTGCCTGAAAAGTTAAGTTTTGGGTTAGCCATTAGCCATTAGCCATTAGCTGTTAGCGATTAGCGATTAGCTGTTAGCGATTAGCTGTTAGCCATTAGCCATTAGCCATTAGCCATCAACAATCAACAATCAACAACAGTAAGTAGTAGTGTGACACGCCTGAAATTGTGCAAATTTGTAGTGGGCACTTTAGTGCTTCCGAGGTCTATCGGGTAAGGATTATAGCCTTTTCGATAACCCAACCCTATTGCATCCAATTAGCGATGTCAGGCCACTACAAATTGGTTTCAATTTTGCCGACTTGATATGAGGGATTAGCGGTTGGGGATTGGCAGCAAGCAGCTAGGAATTAGCAATCGAGCATCGATAACAAAACCTTTTGCCTTTCACTCTTCCCATATTTCTTTGTTTCCGTTCTCTATTCCCCGTTCCCTGTTCCCTATTCCCCAATTAAGCTAATTCGAACTGGGAAACCGCGCTTCTTCATCTCAACTCAAGCTAATTCCAACTGGGAAACCGCAGCCTGAATTGAGATGCCGATACCACAACTCAGGGTTTGCCGGGTTTCCTGGTGCGTCCAGAGCGTTGTCCCTGAAGCAACTAAACACAGATAACGTCGCGCTGCTTCTGAGAGTTTAGCCTCTGTAAACTCAGCTCCATCAATCTTAGCGCCCAGCAAGTTGGCTCCTCTGAGGTCGCTGCCCCACAAATTAGCCTGGCAGAGATTGGCCCAGTTCAAGTCCGCCTGAATCAGCATCGCTCCCGTTAAATCTGCCCGAGTCAAGTCCGCATTGGCTAGCTTCGCTCCATGCAACATTGCTTCGCTAAGATTTGTTTCAGCCAGTTGCGTACGTTGTAAATTGGCTCCATTCAATTTGGCATCTCTGAGGTTAACCTCGCTCAAATCCAGCCCACTCAGGTCTACTCCATTTAAAAACGCCCCACTCAAATTCACTCCATTTAAAAATGCCCCCTTGAGGATGGCTCCACTCAATCTTGCTCCGCTCAAGTTAGCCCAATTAAAATTAGCACGTGTCAGATTGGAGTTGCGCAAATTGATTTCGCGCAGATCGGCACCACAAAAGTTAACATTGCGCATATCTGCCCCGCGCAAATTGACATTATTGAGGATGGCACCGCTGAGTTTTGCACGAACTAAATTAGACTTAACCAGAAATGCACCGCTGAGGTTTGCCTTGGTCAGATCCGCATCTGCGAGCCTGCCTTCACTGAGTTTGACATAGCTGAAGTTTGCCCAATTCAGGAAGGCTTCACTTAGATCCGATTTCGTCAAAAAGGTACGGCTGAGGTTGGCACCCATCAGGTTTGCCCCTGCCAGATCGATCCCCACCAGGGTTTTCCGGCTCAAATCGGCACCTTGGAGATCTGCTCCAGCAAAATCTCGCTCTCCCTTTTCATAGCGCTCTAGAAATTCGCTAACGTCCATATCATTTATAGCTCCACCAGCAGACCGTAGATGCGGTAAACGCAATTCCTCAGTAAAGATTGGGCAAAGGCAATCTCAGAATCATAATATCCAGGCAACGCGATTACCGAAAGGGAGGCTCCGCCTTTCTTCTATGCCGAAGGCTTTACACGCCTTACCCCTGTCTTAGAAAATTTGCGTTTCGATCGGTTATGTAAGAATTTTCCATTCTTAGGATGCCCCAAGATCGATCTCAGACCAACCAGAGACAAGGCCGTTTTGTTTTAAGATTTCTTGAGCTAGCACTGTAATGTTTCGATTGCCCAACTCGATAACCCTCTGAATGATATTTAGGCAATGCAGCGATGTTTGACTTGTTGACCAAAGCCATCCTGGCCCTGCTGCTGCTAGGCACAGCCATATACGTTGTCACCAAATTCATCCCTCGCATCCTATTAACCTGGTTAGGGGGATTGGTTGTAGCCGCCCTGCTAGCCCTGGCATTTTTGGAGCCTGCAACGGAAATTGTCTCCGAACTGATCCGCATTATCTCATTACCTCTAACCCCATTAGGTCTGGTCATCATCCTACTCAGTCTTTTTATTGTCAAAGGTGCTGGCAAAATGCTCTGGATCCCTCTGGTTCTGTTATGGATCCTCAGTACACCAATCGTGGCCGACCAACTCGCCCAAGTTGTGGAACAAAGAGCCGTGCGAATTGCCAACGCAAAGGTATGTTGTCAAGCAGACGAAACCGCCAAAGCCATTGTGCTCTTGGGGCGAGGAACCACGCGACCAAACCTGCGGCCCACACCTCCCGATGAATTTCGGGTGCAGCTCTCCGACACCGGAGAGTTGATCTACTATGCCGCTAACCTCTACAAGCAGCGCCAAGAGAACATTAGCGACCTAGTCATGATTGTCAGTGCTGGTCCGTATTCAAAACTGAAAAAAGATGATGATGATAAAGAAGCTCATATTGAAGCCCATCAGATTCAAAAAGTGCTGGAAAGACTGAGAGTTGGGAACATTGAGCTTGAACCCGAAGGAAAGACCATCCGCGACAGTGCTGACAACGTGAAAAAAATACTGGAAGAAAAAGACCTTGGCAAAAATATTGTTCTCGTGACCTCTGCCCTCAACATTGAACGGGCCATCAAAACATTTAAAAAGGTAGATGGAGATATTAACGTGGTTCCCCGTCCCACAGACTTCTATACCTTCATTCCCTACAACGACAAGGCTGGCAACGAGCAAAAGCAAAGAGTGCGAGACGATCCCGAAGAGCGGCTGCCCGATCTTTTCCCCGACGCCAGAGCACTCTCAGTTACAACACGGATTATTCAGGAATTATTACTAACCATCTACTATTTCCTACGGGATTGGATTTCTTTGTCCTCCTACTAGTGCAGTATCACAATTAAAAGTTAGGGTAAATCCCTCCGGAATTTACCCTAACTTCTAGAATTGACAGAGCATTAGTGCAACTGCTTGCTATAACAAGTTAAGGCAAGAATAGGGAACAGGGAATGGGGAACAGGGAATGGGGGAAGGGGAAGGGATAAAGGGTAAAAGGTTTTGCTATTTATATCCAATGACGAATCGGCACACCACTTGGAAGGTTAGCCCCCCCTTCGGGGGCACTACTCCCCATTTCTTCGTGCTGGAACGGAAAAATGGGTTATTTTGAAAGCCTTGCTGAGCAAGGCTTTCAAAATAACCTTCCAAGTCGTATCGGCAACTGCTCGCCGCTAATGGCTAATGGCTAACCGCCAATCGCTAACCGCCAATCGCTAACCGCCAATCGCTAACAGACAATCGCTAATCGCTAACCGCTAACCGCTAACAGACAAAATCCATGAAACTTCATATTGGTGGCCAAGAAGCCCATCCTGACTGGAAAATTTTGGACGTTGAATCCCGTCCTGAAGTTGACTATGTTGCAAATGCCGCTGACCTCAGTCAGTTCGAAGACAATTCCATTGAGACTATCTATACCAGTCACGTCTTAGAACATTTCTACCACACTTTGGATAATGAGGCTCTTAATACCCTGAAAGAATGGCATCGAGTCCTTAAACCAGGCGGCAAGTTGCTCATCAGCGTACCGGATTTGAAAACACTATGTTGGCTTTATTTGCATCCAAATTTAGCTCCCCAAGAAAAGCATCATTTGATGAGGATCATGTTCGGTGGCCAAACCAATATCTATGATGTGCATAAGATTGGTTTTGACATCGATATTATGGCAATGTATCTCGCTGAGGCTGGTTTTTCAGGATACGAGCAGGTCGCAGAGTTTAACTTATTCAAAGATTGCAGCAGCATGCGTATTCTGGATACGCTCATTAGCCTCAATGTTGTCGTAACCAAGTAAAAGGCAGAGGGCAGAGGGCAGGAGGCAGAAGGAATAGGGGAAAGAAGGCAGAGGGCAGGAGGCAGAAGGGGAAGGGAAAAAAAGCAGGCGGCAGAGGACAGGAGGCAGAAGCTTGTCTGGTGCTTTGACCCAGCTAAAATTGTGCAAGTTCGTAGTAGGCACTTTAGTGCTGCAGAGTCTATCGAGTCAGGGTTACAACCTTTTCGACAACCCAACTCTACTGCATCAAATTAGCTCTGTCAGTCTAGTCGGTTGGGTGCAGCGACAACGGAAACTCAACGCAAAGGGCTTTGGGGTTGGGTTACTCTTCGAGGTGGATTAGAAAAAAACTGTTCGACCCAAAATTCCCGCTCCAACTTCTGCCCTCTGCCCTCTGCCCTCTGCCTTACAAATCATCCCTTCAACTTTTTCACCAAAAGCTGATTCGTCATTTTGGGATCGGCTCTGCCCTGGGTTTTTTTCATCACCTGCCCCACAAAGAAACCCTGTAACTTGGTTTTACCGTTGCGATACTTTTCGAGTTCCTTCGGATTCTCTGCCAGGACAGCATCAATAATTTCTTCAAGCGCTGCTGTATCGGAAATTTGGATTAAACCCTTACGTTCCACTAGCTCTCTGGCGGAGCCGCCTTTGTCAAGCAACTCTGGTAAAATGTCCTTTGCAATCTTACCGCTGATCGTACCGCTTTCAATCAGGCTAATCAGTTCTGCCAGGATCTCTGGCGTGAGGGCAATTGCGCCAATGTTAAGTTTTTGGGTATTGAGATGGGCTGCAATGTCTCCCATGACCCAATTTGCTGCTTGCTTGGCATTGGCCTTAGCTGCCAGCACTGCCTCGAAGTATGATGCCACCTGGCTATCGTCGGTCAGAACGCGGGCATCGTAGGCTGATAGCCCTAATTTTTCTTCATAGCGATGCCGTTTTGCTGCTGGCAGTTCTGGTAACTCAGATTGCCACTGAGCGAGCTGGTCTGGAGAAACTTCAATGGGTCCCAGATCGGGTTCGGGGAAGTAACGATAGTCGCTGGACCCTTCTTTGCCTCGCATGCTGACAGTGCGCTGCTTGCTTTCTTCCCAGAGGCGAGTTTCTTGCACGATCGGTTCGCCGCTTTCCAGGGCTTTAGTCTGACGCTCAATTTCGTATTCGATCGCTCGCTGAATGGCGCTGAACGAATTCATGTTTTTGATCTCGACTTTGGTGCCGAATTTTTCCTGCCCGACAGGACGAATGGAAATGTTGACGTCGCAACGCAGGGAACCTTCTTGCATGTTGCCGTCGCTGACGCCCAGGTAACGGACGATGCGGCGTAGCTCTTGGGCATATTCAGCGGCTTCTTGCCCGGAGCGGATGTCGGGTTCTGAAACGATTTCAATCAAGGGCACGCCAGCGCGGTTGAAGTCGACCAGGGAATAGGTGGAACCGGCGAGACGATCGCTGCCGCCATGGACAAGCTTGCCGGCGTCTTCTTCCATATGCAGGCGGGTAATACCGATTCTTTTGCGGATTGGGGCGCTTTTTTTCTCCACCAGTTCGATCTCCAGCCAACCGTGCTCAGCAATGGGCAGATCGAATTGGGAAATTTGGTAGTTTTTGGGCAAATCGGGATAGAAATACTGCTTGCGGTCGAATTTGCTGTAAGGGGCGATCTGGCAGTTCAGGGCCAATCCGGCTTTGACTGCATATTCCAGTACCTTCTGATTCAGGACAGGTAAAGTGCCGGGCAGTCCCATGCAGACGGGGTCAATATAGGTATTGGGATCGGCTCCGAAGGCGGTGGAGCTGCTGGAGAAGATTTTGGTAACGGTGCTGAGCTGGCAGTGGGTTTCCAGGCCAATTACAGCTTCGTACGTGGTTTTGGTGGCAGCGGCTGTTGTCATGTTGTCCGGTTCAGAGTTACAGGTTCAGGGAGGGGGGAAATGATTTGAGGGTGTTGATGCGATTGGTTTCTCGCGATTGGTTTCTATTGTAGCCTTGTCCTGTCCTGCTTTTGCTGAGGGTGGGGCAAATGGGTGGGTTAAACATGCCTTGCGATCGCGTTTATACCATTTTGGATTTTAGAGTAGTGATTTTGGCTTGGAGAAAGCTTGATTGGGCAAGCGTCCCATTTGGGCAGTCGTTCCGCCAATTTCATCCATTGCATCTCCAGGTTGAATTGGCATTATTCTCGCGATCGCGGTTATTCAGAGAAACTCCCCGATAGCATTGTCCTTGATGGGCCAGAAGAAGAACCTGTTCCGAAACGGTGCTGACTTGCTGACGCAACTGCTGAATGAATTCAGCATAGCCAACCGTATTGGTCTCGTCATAGCAAGTTGCCCGCTGCAAGAGATCCGCTAATGCGTTGAAGCTCGTGGCCGCAGCCAATCAATTGCTGTTGCAAATTTTCTTGTGGATCGATGATTGACGATGTTGGTGGGTCAATATCTTGAGTCATGGTGATATCCTCGTTGGCAAATTATAGTTCACTAGAATTTTTGATATATCATAGAAAATGGTAAAATCAAAACTCAAAACTTTCCATGCCTGGTTATGTGGCTGCGGTCGTTCGGGGATTGGCTTTGAGCATTTGCGATCGCAAACCGCACTTGAAACCGAAGAGCATGAAGAAACCCCGATCCCTCAACACAAGACTTGGAAGGTTAGCGCCCCCTTCGGGGGCGCTAACCCCCATTCTTCCTGCTAGAACGGGAAAATGGGTTATTTTGAAAGCCTTGCTCCGCAAGGCTTTCAAAATAACAGTCCAAGTCGTGTCAACAATCAGCAATGAACAATGAACCCCCAACAATTAGCAATCAGCAATGAACAATGAACCCCCAAAAATGAACCCCGAACCCCGAACCACAGAATAATGAACGCAGAAAAGAAAGCGCAAATTCAGGAACAGCTCAAGGAGTTGGGAAGCTTCGTCAAGCAAATCCTGAAAGCCCGCAAAAGCAACATTAGCAAATTTGCTGAGCGCTCTCGTATCCCTCAGAGCACGCTTTATGCGCTGTGCGCGGGCAAGCACGAACCCAAACTCCAAACGCTGCAGTTGCTGGCGGAGGATCTTTCGGCCCTGACGGCGGACACCATCACCGTCACTCAACTGACTGCATTCATTCCCAGTCTGGCGCTGGAGGGGGCGACGCCTCTGACAGTCGAGCAAATCGCAGCGCTGCAAACCAGTCTGGGTAGCCTTGCCGGAGAGCTAGCCACTCTGGAGCAGGCGGTTGCGACCGGAACTCAGGCCGTTGCCAATCTGCACGCCCATTTGCGGCAGGTGCGGCGGTTGCTGGCCGGGTTCGAGAAATCTGATATGGTAAAGGCGATTGTTGCGTTGGATAGCTGCCGTTCTGAAGGGAAAAACGGGGTGGAACCCTCCTTGCCCTCGCCCATTGTCTCTTTGCTGCTGCATGTGATGAACCTGGCGCAGCGCGATCGCGCCGCCATTGCCCAGGAGATGGAACTGTCCCCAGAGCAGGTGGATCGATTGCTCGACGATGGCGACGCTCCGATTGCGGAGGTAGAATATGGGAAAATCGCCGCCCTGATTAATCGCTACTGCGCCACGCAATGGACGGCAGCACAGCTCGAAAGCCTCAGAGGACGTTGGGAATTCAACAGAAGCCAACCTGCACCTGTGGTTGACGAAGACCAGAACGACAGCGACAGCGAGGATGAAAACGACAGCGATGGCGATGGCGTAGCGTTCTTCTAAGTCGTCTAGTTTTGCGATCGCACCCCAGGCCGCATAACAGCGGTGTGCCTCCCGCAAATAATCCGCCGCCATCGTCTGGTTATTCTGCTCTATTGGCACTGACTCAGGGAGATTTGTACAAGTTGGGTATAGAAGGGTGGCAGGTTCGCGATCGCATCCCGTAATTCTTCTATCGTGCCTTCTAAAGGAGGCTGAAAATACTGAAAGTTTTTGGAGACTCGCTCTGGCACAGGCCCCTCCATCGTAGAACCGTAGGCTCCCAAGGTGATCAGGGTTGTGGCGTCGTTGGGATTTGGGGCGTGGAGGAAGGCAAAGGTGCCATACTTCGGATGGGTGAGATAGCGGCTGGCTTGCCGACGGGTGGTGGGATTGTTCGCGAGATCGAAGCGTGCGATCGCATAAGCGCGAGTCACGTTCATAAACGCAGTACGCACAGGGCTTCGATCGAACCTATCCGGTAAACAGAGCACCACATTACCAAACGGATCGATTAAGGCGACGGCATTTTGGGCCCTGGGTTCAGTTGCTTTGACTGCGACCAAACGATGGTAAAGTTGGGCATCTGGCAAACGTACGACTGGCGAACGTGCGACAGGCAGCTTCAGGGTAAAGGCAGCCGGGTCAATTGCTCGAAATCTTACTTTAATAGGGGAGTCATCTGGCAACGTTGCCGGGTCAGATAGCTCGTGCGGCCCCAAGCCAGCCTCAGAAATGTTTTGGCGTATTGCGATCGCACTGGTCTGAAAGAGATCCCTGGATTCCATCAGTCTTTGGGCGCTGACGCCGGTTTGCCTGAAGGCAACATCCTTCCCACCCATATAGCGACGGACATCGGTGCTCGGATCCTGCTCTGGATGCCCGCAGGCATAATAGCCAAACTTCGCTTTAGCTGCAGCGCGTAAGTCAAACGGTAACGCGTTGAAGGTAAATGTTTCGTCATAGTTAATTCCAGCAAAAACATCGCTGGCCAGAATCCCAACATTAAAGCCAGCCGCAAGCAAAGCACCGGTACACATAACACAAGGATCGAGAGTCGTGACGACAGTTAGCTCGTGAGGTTCAGGTAAGCTTAATTCGTCTTTATGAGCATAATACCAGTCAACCAGCTGTCGTTCGCCATGGGCAGTCGGGTCGTAGATAAACGCTTTACCTGCTCCTGCTAATGGTTTGAGTACGTTATTATGTACTGCGTGGAGCAGGCGTCCGGTGGCATTTTCGAGCAGACAGCCCCCTACCGCAAACGTACCTTGAGCTGCAGCCTGCATCGCCTGATGCAAAACAGCCGCCGCCGCTTCATCAGCATTTTGGATCGCACCATTATCCCAACTGAGAAAAGTCATCGTAGGCGCTTTGGGTCAACCCTGAACCATCAACAATGAACAATGAACAATCAACCGTCAACCGTCAACCGTCCTTTGATATAGGATCAAACGATTGCCTGCTGGGTCGTAGGCGTAAATTTCTCTGCCATGGGACGCCATGTGAATAGAACCGGGAGGTGGATAGCCCAGTTGGGTGAGGTGCGCGATCGCGCCTTCCAAATCCGTCACCTCCAAACACAAGCTCGTGCCGCCCTTTGCTCCCTGGAACTCTGGCCGATGCTCTATCCGGGGTGAAAAAATCCCCAAACGCAACCCCGGTAATCGGAATTCAGCGTAAATCTGCGGTCTATGAGCGATCGGTTCGCATCCCAGCAATTGGACATAGAATTGAATCAGCCCTTCAACATCAATAGCAGCCAACGTTAGGAATGCGGCTTTACAGTCTAGTTGCTGTTCTTGGGTCATGACGGAAAAAAAGGCGGAAGGCAGAGGGCAGAAGGCAGAGGGCAGAAGGCAGAGGGCAGAAGGCAGAGGGCAGAAGGCAGAGGGAAACGATTGCTGATCGAAGGCAGAGGGCAAAGGGCAGAGGGTAGAAGAAAACGCTTGAGGACAGACTGCAGCTTGTCAAAATGTCCTGAGAGGGTGTTTAAAAAGTATTGGATCCCCCCTACCCCCCTTGAGAAAGGGGGGAATTACGGCCAAAAGTCCCCCTTTTTAAGGAGGATTTAGGGGGATCGAGAGTGTTTTGTTACCGATCTTAGACCTTTTCAAACATCCTTTGATGCATTTCCGTCCTGTTATAGCACTACGAGAATGTAGTGGTAAACGAATAAGGATTTTGGAGGACTACCGGACATCACAAAGCCCCTCAAAACCAGATGCAGACAACCCTTCCCTTCTGCCGCCTGCCTCCTGCCTTCTGCCATTAAAAATCAGACAACCCTTCCCTTCTGCCTCCTGCCGCCTGCCTCCTGCCTTCTGCCATTAAAAATCAGACAACCCTTCCCTTCTGCCGCCTGCCTCCTGCCTTCTGCCATTGAAAGAGGTTAAAGCTTAAAACACTGCCCGCCAATAGAGTCTCTCTCGGCGGGCAGTAAACTGATCCTATTTTTCAGCCATACAGATTTGGCAAGCGTGACTTAATTCCGGTCTAACCATTTCTGAGCATTGAGTCGCTGGAGCAGATAGAACACGAGCAAATCCAGAGAGACTTTCCGTTCGTCGCCTAAAAATGGCTCCAGGGTACTGGCTTGAGTCCCATTTGCCGCATAGGCGAAAACTTTGGTTTGCTGAATATCTTCCTTGGGGAAGCCAATCGCGAACTGTCGCTCACCGCTGTGCCATTTGCCAATCACCTGCCAGCACTCTTCGCCTAACCCAGGCAATTTCTGTTTATTAAATGATAGCTCCAGATCCTGGACGCCTTCAGCAGCCAGACTCTCTTTGAGCTTGGGCAGGTAATGTTGATTGATGAACTCCGTAAAGGGCTTTTTCTCAATGGGAGGAGGTTTGGGCTTTGCTTCCTTTTTTGCGGCAGGTTTGGCTTTTGCTGCAGTGGCAGCTTTTTCCGCAGGTTGCTTGTTGTCAGAGGGAGTTGCTTCTGCCATTGCGCGTGTGAATCCTTTTCGAGTCGCGACAGTTCAATCGGGTTTTCGGGCGTTTGCGTTGCGATCGGGGCGACCCTGCGATCGCAATTCATCAGGCCCAACCCTAATATTATATGAACCTGTTTACTTATGCCGAATATGCTCGTAAACGCCTACATATAGATCGCCGGGATGATTCCAGGAATAATCACAGGCCATTCCCTGAGCAGAAAGTTCTTTGAACTCCTTGGGGAAGAAATGCCAGAGACCAATTGCCCGTTCCAGTGCCGACTCCAGTGCATGCTGATCGGTTTGATAGAACACATAGCCATTGCGTTCGTGAGGGAGATGGGACTTATCGTTATCGCGATCGAAGACAGTGTTCACCAGACCACCGACGCCACGAACAACCGGGACAGCGCCATACTTTAGCCCAATCACCTGAGTCAATCCGCAAGGCTCGTAGTTACTGGGAACCACCATTATATCTGCTCCAGCATAGATAAGATGAGCCAGCTCTTCATTGAAGCCCAGTTCCAGGTGACAGTCAGGATTATGGTTCAGGTGATGTTTCTCGTGCCAGAACCAGTTGTTGATATCCGCCGCAGTGGCCGAACCCAACAGAACAAATTGAGCGTCGCGACGAAGGGCGTAATAGATCGCATGATGCACCAGATGGACGCCCTTCTGGTCGTCGAGCCGACCAATATAGGCAATGATGGGTTTCTTCTCATCTCGGAGCAAGAGTCGTTCGCGTAACGCCTTGGTATTCTTGGCCTTTTCTTCCAGATTGTCTCTCCCATATTGATGGGGAATGTAGCCATCAATTGTCGGATTCCAAACGTTGTAATCGATGCCGTTGAGAATGCCGCCAAATTTATAATTATGCAATTCCAGGGTATGGCCGAGACCGTAACTGACTCCAGAATACCGGGCTTCCCAGGCATGGTGGGGCGAGACCGTGTTCACGTGGTTGGCGTAGACAATCCCACCTTTCATAAAGTTCAAAGCAAAGGGATTGAAGTTGTCCCGCATGCGATCGTAGGAATAATAGTAATCCTCTCGATTTAGTCCGGTAGCCCAGAGAACATTAGAACCCGCAATTCCCTGGTGTTTAAAGTTGTGAATGGTGTAACAGACCCGCTGCTCCCACATGCCATGATACTTGTACATTTCAAATAACATCACTGGGAGTAACCCGGTTTGCCAGTCATGGCAGTGGATGATATTAGGACGTTTGTTGGCTTTCTGGAGAAATTCCAGGGTGGCTTTGCTAAAAAAGGCAAAGCGCATGTGATCGTCAACGGCCCCATAATAATGGCCGCGATTGAAAAAGTTGTCGCCGGAGTGCGGTTCAATGAAGAAACACTGGCAGCCATGAACCCAACCACAATAGACAGTACAGTGAATCGCGCCCCCATACCAGGGCACCCACAAATCGCGGTAAGCCTCGTGCATTCCCCAAATGTGGTCGTAGCGCATACAATCGTACTTAGGCAGAATAATCTCGACGGTATGTCCCCGGATCCCTAGCTCCCGGCTGAGTCCATAAACCACATCGCCTAAGCCGCCCGCCTTAATGACGGGGGCGCATTCTGAGGCCACCTGCACGATGTACATGTTTGGGTCTGCTCCTGACTTAACAAAAATTCATTTTTTTATATACATAGCATTAAACAGGAAAAAATACCTATTTTTTCGCGATCGCATTCCAAATTTGCAGTGCGATCGCAAAATTGACGCATTCCAATTAAGACAAAAGTTCTAGTCAAGCTGCTCCAAATCCAGCCTGAGAGGACATAGACGCTTGGCCCACGATAGTGTTAGCTCGGTCACAAAAGTTTTGTCAGTTTGGATAGGCTATTGCATGCGAATCGATTGCATAAACATTGACCGCATTGTTCAAATCAGTGGCAGCAACTCCCAGCCGAATGGTGGAAGTTTGGCTGTCCTGATCGAGGAACCTACTCACATCGGACAACCAAGCATCGTGGAGCCGGAGAAATGTATTTATCTGCACGGACTAAGAGGGGGTTTGAAAAGTATTCGATCCCCCTAGCTCCCCTTGAAAAAGGAATTACGGTCAAAAGTCCCCCCTTTTAAGAGACTTAGGGGGATCTGGGGTGTTTTGCTACCTGTCTTAGGACTTTTAAAACATCCTCTAACCGGAAACCAATGGTTTAGAACCTGCGTAGGCAGGTTTTGTTCTGATAGCTGCAGTTTCAACCGTAGCTATCAGAACAATATTGACTGTCAGTCCTTATTCATTCACAGATCGAGTACATATTGGTAGACCGCGACAACATTTCGATCGAATGTTTCAGGTGTACCGTGCCATTCATAGGTCACTTTTTGCTGTCCATTCTCAATACGCACACCGTAAAAACTACCGCCAAACCCTTTAAATTCTTCATGACCCAATAATTCAAACTTGATGTTTGAAATCAGCTCAATCAGGGGCGATATGTTGAGATCGGTACGTTTTTTTTCAACGTAGTCGAGTTCTTCAATAATTTCATTTGCAGCCTGCAATGGTCTGGCTTTTCCCTGTTGTTCTTGAACAAAAGCCAACCACGCTCCCTCTTCGACCCAGGCCAAGAGCGTTTTAATGAATCCATAACCCTTATGGGGTTTAAACCATATTGTAACTTCTATGTCTTCAAGATCTTCTATGCTCATTAGAACTGTCCGAGAACTGGAGTGGAAGCCCCCGGAGGGGGGCTTCCACTCCAATTTCTGAATCTATTACGAGTAAACGATTTATAGACGATAGAGTGAAATGTATTCTCAGATTGCGTTTCGGTCAACCAGAACCTTCCGAAATGTCAGCGAGAGTCGCCGCCTGCGTGCAATTCTTTCCCCTTCGTAAACGTCCGACTTCCGTGCTGGAATTGCGTGCTGCCAATCGTAACGGGCCTCTCCAGAAAGAACGATCGCACTGCGCCGTTCCAGGAACAGAGAGTATTTTGTTTTGTCCTTAACGCTCGTAAAATTCATCATACAGGACGAACCAAGACTAACTGACACGATCGTATTGTCGAAGCAAGGCTTGCAATCGACATGGGCTGAAATACCCTGTCCCGGCTCGTACTCGTTGACAATTAACTGGTCAGGTATTTGGGGAACCATTCCCCGATCGTACAATTCCCTGACGACTGCCAGAGACCAATCCGGCAGCGGCCCGAGATACATACTGGGATCCACAGAGCGAGCTTTGTAATCGTATTTATATCCATAATGTTGCACCCGTCGTTTTAGATCCGTCAGCCACGGTTGACGGTCAATCGTTTCTATCAACTCAGCTTCATAAGATTCGGACATGAAATCCAGGCAACAGAGCAATCCAGGAATGTCAACCATTTCTTTCGGTAAAGCCAACCATTGTTTGACAGCAATTTCAAAACACTGGCGCAAGGAACATTTGCCAGCAATCAATGACTTGACCCATTCAGTCTCCTGCGATTCTAGCCCCGAAAAAGGCTCTTCTTTGTCAAGGCATGCTGCGATCCAGTCAATCTGGGCCTCGAAGCGATCGTAGCAATATCCCAGCAATCCGAGCATCGCCATCGGCAACAATCGAGACTGCAAGTGCCTGCGGTAGAAGCAGATTGGAAATGCTGCACAAAAAATATGATATGCAGCCATCTCGGCATTGGTGACAAGGGAACAGCTGAGCCATTCGACAGCTTCGACAAGGTCGCTGTCTGTGACAGACTCATCGCTGCGGCGCAACCGTTCAATCAATTGGTGGGATGGTTTTGTAGCTTGCTCAAAATCTGTCATGGTTGGCGACCTCAACCTTTAGATTTACTACCTGAATAGTATAAACGATCGCTTCAAAATAAACGAATGTTCAGATAACGTTTTCGGGACTGAGGCTGTTTTGCGATCGCACCTGCCGCAGCGCCGACCCAGCTCTGGATTGGCCAAAAGGTGACAACGAGGGCAAACAGATGCCAAACCACTCCCGCAGATCGCATAACCGCCAATCCAAATACAACTCATAATCTTCAGCAGGCCAACGGTGCTTCATTCGCATTGCCCGTACCCCAGTAGCTGCGATTTGGGGAATGAGCAACCCGTATTCCTAATTATTAATTGCGAACTACCCGATAATCTTTGCAGAGACCGCGATCTTCATAGGGGGCATTGTACCGCAAATAATTCCCCACCCAGGCACACGCCTTCTGCATGAGCGAATCGAGCGTTAAATCAGCTAAATCCCACAGAATCACCGTACTATTTGAACTGACAGAAACAAGGGTCTGGCCGTCGGAGCGACTCCCATCCCGTTGCGACACAAAAGCAATGCTAATAACCGACGCCTGGTGTCCCCGAAGCGTTTGTAGCAGTTCTCCTCTAAGAGTCCAGAGTTTGACTGTCTTATCAATACTAGCAGACGCAAGCATCTGGCCATCGGGGCTGAAAGCGATGCTATTGACCCCATTCTGATGACCCTTGAGGGTCCGCAGTGCTTGCCCCTGGCGCGTCCAGAGTTTGACCCTATTATCCGCACTGGCGGATGCAAGGATCTGGCCGTCGGGACTAAAAATGACGCTTTTGACCCCATTCCGATGTTTATCCAGAGTTTTCAGCAGTTCTCCTTGACGGCTCCAGAGTTTGACCGTACTATCCGCGCTGGCAGACGCAAGAATCTGGCCGTCAGGACTAAAAGCGACACTATTGACCTTATCTTCATGTTTCCCGATAGTTTGCGGCATCTGACTTTCACGGTTCCAGAGCTTGATGGTTCCGTGTTTACTGCCGGACGCAAGAGTCTGGTCATTGGCACCGTTCCCATTGTCTTGTGGGGCAAAAGCAACGCTGGTGACTTCAGACTTATGCCAATCAAAAGTCTGTAGTGCCAGACCCTGACGGTTCCAGAAAGTAACGGTTCCGTTATCATTCCCAGACGCCAGGGTCTGGCTGTCAGAACTAAACGCGATACTCGCGATCGGAGCTTGATGTCCCTCGCTAGTGTACAGCCGCTGACTTTCGAGGTTCCAGAATTTGAAGGTAGCCGTATCTGCACTGGTAGACGCCAGGATCTGGCCGTCGGGACTAAACGCGACACTCTTGACCTGACTTTGTTGTCCTCGCAGGATTTGCAACTGTTGACCCGGACGTTTCCAGAGTTTTACACTTCTGTCATTACTCGCAGAGGCAAAGATCTGGACATGGGGGCCGCTCCCCGTATATTGCGGCGCAAACACAACACTATTCACCCCGTCTTGATGTCCCTTGAGGGTTTGGAGCAACTCTCCTCGCAATGTCCACAGTTTGACAGTGCCATCTTGACTGCCAGATGCAAGGATCGGGTCGTCAGCACTGTGCCCCTTACGCTGCAGGGCAAAGGCAATACTGTTCACCTCGTCTTGATGTTCCTTGAGGATTTGCAGCAACTCTCCTTGCAAGTTCCACAATTTGACCGTGCCATCTTTGCTGCCAGTCGCAACGATCTGATTGTCGGCGCTGCGACCAGCGTACTGCGGCGCAAAGGCAACGCTGGTCACCTCTTTATCATGTCCTTCGAGGGTTTGCAGCAATTCCCCTTGCAGGTTCCACAAAACAGTACGATCCGCAGACGCAGACGCAATCATCTGGCCATCGGGACTGAAGGCAATGCTGTTGACCCGCGCATCATGCCCCACCAGATTTCGAAGCAGCTTTCCTTGACGACTCCACAGTTTAACCGTGCCATCATTACTGGCAGACGCAATCGTCCGACCATCAGGACTAAAAGCAACCTGGTTGACCCAAGCTTGATGCCCTTTGAAAGTTTGCAGCAACTCTCCTTGCAAGTTCCACAGTCTAACCGTCTTGTCCCTGCTAGCAGAAACAAGCGTCTGACCATCAGGATCGAAAGCGACACTCATGACCCCATTGGTATGCCCCTTGAGGGTTTGCAGCAACTCTCCTCGCAGGTTCCACAATTTGACAGTTCTATCCGTGCTAGCAGAAGCGATCGTCTGGCCATCGGGGCTGAAGGCGATGCTTTTGACCCCATCGTCATGTCCAAGCCGATTCTGTTCTCTAAACCCTTTGCCATAAACTGCCAACTGCAACGCGGTCACAATTGGCTCCTCAAGTTCCGGCTTACCGTGAGCCACATTGTTCAAGAGACTGCGTGCCCGAATGCCTTCCAGAAGCGCATCAAACTTCCGATCGGACTGCGCCAACACCAGGGAAAATCGACCCAGAGCCTTGATTTGTCCTTCGGTGACTTGTGCGGCCCGTCTCCACTCAGAGAAAGCGACTGCACTCACGCCAATTGCAGCCACCAATAACGTACTGACAGCAGCCAGCAAGAACTTTTGTCGTTTGGCGCTTTCTTTCTGTTCTGCCAGTCGGGCTTCAGCTTCCTGGGTTCGCTCTTCCTGCAAATGCAGCATTTCGGCTTGTCGGTGTTTTTCTGCTGCCGCTGCGGCTTCAATTGCGTTCTGACTGGCTTTGATAAACGCTTGCTGTAGCGCAGTCGCGGCAGGTTTTTTTCCCTCTTGTTCTGTTTCCTGCAACCAGTTTTGGGCAATCGAAAATGTATTGCCCCGCAGCAACAGGTCAGCACTTTTGTCTTGTCGCTCCCACTCCAGTGCTCGCTGCAACCATTTGCTATGACTGCGGACGTGTTCCCGGTCTGTGTGAATAGTTCTGACCAACTGACTGAAATTAGCATCAAAATCGCGCTGCTGCGGATTAAAATCAATCCACTGCACCCGGGCTAATTCTGCATGCAAGTCACCAGGATTGACCGGTCGATGCAGCACCGTTATGAATCGTTTATTCAACGAAGCCGCATACTCCACTTCATCGGTACAATAGGGTGAATTCACCGAGCGCGGTGAGAGGATAAAGAGAAAATTGTCGCAGGTTTTAATCCCTTGATAAATCTCCTGCTGAAAGTCTGTCCCTGAGGCAATACTTTCTTGATCGAACCAGGTCGTCTTGCCCTGCAGTTGTAAACGATCGTTAAGTTTGCGAGCAAAGTCTGAGTCAGAACGGGAATAGGAAATAAATACCTCCAGCGACTCCAGGGGCGGTTGCTGCAGACTGGCCGCAATAAACGCTTCTTGTAACCCAGTCGGAGGATGTTGACGTCTGCGCTGCGCCAGCCTCAACCAGGTTTCAGCGCTGCGCAAGTTATAGCCACGTAACAGAATGCTGGGATTATGCTGCTGCCGCTGCCACTTCAGCGCTTTCGTCAGCAATATCTTGTGCTCTTTGTAGTAGGCTGCATCCTGAAGCAACGTCTTCAACAACTGGCTTTCATCAAGCCGGTAATCCTCTTCTTTGATATTGTCGGTGAGATCGATATACTGTAAATCTTGCAGTACGGACGGCACCTGCATCGAACCCATTTCCCGAACCAGAATGGGAATAATTCGTTTATGCAGCGACACTGCTAAGGCTAATTCTCGCTGACAGTAAGTTGAGTTGACGGCGTCAGGTGACAGGAGATAAACGACGTTATTCGCTTGTTCGATACCGCGCTCAATTGCAGCATCAAAGGCTTCTCCAGTTTGAATATCAGTCGTATTGGTCCAAACTGTGATGCCTTCTCGCCTCAGACTGTTGCGGATTTTCTCCATGACGGTCTTATCTCCATGGGCATAAGATAAGAAGACCTGAGTCATCAGGTTATTGGCGTTCTTGATGCTTTCGGTGATGAACTCGCAATGTAAATCGGTCGGCAAACAGGGGGGTTGCTCGTCTTTGAAGCGGATCTTGAGCCAGGTTTCTGCCTGTTGTTTTTCTTCCCCAACTAACAAGTATCTCGTACGTTTTTGCTGTCGTTTCCACTCCAGGGCTTTAACTAAAAATCGGGTGTGCTGTTTTATATAATCATCATGATGAGAGCGGAGTAATGCGGTTAAATCGGTTAAGGATTGTTCAAAATCGTCTTTATCTTCCTGGAAATACACCCAGTTGATCTGGCGAATCGTTGGGTGCATATTCTGATAGCTTTCGTGTAAGCCCTGTGCGTTGGCTGCTTGCCAATCCTCTGCTGTGCTATTGGGGTTTCTTTGCTGCCAGGTTTCCTGACTAATTTCCATGACATGTAGCAGGGGAATAATGCGTTTGTTCAGCGCCACTGCCCGCTCAATTTCTTGGTGACAATAGGATGAGTTAACTGCATGGGGACTGATAACAAACAGGAAGTGATGGGCCTTTTCAATCCCGTCATCGATTTGATTCTGGAAATCAACGGCCAGGGGGATGTCATTGAAGTCGAACCAGATTCTCAACCCTTGTTCGCTCAGACGCGCTTGCAGTTTTTCGGCAAATGCTTTGCTGTCAGCTCGTCCGTAAGAAATAAAAGCATCGTAGAATTTGGTCATGGACTAGTCCTTTGAGTACTGTCAAAACTGAGTACAGTGCTGCCGTTGTATTTTTTGGCGATCGCTTTTCTGATTCGCCCTAGCGCAGTAATCGGTTCCCCTGACTCCATTGACTGAAGATGCTTTTACCTGTATTGTCGAATCCACCTGAACTGAAATTCCGATCTGTATGTTACAGACAAGGGTAACAGATCCACAACTGCAATGTATCTGGTTGCAGCAGAGGTTTTTGTGTTTTGTTTTGCTTGTCTAATTTACCACGAGTCGATTCAACATTGTAGCGCATGTCAACGGGCGGGATGGATGAAAAGAATGCTTTTGTTTCAACAAGTCACCTTGTTTTTTGCCATGAGACGACATCGATAGCGCTGGTCTCGATCGTTTTGTTAGGGTTTGCGAGAATGTATTGGTTTGTAGCAGAAATTTCAATTCGTTCCTTCTGCCTAATCTGTTTTAGCCCTCGGTATTTTGCCTGTTTTAGATCGCATTGCTCATAAAATGAAGTCTATTCTCAACCGTCTTATTTTCCCAAATGAAGTCTATTCTCAAGCGTCTTATTTCCCCGCTTGTTGTGGTTTTTGCTGCGATCGCGCTCTTGCTGTTTTTGGGGTGCCAGCGGGGAGAGGTCGGTCATCGCAATCCTGCTTATCCCCTGGATTATTCTGTCCGCGGCCACTTCGAAGTAGAGGGGAGTTTCCCAGGGACAAAGGCACCGGAAACAAATTTTGAGAACGATACGCAGGCTACGTTGTGGGCATCCTGGGCTGGTGATGATGGCAATACGGGAGAACTAAAATCTTCTGCTTTTGCTGCTCCTGGGATTCTGCGATTGTTGATTGCTGGATACCCGAATCGGCCCAATCTGGGACTCTACGTCGAAAAGCTGGAAACGGGAAAGCGGCTGAAATTGCAGACTGACGATCCGGGAGAAAAGTGGGTGCCCAGGAACTGGTTTCTGCCGCGTTCCTGGATTGGGAGAACCATTCGACTGGTAGCGGTGGATAATTCTTCGGAGACAGCTGGCTGGTTGGGTTGCAGTTCTTTTGTTCCTATCCATTGGTGGCAGCTGGTTTATGTTCAGCTTTTTAGCGGCGAGTTGCAAACTCTGGCAATTCCCTTAGTTTATGTTGTTTGTTTTGGCTTCTGGCTGTTGCCGGGGTTGGCAATTGCGATCGCGCTTCGTCGATGGCACAAGTTGCCAGATTTCTTTTGGCTCAGTCTTTGTTTGGCGGGCAGTTGTTTGTTGGGGTATGGCGTTTTTTGGCTGTATTTTTTGCACCATTCTTGCGGTCAAATTGCTAGCGTTGCGCTGTGTATTGCGTCCCTGGGGTATGTCGTTTTTCAGCGCCAGCAGCTGAGAGAGATTTTGAGAAATCGGAATTTTTTTATACCTCTAGGGATTATGTTTGGCGTTGGGTTGTTGTATGTTTGCATTTTGTATCTATCGGGACCACTGCGTACGCCAGAGACGCTGTCGCACACTCGCTTCTTTTTCAGTCGTCCACCGGATAGTATCATCCCACTCTGGCTGGCCGACCGGCTGTACCTGGGACAAGATCCCAGGTACCCGCCTGAGGTGGGGTGGTTGAGCAGCGATCGGCCACCTTTACAGACCGGCATTATCCTTTTTGTCCGCCCGTTGACGAATTGGCTGGGTATTAGTCATCTGTTGCAGTATCAGGTTTTAGCCACGATTGTTCAGATGAGTTGGGTGGCTTCGATCGCGTCTCTAGGGAAGCTGCTGAAGCTATCCGGGTCTCGTCTTATCGTTGTCTTTGGCTTTTCGATTGCTTCTGGGTTCTTCTTGTTTAATAGTCTCTATGCTTGGCCGAAGCTGCTGGCGGCTTTCTTGATTGTGTTTTCGATCGCCCTCATCCTGCACGAATCTACCCAGAATCGTACCCTTTCTACTTCAACAGCTTGCATTGCTGCAACGTCTGCTGCTCTGGGATTGTTGGCCCATACTGGGGTTGCCTTTACGCTGATCGGTGCAACAGCCGCGCTCTGGCTGGCCGGATATTTCAATCCGATCCGTCAACTCCAAATTGCTGGCATCGGCCTGGTACTGATGTTGGGTCTCTTATCGCCCTGGCTGGCCTATCAAAAACTTTACGACCCGCCTGGCAATAACTTAGTCAAGTTTCACTTTGCAGATGCGATTTTTCAGGATTGTTCGCTCAAGGAATGCATTGTTGATGCCTATAAGAGCATTCCCTTAGAAGAAGCGGTTAAACGCAGAATCGAGAATTTTAAAACGGTATCTGGCTTTGCCCGGTTGCGACCGGGGGCAATTTTCCCGCCCCTTACCGATCCAGCTGCTATTGACGCAGTGCAGCACGTCCGCTTCATCCGTTGGCGCAAGCGAGAAAAAGAATTTCTCGGCTGTTTGCTGGGAGTGTTGAACGTTGGCTGGCCGTTACTGCTTGTTCGTTCGTTCTCGCGTGTATTTCGACGATCTCAACCCTGGGACGAGACAGATCGTCTAAATTTGATGCTGATTTTTTGCGGTCTTCCAGGCATCATCATTGCAGTCCTGTTGCTGTTCAGAGGAGAGACAGCAATTGTGCCCCATTTTTCCTTTGCCGATGTGATGTTGTTGTATGTGGGGCTTGCGATCGCAATCTCCAAACTCCCCCGTCTCTTCGTTGCCAGTTTATTGACCCTTCAACTGGTTGACTTTCTCATCATCTGGCTGCTTTCAACCCCGCCCGTTCTTCCTAATGGTATCCGACTAGCCCTCAATCTACCATTAGTCGTCGCGAGCGCACTGATTGCCCTCCTGCTCGCTGCATTTCTCCTCGGCCCCTTACGAAAGACCGCTTAGCGCTGAGGACAAAAAACAAGCGAAAATCGAATCCTATCAGATATTCATACCTTGGACTTTCCCCATGTCTATGGATGGGCTTTGTCTCTTATTTGAAGGGGATATACTCTACTGCATTCATCCACTCATCAGGTTATGAAGCCTTGGCAATCAATTCTAAATCTTCAACAAATTGGCCAATCGTGCCCCCAAGTTGATGACCAAAAATCAAACCTGAAAACGGTTTCCCTTGCACCTGCCAGGTTTCAGCCAGGACACGAAAACGAATATCCTGAGTAAAAATGACTCGTTTAAGCTGCGTGGCTCTCTCTCAAAGCCGATCGTCAGGAAGTTCTCGGGCATCATCATCTAATGCTGTCAATACATTTACACCCCGACGACGCAGTTGATTGGCGATCGATTGAGGAACATGAACATCCATATACAACGAAATAGCCACCTACAATCGCCCTTTTGCTTTCATTCGCTGGTAAAAGGGCGATTGTCCTGCTCGGCGCATACTGCTCTGAACCTGCTGGCATTCTTGTCTAATTTCCTGGTCAATTTCTTCCTGGTAGTCGTAATAATAAGCCATCGCTGCATGAGTTTCAGCCGCTGTTAAGTCAGGGTGTTGGCGACACATTTCCTCGACCGACCAACCATGAGCCAGATAGTCCATGACGATCTGCGCGACTCTAATACGAGGTAAGCGCTGCAACCTTGCGGGCTGATTTTCCTTTTTTTCGATGTGAGGATAACTCAGAGCTAACATGCTGCTTTATTCAATCTCGCTAAATTGCTATATCTTTACAATACAAGTTTTATTGTCACAAACAAGTTATTTCCCATTGCTAGACAATCCGTTTTTTAAAGGAGATCGCTGATGACTGTTGTTGAATCTCTGGAACATGCCGTTGAACAGCTCTTGTCTGGCGCACTCGCAGAGTTCCGCCGCTGGTTTGCTGAGTCTGATGCTAACACTTGGGACGCACAAATTGACGCTGCTGCTGCTGTAGGCAAATTGGATCGATTTGCGGCTGAAGCGTTAGCTGAGTATGAGGCTGGAGAGGCTGAGGAACTTTGAAGCACTCCACCTCCGAGACGCCTTGGCAACGCTGTAAGCGATGACTGCAATCATGGACTATCAATCTGCCAAGCACCTCTTACGTCTTCATAGTTTTGAAGATCCAGATCTGTATCACCCCAAGCAGGTCTCTGGCTTCCTCGGCTCGCTGCGTCCCTATCGGGGAAGGCTCTATCCGGAGAATTTTCACGAGGTTATGGCTTGTCTGCAGGCCGTTGCGACTGAGTTGAGCGAGCGCGATCGCATCGACCGAGATCTAATACGATATCTCTGGCAAATTTGCCACTACGCCCGTCTCTGGGGCGTTCATCCTGATGGCATGCTACGACGGAATAACTTGATTGCAATAGAGGACGTACTTATCCTGGAAGCCTGGATCGACTGCATTGCCGAGGTGACCGTCGCTCTCCTGGGAGGAGACACAGAAACCGCCTTTGCCGCATACGACCATCTCTGTAGCGAATCATCAGACCATTTTGGATTTTAGATTGGCGATTTTAGATTAAGAGAATGCTTGCTGGGCAAGCATTCTCTTAATCGATCGATTGCGTTCCCAACTCAAATTAGGACCAAAACGAGATGCAGTCAATCGTTCCCCTTCTGCCCTCTACCTCCTATGTCGAGCACGTTGCGACTCAGGAGAGTGCTATCAAAGCTAGATTCGCCCTTCCGTTCCCCCTGCTTCCCTTACCGCTCTCCCCTTCTCCTGGCGAGCAAACAGTAACAGCGAGACGCATTGGCAATACGCTCGCTGTTGGGAACTATCCACTCAAGGTAAGGCAGAAATATGGGGTGCTCTGTACTGCATTTCCCCGGTTACTCTGTCCTCTTGCCGATGGATTGCCCCATAAAACTTTCACTGGGGTAAAGTAGATTCAGGAATTAGAGATCAAACATAACTCCGTCTCTCCCTCATTGGTGACCGCAAATTGATCCCCCATCTGCCGCGATTCATACTCGTCGAGTTGCCCCCTGCCTAAGCAACCATCCACTTCAATCCCGTTTGTATCCAGTCGGTACTCCCCAACGGCTTCAACGGATTGATTGCGGATGTTAAGGGTTCCAAAAGGCTGGCGAGTGGATGTCTGTCCTGGTGGCAGCAGCTCACCAGGACAGACCCCCGGCGGCACGGTTGGATCGGGTGATTCATCTGTCTCTTGGCAAAATTGTGTAGGACCCGATCCACCTGTATTACAGTCACTATTCTGAGCATTTGGTGGACATACAATTACAAATGTTGGCAGCCTACTGATGTTAAAAAAATCATCGGGATTCTTGGTTACCACTAAATCGACAGAACGGTCTGGAAGCTGGTTCTTCATTTGAGTAGTAGTGGTTGTGATTGTGTACTGGCCGTTCACACCTGGGACGACGCTGTGAGGAATAGCTAGAAACTGCTCCTGGCTCTCCTGCAGCAGCTGCACCTGGTTTGGAGTCAATAGCCTGCTTAGACTGGGGACAGTAGCCAGGGGTAGGGGCGCTGCGTGGACAGACGGCACGGTGAACAACATGACCATTAATGCGATCGCACATAGAGTCAGACATCGTCTAAACTTTGCTTTCAGGTTAATCACTGCTATGGCCTCCTTAGGAAATAGGATTTCATTTTTAAGACGTATGGCAAGCGAAACTTCTGACATGTTTTTTTGAAGAGCAAAAGGAAACAAGGGAGAAATGTCCTGACATTTTGCATCGATCGCTGCTGCGGAGGTAGAAGGAAATGCTTGTTTGAATGGCTTTACAAGAAAATCAAACGTTGGGTATACATCACTTCAAACATCAGCCTGAAATAGTGGAATTAACGTAACGCAATCGCCCAAACTCTCCCCTTCCGACCAATACCCCCCCGGTCGGTTTTGCTGAGACATCCGCTATCCTTCAGACGACTATGAGTATCCCCACCTCTCTTTCACAACCCTTGAATGCCCCTCTGGATCCCCAGCCAGATCCCAACATACAGGAATCGGAACTTCTTCCTACAACAGCTCCTACGCTAGCGCCTATCCGCAGGGCAAGACGGTCGCAGTGTCCGATTGCGCTAAATTACAGTCGGAATACGATTCGAAGGAAAGCCCAGCAGTCATGGCTGCTCAAAACCGTTGTTATCATTACGACATCCTTCGTCAGTTTGTCCTTATTAGTCTCTACAGTCTTAGCATTGGCTCAGAAAGATGTAGAAAACTCAAGTTTTAAGCTCTCTGGAGAGGAAGATACCTCTAAGATATACCCTGCCTCTATTCCCTATTGGGAAGAGGAAAGTGATTGTCTGGAGCACGAAAAGGAATGGCTTGATGGCAAGTGTTGGGATGCTGAGCATAGCCATCTGTTCTAACAGACGACATAAAATGACAGAATTGTAGCAGGATTGAATGCACTGATAAAAGTCAGGGGACAATGCCTACCCTATGAATTTCAAGGGTATTTACCCTTCAATTCTTGCTTTAGTAAGAATGGAAAATTTAATGGGTTGTCAATTTGTAGGGGCACCCCTTGTGGGTATCCTCTTCAGAGGCTACGAGAACAATCAACTGACATCGTTCCTCCATTCTGGTGAAATAAACACTCTATCTGAAAACTATCGGGGTAACCCAAAAGGATTGCCTCTATAGATTGTTTACATCTTACTTTAATTCTTGATCCTGGGCGACATTCTGCAGGAGAGTTGGATTGTCTACCGTTAAGGCTATTTCAACTTTGCGCTGCACTCATCCCATATGATACTGTTTAAATAACTAATGTCTCTTTTTCTCCTTGTTCTCGCAAAAACGCCTCAAACATACCCCAATCGGGCAATGAAGGCTGCGCTCCTGCACAAGTTGTGGAGAGCGCTCCGGCTGCGGCTCCCCAACGTACTGCTTGTTGCAGTGATAAGCCTTTTGTTAGGGCGACTGCGAGTGCTCCGTTGAAGGCATCGCCTGCAGCAACTGTGTCGACAACAGTAACGGGAAAGGATGGGACATGAAATGTGTCGTCTGCGGTGGCGCAAAATGCACCCTGGCTGCCCAATTTTATAACAATCGCTTTTGCGCCTCGTTGACGTAAGATCGTCGCTGCTCTGGCAGCAGTTTCGGGCGTATTGACTGGAAAACCGACGAGTTGGGTTGCTTCGGTTTCGTTGGGAGTGATGATGTCAATTAGCGGATATAAGTCGTCGGGAAAGTAAGAAGGGACAGGGGCCGGATCGAGAATGACAGGGATGCCTCTTTCATGCGTTGCTTGGGCAACCCTCTGAACGATAGATAAGGGAATTTCGCATTGGAGCATCAGTGCTGTGGCGTTGGTTAAAAGGCTGATTGTACGTTCTACGTCATTCCCATTGATACGTCCGTTGGCCCCAGGAACGACGATGATCTGGTTCTCGCCGCGATCGTCTACTGCGATCGCAGCCACCCCAGAACGAACTGTCCGATCGACCAAAACGGCTTCAGTTCCCACATCTGAAGCCCGAAGACTCGCCAATAATTCGCTGCCAAACCCATCCGCCCCCACACGTCCCACTAACTGTACCCTGACTCCAAGTCGCGCAACTGCAACTGCTTGATTGGCACCCTTCCCCCCTGGTACCGTTGCAAAATCATCCCCCAGCAGCGTTTCCCCAGGCACTGGCAATCGAGAGGAACGAGTCACCATGTCCATATTAATGCTACCAACAACAAGAATTGTCATATCCATTCTTTTGAGTACTAATACCTGTTTACTGCGATGTGACGCCATCAGGCATGACTGCTGCAGTAAAGTTAGCTCCCGTGCAGAGGGTCGCACTCAGATCCGCGCCCAACAAGATCGCACTTTCCAGATCGGCTCGGGTCAGATTGCTCTCCACTAGTGTCGCATCGCTCAGGATCGCCCCCTTGAGACTGGCTCTGGTCAGGTTTGCCCGCTTGAGACACACCTGTCTGAGAATGGCTGTCTCTAAGTCTGCTTCGGTCAGGTCAGTCTGGCTCAAATTGGCCCCAAACAGGTTCGCTGAACGCAGTTGGCTGCGACTCAGATTGCTATTACCCAGGTCTGCACACACTGCACTGACATTTGTCAGCTCAGCATCCATCACTGCTGTATGGTTCAGGCATGCATGCCTCACATCTGCCCAAATCAGGCAAGCGCCACGGAGATTGGCATGCTGCAAATTGGCTCCGATCAATAATGCTTCCGTCAAGTCGGCACGCGTCAAGTTCGCCTGACTGAGATCGGCATCTGTAAGACAGGCTAACCTGAGATAAGCACCGCTGAGGTTGGCCTGGTTGAGCTTTGCAGCTTGTAAATTGGAGCGATTGAGGATGGCACAGGTGAGGTCAGCATGGGCAAGCTTAGCCCGATGCAAAATTGCCTTAGTGAGATTGGCCTCGGTCATAACAGCATGGCTCAGATCAACCCATCGTAAATCTGCTCGTTCCAGATTAACCTCAGTCAGATAGGCACCGCTGAGATTGGCTTGACTGAGATTTGCACGGCTCAAATTGGCTTGTCTGAAGTAGACTGCACTGAGATTCGCTCCCCTGAAATTAACCTGAGTCAAATCCGCTTCGCTCAAATCTGCTCCCTTCAAATTCAGGCTGCTCAAATCAGCACCGCTCAGATTCGCTTTGCGAAAGTCTCGCTCGCCTGCAAGGTATCGCTGTCGCAGTTGATGGCTGCTGGCAATGTATGAGGATTCAACGTAAATGGCCCGGGCCCGTGGCCCAAAAACAATTTCATCGCCATTGTTGAGATCGTGAAAACGAAGCCGACGCCCATTGATTGCAAGACCATTGGTGCTGAGTTTACCGCAATAGTCACCATCCACAATCCGATAATAAGGCGTACCGTCAGGATGGGTTAATTGCTTCAGAGTGGCATGGTGGCGCGAAACAAAGTGGGAGATCAGACAAATATCGCAGTCTGAACATCTGCCAATAGAATAGAGGGAACTGTGAAGTCTCATCCGCCGCCACCCCTTTTCATCCTCAACAATTAATTCCGCTCGTTTGGAGGGCGCGATCGCAAGATCGCCGCCCTGATGAGGTTGGAGTGGAAACCCGCCCGCGTCCATAGTGATTTACCTATAAGATCTCTTCAGTGCTTGCATAGCCCTGGTCAGACCCTGAGATCGCTCAAACGAATGGTTTAAGTATTATCGGTCTGGAATAGAAGAGCGACTTGCTCAAGTATGTATCCAGACCTGACGTATTGTGAAATCGCTGCAACTGTGCCTTCAACTCTTTGAGTAGGGTACCTTCCGGTTACAATATAAGAAACAGACAGTTTCCCACGATAGATAGTATTTATTTAGCCAGTGTATCATCTGAGCCGAGCATGAGAGATTAAGGATGCAGGGATAAAGCAACTCAACATTCAAGCCTCAAAAGTTCTGCAGCCCTGTGAGTCAGCATAGATGGATTTTGTTCCTATAGCCACAACTCCTAATTGCTGACTGCCCCGTCTTTACGATCTCGGTCAATCCTTGTCTGGGTACTGATTTTCATATTCAAGAAAATTTATCAGTGATATCAGTCACTATTACTCAGCGATAATATTCACAGGGATTAGGTGTATTCGATCGCTAACTATTATTACAAAATTGCAGATATTAAAGAGCATTGATTATGAGTCTAGCAAGATGATAGCCCAGCTCCTTTTACCCACCTTCACAATTGAGGAACTTGTCGATCGAATCTTGCTTGCTCGCAGGGTGACTCTTACCGACCGTCATCAGCTTCGATTAGCCATATTAGAAGCTGCCCTTAGCGAAGCAGAGCATGTCTTGATCGACCGTGTGCTTTATGGTGTCCGCAAAGGGTTATTGTATTTGGAAAATTGAGAGGTAAATTTTTCCCATTGAAACGAGTCATTGGTTTGATGAGCGGCACATCAGTCGATGGGATTGATGCAGCTCTGGTTGAGATTTCAGGATCGGACTTCGACCTGGAACTTGAGCTTTTAGCTGGAGACACCTATGTCTATCCAGATGCGTTGCGCGAGAAAATTTTGGCAGTTTGCAGCGGTTGTTCTTTGACAGTTGCAGATTTGGCTGCACTGGATGATGCGATCGCGGACCAGTTTGCCCAAGCCGCCCTGTCGATTCAAGCGGATTTTCCCCCCGTTGATTTAATTGGCTCCCACGGTCAAACCGTCTATCATCGTCCCCCCGAAACAGAAAGATTAGGCTACACGCTGCAACTCGGTCGAGGAGCCGCAATTGCCCGTAAAACCAATATTCCTACTGTCAGCAACTTCCGTGCTGCCGACATTGCAGCCGGAGGACAGGGCGCTCCCCTAGTATCGCGTGTGGATACCTATGTACTGAGCCATCCAACTCAAAGCCGTTGCGTTCAAAATCTTGGCGGGATTGGCAACCTCACCTATCTACCCGCCAACAGCCAGTCTAATTGGCAAAACGACATCCGGGGATGGGATACAGGTCCCGGCAATGTCCTTCTAGATCTCGCAGTCATGCATTTTTCCCATGGCAAACAACCTTACGATCGGAATGGAGCCTGGGCAGCCACAGGGACTCCCTGCAAAGCGCTAGTCGACCAGTGGCTCCAGCACAGCTTTTTCCAGCTTCCCCCTCCCAAATCAACCGGTCGAGAACTATTTGGGCCTGACTACTTCAACCAGTGTTTGGCAGATGCCAGCAGATATAACCTCAGCAATGCCGATCTACTTGCAACCTTGACCGAACTCACGGCTGCCTCAATTCAGCAGAGCTATCATCGCTTTCTGCCGCACCTACCAGATTGCATTTTGCTCTGTGGCGGCGGCAGTCAAAACACCTATCTAAGGCAGAGACTGCAAACCCATCTCGATCCGATTCCAGTTCTGACCACCGACGAGGTTGGCCTGAGTGCCAATTTCAAAGAAGCAATTGCCTTTGCTGTATTAGCCTATTGGCAGCAGAAGGGTATTCCTGGGAATTTACCCCAGGTTACTGATGCCAGAGAAGCCGTACTTTTAGGGGAAATCTACGCTGGTAGCAAAATTTCTGCGTGATAGCATAGAATCCTGTTAACATCTTAGTTAAAAGTTGCAATGCGCCTTTACATTGTTAGCATTGCAGCATACAGCCAAACCAAGGAATCACGCTGTGGCTCACACCTTTTTGCTGGAGGCAGGAAGCTGGACGCTTCAAGGGAACTGGTTAGAACGGAACGAAATGCCCATTCCTGTGAAGGGCAAAACTTTGGTAGCCTGGGGCCGAGATAACTGGTACACCATGGTGACAAAGCTAATTTTCCCAGACAGCGATCGCGAGGAAATCTCCTTCCAATATCGCGGTCGAATGGATGGAGAAGAACGGCAATATACATTTGTCCTGCAGCATAGTTCGCTGGGCCGAGTCGAAGGCGAAGGTTGGATCGCCCCCGATTCAATCGTTCAGCGATATTGGGTGCTGGGCGATCGCCAACGTCGCAGTGGGTTTGAAACGTTGCATAAATTAGGCGAGGGTAAATACTATCTTTCCAGCGGGATCATGGCAGGCCATTATCTTACCAGTACCATGGAAGCAACCCTATTACGCCAATCCAAATAAAAGGACTGCGTCTGTCCTGCCAGTTTGCAACTTGTAACTTTGCCCGTAGAAACATGCCAGATCTCAAAATGGACAGGGTTAGCCGCAGAGAGAGATGGGTTTTAGAGTGAAAAGAAATATCTGGTATTTTATTTTGCAATCAGAGCATAATCTACAACCTTGATAATGCGCTGATATTGGCAAAATTATGGTTTTCCTGGCTCAAAACCGTGGGGATCCCTAGAGGATCTCCTCGTCTCTCTGAGTTAGCTTCTCTTCTCACCAGCCATGCCTGGATTGATATATTGATAGGGAAACGGTTTTACCAGGGCAGGGAAGCAACAGCCCATTGCAAACACCCTATATTCAGGCCACTTACCACAAAACTTGTAGTTTTGCTCCCAAGGAAACGACCAATCCCACAATGACAAGCTTTTAGTAACTGCCTCATATAAATCTCAATCGGAAGAGTAACAAATATTTAGAAAGTCGATTGCTGGTCATCGGTCATGGGATCGGAAATAGCATCAGGGTATTGCAATCCATCCTTCCTAATGAAGTTCCTACAATTCGTCCCCAAGCGAAGTTTAGATTCAATTCCCGTTTAGCATAATCGGCAGTTAACCTATAGGCAGGTTCTCCGTTTTCATTTTTCGTAGCACACCCCCGTCATAATGGCAGATCCCTATCTTGGACGTTTACTCACCAAGCGCTATCAACTCTCAGAGTTAGTAGGTACAGGCGCGATGGGAAGAGTGTACCGGGCAAAAGATACATTGCTTGGAGGAGTGCCTGTTGCCGTCAAGTTTCTTTCTATGTCGGTAGAAAATAAAAAAATGCGGGTCAAAGAACGCTTCGAGCGAGAAGCTAAGACCTGCGCTATTTTAGGTCAAAAGAGTATTCATATCGTACGGGTAATGGATTATGGGGTGGATGAGGAAAATAACACCCCATTCTACGTCATGGAGTACTTGCAAGGGAAAGGACTCAGCGAGCTGATCAAACCCAATCCGTTGCCCTTGCCCCGTTTTCTGAGCGTAGCCCGCCAAATTTGTCTGGGTCTGCAATGTGCCCATGAAGGGATTCCAGTTGATGGTCAGCTTTGTCCCATTATTCATCGCGACATTAAGCCCAGTAATATCCTGGTCATGCAAGATAGCAGCCTTGGCGAATTAGTTAAAATTCTCGATTTTGGCATTGCCAAACTGCGTCAGGCAGATACCGATCAGACAACCTATTACCTGGGCACGCTAGCTTATTCTTCGCCAGAGCAAATGGAGGGTAAGGAACTGGATACACGCTCTGACATCTACAGCCTGGGGGTGATGATGTTTGAGATGTTAACCGGGAAGATGCCCCTCCAGGCCGAAACTCATTCCTTTGGAGGATGGTATAAAGTTCACCATTTTGAGACTCCTCGTACTTTCGGATCCTTTAATCTTGGGATCAGGCTTCCTAAGGCGTTGGAAAATCTTGTGATGAGTTGTTTGGCAAAAACCGCTGACGATCGTCCGCAGAGCGTTAAAGAAGTCCTGGATGCCCTTGAACCTTTGGAACAACGTTTTGGTACTGGCAGACAAATTGGTCAGCGTATTGGAGAAGCACTTTCTAAAGTCGCAATTGCCCCGAGAATTCCTGCTCCGCCTCCTCAGCCTGCCCCAGTTGAACGAACCACAACAAAAGCGAAGAGAAAAGCGGCGGCGGCTGCCGAAAAACTTTCACCCGATGAGGCGTGTCAGCAAGCCTCCTGGCCCAAAGATAAACCCATTGCTGAAATTGTCTTTCCGCAACCCTTGCGCACTCGGGAAGAGGTTTTAGCAACCCTTTGGGTCATGTTGAAACAGAAAGAAATTGAGCAGCGACGGATCAGTACGCGATATAACCAATTTCTCTGTTTGATGTCTCCCCATCCCATGGTGTTGTGGTTGACAGCGCTGTATAATCGCGACCATGGCCCTCGCTGGTTGCCTTGTTACCTGGATCTCAAAACGTCTCAGGGACAAAAAATGACTCGCCTGCTAGGAGACAGCGGGCGCTATCGTCTCTTGTTTTTTGCAGTGGAAGAACCACAACGCTGCACGGATATTAAGGCTTCAACGATTGCTCCGTTTCAATGCAAGCAGCTGAAAGAATGGGCCAATGCTGCCCAAACTCAGCCTTCAGCAGCCCAACCCAAGATGAGTCGGGAGATCTTGAAACGCGAATTGGAAAAGATCAAACCCAAGATTATTCTCAGCCTGGAATCGCTTTATAGCGATCCCATGTCGGATATTTCTGGTCTGTAGGAAAAAGTTCGGGTTAAGGAAAACAAAGACTGGGATGTAATTTGTCCAATGTCCAAATTAAGGGACTTGCAACTTAATACCATACCGATAATTTGGCGACTTCTTCGGGAAATCAGTTCCATGGTCGCTATTTTATTTCTGCGCAATTCCCTAAAGTTTTGAGTTTTGAGTTTTGAACGATCGGACCAGAGTTTATAGATTAGGAAAGTCCAGTTAGAGTTTTGAGTCTATGACTTAAAACTTTAACGCCCCTGGCGGGGGAGCTAAGCTTTGTTTGTTCGTGTTGAGGCTCAAATAGCTTATTTTTCAAGGGCTTGAAAAATAAGCTCCCAAGTTGTGTTTGCATACAAGACTTGGAAGGTTAGCGCCCCCGAGGGGGCGCTAACCCCCATTTCTTTGTACCAGAACGGGAAAAAGGTTATTTTGAAAGCCTTGCTCCGCAAGGCTTTCAAAATAACCTTCCAAGTCATGTGCATACCTCACTTGTAGCAACAGCTAAGCTCGTTAAGGCACAAAATTTCATCGAGGTAAACAGATAAGGATTTTTGAGCGCACGGGTGGAACCCGTGCGCTCAAAAATCCTTATATTTGGGAGGACTACCCAGAATTAATGATGTGAAAAACACACCCTGGATTTGCTCTAAGCAGTGTGACTATTGCTTTAAGCCCCGAGCAAAGCTCCTTTATGTTAAGTTATGCAACCAAATTGAATCGTTTGCATAAAATCCTGGTTCTGAACCTGAGACCTAAATAGAACTATTCATCAATTTGAATGGTTCGCCCCGCAAGTTAGCGCGATCGCGCATTCACTAAACCTGAATGTGCGATCGCTTTATTCTTCAAAATCAATCGCTATCCATTTTATTAGATAAATAAATAATATTCATCGTTATGAGGGTTTGACTGCGTACCTCAAGCAATTGTGACCAGGATAACTAAAAGTTCCTCTGTGAAGTGTTATGTCTATTAGCCAGAGTGCAGTCAAAAGTAGTCTTCGCAAATATCCTCACAAGAACTGACCTCTCTTTGGTGTCTTCAGCAGTGTTATTCATTGTAATCAGAGTATTAGATCTGTCCGAGAATTGGAGTGGAAGCCCCCCTCCGGGGGGCTTCCACTCCAAGTTCCGAATGAGTCTATTGTTCAACTTAGCGACTGGTCGCAAATGATGGGAGCAGTCCCCCAATGGGTCAGAATTGTTTACCCCCTCTCCATCCTTGATGCCTCATCAAAACTTGCTGACATGAATTGGCAGGTTAGCTCCCCTTCGGGAGGCTAACCCCCATTTCTTCGGACCAGAACAAAAAGGTAGTGGTAAACAAGTAAGGATTTTTGAGCGCGAGGGTTCCACCCTCGCGCTCAAAAATCCTTACATCTGGAGGACTACCCAAAAAGACGGGTTATTTTGAAAGCCTTACTCTGCAAGGCTTTCAAAATAACTTTCCAAGCCGTGTGCTGATGTGAATAAATGTGCTAGAACTGTATGCATGGCTGCAGAATGTAACGTTTTCTATCCTTTATATTTACTTTGCACATTTATTGTGCATCCCCCCGCATGAGGTTTAAACTTGATGAAATCCTCCTTACAGATTGCTCAGCGGTCTCCAGAAGCTTTAGCAGTAGAGTTTTTTCAACAATCTGCAGGTCGATGGCGCTCCGAACGGCGTTATTACACCTTAAGAAGCGAAGAAGTTCAAGAAGTCATCAGCCTGATCGACATCCAAGTTCTAGAGTCAGACAGTCTAGATCTGGCTCACCTGAAACAGTTGCATAAATTGGAAGAAGGCAGACCATTTCTCGGTGGAGCCAAAATTACTTGGGAAAGCAGTTATGTTGGTCCTGGTCGCAAACCTTCCATGGGAACGACCCTATTTGGGATTTCAGGAACAAGGCTTTATCGCGATCGCGGCTTCGCGACCCCCAAACCCATCACTGCCCAGTTTTACTGTCCCCAACCCAGAACGCTATGCCTGCACACCGAATACAATGGCTCCGTATTTGAAGAAGAACTGAAATTGATTGGCTCCAAATATCGCACCCGGCAGACTGTGATTTCACGCGCAGGCGAAGAGCAAACCATTGGGCAATATCTGGAAAAGCGCTTAGCAGTTAGCCATGAGCAGTGAGTCATAAACCATTAGCGGTGAGTTGATGATTAAACACCTTCATTGTTTACCTGACTTTCGCAGCGCTGAGAATCTATCAACTTGCACATCGCGATTGGAAAATTGCCCATACATGAGGAAAAGGTTCAGTCTCTCCTGAGTGTCACTGCTGATAAAAGACATGGGCGAACAGAAAAATGCATTAGTATCTGAGCTTAAAAATTCCAGGTCTTAATTCATCTTGCAAATGATCGACAAATGATCGACATCTTGCCGATAAAATGAGGGACAACTTCTTTCAGAAACATCACCCCTTTCAGGGACATCATCCCTCAACTGTTCATGACCCATCCTACTGATGTTTTGACCCTGGCACGCTGGATGGCAGCCGACTTCAGCAATCAGCAACAAGCCTTTGAGAATCCGCCTCTGTTTGCCCACATTCGAGTGTGCATGCGGCCGTTACCCCCAGGATTCCTATCTGGTGTCAGTCTTTATCTCGAACAAGCCTATGACTTTATGCTGAATCGCCCCTATCGCGTCAGAGTACTCAACATGTTCGCCAATAATGGGGGCATTGAAATGGAAAACTATGCCGTGCGCGACGAAGCAGACTTCTACGGCGCTTCGCGAGATCCGAACCTGTTAGCCCATTTACCGCAAGAGCAGGTCGAAAAACTGCCCGGATGCGACATGTTGATTGAATGGACAGGCCATAGCTTCAAGGGGCGAGTCGAACCAGGGAAAGCCTGCATTGTTGTCCGCGAAGGCAAAACCACCTATCTGGATAACGAATTTGAGGTCGATCCCACCAAACTTACCAGCCTCGATCGAGGTCGAGATCCCGAAACTGACGAACGAGTCTGGGGATCGATTGCAGGACCTTTTCACTTCGATCGCTGGGCCAGTTTTGCCCATGAAGTGAAAACCTGATCCTCTCGGCAAAATTCAAAATAGAGACACAACAGCACATCAACAAATTTTGTAATTTAAGACCGACAGAGTACTCCCCACCAGCAAAGGGATCTTTCAAGTAGCACAGGCATTTCTGGAAACAAGACTTGGAAGGTTAGCGCCCCCGAGGGGGGCGCTAATCACCATTTCTTCGTGCCAGAACGGGAAAAAGGTTATTTTGAAAGCCTTGCTCCGCAAGGCTTTCAAAATAACCTTCCAAGTCGTGTAGAAAACTTTCTCCGAGTACTCCCCACCAGCAAAGGGCGCTTACATCAGATCAGCGAGCAACACCTGGGTTGTTTACTTTGGAGATTTTTCGATGGATAAAGTTCATGCCCATTCCGTTTCAAGGTTTGCAAGTCTCTATCAGGCGAAGGGCTGCCATGGCTAACTTGGAATTTGCATGCACTTTGAGAGGGGAAATGCCCTCAAAATCAACAGACCAAGCAATGCCCTCCTGTCAATCTGACACAGGTAAATTAGTGCAATAGAATTAGGTTGTCGAAAATGCTGTAATTCTTACTCGATAGACCTCGGTAGCACTAAAGTGTCAACTGCGAATTTACACAATTTTAGGCGTGTCACACCACCAGGAATTTTCAAGGCTTTCAACGATCAATTTTCGCTTAAGTCAGTGTCATTCCTCCCTACCAGCATCTGTTTCTCCCTTCTCTCCCTTTGCGTCCTCTGCCCTCTACCTTCTGCCTTTATATTACGGATTGTTGCTTTGTTTGAGGGGAATGAGACTGGTGTTCTGGCAATCCTCTATTCTCAGAAAAGTTTTAGTACCTGAACGCAGCCTCACATGTACCAGCCCTTTCGCGAACATTTAGAGACAGAGTTGTTTAATCGGTTCGACCTCAGCAGCCTGCCCATTCCGCCAGGGCTGGAGCGCAACGTCAGCAGCCGCGGTAAGAATGAAGCAACAATTCAAAGCTGGTGCTACCAGTGCCCGGAATTCCGCAAGATTCGCTATACCTATATTGATGCCGGCCCTGCCGCACAGGTGTTTAACAGCGTGCTTTATCCCAGCCACCATTACGACCTACCGCTGCTTGGGGTGGATTTTTTATCCTTTGGCAAAAAAAAGATCCTGGTGGTACTCGATTTTCAGCCCCTATTTCGCGACCCAGCCTACCTGGAAAAGTACATCGAACCCATGCAAGCAGTTCGCCAAGACTATGACGATCTGGCGCAAAACCTGGAAATGAAGTTCTATGACGCGAACCAATATTTTTCCAAATATCTGCTGTTTGCTAAAACAGATGCTGAGACTGTCAAGACGCGGGTCTTGGATGCCTTTAAGGATTACCTGACGCTCTATTGGCAGCTATTAGAAGAAAAAGCAGAACAGCTGACGGATGCTAGCGATATTCAGCGAATTGTTAAAGCCCAGAAGGACTACGATCAATACAGTGCCGATCGAGATCCTGCGTCAGGACTGTTTAGCAGCTACTTCGGCCATGAATGGTCAGAGAAGTTTCTCTATGAGTTTTTATTTGAAGATGCAGTGCCTTTAGCAGTGAGTGCAGGCTAATGAGTGAGTGCATGAAAACGCTCTATGAACCGTTTTTGGAGTATGCCACCGCGCTTCTGGAAGATAATCTCGATCTGGAGAACTATCCGATTCCAGCCGGGTTTGAGCGCAAGGAAACCATCACTGGCAAAGGCAAACGCCAGGCCCATGTGGTCACAACCAGTTATGCGGTGCGTGCCCCCAAAATTCGACAGATTCGCGCTGCCCACGTTCAGGGCGGACAATCCTTACAGGTGCTGAATTTCGTTATTTTCCCTCAGCTCACCTACGATCTGCCCTTTTTTGGTGCAGATCTGGTGACGTTACCAGGCGGGCATCTGATTGCGCTGGATATGCAACCGTTGTTTCGGGACGACCCTGATTACCAGGCAAAGTATACCCAATCCTTGCTACCCATTTTTGAGGCTCACCAAAAGAATTTGCCCTGGGGGGGGGAGTTTCCTGCAGAAGCGGCCCAATTTTTCTCGCCTGCCTTCCTCTGGACGCGTCCCCAGGAAACCGAGAAGGTGGAAAATGAGGTGTTTGACGCCTTCAAGGACTATCTGCAGGCTTATCTGGGTTTTGTTAAGGATGCAGAAGAAATAACAGATCCCCAGTATCTAGAAGAAATTCAGGCGGCTCAGCTGCGATATTTGCAGTACCGAGCCGAAAAAGATCCAGCTCGGGGCATGTTCCAGCGGTTATATGGCCCGGAATGGACAGAAGAATATATCCATGGGTTTCTGTTCGATCTAGAGAGGCAGTTAGCAACCGCAGGCTAGGGTTGGAGGCCAAAATTGTCCCTTCTGTCTGTAATCTGCTCCCAAGATGGGGGGCCATTGCCCTGACAGAAGCTAATCAGGATTTTTGAGCGTGCCGATGGAATCGGCACGCTCAAAAATCCTTGTTTATTTACTCCTGCTGAACAAGAAACATTGAAGATGCAAAACGGGTTCAATCAACGGTTGTCAATGGCTGATTGATTAATTTTGGTAATAGGTATTATTACCTCCTATAACAGATGAAGTTTAATGGCAAAACCTTAACAACTTGTAAAAAACAAAGATCCAACCGCATTGTATAAAGAGACCTGGAGGGTTTAAGCAACAAGCAAAAACGACTCAGGACAATCATTTATGAGGTTTTCTAATCTCTCATACAAGTATGAAGTTTTCTCAGATTTCTTAAGTGCTGTTCTTGTCGCTGAATCGTTGTGACAGGTGGCATTTGATCTCGGATCCTGAAGTTCAGCATTGCAGCTGATTTTGGTCTTAAGACCCTCCAGGTTGCTCAAAGAGCAGCTTAACTGGATAACGAGTTCAAGTTTGAATCAAACTCAACCACAGTCAAAGTTTAGGAGATTGAGTCGATGTTCGATGCATTCACTAGGGTTGTTTCCCAAGCCGATGCCCGAGGCGATTATGTCAGCAATGCACAGCTAGATGCCCTGAGTGCTATGGTGGCGGATGGCAACAAGCGTGCTGATGCTGTCAACCGTATCACCAGCAATGCTTCTGCGATCGTCACCAATGCCGCCCGCTCTTTGTTTGGCGAGCAACCGCAGTTGATCGCGCCTGGCGGTAATGCCTATACTAGCCGCCGCATGGCTGCCTGCTTGCGGGATATGGAAATTGTTCTGCGCTATGTCACCTATGCCATCTATGCTGGCGATGCTAGCGTTCTGGACGATCGTTGCCTCAATGGTCTGCGTGAAACCTATCAGGCTCTGGGTACTCCGGGTTCGTCGGTTGCCGTGGGCGTGCAAAAGATGAAGGAAGCTGCGATCGCAATTGCCAATGACAAAGCAGGCATTACCCCTGGAGATTGCAGTGCTCTAATAGCTGAAATCGCAGGCTACTTCGATCGGGCCGCCGCTGCTGTTGCCTAATTGCAGCATCTTTCTGGCCCACATCAAGCAAGTGGTGCCATAACACTCGCTAGATCTACGAAAACTTTGCAAAACAATCGGGAGAAACCTCAACTATGAAGACCCCCCTGACTGAAGCAGTCTCTGCTGCTGATTCCCAAGGGCGCTTTTTGAGCAACACAGAAATCCAAATTGCTTTTGGTCGTTTCCAACGCGCTGCTGCTTGTCTAGAGGCTGCAAAGTCTCTGAGTGCAAACTCCTCTACTTTGATTAGCGGAGCAGCTCAGGCTGTTTATACTAAGTTCCCCTTTACCACCAACACACCAGGCCCAACCTACGCTTCTACTGCGGAAGGCAAGGCTAAGTGCTCCCGCGACATCGGCTATTATCTTCGGATGGTGACCTATTGCCTGGTTGCAGGTGGTACAGGTCCTATGGATGAATACCTGATTGCAGGTTTGGACGAAATCAATCGTTCCTTTGAACTGTCTCCTAGCTGGTATATCGAAGCTTTGAAATATATCAAGGCGAACCATGGCATTAGCGGTCAAGCCGGAACCGAAGCCAATAACTATATCGACTACGCGATTAACGCTCTGAGCTAGGGATTGATTGCGGACCTTGAAATGGTGTCATGGCAAGTCTTCTTCATGGTCTTGTAGGCTGATGTTTTGATTTGAAGGTCAGCATTCAACTCTTCTAAAGTGCGTAACCCGGAAAGGCATGCAAGTGCTAGCTTATTGCTTGTATTTGTTTGCTGTTCCGGGTATTGTTTTGGCGGCATGCTATTGTCATTCAACTCGGTCAACGTTTGAGAGCAAACGGTTATGCAAGCTTCAACGTCGGGACAAGTCCAAAATTCAGCAGCGGTTCCTCTAACAGGAGGTGAGTCTTTAACGGTAGAGCAGGCGTTAGCTAATTTGTCCCAGAAAGAAGATTTAGGGTTGCGTTATTATGCTGCCTGGTGGTTGGGGCGTTTCCGCGTCCGAGAACCAATCGTTGTAGACGCTTTGTTGGCGGCTTTAGACGATGAAGCAGACCGGGCTCCAGATGGGGGTTATCCTCTGCGCCGAAATGCAGCCCGTGCTCTGGGAAAATTGGGCGATCTGCGAGCAGTGCCAGCACTGATTCGCTGCTTGCAATGCTCTGATGTTTACGTGCGCGAGACTGCCGCTCAAGCCCTAGAGATGTTGGGCGATCCGGTCTGTATTCCCGATCTGGTGAACCTGTTGGAGGGGGGGGTTGAAGCAGCGAAACAAGTTCCGGGAAAGCCTCATCTGGTTCAACCCTATGCTGCCATTCTGGAGGCTCTAGGAACGCTGAACGCAACTGAAGTTATGCCGCTGATCGAACCTTTTCTGGATCACCCACTGGAGAAAGTGCAATATGCTGCAGCGCGGGCTATGTATCAGCTCACTCAGGAGGAACAGTATGGGGAACGCCTGGTACGAGCATTGCAAGGCGATGATTTGCAGTTGCGGCGCGCGGCGCTGATGGATGTGGGTGCGGTGGGATATTTGCCTGCAGCAACAGCAATTGCTGAAACCCTGGCTGAGAATAGTCTCAAACTGATTGCGATGAAAGGTGTGCTGGAGCATCATCTAGAGGCTCGTCCGGGTGAGCTGCCAGTGCTATCTGCAGCCACAATTCAGGTTATGGACTTGATGGATACTTTATTATGAATTCGGTTGTTGATGTAGATCGGGTCCAGGAATTGATTGAGGCTGTCGATCGGGCGGATTCTGCAGATGCTTTGCTAGAGGCCGTCGAGGATTTAGCGGCTGTTGCCTCTGAAGCTGCGATTCCAACTTTAATTGCTGTCCTGGGGTACAACAATCCAGGGGCGGCAGTGGCGGCGGTGGATGGGTTGATCGCACTGGGAGAAGCAGCAGTACCGTCGCTGTTGCAACAGATTGATGATTACAACTATGGTGCCAGAGCCTGGGCAATTCGAGCACTGGCGGGCATTGGGGATACTCGTGCCCTTGAGTTGCTGTTAACGGCAGCCAACAACGATTTTTCGCTTAGCGTACGTCGGGCTGCTGCTAGGGGATTAGGGAATCTCCGTTGGTATCAGCTCTCATCTGATGAGATTTCTAATGCTCAAGCAAGAGTACTCCAGGCGCTTTTGCTGGCAGCTGCTCGGGATGGTGAATGGGTGGTTCGGTATGCTGCAGTGATGGCACTTCAGCATCTGGCTGCAACAGCAGAGACAAGCCAACCTGAAACGCTGGCTTGTCTCCTGGAGCAATTGCAGCAATCGGCCTACAACGATTCAGTTCTGGCTGTTCGCGCCCGCGCACAACTGGCTCTAGAACGAATCGAAACGAGTGAGATATCCCTCAAGGCTCATGAATAGTTCGCAATTAACCAGGCATAAAGGATGGAAGAAGAGAAGTTAGACTTCAGGATCCAGAGGTGGCTTCGTCTTTTGAGGACGTGTCTGGCGTCTCTGAGGAATCGGAGGGCGGGGGTGTGGATGCGATCGCAACTTCCCGGTCGGCCACCTGTTTTGCCGACTTTTTCCGTTCCGCACTTACTACGTCTTCCATAATCGACAGAGCCTGGGCCATTTTTTCCAGATTACTGCGGTACAGATCCAGATCCTTGGTCAGTTTATCTTCCGATAGATTCAATCCAGTGCAGATCGTTCTCAACACCTCAACTCGCTGCTTTTCATCCGCAACCCTGCTAGCATCTGCCAGTTCTAGCAACGTAAACAGGCCAATGGCAAACAAGCGTGTGTATTTAAAGTTAGGAGTTTTAGCAATCTGCCGGAGACATTGCTGCAAATCCGCCGCTACCGCTAAACCCTCCTGACCGCTCAACAAGGCAATCAACTCTTCCATTGAGAGCTTTTCAGGCAGCAATCTCAACTGTTGAGCGTCTTGCTGATATCGTCCCGGATCGCCTTCAATCGAGCGACAGAGCGCGCTAAAAATGGAGTCTCGATCTTGCTCTGGCTGGTACGCTTGCATGAACCGATCGAACGCTGTGACCACCCCGAGTGCATAAATGGGATCGTAACAAAAATCTGCATTAACCGAAAGCAAATGCATTTCAACCATCAACTCCTCCACTGCCCGACGATAGACAGAGTGGATAGGTCGGGTATGGAAAGTGTAGAAAGTTCGCTTAGTGTCTGAGACAGTGCGGACGTTATTCACGGGAAAAATACAGAAGAATATATTTCTATTGTCTCGTTTAAAAGCACGTTTGCCAAGGTCATCAATCGAATCACAGCAGTTCGCTCATACTTTGCGCAAGCGACACCCTATAAAACCTCTGTAATCTCTATCTACAAACCAATTTGCTATTGTTAACGAACACAGAGAATGGCTAAAAACAGGGAAAAAGACTGCTGCATTTGCGATTACCGATCGAGCCAAACGACGTCATCCCAATCTTCGATACCTACAATGAACTTGAAAACCCGAACTTCGAGTAACAAGCTACCACAGCCAGAATACCCTGAATTTGAATCTCCAGAGTCAGACTGATGAAAACAACCTGAAAATGCTCAAGTCGCAATACTGCGAGGAACGCCCTCTAAAGCTTCTTCCTCAGTTTCAAAAATCTCAAATACAGAATCCATCATTGTTACTTCAAACACTAACTTTGCCTCCGGATGGACGCTGCAAATGCGGAAACTCCCTTTAACCTTGTCAGCATCCCGCATTCCTGCTACCAACGAAGTTAAACCAGAACTGTCAATGAAATTGACCTGACCCAGGTTCACAACAACATGGCGACTAAGCTTGGAAATACAGTCCTGAAGCTTCAAACGAAACTGCCAGGCAGTTGTTATATCCAGCCGACCTGTTGGTGTCAGTACAATAACTGTCGAATCATCCTGAGTTTTATGGGTTTTTTGCTCGATTTGTATCACTGACCATCCCCTCGAAATTTTGCGACGTTTGGGTCGATCTTGGAAGAGATAAACTTGGTCGCGAAGTTTAAGTGCATAAACTTGAAATATACGCTCACTACGCTATTTTAGGTCATTGTTTGGAGCGAACTTTTGAACTGAAGCCAGGGTTAAATCCAACTGCCTCAGTTACAAGTGCTTCTATCGTAACTCATGTTGAAGTTGAAAGGGGAGTGAAAATCACCGATCCCCTTTTAGCCCATCCATGTTCACCTCCATGTAGTTTAACTCAATCATCCGGCCATTAAAGAACCCATTCAGCCCAATTTTGGGGTTTCAGGAAAGTTTCATACAGTTCTGATTCGGGGGTATTGGGTTGCGGCGCATAACCGTATTCCCATCGCACTAATGGTGGCAAAGACATCAAAATTGACTCTGTCCGTCCATTCGTCTGTAGGCCAAAAATTGTTCCCCGGTCGTAAACCAGGTTGAATTCAACATAGCGTCCACGCCGATAGAGCTGAAATTGGCGCTCGCGATCGCTATATTCCAGCGAGCTGCGACGTTCAATAATGGGTAAATATGCAGGCAAGAACGCCCGGCCGCAATCCTGAACAAAAGCAAATAAATCTTCCCAACTACGCTCCGGCAGATCGCCGAGGGTATTGCTGTACTTAGCAGCTGGTCCCTCTTTGTGAGGCCCACGGTAAAGCTTGCCCCGTCCATCCTGATAGTCAAAGAAAATGCCTCCCACGCCCCGCATTTCCTGGCGATGCTTTAGATAGAAATATTCATCGCACCACTGTTTAAACACCGGATAATATTCCTGATGATGTCGATCGCACGCTTGCTTCAGGGTGCGGTGGAGATGGGCTGCATCCTCTGCAAAGGGATAATAGGGGGTTAGATCGAGACCGCCACCAAACCACCAAACAGGCCCTGCTTCAAAGTAGCGATAGTTCAAGTGAACGGTTGGAACATAAGGGTTCAGAGGATGCAGGACCATAGAAGTTCCGGTGGCGAAGAACCCATGACCTGCTGCTTCAGGACGCTGTGCCAAAATAGAGGGAGGCAATTCTTCTCCCCAAACCTCTGAAAAGTTGACGCCTCCCTGCTCTAACAACACCCCATCCCTCATCACGCGAGAACGCCCACCGCCACCTTCTTTACGTTCCCACGCATCTTGCTTGAATTTACCACAGCTATCTGCCTGGTTTTCTGTCTGCTCTAGCGCCTGCTCTTCTGCCTGCTCTAGCGCCTGACAGATCTCATCTTGTAGCGCCTTCATGAATTGGAGCACTCGTTTTCGAGAGTCAGACGGAGGCAACGTGGGGGATGAAAGTACATTGGAAGGAGAAGATGATGTCATATACAGTCGATGCTTTACGATCGAACGATTCAGTAGTTAATGAGAACTAAACGGTCAAGGGATTAGTGCCTTTGCACCTTATTGTTTTGCCAGCTTAATATCCCAGAATATAGCGATTGTAACTATGGACCTTTGCAAACATAGCAGTTGAGGTGCAACACCACCTGACCCACCTAATTTAGATGGGGAACTCGCAGATGAATTTTTCTCAGGAGCGCAGCCCTTATTTCTGGTGCATCTGGCTCTGGGTAAACGCCGACAAGTTGGGCAAGCTGCCAAATGGCTGGTGGCATGATATGGTGAGAAACCAGATTACCAGGAGTATGTAGTACTGGGTTCTACAACCTGCATTAACTCCTTACCCAGACTACCCTGAATTGCCTCTCCCGGCACAAGGAGTTACACCAGTTGCCTTATTTTGTGCTGTCTAAAGAATTTGGAATGAGCTGGGATCCGCAAACCAAAGCCACTCTGTGGCAACGGTGATTCACCACGCTAAGGGTATTTGAAGTGGCAGGTTTCTTACAAGTTTGGATATGTGAGGAGTTGTGAGTCATGCCAAGTGTCTCATCTAGAGGAGGGCATCAGAAAGGTAAGGGCAAATGGTTTCGCTATTCGCTTGTCAGAACTTATCAAGCGATCAGTTCTGCTTCTGTGGATCAGCTCTGGCAGAAAGTTGTCGATCTGGCTGACGTTTCCTGGCATCCGTTGCTGGCCAGGACTAACGTTCCGAGGGGATTGGTTGTTAAGCCTGGATTAATTTATCGGGCAGTCACTCGTCTGATTCCGATCCCGATCCAGATTTTTGTCGAGCGGGTACGGCCCCATGAATTGCTGAGTATCAGAATTTTGGTTGTTCCGGGGTTAGAGGAACAGGTCACTTACAAGGTAGAGTCTACCGTCTGTGGAACTTGTATTTCTTATTCAGTAAACCTGCGGGGTTTGTTGTCTCCTCTGCTCTGGTCGTTGATTCGCCCTTATGCTGCGCGGGTTGCGTCTGAATTGGCGCAGGCTGCTGAGCGGGCAGCGCGTCAGGCTGTTAGTGGAGATACGAAATCGCTTAAAAATTGTTGAAGAAAAGGCGGAGGGCAGAAGGCAGAAGGCAGAGGACGGAAGATTAAGGTTTGGGTGTTTGCCTGGAAAATTTCAGCCAGGATCGAATCGTGTTGATAAGGTTTGTGTCGGTATGATTGGGTGAAATGTGAGGGTAAAAAAATTTTGATTTTTTTACTTTTCAGACCCAGACAATATGAACCAGATTTGAATCCTGCTGACTTTTGCGATCGCGAGTCCTCTGAAAACCAATTATTTGGATTTGCTTCGAATATACTTTCCCAAACAGTATTGAACTCATCTGACGATAACATTGGCTTGAAACCCGTTAAACACACTCACTGCTGACCTCGATGACACCATCAGGTTGAACAATCTACAATGTCTAACATTCTTGATGCTAATTCCGTCTTGGAAGTCTTGCGCCCTGTTCAAGATCCCGAACTTCGCAAGAGTCTGGTGGAATTAAATATGATTCGCAATATCCAGATTGATGGTGGCAACATCAATTTCACCCTGGTGCTGACCACCCCTGCCTGTCCGCTTCGTCAATTTATTGTCGAGGAATGCGAACAAGCCATTCGAACATTACCCGGTGTCAATCAGGTCAATGTTGAAGTGACAGCAGAAACTCCCCAACAAAAATCCTTGCCCGATCGTCAAGGCATTGCTGGAGTAAAAAATATTTTGGCTATTTCCAGCGGCAAGGGAGGGGTTGGCAAAAGCACTGTTGCAGTGAATATTGCTGTTGCCTTGGCCCAAGCGGGGGCAACGGTTGGGCTGTTGGATGCTGATATTTATGGCCCTAATACTCCCACAATGTTGGGTCTGGCAGATGCCAAAGTGATTGTGCAGGAAGGCGCAGAAGGAGAGGTGCTGGAACCTGCTTTCAATTACGGTGTGAAATTAGTTTCAATGGCATTTTTGATCGATCCAGATCAACCCGTCATCTGGCGCGGACCGATGTTGAATGGAATCATCCGCAAATTTCTTTATCAAGTGTGTTGGGGCGAGTTGGATTATCTTGTGGTCGATTTGCCGCCCGGTACCGGTGATGCCCAACTGACGCTAGCCCAGGCAGTGCCAATGGCGGGTGCAGCGATCGTGACTACGCCTCAAACGGTTGCCTTGTTGGATGCCCGTAAAGGATTGCAAATGTTCCGACAGTTGCAGGTTCCTGTCTTGGGCATCGTTGAGAATATGAGCTATTTCATTCCTCCTGATTTGCCAGATAAGCAATATGACATTTTTGGCTCTGGGGGAGGCGAGAGAACAGCTGAAGAATTGGGAGTTCCGTTATTAGGATGCATTCCGTTAGAAATTTCCCTGCGGCAGGGGGGAGATCGGGGCATTCCAATGGTCGTTGCGGAGCCTGAGTCCGCTTCTGCTCAAGCCCTCAAAGCAATTGCAGAACGGTTGGCAGGGAAAGTTTCTGTTGCGGCTCTGACCTGATTCAGACTTAATAATCGTTAATAATGATGAGCATTCATAGTAAAGACACTCTTTAAGTGATAAAGGGTTTTTGGGCCTACAGGTTATTCCTGCGTGCTCAATAGTCCTTGCTCGTTGAACGCTATCCAAAAGGGCCAAGGCAAGTAATTGATTCGATCGGGATTCTGATCGAAGTGGTTAGAGGGTGAATAGAATGCTAATACCAATTTGACTTGGAGATGTAATTAATGAAATTGGCAAAGTGCTTGCCTGGTAAGGCTTTCTTCAATCCAAAATCGTGAATCTAAAATCCAAAATGGTATAACCTGCATCCAGTCTGGGCACATTTATTTTCCAGGCAAAAAATTCCAAATTTTGCCAGGGATGGAGCCTGACTGCTCCTGTATAAGACTTTAGAACACGTTTGAGAGATATGCTGCAAAAGTCACTGAACCAGATCCGTTTGAAACTTTGGATACAACCCTGGCAGGAAATGGATTGGCCATTGTTTGTCATCTCCATATTGCTGACCATCTTTGGGGGAATTGCCATCCGCAGCACCACATTAAATCTCGATCTCTCTTATTGGTGGCAGCATTTGCTGCTGGGGGGAATTGGCATTGTTTTAGCGCTAATGATTGCCCGCTGGCGGTACGATGTCCTGCTGAAGTGGCATTGGGTAACCTATGGCATCGCCAGTTGTTCATTGATTGCAGTAATCTTTTTGGGGGCTAGTGCCAAAGGTGCGCAACGATGGATTAGTATTGGTGGCTTTAATATTCAACCGTCGGAGTTTGCTAAATTGGCCCTGATCGTTACGCTGGCTGCTATCTTGCACAATCGCGGAGCCAGTACTATTCCAGCAGTCGTGAGAGCGTTAGCGATCGCAACTGTTCCCTGGGCATTGGTTTTTTTGCAACCCGATCTGGGAACCTCCCTTGTTTTCGGAGCCATTGCACTGGGGATGCTGTATTGGGGTAATGCTAACCCAGGTTGGTTGCTATTACTGATCTCTCCTCTAGTTGCCGCTATCCTCTTCAACATTTATATCCCTGCATGGGGGGCCTGGGCTGGTGCTATGACCATTGTTGCCTGGCGGACATTGCCGTGGCAGCGAGCGGGTGCATTGGCTGCATTGGTGGTCAATTTGCTCTCAGGCGCCTTGGGGATTATTCTTTGGGGGTTGCTGAAGGATTATCAAAAAGATCGCCTGATCCTATTCCTCAATCCCGACAAGGATCCTTTAGGGGGTGGCTATCACCTAATCCAATCTCGCATTGCAATTGGAGCAGGACAGCTCTGGGGTCGCGGGCTCCATCAAGGAACGCAAACCCAGCTGAACTTTATTCCAGAACAACATACCGATTTTATTTTCTCAGCCATTGGCGAAGAACTTGGATTTCTAGGCTGCATGGCTTTGTTAATTATGTTTTGGTTCCTTTGTCTGCGGCTGATTATCATTGCACAAAATGCCAAGGACAATTTTGGTTCGTTGCTCGCGATTGGAGTCCTGTCGATGATCGTGTTTCAGGTCATTGTCAATATTGGCATGACTATTGGTCTTGCACCGGTGACAGGCATTCCTCTACCCTGGCTCAGTTACGGGCGTTCCGCGTTATTGACAAATTTTATTGCTTTGGGGTTAGTGGAGTCAGTTGCTAATTATCGACAGCGTTTGAAGTTTTAGTCAAAGCAGGGAGGCAGAGGGCAGAAGTGAAGAATCTGGCGTCAGGATTTTGGTTCTGCTCTGATTCGTCCCTAAGAATCTCAGCATAAATAAAGTTTTGATTCTTCGTCATGCATTACAGGAGGCATCCAGCTTCTAATAGCAGGGGATCGACTTCGGTCCAAAAGGCTTGGGCTTCCAAAAATCCAGGACTCAGACATCAGAGGTATTTCCCTCTCTGCCTTCTGCTCTCTGCCTTCTGCCCGCTGCCTTCCAGTTTAAGATGATATTTCTAATGACAAAGTATCTGACGCATTTGCCGCATATTATCGGGCAAACCTAGCTGCATGACTTGTTGCATAAAGACCGCAGGCACAGGAAAGATGGGAGTGGCCCGGACTGCATAGGTTAGCAGAGTACCGTTGCTGTAATCTTGCAATTTCAGATCGGCAGAAAAATCCAGAAAACTTCCTTTTTCCATGCGAAATTGGATTTGCTGTTGGAGGATTTCATAGACTTGCAAGTAGGCTTCAACCTGGGCACTGAAAATCAACAGGGATTTGCTGGCGACTTGATAAATGCGTTTGTACTGTCTGGCAGCAGAGGCGGAGTGAGTGGTTTTACTGCTTTTCAATAGCTCGCTGTGACTGAGGTCGGGAAAGTATTGGACCCAGCGGGGATAGTCGATCAGCTGTTGCCAGACGTGCGATCGCACAAGCGGCAAATACATTCGGGCAGTCACTGCCCCTCCCCAGGCAGTGTGAGAACTAGTTTCAAGTAAAATATCGCCTCGTAAGAGCGCTGTTCGATCGATTTGCTGGGAAACTGAGATTGGCCGAGAACTTATGGGACGGACTGGATTCAGTGCAATCATTTCAGAACAAAAGTTCGCGTAAAGGTTGATAACGTTCAGTTAAACTTATGTTACCCAATATTGAAGCCAGACTCTGAAAAGGATACATAAGCCTGGCACGGCAATAAGGATAAGAAAGCAGTAACTTTCTTATCCTTATTGCCTTTGATGCACCCCTGATCGCACTTAAAATCTACACTTTTTTGCTTGAAGAAAGGTTAATGACACCATAAAGTTTTAGACAATTTTCTTTTTTACCTCCGATACTTTTCCACAGATTGCTACAAAGTACTTTCCCATCCCTATGTCAAAATGATGGCTGTAACGCTTCTGCACCCTCGAGATGTTAATCCCGTATGACCCACCCTTATGAATCAGCTTCCTCCTTCCAGGGTTTTGATCGCGTTTTATGTTTTCTGCACCATCCTGGCAATTACAGTGCTTGTCTATTTGCTCAGAGGATTTGGCCTTTTAGGGTTCATTCCAGGTGCTGTCATCTGGGTTTTGATCTTGCTTTCCATTGCAACAGGAATTATCAGTGGCGTTCAGAGAACTCGAGGACGCTATTGACTTCAAGATTCGGAATTCAAAAATAAACACATCTTGATCTCTAACCTGAGCTGCTGAAAGTCTTGATGACAGCAATTTCAGATTGGCAAGGTTTTTGCATTGTTTCAGCAATCGGCTAATTTTCTAAAGCTCATGATTTTTCCGTTCTGGCACGAAGAAACAGGGATTAGCGCCCCCTTCGGGGTTGCTAACCTTGCAAGTCGTGTCAGCAATTCTTAATTTTAAACTTTGAATTAATAATTTAATCCCCTTCCTCTTGAAGTTCCCAATCGAAAGTGCGAGGCTGTTGAAATCTCCCCATTCTCAATCAGGAGTTGCAAGATGAAGTATATATGCACTGTATGTGGCTACGTCTACGATCCGGAAGTCGGCGATCCCGATAGTGGGATTGCTCCAGGTACAGCATTTGAAGACATCCCTGATGATTGGGTATGTCCAGTCTGTGGTGCAGCAAAAGAGGATTTTGAACCAGCGGCAGATTAAGGACACCCGGTAGCCATCTCACCCACCCAATTCTAAATTCACCCTCGATAATGCTATCCCCTCTAGCCAATGAAGTTTAGCGAACTGATTGAACATCTTGGGCCAGATGCCGAGTGCAATAGCCTCGCGGCTGTCACGAACAACGAAAGGACTGCAACCCATCGCGACCCAGAAATTTTGGGTGTAGCCGCTGTGGCAGATGCTGCTGCTGGTAGCCTGAGTTTTATTGAAGGAAAGAAGTTTGCTAATTATCTGGAGCAAACTGCTGCTAGCGCTTTGATTTTACCGAAAGATGAACTGCTGCAAGCACGGGCAGACAAACAGGAAATTGCCTGGATTGCAACACCTAACCCACGCTTTTTGTTTGCCAGGACACTTAACCTGTTCTATCAACCCTTTCAGCCCCAAGCAGAAATCCATCCAACCGCAGTCATTCATGCCACTGCACAAATCGGAGCTTTTGTCTATATTGGTCCTCATGTTGTCATTCAGGCAGGGGTGAAGTTGGGGGATAAAGTTTGCATTCATGCTAATGTCGTTATCTATCCAGAGGTCGAGGTTGGCGATCGCACGGTACTCCATGCCAATTGCACGCTTCACGAACGCAGCCGTATTGGGACTGACTGTGTCATCCATAGTGGTGCTGTTATTGGGTCTGAGGGGTTTGGTTTTGTACCGACTGCGACCGGGTGGTTCAAAATGAATCAATCGGGTTGTACGGTACTGGAAGATGGGGTCGAGGTAGGCTGCAACAGCACAATCGACCGTCCGGCGATGGGAGAAACTCGCATTGGTCGCAATAGCAAACTGGACAATCTGGTTCAGATTGGCCACGGCTGCCAATTAGGGGAGAATTGCGTGCTCTCGTCTCAAGTGGGATTGGCGGGACGGGTGCGGGTAGGCAATGGGGTTATTCTGGCAGGACAGGTGGGTATTGCCGATGGCGTAGAGGTAGGCCAGGGTGCGATAGCAACTGCTCAGTCCGGTCTGCACAAAGATGTCGCCCCTGGACAGATCGTCTCTGGCTATCCTGCAATTCCCAACAAACAATGGCTCAAAACGGCAGCCCTGTATAATCGTCTGCCAGAGATCAATCACACCCTCCGCAGTCTTCAACGTCAAGTCAAAAAGAATGAGAGTTAAAGTTGAGAGATAGTGGTAAACCAGTAAGGATTTTTGAGCGTGCGGGTGGAACCGTGCGCTCAAAAATCCTTACCTCTGGAAGACTGCCAGTTGAGAGACACGACTTGGAAGATTATTTTGAAAGCCTTGCTCCGCAAGGCTTTCAAAATAATCCATTTTTCCATTCTGGCACGAAGAAATGGGAGTTGGTGCCCCCGAAGGGAGCGCTAACCTTCCAAGTCGTGTGAGAGAATAGAATTTGAAGAAAGGACAAGTCAGGATAAAAAAGGTTAAAAAAATGGCAGAGGCAGAAATTCGAACGACCTGGATCGACGTACTTAATGGAGATCTCAGCATTGCTGCTTATATGGCTGAACCGACAGCAGCAGGTTCCTTCCCTGCAATTATTGTCGTACAAGAAATCTTTGGCGTTAATACCCATATTCGCGAGGTAACAGAGCGGGTGGCACGGGAAGGCTATGTTGCGATCGCACCCGCCATCTATCAGCGTCTGGAACCCGGCTTCGAAGTCGGCTATACTCCTGCAGACATCAAACTAGGTAAGGACTATAAAAATCGTACGAAGGCAGACGAACTACTGAGCGATTTACAGGCAACCCTCAGTTATTTGAAAACGAAGCCCAATGTCAAGGGCAATGCTATCGGTGCCATGGGTTTCTGTTTCGGCGGGCACGTCACCTATCTGGGTGCAACACTGCCAGAGATTAAAGCCACAGCGTCCTTTTACGGCGCAGGGATTGCCAACTGGTGTCCTGGTAACGGCTCGCCGACCATTGCTCGCACAGCAGAGATCGCCGGGACGATCCACCTTTTCTTTGGCAATGAAGACGCCAGCATCCCCGCCGAGCAAGTTGACCAGATTGAAACTGCCTTGAAACAGCACCAGATCTCCCACCGTATCTTTCGCTATAACGGCGCAGACCATGGGTTCTTTTGCGACCATAGAGCGAGCTACAATCCAGACGCCGCCGCAGATGCCTGGCTCAAAGTCAAGCAACTCTTTCAGCAGTTGCAGTCTCAGTAACGATTGTCTTCTGTCTGCGTCTTTACCTTCGTTCAAAATCAGGTAGTGGGCTGCAGCACCTGTTCTGCAGTCAGCTGTAACTGCGGTAGAGTAGAAGAAACAATGCAGTCTTTCCCCTGGGAGTGACTGACCTGAACATATTGGGTTCCGGCTAATTTCAGGGTGATAATGAGATCGCTACCTCCTGCCGCATATGATGAAATAGATAGAGAACAGGAAGAGGATACCAAGGTGATGGCAGCTGAGATTTTTCTAGGGCGCACCGAAGAACAAGAGCGATTTCGACAGGTGTTGAATTCACTGCGAAAGACCTGGCTGCAAGCCTGGTTTTCCCAGATATCGACGCCTGCCAAAGAACATCGCACGCCCTTTCTGTTCCTGCTCTATGGCGAAGCAGGTATGGGCAAAACCCGCCTGACTCAAAAACTGTACGAAATTGCCAGGAATGAAACCCCATTCTCAGACCAATTCACCACGGTACTGATTGATTGGGAGCAGAAACACGACTACAGCCCCGCCTTAAGAGTTGGCCACAACTATATTTGCCCCAAAACCATTCTGGACATCCTCTATAACGAATTGGTGGAACAGGGTTGGGGCCAGCAAGTCATCAACTATCAGCAGGGTCTGCGAAACTTGCAGCAGGTGGAGGAAAAGGTAAAACAGCAGTTGCAATTGAAACCAGAAAGTGATTTGCTCCATCAGCTCAGCGGTTTGAATGCTAGGGGCATTGCTGACATTGTTCGGCAAGCCTCTGATATAACAAGAGAGCAAGCTGAGTCTTTTGGCCCGGAAACCGATCCAGCCATTCAAGAAAAATCAGAAACCCTCACACAAGCCCAACAGTTCGTCCAGTCCGTGCTGACATCCAGAGAGTACGAACTATACGCCCAACCCGATAAAAAGCTGGCACAAACGCTCGGTCAGGGTATTGCTCAAATTGCTAACCACAAGCCTCTGGTGCTCTACTTTGATGCCTACGAGATTATCGATCGCCTCGAATGCGACTATACTTTGCGTCAGGTTATCGCCAGCAGTGGTGGACAGACGGTCTGGGTGATTTCAGGTCGAACCAACCTGGCTGACAGCAGTCGGCGCGGACAACACTATTTTCGGGGTTATCGTCAGACCACTGCTGAAAATCGTATTTATGCAAAATCCTTGAGCGAGTTTGGCATTGAGGAAATTCAAGCCTATTTCCACCAAATGGTACCTGAATGTCCTCTCAGTAAAAATGAAGCCAGCACTCTAGCCTGTTTTAGCCTGGGAATTCCTCTTGTGCTTAGCCAAATAGCAGTCATGAGAAAGTGCGGTATGCTTCTGAACGAGATCGCTGCTCCCATCACTGTGGCCCTGGGTAAGATGACAGCCTACGAGCAGGTCTTCAGGGCTGTCAGCGAACGTTTTCTGGTAGGTTGTTTTTTGGGCGAGACAGAGCAAGAACAACGAAATCTGCGAGCAGTTTATGCAGTGGCCATGCTAAGGCGTCCAGACTCAGAATTGCTCTGCACCATGCTCAATGTGCCCAACTTGCCACAGGAGCTACAATCCTTGAAATCCTGCTATCCGTTTATCTGGAGAGAAGAAGTCTGTTTGAATGAAAAGCTAGCTCAATTCCTGCGAGAATATTTACTTGATTCAGTGCGGTATACGAAGCCTGTCGTACAAGCACTCAATGCAACTGCCGCAAAAGTCCTACGCCTGCGGCTAGATGCCTGGAGTAAAGGGATGAGTGCAACCGAGGAGCGCTTCCGTGAAATGCGAGTAGCAGAAACAATCCACGACTTGCTGCATCATCTGTTCTGGGTTGATAAAGAGCAGGGTTGGCGTTATTTGATTCCCCGATTTGTCGAAGGCTGGCAGTACGATCGAGACTGGACGCGTAGTTTGTTGGAAGTTGCTGAGCCCTTTCGCTCCATATTCAACCGGGAAGAAAAGCGACGCCTGACGATTTTGTCCCTGGGATTAGGCCCTGATGCTGAAGTCGACGACCGCCGTAAACTGCTGACCACTCTGGAAATGCTGGCCCAGCAAGATTGGCTGGACAATGACGGAGACAAGGAACACAGCTCTATTGTTCAGTTGCAGCAGGGACAATGGCTCTGCGATCGCGAACGTTATCAAGAAGCACTGCAAGCCTACCTATCGGCCGAAAAAAGCCTGCCTAACACAGCAATCCAGTTGCGAAAGGACTTAGCTAAGGCATTTCAGCAACTCGGTCATAGATTGGGTTGGGTCTGGGAAAACGAGCAAGGGCGATATCTTCAATCCGAAGCAGCAAAATTAGCCTTCGAGAAAGCAACGCTACTCAACCCCAAAGATGCCATTAGCTACAATTGGTTGGGCATCATGGCTAGCGAACTCAACCGATATGAAGAAGCGATCGACGCTTACCAACAGGCTCTGGAACTCGACCCCAACGATGCTTCCATTCACCACAACCTGGGAACAGTATACGATGAACAGAAACAATATAACGAAGCCATTTCGGCTTACCAGCGAGCTCTGGAACTCGACCCCACCCATGCCGCACCCTACAATGGTTTGGGGAACGTATATCGCAATCAGGGGCAGTACGCAGAAGCCATTGCCGCCTTCCAACAAGCTCTGGAACTCGACCCCAATTTTGTCTATGCTCATAACGGTCTGGGCAACGTCTATTCCGATCGAGGACAATACAAAGAAGCCATTGCCGCCTTCCAACGAGCCCTGGAACTCGACCCTAACTTCATCTATGCCCGCAATGGTTTAAGCACCGTATATGCTAACCAGGGAAATCACGAAGAGGCTATCGCAGCCTTCCGACTTGTCCTGGAACTTGACCCCAATGATGCCTCAGCCCATCACAGTCTAGGGAACATTTATTCTAATCAAGGCAAATACGAGGACGCAATTGCGGCCTTCCAGCGAGCGCTTGAGATCGATCCCACCAACAAATCTCCTCACAACAGTCTGGGATTGGTCAATCGCGACCAGGGAAAATATGAAGAAGCCATCGCAGCCTTCCAGCGGGCACTGGAGTTAGACCCCAACTTTGCTCATCCTCACTATGGTTTGGGCAACGTCTATTCCGAGCAACGGAAGTACAAAGAGGCCATCGCAGCCTTCCAGCGAGCACTTGAGCTCGATCCCAACTTTGCCCATCCCCATAACGGTCTGGGATTAGTGCATCTATTACAAGGAGATTGGTCACAAGCGGAAACCGCATTCAACACTTCGATCCGTCTTGATTCTAAAAACTACAGCGTCTTATTGAACCTGGGTTTGGCCCGGGCGCTAAACGGTCAGGCGGAAGAAGCACAAGTTCTCTGGAAAAAGGGAGTTGCTCTGTATCAAGGGAACTCTCTCTTTGGCGATCTCAAGTGCGCCCTCTATACAGTTGCAGCTGGCGACTTAGAATACGGCATGGCCAATTTCCAGACAGGGTTAGAGAAAAAACCGGGCAAGGGCGTGCTCTATTCGCTGCTAGACCATGCAGAGCTACTGGCCCGTTGTCCTCAGCCACCTGCAGGGATTGATACGATTGTCGATTTATTGAAGCAAACCTCCTAGCACTTTAACACCACTAGAATGACGCAAGTTCGTAGTTGGCACTTTAGTGCTGCAGGCAGATCTCTGTACAGGACAAAAACTGCGACATTTGCCCAGGAGGGGGTTGTATAGCACTACGAATATAGATTAGGACAGAAAAAAAACTCAAAACCAGACGTAGTAAACCTTTCCCTTATGCCCTTTGCCCTCTGCCTCCTGCCTTCTGCCTTCTGCCTTCTGCCTTCTGCTATATAGGAACTGCAAAACTCTCTACCCTCCCTATGAATCACAAGTGACTCTGCTGTGTGAGAAATTACGTCCTCATCTCGCTTGGCAGAAAGCACGATAAAGCTTTGTAGCGGCCGTCTTAATTGCCTTGTTTCGGGTGAAAATGGATTTCAACTGGTTTTCCGGGGTTCCAGCTGGCGATCGACTGCTCGCTGCCCGCCAAACTTTTCGACAATGATGTCGTCATAGGTATCAGCAACAGTGACGACTGCCAGAATGCAGCTTTGCAACTCCATCAAGTCCATGCCTTCGCCGCCAAGGACGCTATCGGCAAACCAGACCTGCCCGGTCTCACCCAGGTGAAAGGCACCGAAGCGCATGCGACGATTTTCATTCAATAGATACATCATCAGTTGCTCGTCGACCTGACTGCCGACAGTAACGCAGCTGCTGGCTTTGACGATGGCCATATCGCGGGCTTCCCAGGGGTGAAATTCCCAGTTCAAGACCTCAATTTCAACCATGGCTGAACCATATTGGAGTGTAAAGTTGGGTCGATCGCCCAGGATGGCCAGGGAGTCTTTGAACAGGTTGGAGGTTTTCAGGTAATCTGTCACCTTGTGATAGGTGATTTCCTGAGCTTTATGGGTGAAGGCAATGGGCATGGTGATGGATAACATGGTAGTGTTTGGCGGCGGTGAAGTCAGTAAGGGGAAATTATAGACAATTGCAGTCATTATTGAAGATAAATCAGCGAAGGCATCAACATCGAGGATTGATAGGCTAGGTAATAAACATTCTACGGTCGAGGCTCCTTGGATCGTGACTGGCAACGAAGTGTTCCAGGTTGTCGTCGGATTCCAGGTAACCATCGATCAGGTTGACGATCCGATCTGCGACGTCCAGAATACGATTGTCGTGAGTGACCATCAAGATGGTACGACCTTGTTCTTTTGCAAGTTTTTGCATCAGAGTAACGACATCGCGACCGGATTTTTTGTCCAGGGCAGCAGTGGGTTCGTCGGCCAGGATCAGGGTTGGTTGGTTGACCAGGGCTCGTGCGATCGCAACCCGCTGTTTTTGACCGCCCGACAACGAATTGGGCTTATAGTCCACCCGTTCTTTCAAACCCACCTGGGTCAGCATCTCTACTGCCCGCTGGCGTTTCCCTTGCCAATTGCCCAACAATTCCACAGCCATTTCCACGTTTTGCGAAGCTGTGAGGGAATCAAACAGATTATGAGCCTGAAAAATGAAGCCAATGCTGCGTCGCACGGCCACCAGTTGAGATTTGTTCAAGCCCACAATCTCTCTCCCCAAAACTTTGAGACTCCCTTCCTGGGCCGATCGCAAGGCTCCAATTAAACTCAACAAGGTGGTCTTGCCCGAACCAGATGGTCCGGTCATAATGACAATTTGTCCTTTGGGCAAATCCAGGTTGATATCATGCAGCACTTGCTTGCGTAGATCGCCCTGACCAAAATAATAGTTCAAATGGCGGATTTGCACGGCAAGGTTGTCGGGCGGTATTGCAGGTGGCAATTTTGAGCCTGACGGAACAGTAAGGGACGTCATCAACCAAATACCTCCGCTGGATCGGTGGCCTGAACTTTGCGGACTGCGATCGCACCCGAAACCAAACACATCACAAACGTAGCCAGGTACATGGTAACGGCTCGCTCAAGCGTCATCCGCATCAGCAACCCTGTCGCATTGGCCGTCACATGGTAGAGTCCCAGGCTCAAAACCAGTCCGGGCACAAAACCGAGGATGGACAAAATGATCGCTTCTTGCAAGACAATTCCAAGCAGATAGCGATTAGGATAGCCCATTGCCTTCAGGGTGGCATATTCTGCCCAATGATCTGCCACATCTGTGTAGAGAATCTGATAAACCAGGACCACCCCAACGACAAAGCTCATACTGGTCAGCATAGAAAACACAAAGCCAATATTGGTATTTTCCTGCCAATAGGTTAACTCCAGTTGGACAAATTCTTCCTTAGTCAGAATGACCACATCCTTCGGCAGCTGTTGACGCAAAACAGCAACCAATTTCTCCACATCGGCATCTGGCGCAAGCTTCAGTAAGCCCACATCCACAGTGTTCAAGGTGCGACTATCCTCCTCTGGGCCTAAGCGGGCAAAATAGCGCACAAAATTCTGATCGCTCATCACAATATTACCGTTGCCAGCGGCAAAGTCAGTGCCCAGGCTAAAAGTTCCCACCAGGCGAATCTGTTGCTCCAGCAATTCCGTTACAATTCCCGCTTGGGTCGGGCCAACTTCGGGTCGGGCTTTTAGATCGATCAACGCTGTCCAGGGTTGCTTGAGCTTTTCCATGCCCTCTGTGATTCCGGGCAACAGTAAAACCGGATCCTCAGGATTAAAGGCCAGTACCCGCAGCGGTCGCACTGCTTTTGTCTCTGGATTTTTCCAGTCTGCTGTACTGGTATACAAGGGATAAGCTGCTTCCACACCATCAAATGCCTGTGCCTGATACAACCGTCGTCGGGCGAACTGTTCGGGAACAAACATAAAGGTCTTGAGCTTGTTGATGATAAAGATATCGCCATTCAGCAGCTGAATCAGCTGAATTTGACTGTCAAACAGGGCATTTTGGAAGCCCTTAAATAGAAACATCAACAGCACTGCGAAGGACACACCTGCCAGGGCTGTCAACAGACGTCGACCTTCATGGGTGAGGTTAAACCAGGCAAGAGGGGTATAGCGAGGAGGAAGCATTGGGGGATTTTGGATTTTGGATTTTGGATTTTGGATTGTATCTGACTTTCATCTGATTGGGAGACTCTAGATTGTTACCACGGGAAAAATACTGGAGATTTTAGCGTTTGGATGATGCTTGACTCTGGTTGGTTGAGGGATCTAGGTCTCTGTCACAGAAAGAACAATTCGGAAGGTTTGGAGGTTGGATCGAGTGAAGTTGAGAAGATGGTGTTGGTTCAACATTAAACTGTCGCTTAATATGGCACATCTACAGTTTTGGGAGCATCCCCTAAATGGAGGAAGACACCGAACTGAGGGACGCTCTAACTGAGGATCTGTCTAGATGCAGGGGTTAGCACTTACTTAGGCGTCGGATGGACAAAGCATGCCCATCGAGACGAGAGTCTGTGATGGGCAAAGGGCATAGCCCTTTGCCCATCCTACTGACTTTGCATCGATAAAATTGGCGAAACGTTTGCCCAGTAAGGTTTTCTTCAATCCAAAATCGGCAATCTAAAATCCAAAATGGTATGAGCTTGCCGGGGTTGAGCAAACCGCTTTAAGATTTGAGATCGAGGCTTGTCCTTGTGTTATGTCGATCTATTTCGGATCGAGGATGCTTATGGTTGCTTCAACGCTGGTGCCCCTTGAACCTGCACTTTCGGAACAACGGATCCAATTGTCTGGGATTAGCTGGCAAACTTACGAAGGATTGCTGGCTGAACTCGCGACCCACCGTCGTTTGCGTCTCACTTATCATTGTGGCTATCTGGAAATTATGGCTCCTTCTCCTGAACACGAGCGTTGTAAAAAGGTAATGGGCCGTCTGGTTGAAACTCTGGCCGAGGAATTAGGCGTACAAATTGAACCGTTGGGGTCAACGACGTTCAAACGTCCCAATGTCAGCGGTGCAGAGCCAGATGAATGTTTCTATTTGCGCAATATCGAAATCGTTCGCGGCAAGAAGCGACTGAGTCCTGACGATCCAGCGCCAGATCTAGTCCTGGAAATTGATGTGACGAGTAGCTCAGAAAGACGGTTTCAAATCTATGCCGATTTGGGGGTCTCTGAAGTTTGGCTTTATGATGGTCGCGCTTTCAGCATTAAACAACTGAGAGATGGGGAGTATGTTGTTTGCGATCGCAGCCAGTTTTTTCCTCAACTGCCCCTGCTAGAAATTGTTCGATTTTTGCACCAGGCTGGAACGGTAGACTATTTAGAGCTGGTGAAAGAATTTCGCCATTGGGTCAGACACCAGCTTCAGGACATGGGTCCATAATCAAGGCTAGATTGGAACCTGATGCAGAAGGCTCCAGATCCCAGTTCAGTTTTATCGCACTACGATAATAGATTAAGACATAGCAAAAAGCCCAAAACTAGGTGAGTCAACCTTTCCCTTCTGCCTCCTGCCTTCTGCTATATCAATGACCAACGCCCCGATCGAGATTGTTGCCTTGCTGGAACTTTTGCAACAGGTATGACGTCGGCAGGCTTAACGTCATGAGATGAAGAGAAAGGAGCAGAACTGATGCTGAATGGAAAAAGATCGGGTGTTGCGATCGCGGCTCTGCTGGTTATAAGTACAACTGCATTGATTGCACAGACTGCTCAGGCTAAGGGCAAAAAAGGCCGTGGCAACAACGGTAACCGCAATCGCTCCACTCCCGTGCAAATTGCCCCAGACTCAGCATTGCAACTGCTCAATCTAAGCTCAACCCAGCGCACCATATTAGTCAATTTGCTTCAAGGAACCAGCGACCCTAATAATCTTCTGAGCGACGCTCTACGGCTGGAAATTGCCAATTTGCCTGCTTTGCCACCTGGCATTCAAAAACAACTGGCGCGAGGCCGAGGTTTGCCACCTGGGATTGCCAAAAAGGTTGTGCTACCGCGTACAGTAGTTCAATACTTGAACTTGCCCCGAGAGAATGTCGATGTTGTCATTTTGGGATCGACCGCAGCGATCGTCGATCCAAGCACCAATATTATCCTGGATCTGATTGAGGGTATTTTTTAAATGCCTGCTAAAAGACATTAATCGATAGAGAGATGAAGATAAGTACCGGTACAAAATAAATTGTATATTTCAAAATTGAGAAATGCTTGAATTGAAGGGATTTCAGCCAATTCGAATGTACAATTTATTTTGTTTAACTCCTTACCTTTGGGGCTGAAGTCTCCAGATACTTCTTCATCTCTAAGAGGATGTTTGAAAAGTCCTACTCCCTTCCCGGTGGTAGATTGCAGAGGTGAGAAGCCAACGCAATCAGCAAATGAAGGCAAAAAATATTCCTCAATCATGGAGCGGGATGGGAGTAAGACAGGTAGCAAAACATCCCAGATCTCCCTAAATCCCCCTTAAGAAAGGGAGGAACCAATATTTTTCAAACATCCTCTAATACATGACTTGGAAAGTTAGGGGGACGCTAACCGCCTTAGTCGTGTCTGAATATTCCCCATAGTCTTCAACTGATAAAGATTTTTGAGTGTGTAAATAGGATTCGCACGCACAACAATATTTAATTGTGTACCCCTACCCAAGCCCCAACACTGCTTCTAAGGATTAAAACCTCCTTCCCCATCTATAAAAGGGTTTTCACCAATGCCTAGTTGCTTCTTGGTACGCTTCAATTCCTTCCAGAGTGCTTTAATTTTTCGGTAGGCTTCTTCTGGAGGAAGCTTTCCCGCTGTCTCTAAATTACAAATGAAGTTTACCTTCTGCGCAAATTCCTGGAGATTGGCATTAAAGACCAGATTCTCAGGCTTTACTTCGCCATAGTAGCGACTACGAGGATGCAAAAATTCAGAACGATCTCCCATCATGTTCCTCGGTTGTTTTAAAACGCATGTTGAGTTGGCTTAGAGACAAATAGGCTACAGTTTCAGGTATCTCTACTTTCGCCTACCTGAGCCCAAAATGCCAAGAACATTGTTGTGGCAGTTAACGATTAGGGGTTAGCAATTAACAGTTAGCGATTAGTAATTAGTAGTTACTCCCTTTCCGGTGGTAGATTGCGTCAGTGAAAAGCCAACAAATAAGCAGATGAGAGCAAAGAATACTCCTCAATCATGGAGCGGGATGAGAGTAGCAATTAGCAATTAGCAACTTGAGAACTCCGATTGCGATTTAGAGATCGGGCATCAGCAATGAACAATTAACTAAAAATTCAAAATTCAAGACTCAAAAAAACTGAAATCGTTCTCCATTACCCATCAACAATTAACCATTAACAATACCTTACTTACAGAAAAAAGAGGTCGATGGGTAGGGTGGTCATTTTCAGTCTGTTGCCGTTTGCTCAATGTGAGGAAATTGTCAGGAAATGCCCACCAATCAAGGCTCTCGTTAGTGGGCAGGGATCAGAAAGAGCAGCAATCGCAACTCCTGAACGCTCAGGAGCACGGCCCGCCCTATGCGAAATATCTTCTTAAGTAAGTGCCATTCTGCGTTAGACACGACTTGGAAGGTTAGCGCCCCCGAAGGGGGCGCTAACCCCCATTTCTTTGTGCTAGAACAGAAAAATGAGTTATTTTGAAAGCCTTGCTCCGCAAGGCTTTCAAAATAACCTTCCAAGTCGTGGTTAGAGATGAGCAGTAAAGATTCTTGAGCGCACGTTTGGAACCCGTGCGCTCAAAAATCCTTACTGCTTGCAGGCTACTAACAATACATCATTAACGCATGAACCATGGTCCATTACTCACAAAAAAACCCGGCAGGTAGGTGCCGGGTCTTAGGCAATGATGTCTTATACGCAGTTCCCAAGATGCACCATCAACCTGAGTTGGAGCTTAAATGTTCCTTAATAAACTCTGGAGCACTCTTCTTGATGCTATCCATTAGGCAAAAGTCCATAGGACTTTTACCAACTCAGACCTCCACCCGATCGTCAACTTTCCAAAATTAAAACGGGAGAATGCGGGTTTGGACGAGGTCTGCGCAAAGGATAGTTCTTGATGAAGGGGATGGGTAAACGGAAATGAATTGGAAGATTAGAGTTGGTGGTTGGTCGTGCGATCGCGCATAATACTCCTAAACCCCGTATCTTTTGGGAAAAATAGCGTTCAAATTTGAAAGCAACTCCCAATCTCAAATAGACTGGATTGATACCAACCCATCAGAAGCCATCAGAAGCCATCAGAAATGAAACTTAGACTTTTTGCTGTCACCATTCTCTTGAGTCCTCTGTTTTTATCCCTTCCCCTCAAAGCAGAAAATATTCAACAATTTAAACAACTGTTGAAAACTAAACAATGCGCTGGTTGCGATCTGAGCAGAACCTCGCTCAAAAAAGCGAACCTGGTTGATGCCAACCTATCTCGTGCCAACCTCACAGAAACTGACCTTGCCAGGGCCAATCTCAAACGCGCCAACTTGCAAGGAGCCAAATTGCGCAGCGCCGTCCTGCAGCGGGCCTATCTCAACAATGCTAGCCTTGCTCGTGCAGGTCTCCTGCAAGCCAACCTGAGAAATGCCTTTCTGGTTGATGCTGACATGAGGAATACCGATCTCAGACGCGCCAATCTGCAACGGGGCATACTCTGGAATGCTGACCTTCGACAAGCCAACTTGCGCAAGGCAGATTTGAGAAAAGCCATCCTCACAAATGCCAGCCTGAGCGAGGCATCACTGGAAGATGCCGATTTGCGAGGAGCTAACCTCAGCCGCACCAATCTGGATAGTGCTAGCTTACGAGGATCTCGCATCAATCAAACAACACTGGATAAGGCTCTGCTGTGCAATACAACGCTTCCCAATGGCAGCATTTCCGACCGGGACTGTGCCTGAATTGGATGGCAATCTGCCCCTAGACTGCAGGTGTGACTGAAGTCACGCTATGGCAAATGCAGCGTCACAGGTCAGCTAATGAAGCTATCACGCCCCCTAGCCTCTAAGAATCACCAGAGCAAAACCTGACCATCACACGCTTGAGGGGGTAATTCTGGGATTCTAGAGATGGAGGGATTCACCCTCAGGGTTATGATGGATTTTCAAGGTATTGCCCATGTTTTTCCCCTGCATTTTGGCACTTTCCCTTACTGCCCAGCCTGTACGGGTCGATCGACCTGTTCAGCCCTCGATACTACCCGAACCAGTACAGGCTCAAGAATACGATCCGCCCAATCGAGGCGGGCCAGATATCAGCAAAGGAAACGGTACCCGGTAGGACGATTTGGGATATTAGAGCTTGGATTGTGGCTGGGTCAAGAAAAGATTTGTCTAGCCGTAGCAATGGATTCGCTCGATTCATGCAAATGGACTCGCTGGGTTAGGGGAATGGAGGCGAGCAGTTGTGACATTACTGTTGTAAGCAATGAAAGGATCCATGCCTCGGCGATGGATTGTCTGGGCACTGAGCAGTGTACAGTCATTAGCGGATGAACCGAAATAAAGCATCAGGGATTTCCGATTAGATTCACCTCTGAACTGACGCACGCGGGGATGGGAACGATTTGAAAATTCAAATTTACGCTCTGCTAATCCTTTTGTATTGTCTCGCATAACCGAGAGAAATGTGCTGCTCTCACGATAGTTTCGTGAAAGGCAAGATCAAGCTCATCTTCTTCTTTGCGCTTTCTGGTTTCTCGATCGAACATTTTTCGTTGATAATCAGAAGGATTTTCACCCAGTCGCTGCTCCCGTCTGGCCAGCCAACTCTCATAGTCAGTTTGCAACTGTTGTCGATATTGTCGATTCAAAGACAAAAAGGTGGTGCCTGTTTGCATCGTCAGGCAGGTGCTGATGTCCCTCTCTATCATTACATCTGGCGATCGATGTCCCATATTTGCGACTTCTATGCGATCGGTAAAGTGCTGGTAGGGTTGGGGAAACTTTTGCCTAACAGCAGCAGCATCGAGTGCATATTGAACCAGTAGGCTGGATGAATGGCGACTTTCTGCACACAGGCGATCGCGCTGCTCTGAAGTAATGCCTGGAAGCGTGATGGTACATTGTTGTCCTCTGGCCGATTGAGGAATTGCGATCGCGACCCCGATGCCAAATGCAACTGTCGCAGTAGCCAACGAAGCAGGAAAAATGTTCATGGCGCTCGATTTCATCCTGCCTTGTCAGTTTAGCAATTCAATCGTATTGCGGTCAGTTGATGCTTGCATCCAGGCCAAGACCCCGATGCAACGAGCTAACTGGTAAATTGATCGAGACTCTTGAATGTATCAAGGCTGTTGAGGGGCATCACCCAACAGCAGCGTGTCAGAAGTATGTAGGATATTGCTGGAAACATAATTGGCAGTTACAGAAGTGTGAATTGTAAAGGAATTAGCTTTATGCATCAAGACCGTTGGGGGGATCGCCCAACAGCGGCATGTGATAACCATTAGGATGTTGCTGGGAATGCGATGTTGGGAGTTGCAGTCTATGAATTATAAGGAAGCAGGGGTTGATGTTGAGGCAGGTCGGGCTTTTGTAAAGCAGATTCAGGCTGTGGTGCAACGGACCTATCGTCCCGAGGTTTTAGGTGCGTTTGGTGGCTTTAGTGGTTGTTTTCAGTTGCCTGCTGGTTATCGGGAGCCAGTCCTGGTTTCCGGTACAGATGGCGTGGGTACTAAGCTTAAACTGGCCCACCAGTTGAACCTTCACCAGACGGTCGGCATCGATCTGGTAGCAATGTGCGTCAATGATGTGTTGACATCAGGGGCAGAACCATTGTTCTTTTTGGATTATCTGGCAACCGGGAAACTCAAACCAGGTCAGCTCAGTTCTGTTGTTGTTGGGATTGCGGCAGGCTGCCAGCAAGCAGGGTGCGCATTGCTGGGGGGAGAAACAGCTGAAATGCCAGGGTTTTATCAGCCTGGGGAATACGATCTTGCAGGCTTTTGTGTTGGCATTGCCGAAAAAAGTCAGCTGCTGAATGGCTCTCAAGTGCAAGTGGGAGATGTGGCGATTGGACTTGCCAGTCAGGGCGTCCATAGTAATGGGTTCAGTTTAGTGCAAAAGGTCATTCGCGATCGCGGCTTTCAGTTAAGCGACCGCCCAGATTTGTTGGGCGGCAAAAGTTTGGGAGAAGAACTGCTGACTCCGACTCAAATCTATGTCAAGCCAGTGTTAGCAGCACAGCGAGCTGGGATCGCCATTCATGGCATGGCCCACATCACTGGCGGCGGCTTACCTGAAAACTTGCCTCGTTGCCTCGGCCAGGATCAATCGATTCAGATCGATCCCTTCTCCTGGCCGCCACTGCCCATTTTTCAGTGGTTGGCTTACACTGGCGAGATCGATCCGGCAGAAATGTTTCGCACCTTTAATATGGGGATTGGTTTGGTCTTGTTGGTGCCCCCAGACGAAGTCGAGATCGCCCTCACATTTCTGGCCTCTCAGGAAGTTGCTGCCTATTCCATTGGAGAAGTGATTAAGGGACAGGGGGAACTGGTTGGGCCGCCAGGATGTCCCGATCCTTCATCTCCTGGAAGTTTATGCTGAAAGCCCCGCAATGCGGGGCTTTCAAAACAACTCCCATCCAAATGAATCAAGGCGGCACCCAGATTCGAACTGGGGGATAAAGGATTTGCAATCCTCTGCCTTACCGCTTGGCTATGCCGCCGAATGCGTTAATCCCGATCTTGAGGAGATTAGGATTCTTACAATCCCAATCTTCCAAGATTAGGATTCCTACTATATCAAATTTCTGGATACGCTTGGCACGCGATCGTCATCTTCCTGATAAAAATGACCAAACCCAGGCCAATTCTGGTATTGTCCACAGACTGTAGCACCGCGATCGCGTAAAAGCGTCCCTGTCCACCGCGCACCCGCAATCCGTTTCAGAAACTGGTCAGTCCCCGTCCCGACAATGAAATCAATGCCCGAATACTAGAGACATCGGGTGCATTTCATACGGTTACAACCTAAAAACAACCGCAGTCATCGAAATGCAACCGGGTTAAACCAAACATCAACAACCCGGAGCACATCATGGAAACTCTCGCCTTCCTCTACACTGCCTGCGATCGCACACCCTCCAACCCCACCCCCCAACCCACCCATCAGCACAACTGCCCCTGGCCCCTTGACCCCAAATATATCGCCCAGCGCCAGCGAGACTGGATCAGCCAACACCCCACCACCAACAGCTCAGCCCAAGTCGCCCTACCCTTCTAAGCAAGCCAATCCAGAACCCCAGCCTTTTTCCAGCTCTAACACCAATTTGACCTGGAAACGCCATCGTGCAAGGTCGTAGCGGGCACTTTAGTGCTGCAAAATCTATCGAGCAAGCATTACAGCCATCTCTACAATCCAGATTTAATGCACCAAATTAGCTGTGACAGGCCACTAGAAATCGAAAGATACCCCTCCGACATAAAAAAACAAATCCCAGACAAACAAACCCAATCCTCCAAAGCGTTGAAAACTGACCCTTTGAGGTTGAAAACTGCCCCTCAGAGATTCAAACTCGATCCTCTAACCAATTTGTAGGTCGGGTTGCAGCGCTAGCGGAAACCCAACACAATGTTCTTTGGTATTAGGTTTCGTGGACTCAACCCAGCCTACTGGACTGACATAGCTAATTTGGTGCAGTTGTCGAAGAGACTATCATCATTACTCGATAGACCTCGGAAGCACTAAAGTGCCAACTACGGATTTACACAATTTTAGGCATGTCATACCACTACTGGACTGACATAGCTAATATTGCACTAGAACCAGGGGCAGGAAAAGCTGTAACACTTGCCCGGTAGACTCTGCAGCACTAAAGTGCCCACTACAAAATTGCACTGTTCTAGCTGTGTCATACCACGACTTACAAGTTCGCTTTATGGAGCGCAATCAACAAAACATGATATTAAGAGTTGAAAGCTGACTCCCTGAATCTCAAACGCGATCCTCCGAAGTTTGAGAATTGCCTGCTTGAGATTTAAACGCAGCCCCCTGGCAACCCAAAATTCCCCCTCCAAGGATTGTCCAACAAGACATTGTGTTTATATCAACCACTCCACCCAACCCACCTTCTATACACCCTTCAGCTTCCATCCTTCCTTCACCTCCAATTTACCCTTCACCCTTTATTCCTCCGCCCTCCGCCCTCCATTCCCCGTTCCCCCAAAAAACCTCTATTATGAAGGAAAGTAAAGTTACCAAACCCCATCGCAAACTCGGAGCATAGAACCCATGGTGTTATTTGGACTGGGCAAAAAACTCAACCTCCCCACCCCTGAAACCGCCCTACCCGGACGAACAGAATCCATGCCCGTGCCCGCCAAGCACTTTGTCAACGGCAATCCCCTGAAACCGCCTTATCCAGACGGTCTAGAGCTAGCCCTGTTTGGTCTCGGCTGCTTCTGGGGTGCCGAACGCAAATTCTGGCAACAAGACGGTATCTTCAGCACTGCCGTCGGCTACGCTGCCGGCCTGACCCCCAACCCTACCTATCGCGAAGTCTGCAGCGGCATGACTGGCCACAACGAAGTGGTTCTCGTCGTCTTCGACCCCAAAATCGTCAGCTACGAACAGCTGCTCAAGCTCTTCTGGGAAAGCCACGACCCCACCCAGGGCATGCGCCAGGGCAACGACACCGGCACCCAATATCGCTCTGGCATTTACACCTACTCCGCCACCCAGAAACAGCAGGCAGAAGCCTCACGGCAGTGCTATCAGCAAGCCCTCAGCCAGGCCGGGTACAAGACCATCACAACAGAAATCCTCGACGCCCCAGAATTCTACTACGCCGAAGACTACCATCAGCAATATCTAGCCAAAAATCCTGGCGGCTACTGTGGCTTAGGCGGCACCAGCGTCGTCTGTCCCATTTCCACAGGCGTTGCTCAGGTATGAGGTCATTGTCCCCAAAACGATTTCTAGTAGGGTGCGTCAGGCTTTGTCTGACACACCCTACTGCTTTGATACGGCAAGATTCTTAGTCACACGACTTGAAAGGTTATTTTGAAAGCCTTGCGGAGCAAGGCTTTCAAAATAACCTATTTTTCTGTTCTGGCACGAAGAAATGAAGGTTAGCGCCCCCGAAGGGAGCGCTAACCTTCCAAGTCGTGTAGTCAGGGCTTTAGCTCAATCTGAGAACAGTTGAATGTGGAGAGGACAATAGGACTGATCTCATATAAGAGACATTGCAGCCCTGAAGTGCCCACTACGAACTGCAAGATTTTGTATTCGGGGCTTCAACCTAATCCAACGTGAGTTCGATGTCAGATAATAGCCAGAGGTAAGGCTGTCAGTTCCTTGGATGTCAGGTCGAGCACGGGTTTAGTCGGATAGATTGTAACTGACCAAATTCGGCAAAGCGCTGCGCCAATGAGGCAGCACTTGACAGGTCTAGAAGTCCTTAAAGGTTCGAAGGCCTGAGCCGTGGAAGGCAATCACAATGGTCATGACTTCACTCAAACAAAGTCGCGAACGATAGGGTTTGGCTCGATCGAGGGTCGGTAATTGTGGAGTCTGGCTACAGGCTGCTTCAAACGCTCTGTGGGAATCATCGACACCGCAAAATATTTGATGCAAGTTGAGGCAAGGTAAACTGATATTCATAGCTGGAGGCGTTTTACGTACAACACTGTAAATATACGCTCCAGCCTTTTTGGGGCCAAGTTCAAAGTGTCGAACTCACGTTGCTCAAAACCCAGCCAGCCAAGACGGTCACGCAAAGCCCAACCGTTTCAACCGCCCTATTCCCCAGAACTCAGCCCAATTGAGCGATTGTGGCAGCATCTCAAAAAAGACTTACGTTGGCAGCTTCTCTCAACCCTGGAGCAATTGCGCGATCGCGTCAAGTCCTTACTGAAGCAACTTACCAATGAAGTCGTTTTATCTCTGACCGGTTGAAATTATATACGACATACTCTATCTGTAACCCAGATAAATTAAATTGGTATCAGGACGTTTGAGCGTGCGGGTGGAACCTGCGCGCTCAAACGTCCTGATTTATTAATCGCTATCGATTGCCAAAACGCTGATGTCGGAAAAATAATTGGCTATCCCCATAAAAAGAACAGACAAACTCCGACGCTGTTTCCAGCCGTCCAATCGGTTGCGCCTGTTGACGATATTCTGATTGTTTAATCTCCCGAATGGACGCCCGTGCCGCCTCGTCACCAACGCCATCGGGAACCACAGCCAGCACCGAAAATAACATCGTTCCCGCTGCAATCGTAGCCAGGTCTTCGCGGAAGTCGTGAGGCGGCCCCTCTGCGAACTGAAGTGCTGGATTGGGCACCAGAAAAATTTGATAGGGATAGTGCGGTGCGGGTTCTTGCTGGCCTTTTTGGTCCATTTGCCCAAATCCCTGCAAGTAGAGTTTGGTGGGAAACTTACTCACCCGTGCAAAGATCAAATTGATCAAGATCGGCCCAATGCTCTTGACAACAGGGACGATATTGGACAGCTCATTGGCAAAGAAATTGTAATTATCTCCCTGCCCTGTCAGCGAAACCAGCGCCGAGAAATTTTCCGACGCCTGGCCATCTGCAAACAGCTTCAGCGCCAGTCCAGGCGCAAAGCCACGATCCGACGGATCGCCCGTTAGGGATAGGCGCACCAGACCAAAATCTGCCCCCTTAAACAGACCCGTGAACGGTGTCTCAGCTGCAGGGACAAACTTGACCTTGGCGACGCTGCCATGGGCATGAATCGCCTTGTTCCAGCGGGGTGGGGCTTCATCCGCCAGACGATCCATTTTGGTTTTCAGACTGGTCAGAAAGAGACCCAAAACATCGATCCGTTGCAAGGGAGGTAGCCGATCGTATTTTGAAGCCAGAATTCTGTCTGTCCAGAGAAACTCTTGCTTACGCGAGGCTGACCAGGACTCGTAATCTGCAGGCAAGGGATCCATTTCCCTGGCACCCCGCCAAAATTTGCGAATGTCTTCCATTGTTTCGCCCTCTTATTTGCGAGAAGGGTGGTCATCGCTAACGCGATGACCAGCGATACGATTGCTAGACCTATTTACCCGTTCCTCCCAGTCGACGCCACGGCGCGAAGGCATTTTGGACGCCATATAAGGCGGGATCCAGGGCTGGGTAGTGACGACGCAGAACATCCAACATTGTATTGTTGTTAATCCAATCCAGACCAAATTGAGTGTAGATTTCAGCAGTGTAGTCTTTGGTGAAGAAACGGTCGCTTTTCAGGCGTCGAGAGGCCATCAGGATGAAGATGCGGAACGCAGTATCGCTGAAGCCAAAACCTCGGGGCGGATTCTCCGCAAACATGCCAATCACTAAATCCACACTGTCCAGGTCGTTGTTATAGACTTCGCGCAGTTCCCTGGCCCACTGTTCGTTATCCGTAATCTCTTCAAAAGAGTTGACTCGCTCGCGACCGATCAGCTCCCGAAAACGGTTATAGCGAGGCACGCCCCGTTCCCGATCCCGCAGGATGTCAACTGCAGCCAGATCCATCACTTCACCGCTGTCTCTGACGTGCTGCTGCAGAAAGCGGGGATAATTATGCAATGTAATGGCCCCAGGGTAAGCAATACCAAGAGAGTAGAACAAGTTCTCAATCGTTGTTTCCTCCATCATGGCTCGGGTGCGCTTACCGGATGCTTCAAAGAAGTTTTTCTCGAACAGTACGGTGCCATCTTCGAGGGAACAAACCTCTAATTCATCTGGAATTAAAGGATGCAGTCGATAGACAGAAACAAATTCTTCAGTAAGATAGTAGGGGGCAGCGTGGTGATCGGTTGAAGAAGCAAGAATACCGCTCAGGGCTTCGCTGTCGCCTCCTACCCGACCAAAATTACTTTTAACCCACTCGCCTAAGAGTCCCCACCAGTTGGCATCCATCGCGATTTGCAAAGCGGGATGACTCAGAATACCAGGAGTCCACTCAACGGTATGGATTTTGGCTGTTAGGGCAGCATTAATTAAGCGAGCATGGTCGAAGAGGTCGTCATCTGTCCATTCGGGGTACTCTTGTTTCAGGCGATCGCAAAGCGTATTGTGCTCTTTAACAAACAGGGTATGCAGCAGGCTGAGACCCACCCACCAATTATCGTTGAATCCGGTCAAGTCAACACCATTGTTTGGATCCAATGGCAGCAAACCATCCTCGCCGATAATCACTTTCCCGTCTATATGGGTGCGTAATTGTTCAACTTTCTCTTCGTTGCTACCGTAGATTTGCGAAGCATCCCACCAATGGGTGACTTCATTCAGAAAGGTTGGGGGTTGGGCGGTATCTGCCTCCGGGCGAGTTGGATCGGCCAGAGTTTTCCGGACTTCCATAGGGCGGTGCTCTTGTGGCCAGGGATCGCCATCTTCCAGGGGGATTTGAAATTTCTTGTTGGGTTCGTTGTCGCCGTGGGAGAACCAGTCGTGATTTTGGAATTGGATCCAGGCAGCAGCCAGAACGTTCAACGTCGTTGCGGGCACGAATTTGTCCCGTGTCATCAGTTTAAGGCTGATGGTGCGCGGGTTTGGAGTTAATATATCTTTTTCATCAACGTGGGCATCCTGCAGGGGAACGTTGCGTCCAAACCGAGTATTCACCTTGCCCATCTCTGGACTGCTGAGGTCGTTAAAGCTGCCGTCGGCGGTACGGGCAATCAGGTGACGACCATCAGAATCGGGTGCAGGTGCGGGGATATCCTCCGTCGTTGGTAACTGTGAAGTGTCGTGGAGGTTATCTTTTCGCATCCGGCTGCGAAAGATGCTTAGTTTCAACAAGCCAAGAAGCGTGGGTAGACGATGCCAAGGAATTGCAAACATTGTGTCAGGTCCTTATTGGTAGTACACAGTAATTAACAACGGGATCTGCTTGCAGGGTTTGCAAGGCGTTGGATAGGCCAAAATCTCTATTTCACCCTTGCAATTGTTTACCTTACCTCCCCTGATTTGACCTTCAGCGTTTTGCCGACTGCATTCAGCTGCTCCATCTGTTCTGAAGCCCGATCGAAATGCGATGCAAATATTTCTGTTGTGCGGGTTGGCAACTGTAGCTTTCGACAGCTCAGTATAGCTCAATTGTTGTTGATGTCACGGTTCTCTTTGTGCCCTTCAGGAAACAACACAATTCTGAGCAATAAAGGTTGAGTCAGGGAAACATTTTTAGCAAACTCTCTTTTAACCAAAAAATCTAACCCCTGCAAACTATCTCAACAAGGTAAAACATTTCTTCACTAAGAAAAGCTTCCCTCTCTGGGAGATTATAAACGATGATTGTCGGCTGCAATAAGAGCCAGTTATTGAGAATAAGAATCGCTGAAATCTTTCCATTACAAGGCTTTCTATCAGAGGAACTGACAGGTAATAGGCGTGTTTGTTCTCGGTAATTGAGATCGGGGTGAAATGCTAGCTGCCTTAACGGTTGGATGCGATCGCACGAAGCATTGTTCAAACCCCTGAATTGATTTAGAGAGGCGTAGTTTTGAATGGACAACGTTGGATTTTGAGTTGCTTTTTACATCCAACCCTTGCGAAGAGTTGGCGATTGGTGCTAGTAAGTTAATACCTCCTATTCTTTGGAGGGATAATTTAGAGATCCAACTGTAAAGATAGCAATCTTCACATCAATTAAATACGCAATTTGTTAAGAGGTTTGCAGTGCCAAACTTACTCTGTAGTTAAACATCTTGCAAATATCTGGCAAATTGTTATGTTTGTCGTGTTTCCCTAATTTATTGCTCGCTTCCCAAGTCACAATACCCAGTCTAAGCGATTGAAAATAAGGCAGATGTCCTATGGATAGCGATGTTATTTTTGAGCCACTGGAATTCCGCAACCTGACTGTTAAAAACCGTCTCTTTCGTTCCAATATTTCTGGTCGCTTTGACAATTACGATGGTTCAGGCAACCAGGCCCGCATTAATTGGGAGGAAAAGTTTGCTCGTGGGGGTGTGGGGGCGATTATCTCTTCTTTTGTGCCTGTGACTATCAAAGGACGAATCGTACCCAACTACGCGACGATGGATCGTGACGATCGGGTGCCGTTCTGGCGCAAAGTCGGTGAGAAAGTCCATGAATACGACTGTCGTTTCATTATGCAGCTCAGTCACTCGGGGCGGCAACAAGATGTCCAGGGGGTGGAGAACAGTCTGGTTCGCTTGAGTTCGACCAATAAAACCGAATCTTTCCACGGGCTAGAATGTCGAGCGATGACAACTGCCGAAATTCAGGAAACGGTTCAAGCCTTTGCTCAGGCAGCCAGACGCGCTCGCGAGGCCGGGTTGGATGGGGTTGAACTCCACAGTGCCAATGGTTATCTATTTACTCAGTTTCTCAGTCCAGGCATCAACGACCGTACCGATGAATATGGCGGCTCGCTGGAAAACCGGGCGCGTTTCCTGCGGGAAGTGATTGAGGCTATCCGCAAAGAAGTCGGTGACGACTTTCATCTACAATGCAAAATCAGTGCCCTTGACTACAATAACGCGGTCATCCCCTGGGAAGATCCGGGCAACCATACCGAAAAAGACTTTGAAGAGTTTATTCAGGTTTTCCAATGGGCTGAAGAATGGGGCGCAGATGCCCTGCATGTCTCTATGGGGAGCTTGTTCCCTCATCCGCTGAATCCACCTGGAACGTTCCCACTAGAAGGCAAGTTTTCCACTGATAAAGCAAGCAGCACTTACGATACGATGTTGTCGAGCGGCGGATTTGATGCGTTTCGTAACTATTTGCTCTTTCGCTATCGCTGTCTCCATCCCATTTTTCGCTGGTTGTGGTATCGTATTCCCCGCAAAGTTAGGAAAAAATATCCACAGCCAATCGCAGGCATGGATATGACAGATGCCGTTTTGGATGCCTCGTTTCGGAAGTTTGTATCGACCTCTGAAATGCAGACCCTGCTGCAGAACTACCAGGGAGGCAGCTTGCGTTATGCAAAAGCGATCAAAAAGAAGGTCAATATTCCGGTGATTTGTACGGGTGGTTTTCAGCAGGCATCTTACATCCGCACAGCGATTGAAGAGGAATTCTGCGATGCTGTGAGCATGGCGCGTACTTTAGTAGCTAATAACGATCTGCCGGGAAAATTTGCGGCGGGGAAAGATGTGGCTGAGCGACCCTGTACCTATTGCAATCGCTGCTTGTTGAATACGCTGGAAAATCCGTTGGGGTGCTACGAACCGGCTCGCTTTGACGATGATTATGATGCCATGATTAAACAGGTGATGTCTGTGTTTGACCCGGCCCCCTTTCGCTGAGTCAGGGTTGGGAGTTTGGGGTTGACTCTGCTGATTAAAAAGGCATCGGAGCGCTGGGTTCCAGGTTGATTATTGAGGGAGCGACAGAATTTATGAGCGAATCAGAAAAGGCATCATTCTTGAAAACGGTCTTTGCCTGGATAAAGCGGATTGCGATCGCGCTGGTTGCGATCGCGCTGGTTGCGATCGCGAGCCTGGTCTGGCCCCTGTTCTCCAACAGCGGCCCCGTAAAGTATACCGACGTCGTAGAACACTACAAATACGGTTCCATTGGCAGCGAAGCCGCCATCGGGGCACCCTACTGGATCTGGAAAGTGCTTCCCGTCATGTTCCCAGAGAAGCTTCCCGGCAAAGGATACGAATCCCTCGGTTTGCTATACGAACCGGGCAGAGATCTGCCCGTCGGGTTCTCAAAAAGCAAACTCAACGGTTTGGAACTCGTCGGCATGAATTGTGCTGTTTGTCACACTGGCTCGGTGCGCGATACGTCCCAAAGTCCCCCCAGAATTATCCCAACCATGCCGTCCCATACGGTTGATTTTCTGGCATATCTCCGCTTTCTGTCCGCCTGTGCCCAGGATACAAGGTTCACTGCCGATCAAATGCTGCCTCAAATTGAAGCCATTGGTGGTAAACTCAGTCCGCTGGAGAAGCTCCTCTATCGTTTTCTAGCAATTCCTGAAACCAGAAGCGTTTTGCTGAATCAGGGCATGCAATTCGCATTTACCGCACGTCAGCCTGACTGGGGGCCGGGGCGAGTCGATACCTTTAATCCCTACAAATCTCGTCAGTTTAACTTCCCCATGGCGTTGCTGGATGAGAAAGAAATTGTCGGTACCGTTGATTTCCCACCAGTTTGGTCTCAGAAGCCCCGCGAGAAACTGCAGTTGCACTGGGATGGTAACAACAACTCTGTCGACGAACGCAACAATAGTGCAGCGTTGGCGCTGGTCACGCCTACGACCATTGACTTTGCTGCCATTCATCGCGTCGCAGATTGGTTATGGGAATTACCCCCCCCTGCCTATCCCTATGCAATCAATCGAGACTTAGCCGCTGTGGGTAAGATAGTCTACCAAAATAACTGTGCCAGTTGCCACAGTTTTGGTGCTGTCGATGTTGGCACAGTGAGTCCTATTGAGGAGATTGGCACCGACCGCCATCGCCTTGACTCTTATACCTACGCGACCTTATCCAATCAGAATTTGCTGTTTGCTGATATTTCCTTTAACGGCAAAGATCAGCGATTCAAACATTTTCGCAAAACGGATGGCTATGCCAACATGCCGCTTGACGGTGTTTGGTTGCGCGGCCCTTACCTGCACAACGGTTCTGTACCGACTCTGCGAGACCTTTTAGAGTTGCCTGAAAATCGACCGCAGGCATTCTATCGCGGTAACGACGTTTTCGACCCAGAGAAGGTTGGCTTTGTTTCTAATGTGCCTGAAGAGAATGGCAAGCGCTATTTCACGTTCGATGCGACTGAGCCGGGTAATAGCAATAGCGGCCACCTATACGGCACCGATTTGTCTTCAGAGGAAAAAGAGGCGCTGGTGGAATATATGAAGCAACTGTAATGTCGATTTGATGTTGTGGGACGTAGAGTCCTTGGCGGATTGGAGCAGAAAAGATGAATGCATATGCGACCTGGTTTGGACGTGTGGTTTGGCTTGGAGTAGTGGTAAATGTTGTGCTGGCGCTCCCGGCTCTTTTTGCGCCAGCCTGGATACTCTCCCTATTACGATTGGAAGCTGCTGTACCGTTGATGTGGGTGCAGTTTTCCGCGAACCTGCTCATTTTGCTCAGCCTTTTTTATATTCCTGCGGCCATTGATTTGTATCGCTATAAGGCCAATGCCGTCTTGGCGGTGGCTTCTCGGTTGGCAGGGGTGACCTTTTTCTTTTTGTTGATCCGGCAACCGGATTATTTTATGTTTGGTTTCCTCGATCTGACCTTTGCGATTCCTGAAGGGATTTTGCTCGCGCTTGCACTGCGTGCTAATCCTGCTGCTCAGTCTCAATCCTATTCTTAATCGCACATGACAGATGACACATAACAGACCTATATAAGGGGGAAGGATCGGTTTATGGCAATATTACGCGTCACGATTGGACGATTCGTTGCGATCGCAACCCTCATCATCTTTCTCCTGGCAGGCATCATCGGTTATGTCGGCTGGTATAACTTGTTTCGAGAAGTTCCCCTCTCCTACGAAGCTCCTGAAGAACACTTTAAATATGGTTCGATTGGCGCAGAAAACGCTGAGGGTGTCCCGTATTGGATTTGGGTCGTGCTGCCGCGACTCTTTCCAGAAAAGCTTCCTGGCCCTGGGGGATATACGACATTAGGGATGACCTGGGAACCCGGAAAAGAAATGCCAATCGGCTTTACCAAGAAAACAATTGGGTTCCCCAGAGTCGGGATTAACTGTGCCACCTGCCATGTCACCACCTTTCGAGTCAACGCTGACGACCCGCCCAATATTGTTTTAGCGGGAACGTCCAATAATTTTGACTCCCAGGGCTATCTTCGCTTTCTAGCGAACTGTGCCAGCGATCCCAGGTTCTCGCCTGACTTTATCTTGAGCGGCATCGAACCGATCCATCACTTGTCCTGGCTAGAAAAACAGCTTTACCGCTATCTGATTATTCCCCAAACAAAGACAGCATTACTGGCGCAAAAAGAATCCTACGCCTGGATGGACTCCCGTCCGAACTGGGGGCCAGGTCGTATCGATCCATTCAATCCCGTCAAATTCAGAACTCTGAGTCTGCCCGTGGACGACACCATCGGCAACTCTGACATGATGCCAATCTGGAACGAAAAGGAACATAAAGGGTTTGCTCTGCACTGGGACGGGCTAGAAACCTCGCTGACAGAAACTGTACGCACCAGTGCCATTGGTGATGGCGCGACGAAAAAGTCTATCGATCTCAAAGGATTAGAGCGAGTGCAGGAATTCATTCGCGAGGTTCAACCCCCAGACTATCCCTTCCTGATCGATCGCACGTTGGCGGCAACAGGGAGCGAAATATTTGCTAGCAATTGCGCCAGTTGCCATGCTTTCGGTGGTGAGAAGACTGGCACTGTGCTTCCCATTGACGAGATTGGTACCGATCGCCATCGTCTGGACATGTGGACTCAGGAAGCCGCAGATGCCTATAATGGGTTCGCAGAGGGATACGACTGGGATTTCAATAACCTCCGCAAAACAAATGGGTATACCAATGTCGCTCTGGATGGACTCTGGTTGCGGGCACCCTATTTGCACAATGGATCGGTACCGTCGTTGACAGATTTGCTGAAAAAAACAGAAGATCGTCCCAAGGTCTTCTATCGCGGATACGATGTCTACGATCCTGAGAAAGTGGGCTTTGTTTCGGATGGCCCAGCAGCAGAGAAGGGATTTAAGTACGACACGAGCGTTGTGGCCAATAGCAATCAGGGACATCTCTATGGCACTGATTTGTCGCCGGAGGAAAAGCAGGCGCTGGTTGAGTATTTGAAGACGCTTTAGGACTTTCCCCAAACAAATGTCTGCTGTTCAGTAGGCAAAGTCATTGTTTTAACCACAAAGGACACGAAGCCTGTTTTGTGTCCTTTGTCGTACTGTCGGTTCGCGCATTTTTCCGAATCCTATGGGATAGAGTGCTCTACCGATCTGCAATCTTTCCCGATGGCAGTTAGAGCCTCACAGCATCCCAATAACAGCAGGGCACCCACAAGGGGTGCCCCTACAGAACACCCTGCAGATTTCGCGATCCAACGAACCTGTAGGGGTCGGTCTTGTGCCGACCCTGAGTCTATCGAGTCCGTGCCAAGGAATTGCCAGGTAAAATCATGTGCTCTCGCAAAAATCAACGAATCGGCTAGATATAGCGTAAGACGATTTTGAGACCCACTAAATAGCATTTACCTTTTTGTCCAAAAAATACACGAACGGGGAGTCCTAATTTATTTTCGTGGGGCTATGACAGAGATCGAAGGTTTGCCGCAAGCGGCTGGTGATGTCTGCGATCGCACGTCTGCTAACATCCACTTTGGACGACAGCTCAATAAATGTGTGAATGGCACCGTCGTAGCGCTGAAGATGAACTGGAATACCCGCCTGCTTCAGTCTCATGGCATAGGCTTCTGCTTCATCTCGCAGGATATCGTATTCTGCAGTAATGATGTGGGCTGGAGGCAAGCCGCTCAGATCGGGGGCTAAAAGTGGCGATACCAGGGGATTTCGCCCTTCAGTCGGATGGTTGAGATAGTGTTGCCAGAACCAGGTCATTTCTTCCTGGCTGAGACCAAATTGTCCATCACCGTATTGTTGATACGATTCTGTCTCAGCGCCATATTGCAAAGACGGGTAGAGCAGCAATTGCCAGACAAGGAAGGGTTGGCCGCGATCGCGCGCCAGCAACGTTACCACTGCAGCCAGGTTACCACCTGCACTATCGCCACCCACCGCAAGTCGGGTTGGATCGCCGTTCAGAGTACTGGCATTGCTGGCAACCCAGGTGGTCGCTGCATAGGCATCTTCCACTGCTGCAGGAAACTTGTGTTCCGGGGCCAGTCGGTAGTCCACCGAAACAACAATACATTCGCCGTCGCCCGCGAGAGTACGGCAGAAGCTATCCATCGAGTCCAGATTGCCCAGTACCCAACCGCCGCCGTGAAAGTAAACCAAGAGCGGTAAGATTTTGTTAACTTCTGGAGTATAAATACGAACAGGGATTGCAGCCGCTGGCCCCGGAATCGCGCGATCGACGATGTTGAACACTGGCCGGGGGCGAAGCGCCTTTCTCCACAGTCTGGCATTGCGCGATCGCGCCTCAGTCGGCGTCAGGCTCACCAGAGGCGGCAGCTGCAATTGCTCGCACTGTTGCAAAAAGGTCTGGAAGGCAGGATTGAGCGGCATAGAGCGATTTTTGAATAGAAGGCAGGAGGCAGAGGGCAGGAGGCAGAAGGGAAAGGTTTGCTACATCTGCTGAAACAGGATAAACTTTTGCCGAATTTGGCATTGTTGTCCAAAGGACGATACGTTAGCTCGATCGGGCATCGTCAGCTATCCTGACTTAAACCGCTTTATCGTGCGGTTTTGCACTTTTGCGGAGATATTCGAGAAACTCTGGATAATTTTCTAACTCTTCTGCAGACTGTAATGGAGGCATGTCAATCCAATTGGCCTCTGCATGCAACTTGTCCACATAAGCATAAAAGGCGTCCCGATCGTCGCGGTGAGCGAGAACGTATGCGTGTAGTTCTCGCCGATTCATTGATTTGAAGTCAGGCGAGTTCATACCAGATACCTCCATTTACCGTTGGCATAGATCTCAATCACATTTTCTTCTCCTGCCAGGAAGAAGACGTTTCCGGTGCGCTCGTCAATACGAACGACGTTGATCGGCAAATACAGTTTGCTGAACCAGACACACAAATTAAAGCACTGTGTTTTCTGATCTGCTGTCGGAATCCTTGGCACCCCAAACCCCACATTCATCAGTACAAGTGTAGCATTATCTATCAGCACTAGCCTTTATGGGTAGTCTTCAGCTTCAACCTGAAATCACAACGGAGGAGATAGCCAAAAGCAGAGAAGGCTCTCAGCTTAGAACAACAACATTCCCCTCAAATGAGTTCTAGTACATAAGAACTGATCTATGGCTGAAAATTTGTTCGCATTGTAAACAATTACAATAACTTCATGGCAAAGAAAGCAGACCTCGGGGGTAAAAAGCTGATTGGGCTGGCACCAGATGCCTGGTTGCGTTGGGTGACTCAACAACCCGCCATTGTCGCCCATGGTGTGCTCTCCTCGGAATTTCAGTGGATTGGTCGCGAGAGCGATGTCCTGGTGCAGGCATATCTGCCTGGATATGGCGAACTCCTGGTGTTGAACGAGTTACAATTACGGTACGATCCTCGTATGCCGTTAAGGGTGAGGGCCTATTCAGCTCTAGCAGAAGAACGGTATAACTTGCCTGTTTATCCCGTTGTCATTAACATTCTGCCACCCTCAAAAAAGAGAGCGATGCCAACGTCCTATCAATCGGAAGTTTTGGGGTTGCATGCCCGTCAGGACTATCGGGTAATTAATCTCTGGCAAGTTGATGCCGAGATCGTGTTTCGACAACCCCTGCCTCCCCTGCTGCCATTTGTCCCCATCCTGCGCGGAGGTGGAGAAGAGGTCGTTGTCAGGCGTGCCTTACAAGCGTTGCGGGATGACAGCCAACTGAGTGTATTGGAACCGTTGTTAGCTTTTTTTGCGACCTTTGTACTGGAGAGTCAGTTAGTTCAACAGATTATGAGGTGGGATATGGCTGTATTGCGAGAATCACCCTGGTATCAGGAAATTTTGCAAGAAGGTTTAGAACAAGGGAAGCAAGAGTTAATCCCCTGGATTGAGGTCAGTTTGGAGTTGAAGTTTGGCCATGAGGGGTTGCAGCTTTTGCCTGAAATTGCCAAGATTCAAAACCTGGATCGCTTGCGTCTAATTCGGGAGAGCATGACAACGGTGAAGACGCTGGAGGAACTGCGGCGGTTGTGCGAAGAGGATGTTAGTTGATTGTTCGTTGTTAATTGTTGGGTGTTGATTGTTGATTGTTCATGGTTCATGGTTGATTGTTGATGGTTCATGGTTGATTGTTGATTGTATCATTGCCATTCCCCGTTCCCCGTTCCCCATTCCCTGTGCCCCATTAACCAGAAACAATCACCTGTTCGATCAGACGATCGATTAGCAGGCGTTCGGTGCTGCCGTCGGGGTGGAGGGCATAGATGGCGCTGCCGTTGGTGTAGGCAATCGCGCCATCATCCGCCAGATCGAACGAAAGGACACCTTCACTGACGACTTCTGGCTGGCTGTTCGGTTGCTGACGCATCAGTTGCCAGGAGCGGGGGACCAGGGCGGGGGCCTCTTCATCCCCAGAACGATTTTGTTTTTTTGCTTGTTCGGTGTCGATCGACATTCCCCAGATCGTCATGTGTCTCACATCGATTGAGGCTTGTTTGCCCCGGTTGATCAGGGGTTTGCCTGTGTAGCGATGGGTGAAGAAGTTGAGCCATTGGAAAATGGCATAGAGCAATCGGAAGGGCATCAGCAATAAATCTCGCAGGATGCGTAGCGGGTTGAAGCGTTTTTGCTGCGGTTGATAGGGACGACGAATATAGTACAGTGTATTATCTGCAGCAATCTGGGGTCTGAGGAAATCATAGTTGGGGTCTGCAGCAAGAGAGGTGACCTCCCGACGGTCGAAGTCTAGTTTCTCGATGGTGAAAGCAGCCTGTTCGCGGGCAATGCCCTGGCGATCGCGGCCAATCCCTGCCGACTGAAAAACCAGCGCTTTCCCCGTACCGGGGATCCAGGCAGGTGCCAGATCGAGCGAGTCACCTTCAGTGACTTCATTGGGTCTGGCACCCTCTGCACTCATGGTGGCAATATTGGCTGTGCCATCTCCGTGAAAGATGGTGCAGGCAATGAGATTGTGTTCTGGCTGAAAGCTCAAGTGCCCCACACCAAAGTCAGAGTTGTGGAAAAGCCGCTGTTCGTCGCTGCTGACCTGATTAAGAGAAAAGATACCTGCCACATCGCCCGCTTCCAGAGCATAGAGGAGTTTGCCCTGGGTACTGCGACAAAGGCTTGCGATCGCAATCCGCATGGAATCTTCAGTTTCTGGCATCATGCCAGGGAACAACATCTTTGCCAGTTGTCCCTGGTCTTTCCAAGCATTGCGTCGCCGGATCTGTTGCACCCGCTCTTGTACAGATTGACCGAACTGGCTTTCAACGGTACGCACAGGAGAACCATTGAGCTTGAGGTGGAGTTTGCCCGCTGCCAGGTATGCAATATCCATTGGTTCGAATCCCTAAAACACCCAATTGCGATCTTACATGAACAGGGAACGGGGAACAGGGAATGGGCAACGGGGAAGAAGGTTCCCAGATGTAGTCAACCTTTTATTCTGCCTTCTGCCTTCTGCCTTCTGCCTTCTGCTATATCTTGTGCCATGGATGAATAGAATTTTCTGTTCTTATCCCTGCATTAACCCAACGTTTACCTATGGCTTGTAGATTAGGGGCAGACGACATCACTGAGGCTACATTTTTGTGGGTGTTACCCGGTTCCCCAACCGGGTTTTTTTATGGTTGAGACAGGAATGCTTTACCATTATTCCCCACCCTCCTACACCCTCCCTAATCAGAACTGACCGGACAGGTTTTCGGGATGGTAATTTCAAATTCCGTTCCTTTCCCAGGCGCAGAGCGACAAACCAATTGCCCTTGGTGTCTGTTGACCACAATTTGATGGCTAATCGACAGCCCCAACCCTGTTCCTCGACCCACCTGTTTGGTGGTGAAAAAAGGATCGAAAATGTGCTGCTTCACAGCCTCGCTCATGCCAGGCCCATTGTCTCCTATCCGAATCGTAACTTGTGGCGTTGACCCGCCAGCTTCAGAATATTCTGTATGGATTGTCAGGTTTGGGATCAGGGTCGCTCCTCGCGCACTCTCTTCTGCCATTTGTTCCAAAGCGTCAATTGCGTTCACCAGGATATTCATAAAAACTTGATTGAGCTGGCCGGCATAGCATTTAACCAGGGGCAAATCGCCATACTGTTTAATCACCTGAATGCCAGGCGAATTCCCTTTTGCTTTCAGGCGGTTTTGCAAAATCATCAACGTGCTATCCAAACCCTCATGAATATCGACTGATTTCACTTCAGATTCATCTAACCGCGAAAATGTCCTGAGAGAGAGCACAATCTGGCGGATACGTTCAGCCCCCATTTGCATAGAAGACAACAACCTTGGCAGATCTTGCAGGATAAAGTCGAGTTCCATCGTCTCGATGGTTTTGGCCAGTTCATCATCGGGATGGGGGAGGCGTTGCTGGTAAAGCTGGAGCGCCTGCATGAGATCTTGAATATAGGCGACTGCAGGGGTCAGATTGCCGTAAATAAAATTGACGGGGTTATTAATTTCATGAGCGACTCCAGCGACGAGCTGCCCCAAACTGGACATCTTTTCACTATGAATCAGCTGGGCCTGGGTTTGTTTGAGTTGCTGCAGTGCCTGCTCAAGTTGCTGAGCCTGCTGTCGCAATTGTGCCTCTGATTGGAGCATGGCAGATTCGGCTCGTTTTCGGTCGATCTCAGCACCTGCACGGGCTGCAAAAATGGTTAAGATCGAGGACTGGCTATCTAAATCCCGCTGCATGGGTTGGGTATCAAGTACCGCAATTAGACCCAACAGATTGCCGCGAATATCGACCACTGGAATCCCCGCATAACTTTCCACATTGAGTATGCCCAGGTACGGGTCCTCAGGAAAGAGGAGCTGGACGGAATGAGGATAACGACATAAGGAACCTTGTTCGTAAACGTTGGTACAGGGAGTTCCTGCTAGCTTGTACTCAAAGTTCTCGCCAAAGGTGTCCCCAGCCCAAAAGGCTAGCGTTTTTGCAACCAACCCAGCGCTACGGTGCTCGATTTCGGCGATGAGGACATAGTCGGCGGGTAGCACTTCAGCCAGATACCGGACGCAAGCGCGGAAGAAGGCTTCTCCCGTTTTAGCAGCGGTGCCTTCCACGATTAAACGGAGGGCTTCTTCTTGACGTTTGCGATCGCTAATGTCCCGGGCAATGCCTTGCAAACCGACAATTTTTCCCGTTGCATTTCTGATAGGGGAATTATTACAGACCAGCCAGCATTGAGAACCATCCTTACGAAGGGTCCGAAATGTCAGTCCAGCTTGCTTTTCACCCGTGGCAAAGAGACGTTCATTCGATTCCAGGAACAGCGGTAAATCTTCCGGATGAATTAAAGGCATAAAGGATCGCCCCAGGAATTGGACAGGATTATACCCGAACATTTCCTTAAACTGGGGTGAGAGATAGGTAAAGCTGCCATCTAACCCAATGGAATAGATCAAATCGCTGGCATCTTCTACCATCCGGCGGAACTTTGCCTCGCTTTCTGTCAGAGCAGCTTCCGTCTGTTTGCGCTCGATTTCAGCGCTGGCCCGTGCGGCAAAGAGGCGTAAAATGGACTCCTTCGCTTCAGAGTCGGCGACCATGGGGTGGGGATCGGCAACACCCAGATGTCCCAGGGATTGACCTCGATTGTTAACGATGGCCACGCCCAAATAACTTTCGGCCCCCAATGCAATCAGGTTCAACGCGTCAGGGAACAATACTGGCAAACATTGCGGACACTTGAAGATCTCATCTTTGATAGCATTTTCGCAGGGGGTACTCTCAATGTCGTACTCAAAATTCTGACCAAAATCTTCCCCATTCCAAAACGCTAGCGTTCTCAGTCGTTCTTTGGTCGGGCCGACAAACTCCGTGATGAAGGCGTAGCGTACCTGCAGTGCTTGGGCTAGATAGCGGACGAAGGGACGGAAAAATTCTTCACCGATCTGGGAGGACGTTCCTGCAACCATCAGACGTAGCGATTCTTCTCGATGTTTGCGATCGCGCACCATAGACTGCTGGGCACTAATATCAATTGCTAGCCCATCCCAAAGAATCGTTCCTTCATCGTCTCGAGCAGGTTGAGCGATCATCTGCACCCACTTCACCTGGCCAGAGGCAGTGGTAATACGATGCTTGTGCTGAAACGCATTGAGAGACTGAGACGATTGCTGCAGCAATGTCTGCAATTTTTGGGCATCGTCAGCATGGATCAGATCGAATACCTGCATCATCTGGTCAGGTTCCAGCTCATACAAGGTACGACAGCCTTCAGAAACATAAGTAAAGGATAGAGAACTCATTGGATCGCGACGCAATTGGTAAATCGTACCCGGGATATTGGCAGCAAGCCGTTGAAAGCGAGCTTCGCTGGTCCGCAGTTCTTTTGTGCGCTCCTCAACCCTGGCTTCCAGACGCTCGTTCAATTGTTTGAGGGCTGTTTCTGCTGCAATGCGTCGGCTGACGTCTTTAAACGTACTCAGAATGCCAACGACATTACCACTGGCATCGTGTAAAGGAATAGTATTGGTCTCTAACCAGCGCTCGCGGCCATTTGCCTGGAGCTGTGGTTCGATAATGCTGTATTCCGGAATGTTGGACTCAATCACCCTGCGATCGCGCTCCCGGAAAAACTCAGCTTCCGTCGGAGACCAGGGCAGATCGCTGTCAGACAAACCGATCAAGTCTTCTGGCTCAGCTCCAAAGCGCCTGGAAAACGTCTGGTTGCAGCCCATCAACACTGAATCAATGTCTTTCCAAAAAATGGAATAGGGAATGTTATCCATCACCAAGCGCAAGAACTGTTCCGAGTCTGCCAGTTTCTCTTGTGTCGTTTTCAGATTCTCTAGCGCCGTCTCCAATTCCCGACTCCGATCGGTGCGCGCCTGCTCAGACGTCCCTAGCTCTCGAATGACAGTTCTGAGCAAAGCCTCTTTCTTCTCATTACTCTTTTCGAGCTGAATGCGATCGATCTCAGCCTGTTCTAACCGCTTCTGCAGAATCCGGTTCTCCTTCTCCAGCGCCTTGATTCTCTGGTCGTACTCTGTGGATTGTATCTGCATTTACATCGTCCCCAGCAACAGCGTTACGAAGGTTTCGTTATGAAATTGAGTGTGTCCTCCAGGAACAAGCGGCGCAATTTCGCCATTGGTGTAGAAACCACAACTCTGTAGATCGCTACCCAGGCAAGTTTTGGCAATCTCGTATTCTTCGCAGGTGCGCGTCCCCAAAATTTGTCGGCGACTGGCACAAGAGAAAAACAACGTCGCCTCCGGTTCTGTGCCTGGATAACGCTCCAGTGCCTGCAGAATGGAAGCCTTAGACGCAGTTAAAATTGCTTCTCGATTCGTTTGTGTCATCTGAACGAAGGCGTGTTCAGGAATATCTGCAAAGAACGTGACGCTCCCAGACTCTGGATCGTGAATGCTGGGCGCGCGCACATAATACTGCTCGCTATCCCCATCAAAGACAGCCAGCGGATACTCAGAGGAAGGCGGTAATCCTCCCAAATAGTGACGATAGAATGCTAGCGCTGGCTGTCCATCAATTTCGTAGAGAACATTCTTCTCCACCCGAGTCACCCTGCCTTTCTTGCCAATCGGAGACCACCCGCTTGCAACCCCACAAGAAAACAGTAAATTCCCGGAAAATAGCAAAATCGGCACGGCATCGCTGACAACCTCTGTTTGAAAGAATTGGTAAGTGGTTTTAAATTGCCATCGATCGGCAGTTAAGCCCCCGAATATCGGGATATTTGTTCCCAGAGCCAGGCTCAAATTTTCGACGATCGATACGCCGCTTGCCAGCAATCCTTCTGGCAACGTTAGACACAGCCGAGCCTCAGTACTGTTTTTGCGCTTTGCCTGCTCAACGGCCTGTTGTGTTGCGCTCAAGGGATCTCGCGAGACGTTGTGCCCAATTCCTGCTGCGATCTCGACTCCTTCAGCACAAAAGAGCATTAAAGTCAGAGAATTTTGTTGAAATGCTAACACCGAAGAAATTTCTCCATCCGTAGTTCCCCCAATCAGCTCAATTCCAGGAAATGCCTGGTCAATGCATTGCAAAATGCCAGAAAAATCAAAGTCAATTGCTGCAAACAGAAGACCCGCTTGGGGCATTTCCCCTTTCAAGGCAAGAGTACATTGTTCGAGAACGTCTTCAATTGCTGCCTGGGAATCGGGATCGTTGCTGTGACCCACGGCAACCCTCAACATACTTTCCTCCGCCAAACCTTTAGGGTTATTTTTCCCCTGGGGGCTGCAAGAATTAACCTGATGGGAAATCCCACGATGGTCAGACCCCCCACAATCTGATAAAGCTGCATCCCTAATTCAGATAATACAGTGCAGGTTGCTGACTCGATATTGATGATTTCACTGATGCTGGTGGTCTGCATCAAAAATAGAGAAGGTGTGTTGGGAGGACAACGGTGAACCCCAATCCTGAAAAACATGCAAGCTCAACCGAGAAAAAGGGTTAAGTTGATGTTTTGATTCCGTGAAAGTAACGACGACAATAAGATTGCTCTAGACGACCTGGCTTTATCTAACCTTCATCTCAACCTCTGCTCAGCTGTTTCTCAGGTTTTGTTCATGGATTAAAAAATAAATTCGCTCCGGAAGGCGATCGCGAACGCCTTGCTTTGCAAGACTTTCGCGATCGCCCAATTTACAAGCGGGCATGAGAGATCGAAGATGAATTTCCCTAACGAAGGCGCTAATACCATTTTGGATTTTAGATTGCCGATTTTGGATTGAAGCAAGGCTGACTGGACAAGCATCTCATTTGGGCAGGCATTCTGGCAATTTCATCAGTTGCATCTCCAAGGCAAATTGGTATAACTGCCCAAGTTAGCAATAGCACCTGATTCAGTAGAATTCAGGTTCCCATGGATTCCTCTATCGACCCATATCGTTCATTCTGAAGAGCTGGCAAATTGCCTTCATCACCTGCAGCAATTGTCGGGTCTGATCTGGGCGCATCAGACTCAAGTCAGGCAGCAGCTGATAAATCGGCGGATTTCCCTTTTGGATATAGACAAATTGATAGCTCTGTCCGTTTGTCGTCAATCCCCAAACCGCATCTTGACGATCTAAGCAACTGTAAGCGTAGGTCAGCAGTTGCGGTAAGCCTTCTGTGACGTTGAAACGGGTGCGCTTGGATTCAATTAATAGAATCCATAGGGCAGTTTGGTCAGTTTGAACCCGCCGTGCGGCCAGAATATCCATGCGGCCTTTGATTTGGATGTCGTTATCCTGGACTTCAAGGGTTGCAATGCCTTCTTCTAAGGTGATGCGGATGTTGGGATGATAGAACCCAGATAACCACATCAAGGGGGCCAGGAATAGAAACTTGACTTCGCCTTCCAGAATTCTGCCTTCCCGGAAATAGCACCAGAAGTTCTCGCCGATCTCGTCCAGTTTTTGCTGTTCAAACTCAGTCAGGGGGTCAAGGGTGAGGAGAGGGGTAAAGTCCGCAATGACAGGATTTTTGAAGTTCAAATACCGGTGAACTTGCTCCAGATTCAAGTCGCTTGCGTCTAAAACTTTTGTCATTGCTTCACCCTCATTGCTTCACCCTCATCTTGGAGTTTTTTGAACGATTGCAAACTTCTATGCTTTATTTTAGCTCAACCTTAACGGTATTCCTCACTGTGATGGGATTATTCAGGTGTCTGCCAGGCCGCGATCGCATCCAGCACAATCTCCACCAGCGGATGATCCACCAACTCCCGCAGCGCCGTCGTTCCCCCTGCCTTCAACGCCGCCATCAGCCGCTGCTTCAAACCCGGATTCTCCTCCAGCGCCGTCACCGCCTGCGTCGCCAGCCGCATCCGGTCGCTCGCCGACTCCATCGAGGCGTCCTGCGACAGTTGCTCCAACAACTGCTGAATTTCCGCCGCCGCATCTGTCAAACTCTGGCGCTGTTCCGGCGCGTAGTGATGGATCGTTCCCCCCACCTGATCGCGCCCCACCGTTTCCGCAAAACCGCCCGCAAACTGAGCACCACGCAAATCGTACTTCGGCGCATTCGCATTCGTTGCTGCCGAATTCCCTGCTGCCGAATTCCCTGCTCCCGAACCTGTCCCCTCAGCATTAGACATCATCATCGGTCGTGCCGCCATTACTTTCATCACTTCTATTAAACTCGATCCCTGCTGGCGATAGATCTCAATCTGCTCCTGCTTCGCCTGCAACTGCAACCGATAGCGCTCCTCCAGCCGCTGCAGCCGCTCGCCGTACTCCTGCTCCAGAAATTGCTGCATTGCCGCCTTATCCGCCCCCATCGGCGTATTCACCCGAATCACAAACGCCCCATCTTCCTTCTTCTCAATCGCCTGAATCGTCAGCTCATCCGTCCCCGCCTGGATCTGCAACTGCTGGAACGACTCCGCAAAGGCAGACCAATTAATGCCTCGACGAAAAATCAGGTCAATCGTGCTGAGCGACTGCTGCACCAGACGAGCAAAATCCCCCGGCTGAAACCGCTGCTGCGGGTCCGCCGGACGACGTTCCCCAAAGCGCCCCTCCTCGCCCGCATACACCAGGCCGTCATACACCAGAAAGATGGCCTCGCAGGTCACCGTCTCTAGCTGTGTCTCGCGGTTGATATTCCAGGCATCAATGCAGGCTCCCGTCAGGCAAGCGCCAGAAAAATCCGTCCCCAGCGCCTGCACCCGCGACAGATTCGCATCGCGCAAATCGACACCGCGCAAATCGAACTGGTTCAGGGTCTGCTGCGTCAAATTCGCACCGCTGAGGTTGGCCCCCTGGAGCTTGCAGCCGCCGGGATCAGCCCGACGCAGATCGGCCTGACTGAGGTTAGCGTCGCTCAGATCGCAGAGGCGCAAGTCAGCGCCGTAAAGATTGGCCCGACTCAAGTTGGCCTTGGTCAGGTTCGTACCGTTGAGGTTCGCCTCCACCAATTCCGCATCGCTGAGATCGCAGCCGCTCAGATCCAGTCCTTCCAGATTGGCATCGATCAATTCAATCCCCTGCAGCTGGGCACTGCCGAGATCGGTATCTCTCAAATCGGCCCCGCTCAGGATACTCCTTTGCAAATTGGCCCCGGACAACTGAGCGTCAGCCAGATTGACACAGATCAGGTTTGCCTTACTCAGGTTTGTGCCGGACAGGTTCGCAGACTGGAGGTTTGCCTGCTTGAGGAAAACTGACTTCAAGTTAGCTGAGCCGAGATCGGCCCCACTGAGATTAGCCCCGCCGAGGTCAGCGTTACTGAGGTCAAACCTCTCGAGGTTAGCCTCGCTGAGGTGACATCTCCTGAGGTTGGCCCCAATGAGGTTGGCCCCGCTGAAGTCAGCCCCGCTGAAGCGAATTCCGCTGAGGTTAGCTCCGCTGAGGTTGGCCCCACCGAAATTAGTCCCAAAGAGGTTAACCCACTGAAGGTTAGCTCCACTGAGGTTAGCTCCATTGAGGTTAGCTCCACTGAGGTTAGCTCCATTGAGGTCAGCTCCATTGAGGTTAGCTCCACTGAGGTTAGCTCCACTGAGGTCAGCCCATTTGAGGTTAGCTCCACTGAGGTTAGCTCCACTGAGGTCAGCCCATTTGAGGTTGGCGCTGCTGAGGTTGGCACTGCTGAGGTTGGCGCTGCTGAGGTCAGCCCCGCTAAGGTTAGGCTCAATCTCTAGATTCTCGGATCGCCACACATTCCAGGCGTCTATGCCCTGCTTCAGGATGGCTAGGAACTTGTGATTCGCCACGGCTGCCGTTCTTGCTGCTGTACCAAATCGCCATACATTCCAAGCGTCTATGCCCTGCTTTAGGATAGCTAGGAGCTTATGATTTGCCACGGCTGCTGCTCTCGCTGCTGTACTGATTGCAGTGTAGCCTATGTCATTGGTACGAGTGGTTAGGAATGAGAATTTAATCGTGTGTCAATGTGTAGGGGTACCCCTTGTGGTTACCCTCTCCAGAGACTATCGGGGCAACCACAAGGGATTGCCCCTACAATCGTTCTTACATCCTGGCTAAAACACCCTATCTGGAGACGCTCGGGGCAACCACAAGGGATTGCCCCTACAATCGTTCCTACATCCTGGCTAAAAACACCCTATCTGGAGACGCTCGGGGCAACCACAAGGGATTGCCCCTACAGATTATCTTATTTAATTCTTGTTCCTTAGTGGTTCATTGGCAGCGGCAGGGCACGGGTGATGCGGATCCCGAGTCCCGACTTCTTCCTCACAAGTGCTCCAAAGCTCAATTGTATTAATTTTCCAAAATCGGCTACACATGCTGTAGAGCGTACAACATATCCTCTACCCGTTCGATCGGTCGTCATACCATTTTGGATTTTAGATTGCCGATTTTGGATTGAAGAAAAGCTGATTGGGCAGGCATTCTGCTAATTTCATCAGTTGCATAATTGGTATCAGAATTTAGGGAGATTGTGGTGATATTGACGTTTCGGCTCTCAGATGCATCGCCCGACGTAGGGGCGTCGCATTCGGCCCGCATCTGGGCGATGGACCAGGGGACTGCAGCCGAATGCAACGCCCCCCAGGGTTGAATGGCACTTACTTAAGGCTGGTGGGCAGTGCCCATCCTACGAATTTCCGAGACTTTTGGCGCTCAATTCTTGCTTAAGTAGGAGCCATTCTCCCCAGGGTTTAGAGGCATAACCTGCATTGGAGTCTATGCGCGGTTTTAATCTGGACTTTTGTAGTGGACTGACATAGCTAATTTAGGGTAATAGAGTCAGGTTATCGAAAAGGCTATAATCCTGACTCGATAGACCTCGGCAGCACTAAAGTGCCCACTACAAATTTACACAATTTTGGCTGGGTTGAAGCCCAAGCTCCTTTCTGATACTTAACACCTGGCACCTTTACCCTGGTTGTAGGATTTGTTCGGCGCTCAATGCCAGATCTGGGACGGTTGGTGAAACGATCGCTTCGTCGCCTCGAAATTGACCGATTTCGACGTAGGCACCGGATTCCAAGGCCAGTACGATGACGACCTCAGCTTGGGGGTCAACGATCCAATATTCTGGGATACCTCTGGCGACATATTGTTTGCGTTTGTCCACATAGTCGCGCTGGTGGTTTGCTTTGCCTGGGGAGACGATTTCTACGACCAGCTGAGGCGGTGGCATGTCGAGCGTAAGGGTTGAGCGTCGTTGGGTCAGGGGCAGGTGTTCGAGGTTGAGGATGACGAGATCGGGATAGCGGTTTTGAACTGTTCCGGTCACTTGCAGCTCGCAACTATGGGATCGAATCAGTCTAAAGTCCACGACCCTGGCAAGAACTAAAACGAGGTGGGTGGCAATGATGATGTTCAAGCCTGATTCGGGTGGCAATGCAGTTAACTCTCCGTCGATCAATTCATAGCGGTTCTCTGTGCCGTCATCATAGGACAGGTACTGCTCAAAGGTGAGGTTTTGGGGTTTGGCGATGGCCTGGGTCATGGGTCTGGTCTATGGGGATTCCAATCAGGGGTCTGATGTTTTCTGGCCGGTTCTTTGCTTGAGCAGGTTGAACCGACGCAGGAGTTTGATGTTGTCGGGGGTGAGGAAGTCTTGCAAGTCGGCGATCTCGTTGAGCAAGGCGATTTCCCGGCTGCATTCGTCTTGCAGGATTTCCAGGTAGCGTTGGCGCTGACTGTCGGTGGTGGACTGCTGGAGCATGCGGATCGCCATGTTGATGTTGGAGAGGGGATCTCGCAATTCCTGGGAGAGTCGTTTGAGGATGTCTTCTTTGAGATCGAGGGTGCGTTGCAGTTCCTCGGTTTTGCGTTTGAGTCCGTCTGCTCGCTGTTGTTCGGCCAGGTATTGTTTTGCGATCGCAGCTTGTTTTTCCAGCCGCGTGGCAATGGCATTGAGCAATTCGTCTGCGGTAAAGGGTTTCGTGAGATAGTCGTCTGCGCCCAGTTCCATGCCCTGGCGCAAATCGGTTTTGTCGGTTTTGGCGGTGAGAAAAATAAAGGGGATGGTGGCCGTCGCTGGATCCTGGCGGAGGCTGTCAAGGACGCCATAGCCATCCAACTCTGGCATCATGATGTCGCACAGGATCAAATCGGGTTGTTGTTGCTGAGCCAGTTTGACGCCGCTAGAACCGTTTTTGGCGCTAACAACCTTAAACCCCTCAGCAGTGAGCAGTTCCAGGATGTTATCTCTGACGGGTTCTTCATCTTCAATCACTAGAATTTTCTGCATGGTTGTGTTCCTGGATTTCTACTGGCAGAACAACGGTAAAGGTTGTTCCAATCTCTACTGTACTGTTTAAATGAATCTGCCCACCATAGATGTCGATACATCGTTTCACAATCGCCAATCCGAGTCCTGTTCCGGATATGGTACCGACATTACTGGCTCGATGAAAGGACTCGAATAAATGGTGTTGGTCAGCTGAGGGAATACCGATCCCCCGATCGCTAATCTGAAAACGAGCTTCGCCCTGATGACAGTTCAAGGAGAAGTTCACAGGACTGCCAGCGGGAGAGTATTTCATGGCGTTGGAGAGCAGGTTGGTGAGGATGTGACGCAGGAGTTTCTCATCAACACAGGTATGGATGTGGTTCTGTTGACTCTCAAAGGAAATGGGATGCTGGTTGCGATCGCACAATTGCAAATCTTCTGCTAGATCCCGACAGAAGCGAACCAGATCCAGGGGGGAGCGCTGTATCTCTAATCTGCCTGTCTCTGCTTTGCCGATAAACAAAACATCATTGAGGATCTCATTCATATGCTTCACTGCTGTTTGGATGCGCTGAAAATGGGTCAGTTTTTTTTCTGATGACCACTTATGGCTATAGCGTTCCAGTAATTCAGCTGAGGAGAAAATGATGCTCAAGGGGGTGCGGAACTCGTGGGACGCCATACTGACGAAGCGGGATTTCAACTCGCTCAGCTCCTGTTCTTTGGCCAGAACGCTGCGAATTTCAGCTTCTGCCCGCTTGCGCTCCTGAATGTTAAGGGCAAAAGCACAGTTGTATTCCCGACCTCGAAAAGCGAGATAATTAATCGTCAGTTCAACCGGAATAGTCCGACCATCCTTGGTGCGGTGGCGAGATTCGAGGGCCAGGGAACCAAATTCCTTCAGCGTTCGCCAGTGTTCTGGCCAGACCGCAGCTGGACTGTCCAGATCGATATCGTAGATGCGCATAGACAGTAATTCAGGCCGGGAATAGCCCAGTTGCAAACAGGCAGCGTCATTCACATACAATAATCTGCCATCCGATCCAATTAGAAACGTGGAAATAGCAGCCCGATCGAGGAAGAACTGGGTTAATCGTAGAGTCTCTTCCGCCCGACGACGTTCCCCAATCTCTTGTTTTAAACGCAGATTGGAGCGGGACAATTCGGCAGTGCGTTCCTCAAAGCGTCGTTCGAGTTCGTCACGAGCTTTGCGCAAAGCAGCCTCAATCCGCTGGTGTTCCACGAGCGGATCGCGGTCCGGCACCCGTGGCAGCAGTCCCTGGTCGTTGCTAGCCCCCGACCAAATTTCAGCCAGAGACACAGGGACAATCGCAGACCGACGTTGAACGATCGTGCTGGAAACTGAGTTAGGGTCGGATAGGGTCAGAGGGTCAGAGGCTGCAATCGCGCTATACATTACCTTTGGATCGAGCAGCTGCAAGATGTTATCGAGGGTCACTATCCCCAGCAGTTCTCCCTGACTCCCTGCAATTGCGACGGCGGGTACTGCCTTCTGTACGATTGTCTGGCATGCTTTCCAGAGCGAGTCTGCTGGCTTGAGGCAAGTCCAGGGTTGCATGATGGCCTGAGCTTGAGTCTGCTGCAAATCCAGTCCCAGCAGCTGCGATCGCACCAGTTCTCTTGCTGCCACCATGCCAATAGAGGCGAACGATAAACAACTTCCAGGCAATTCAGCGTTCTCTCCAGGTGCGATCGCAATGCTATTGATTCGATGGCTCGCCATTTGTTGGACAATCTGTTGTAGCGATGCAGTCGCAGGAAGGCAAACAGGGGGCATTGTCATCACATCAGCCACCCGACGTAATTTGAAGAGATGAATGTTTTGCAATGCCTGACACAGACTTTCAGCCGCAACCGTGCCTAACAATTTACCTTCTCTATCTGCAATCGGTAGATAATGAATCCGATGCTGGCGAAACAGCGCTAGCACTGTGAAAATATCCTGAAATTCCTCTGCCTTAAGGACGATCAACGGCTGTGCCATCACCTCAGCCACAGTCAACTGCGATCGATCCACCGCTGCCGCCATGGCTTGAATCAAATTTTCCTGAGTGACAATCCCGATTGCAGAAGCAAGTCCCTGTTCTGCTGCCAAGCCGATGTCTGCAGGTATCCGATCCTGCACCAAGAGAAAACTGCTACTCGCTTTTCTGGACGGAGATGTTTTTCCTGATACATCAGACTGCAGGCGTCTGCCCCAGCCCCGATCGATCCGGGTCATGGCCTCATGTAAAGGCATCTCGGGCTTGACGAATGGCAGATGGCGATCGAGGATTTGCTCCAGACCAGGCAAATCGGAGGACAATAAATTCGATACCATGACAATTGCGATCGCAAATAACGTTGTAACCCATCCAATAGAGATCTGATACTGTCCATCCAAACTGGATTTTGTCAATATATCTATACTGACACGACTCAGAGAGAAGAGATAACCGAGAATACCAGTAATACTTGTTCATGGTTCATGGTTTGGTGTTCATGGTTCATGGTTTGATGTTCATGGTTCATGGTTCATGGTTTGGTGTTCATGGTTAATGGTTAATGGTTTGATGTTCATGGTTCATGGTTCATGGTTTGATGTCCATGGTTCGTTGCAATAAAATTTGCATCCTAGAAACTCTTGATGCCCGCACCGCTCAACCATGAACGATGAACGACGAACCATTAACCATTAACCATTAACCATTAACCATTAACCATTAACCATTAACCATTAACCATCAACATGAAAATTGTTTCCCTCTTGCCCAGCGCCACAGAGATACTGGCAGCCCTCGGGTTAACTGATGTCATTGTGGCGCGATCGCACGAATGCGACCATCCCCCCGAAATCCAGAATCGCCCCATTGCCACTCAACCCAAACTCGATCCCCACGGCACCAGCATCGAAGTCCACGACCGCGTCACTGAACTATTACAATCAGCCCTTAGCGTGTATCGCATCGAAACCGACTTGCTTGAAAAACTGCAACCCACCCACATCGTCACCCAAGCCCAATGCGACGTCTGCGCCGTCAATCTTTCAGAGGTAGAACAGGCCGTCGCCGCACTGATGCAGCGACAACCCCTTGCTGCCAAAACCACTTCTCCTCAAGTTATCTCCCTGCAACCGAACCGACTCGCAGATATCTGGGCCGATATCGAGCGCGTTGCCGCTAAAACTGGAACCGATGCCCAACCCTTACTGACAGCCCTGCAGAGCCGCGTCCAGGCCGTAACCCCAAAAACGCAGTCGTTGCCTGAAAACGACCGTCCCACCGTTGCCTGTCTGGAATGGATCGACCCTCTAATGGCCGCAGGCAACTGGATTCCCGAACTGATTGACCTCGCAGGCGGTCAGTCGCTGTTTGGCATCATTGGCCAACATTCCCCCTGGCTGCAATGGGACGCTCTCCTGGCTGCCGATCCCGCCATCATCATCGCCATGCCCTGCGGCTTCAACTTAGCTCGCACTCGCCAGGAAATCGTCACCCTGACCCAACATCCCCACTGGCAGCAGTTACGCGCCGTCCAAACCAGACAGGTCTACGTCACCGACGGCAACGCCTACTTCAACCGCCCCGGCCCCCGACTAGTCGATTCTCTGGAAATCCTGGCCGAAATCCTCCATCCCGAGCAATTCAGCTTCGGCTATCAAGGCACTGGCTGGCAGAATTTTCCAGCAGCCCACTGAGGACAATCAGCGCAAGAGAGGCAACCCGGAAGGAGCGTAGAGCATATGAAGAAGAATGATGAAGTCCACACCGAAGATGACCTGCGGGATGAATATGACTTTACCCAGCTACAGGTTGTTGCTCGCGGCCCAGGACGCAAACCACCGAAAAACGTCACCGTAGAATTGGCTCCAGATGTTGCTGCAATGTTCCCCAACTCCGTTGCCGTAAACGAAGCTCTACGATTTCTCATCAGAGCGACACAACACTCAGCCACCGACTCGAAATAAACGATGGCATACTCTTCTACTTGAGCAAGGTAAGAACCCTATCCAGTAACTTAGTTTGAGTGCAAACCACTGTATAGAGAGATTTCCTCTCTTGTCCTCTGCTTCCCAAGACTGTTCGGTTTAGAAACAAGACTTAATTTCTCGCGTAGGGGCACGGCATTGCCGTGCCCCTACAGGTCTATTTTTCGTAAAGTTATTGGATCCGCTATCTTGAACCGAACGGCATTGCTCTGCTCCTACCTGCCATCTTCATGACGGATAACAGAGTCAGCCTTCTGCTTCTGCCTCCTACCCTCTGCCCTCTGCCTCCCGCCCGATCAAAACTTATTTTCAATCATCAATTCGCTCAGGGGAAGTTGACCCGGTTTGGGCCACGGATCTTTTACCTTTTTGCCAATGGCCACCATCGGCCCCATCACATGATCGTCCGGCAGGTTGATGAGTTCTGCCACTTTGTCGATGTCAAAGCCAATCATCGGACAGGAGTCGTAACCCATCGCCTTAGCAGCTAACATTAAGGTCTGCATTGCCATACCAATAGAACGCTGTGCCTCGTCGCGTTGCAGCCATTCGCGGCCTTCATGAAACGGTGCTATCCAATTGACCAGCAGCTCAGCGACTGCCTGCGGCGCATTTTTCCAATATCGCTGCGGCTCTTTCTGCCAGGCTTTGACATCGGCAGTCATGATAATCAATAGCGAAGCATCAGTCATTTGAGCCTGATCGTTACCGAACTCAGAGCGAATCTGTTGTCGCAAGGCAGGGTCTCGAACGATCACAAAACGCCAGTGCTGAATGTTGAAACTTGTCGGCGACTGAATCGCTGCTTCGAGCAGCCGGGTTTCTTCCTCCTGGGTCAGTTTATGTTCCGGGTCAAAATGTTTAACGGCCCGACGCTGATAGATGGCGTCAAATGTATCCACAAGATCTCCTTTGAGTAACTGAGCAGGACAAAGATCCTTATATTTGAATTCTAAACTCAAGCCAGTTCTTTTTAGGATTGCCAAATTCTCTTGACAAAAAACGAGATAGCAATAGTTCAGTCGCGATGTAGAGGTAGCGCGATCGCAAACTCCGCCCCTCCTCCTGGTAATGAATTGCAGATTAAACGCCCCTTATGCTTATCCACAACAATATAGTAACTCATCGACAACCCCAAACCCGTACCGCTACCCACTGATTTTGTGGTGAAAAAAGGATCGAAAATCTGACTTTTTATGGCTTCAGCAATACCAGGCCCATTATCTGAAATTGAGATGGTTACTGTGTCAGTATCAGTTATAGCAGTGCGAATCCAAATCGTTGGATTTGAAGCAGGACTCTCAACCATTTCTAAAGCATCAATCGCATTACCCAGAATATTCATAAACACCTGATTCAGCTGTCCCGCATAGCAAGTGACTCCAGGCAACTGACCGTATTCCTTAATGACTTTAATATTGGGACTTGATGGCTCTTGTTCAAGACGATGCTGCAAAAGAAGTAGAGTATTATCAATACCAGCATGAATATCGACTGCTTTCTGTTCTGATTCATCTATTCGGGAAAAATTCCTCAACGACATCACAATCCGGCGAATACGCTCTGCCCCTTTACCCATAGAAGCAATTAAATTTTTTAAATCTGTCTCCAAGAAATCAAGATCGATCTCCGCAATAATATCCTGAATTGACGGTGGCGCATCAGGATATTCTTTTTGGTAAGCTTCGATCAATGAAAGTAGATCTTGAATGTACTCATCAGCATAGTGAAGATTTCCATAGATAAAACTGATTGGATTATTAATTTCATGGGAAATTCCAGCAACCATATGGCCCAATCCAGACATTTTCTCGCTCTGAATGAGTTGAGTCTGGGTATATTTTAATTCCTGAAGCGTTTGTTCAAGATGAATATTTTTCCGGTCGATCTCTTGCGTTCTTTCTAAAACTTTTTGTTCCAGAGACGCATACAAAAGTGCATTTTTTAGCGAGATAGTTGCCTGAGAAGATAAAAGTTTTAAGACTTCAATTCTATCAGGAGTAAAAGCCCCAGAAATCAAATTATTCTCTAAATAAAGAATTGCAAAAAGTTTACCCTGATTCATAACAGGAATACATAGTACCGAACGCACATTATGGCATACAATATACGGATCTTTCGTAAAGTCACCTGAAATAGCTGCATCTTCTAAGACCAAATCTTGAAGACTTCTCTCCACGTAATAGACAACTGTTTTTGGCAAATTCTGGTACTTTTCAATAGAAGTAGAAGGCTGCGAAATCTCAACTCCATCACCAACGATTGATTCAGCTTCAACCAACAACTTTCCATCCTCTGCCAGGATCAGTAAGCTTTTCTGCGCACCTGCATTTTCAGTGACAATCGTCATTATCTTTGCTAATAAAGTCTCTAACAAGATCTCACTCGAAAGTGCCTGTGAAACTTTGAGAACACTGGCCAGATCCAAAGCAGTCGAAGAATCTGTAGATGTTGTTGAAAATGTTGTTGTTCGTCCAGAAGAGCCAGAGGATTTTTGAGAGAAGAACTGAGGATATCTTTCCTCCAAATCTTGAACTTTAGCAGTTGCTTGCCAGCATACATACCCATAGCAAGCTTTAGTAAAATAAAGTTTGGCAATCTCTATCTTATCGCGAGACAAATAAAACTCCGCCGCCAACTCATATGCAATCGCTTCATCTTGAAGATAGCCATTTTCTCTGGCTCCTTGAATTGCTTTTTCATACAGCTCCATTGCATTCCAATTCTGGTTTGACAAGCGTGCTTTTTCTGCTTCCACCAACTCATATTTGTGCTGAAAATTCATGGGAGCACAATCAGCCCAACTCCTCAGCTTCTGTTGATTTACAGCAACTTTTCCCAGGTATGCTTCTTGTTTTTGACTGTCAGCTATAGAATACAAAGCAAGCAACGTCAAAGAAGCATAGAAATAACTTTGGGCTGAAACTAATAAGCCAATGACGACATGTTCGTATTTTTCTAATTGCGATACATGATTCGCAGCCGTTTCATAATCCCGAAACAAATAACTCAGAATTAAACTTACTAGATAAACAGAAAATAAAGCGGTAAAATTGTTCGCAGCTTCTAAAATTGGCACCATACTTACTTCATCAAAAAGCTCGCCATTCAGCTGATTATTTCCTGGTGAGGAATTAGTGAGAGTTAGCGAAAGTTGACCCCATATTTTGGCATAGTAAAGTGAGAACTGTTGTTTGAGGATTTGAATTAACCCAATGTATTTTTTTTGTTCTTGTTTGACAGACTCTAACGGATCTCCTATTAAAAATACATTACTGTTATAATCAATTGCAGCAAAACAGACATAAGCAATATCTCCAGTTTCTAAACCGATTTGGATATCTGCTCTTAAAGATTCGACTGCATTTCTGGCAGGTTCTTTCCAGTGTCGAATAAGACTATCGAAAAGATAATTGACCCTACATTCAATTTCTCTGGCATCCAACTGTTCTAATATCCATAAAGCCAGGTTGCCAAAGCGATAGCCTAATTCAATATCGCCCATAAATCCGCATAGAAGTAGACCATAAGCAGCGTAAGCAAAAGCAGCTGGTGATGAATTTCCTCCCTGCTTGCAGAGATCGATCATCGTGAAGATAATCGTTGGCAATATTTCGGGATTACCAAGATAGGCAGGCGATGCAGTAGCCATGAGAATTTTCATCGCTGCTAGCTGTCTATCATCTGTCATGATAGGAAGATGGTAGAGATCGTCAATTAACAGATCTTGAGGTGGAGTTTCTGCAAGCGTAACATCTAGCATTTCTACAAACTGCAATCCAAGCTCAACTGCTTCTCTCATATGATTCTGAGCAGTATAGAACTCAATTTTAGTCTCGTATACTTTGACCTTTTCCAGGATTGTCTTTGCTTGCTTCAAGACAATATTTGCGATCGTTTCGGCTTTCTCAAAGTTAGTATTTAAATACTGAGTCTCTACTTGTTCCACATGAAGATTGAGCATCAGATCGTATTCAGTTTCCCAAGCTCTTTCTCCTAACAGACTTAGAACAACATCAAAATATTTAATTGCAGACTCATAAGCTGTTGCTGCTTTTGCTTTTCTACCTGCAATTAAATTCAATTTTGCTATTTCGATTTTTTCGATATTATCTTCAAGTAATCCAAGACTCTCATTAAATTGGTTGACAATATCAAAAATATTGAGTTCTAGCTCATTCTCTTCTGTGCTCTTTAGCAATAAACGTCCAGCTTTTAAATGTATGGCTTGCTTTTGGTTCTCTTCAATTCCTGAATATGCAGCTTGTTGCACTTGGTCATGTTGGAATTTAAATTTTATCTCTCTAGCTGCTGTATTTTCCAATGAGGGGATATCAACTAACTTATAAACATTATCAATGGGAACAACCAGACCTTGTTCCAATGCGGGGAAAAGATTCGATATAGTTGTTGATAAAGTTTGTTGATAAATTGCTGTTAAAGTGGCTAGATCGAATATACTTCCAATGCAAGCAGCCAATTGCAGAACAGTTTGAACATTTTCCCTCAATTTATCTATCTTACCTGCCATTAATTCCACAACATTATCTGTGATATTTTTGGCTTGAATTTGAACAACATCCCACTGCCATTGATGGGTTTTATGGTTAAAACTTAATAGATTTTCTGTATAGAGTGTTTTTAAAAATTCAGTGGTAAAAAAAACATTTCCTTGAGTTTTACTATAAACCAGATCGGTTAACTGTTGGCTACAGTGTTCTGGCAAAGATAGAGCATCAGAAATTAAAAGATTTACATCCGTCTTTTCCAGATTTATTAATTTAATAAAAGACAAAATATCTGAATTATTTTTAATATCCTCTATAGCCATTATTAAAGGATGAGTATCGCTTACTTCATTATCTCGATAAGCGCCAAGTATCAACAAAGGTTGGTTACTTAGATTGATTACAATTGATTTTAATAAAATCAAAGATGCTGTATCGGCCCATTGTAGATCGTCAATGAATAAAACCAAAGGAGATTCAGGCTGACTAATTGCTTTAATGAAATTTTGGAATACTAAGTTGAAACGATTTTGCGTTTCTTTTGGCCCAAGAGATGCAACAGCAGGCTGTTTGCCAATGATGTGCTCTAATGCAGGAATAATGTCAATTAAAACTTGTCCATTTCTACCGACGGCATCGAGTATACTCTGTTTCCATTCTTTTAATACAGTTTCGTCTTCAGTAAGAACATGATTGCAAAAATCATTCAAAGCCTGAGTCAGTGCATGGTAGGGTATATCTCGCTGATATTGGTCAAATTTTCCTGCAATAAAATTTCCTCTTTTGGTTGTAATAGGTTTATGAATTTCATTCACCAGTGCTGATTTTCCAACACCAGAATATCCAGTTATTAGTACCATCCCAACCAATCCTTGACTGGTGCGGTTAAAGGCATCTAATAAGATTTTTATCTCTACATCCCGACCATATAATTTTTGAGGGATTTGAAATCTATCGGAGAAATCTTTTTGAGCAATTGGGAAGGATATAATTGAATTATTTTTTCGTAGTTGTTCCCAACATAAAACCAGATCTTCGCGAAGACCAGCTGCTGATTGATAACGATCTTCAGCATTTTTAGCCATGAGTTTCATGACAATGTCCGAAATAATTTCAGGACAGTTTAGGGGTTGAAAAATTTCCTGCTTCCTGGTTGGATTTTTTTGTTCGCTTATTCGTTGATTGATTTGATAGGGAGATAAAGGTTTTTTGGCAATATGGCTATGTACGATTTCCAGCACATCATGGCTAAGAAATGGTAATCTCCCTGTCAGCAATTCGTAGAAAGTTATCCCTAATGAATAAAAGTCAGTACGATAATCAATTGCTCGATTCATCCGTCCAGTCTGTTCGGGAGAGAGATAAGCAAGTGTACCTTCTATAACATTAGGGCTGTGAAAAGCTGGATTTTCTCGAGATAAGATTGCTGAAATACCAAAATCTATAATCTTGACTTGTCTGGTCGTTGGATTCAGGATAATGTTGGCGGGATTAATATCTTTATGGATAATTTGGGCACTATGAAGTTGTCCTAAGCATTCTGCGATCGCAATGGCCAATTCCAAAAAAACGACGATTTCAAAGTGACCTGCCAGTTCTAGCTGAGCTAGAGAATCACCCCCAAAATCTTCTAGAACCATAATCCAGGAATGCTGGTGATTTAGCAGCGCATAAACCTCAATTGTCCCTGGTAAATTGAGATTGCGAGTCACTTCATATTCTCGCTTGAACCAGGCAATTGTTTCTGGCGACGGATAATCTTCCTTCAAAATCTTGAGTACAACAGGTCGTCCATCCTGCTCCCGGCATCCTCGGTAGATGACCGAATTGACACCCTCATAAATTTGGGTTCTAATTTGATAGCCTGGAATCGGAAACATAAGGACTTGCTTCAGCGGACTTTACTCAAGCGCAATGCAGTAACTACTCTTAAGCTTCCCGATAGAAAGCATTCACGAACGCAATTCGCTTGGCGTCGAAAATGGTTGTTATTTACATTATTAGTTGTATTACACTACTTGGGAGGTTATTTTGAAAGCCTTGCTCCGCAAGGCTTTCAAAATAACCCATTTTTCCGTTCTGGCACGAAGAAATGGAGGCTAGCGCCCCCTTCGGGAGCGCTAACCGTCCAAGTCATGTGTATTAATTTTTCGATAGTGGTAAATAGATAAGGATTATTGAGGGCGCTGATTCCGCCCGCGCCCTCAATAATCCTTATCTTTGGAGAGCTACCAAAATTTCTATTAAGATTGCCTTGGGATTTCGATAGAGAAATCACTCCCATGGCCAGGTGAAGAACTACAGTACAGCTGCCCACCATGTTTATCTACTACTATCTGGTAGCAGATAGAGAGTCCTAAGCCGGTACCGCTGCCTACAGGTTTCGTTGTAAAAAATGGATCGAAGATGCGTTTTTTCACTTCTTCGCTCATGCCAACTCCATTATCTGCAATTGAAATGATAATTGTATCTGCTGGCGTTATAGCTGTACGAATCCGAATCGTTGGTTTGAGTAGGCAATCGGGTTGTTCTGTGGGTAGATCAGACGCTCGATCGGAATTTTCCAACGCACTAGCCTCACTACGTGCTAGCAGATCTAAAGCATCGATTGCATTATTCAAGATATTCATAAATACCTGATTGATCTGGCTGGCATAACAAGCTATTCGGGATGAGCAATTGTACTCCTTAATAATCTCAATCCCTGGACGGTTTTGTGTCGGTTGGAGACGATGTTGTAAAAGGAGCAAAGTATTATCAATTCCAGGATGAATATCTACTTGCTTCATATCGGATTCATCCAAGCGAGAAAAATTGCGCAACGACATGACGATTTTGCGGATACGATCTGCCCCCGTCTGCATAGAATCTATTAGTTTTGCCCAGTCTTCCTTAAGGAAATCCAAGTCAATTTCCTCAACCATGTTCTGGATTAAATCTGTTGGAGTTGGATATTCTTGTTGATATGCTGCCAGCAATGAAAGCAAATCTTTGCAATATTCACTAGCATGATCGAGATTGCCATAAATGAAGCTAATTGGATTATTAATTTCATGAGCAACCCCGGCTACCATTTGGCCAAGACCAGACATCTTCTCAGTTTGAATTAATTGTGTTTGAGTACGCTTTAGTTCTTGAAGAGTTTGTTCAAGCCGAATATTTTTATCATTCAGTTCTTGCGTTCTTTCTAAAACTTTTTGTTCTAGAGATGCATATAGTATTGCATTCTCAAGCGATACAGATGCCTGAGAAGAAAGCAGTTTTAGGACTTCAATTCTATTCGGTGTAAACGTGTCAGTAGTTAAATTATTTTCTAAGTAAAGAATGCCAACTAGTTTTCCCTGATTCAAAATAGGAGTACATAACACTGATTTGACTTTCTGCTGCGCAATATAAGGATCGTTTATAAATTGTTCCTCATTGGCAGCATCTCCCAAAACGACATCGGAATGGGTTCTTGCAACATATTGAATTAAGGTTTTGGGTAAGGATTGATAAGAGTCAAGAAACGTTGATGGCATTACATCAACCCTGGTCGCTTCGATCGAAGCTTCTGCTTGAACCGTGAGTTGTCCATCTTTGGGCAAAATTAAACAACCTTTCTCAGCACCAGCATTTTCAATCAAAATATTCATCAAATTCCCCAGTAATTTTTCCAGGACAATTTCGCTGGAAATTGCCTGAGATGCTTTTATGACTGCATCTAAATCTAGAAAAGAGACTGATTGCCTGCGGGTGGGGGTTGTTGTAACTTTGGTATCTTTAACTCCTCCCTTTTGCATAGAATAAGTGTTTGAAGCAAATAATTTCGAATATTGTTTGTCTAAAGTTTCTACTTTAGTCGTTGCACCCCAAGTTAGGTAATAATATCGGGCTTCTTGCAAATAGACCTGAGCAAATTTAGTTCTATCTTGTGACAGATAGAAGTTTGCTGCCAGTTCATTGGCTAATGCTAATTCATGAATATAATCGTGCTCTTTTGCTAATTCAACTGCACGATCGTAAAGCTTTGCTGCGCTGTCACTTTGGCCAAGCAATCGCTGTTGTTCTGCTTCAACTAAGTAAAACTTATGCAAACAATTCATTGGCCCAAAGTCTGCCCATTTTTTTATTTTTTTCTGATTGAATTTGACTTTCTTAAGCAGGCTATTTCGCTCCGATGAGTTGACAGATTCATAGATTGCTAAACGAGCTAAAGAACCATAAAAATACAGTGGAATAATGACAATACTACTGGTTACACCATCTAAATACTGTTCTGCTAAATCTGCATTTTCAACAGCCATAGCATATTCTCTAAATAGATAGCAAAGTATAAGCTTATTAAAATAAAAATGAAAAATTAAATTCCGATCGTTTGTTTTTTGATGCAGCGGTAACGAGACTTTTTCTTTGTAAGCTTTACCATCCAAATGCCATGGATTTTTGGGACAGTTCGCTAAGTTCAAAATGGCCTGACGATAGATCGAATTTCGGTTAAAAGACGTTCCCTGCTTGAGCTGATTGACGACGGTATTGTAGGAATCAATTTCTTTTTCTAGCGTTGACAACTCCTTACCCAAAAGATAGGCATGAGTAAAATAAACACTAATCGTGCGAGCTGCAAATTCAAGATCGCCAGTTTCTAAACCTTTTTGGTAAGCTAACTTTAAAGGTTCTAATGTATCCTGCCAATGTTCTTTCCATGGCCTAATTAAACTGCTAACGACTCCAATTGTTTTAGCTTCGATCGCTTTGGCATTAAATTTGCTTAATACGCTTAAAGCAAGCTGTCCAAATTGATAACCAGATTCAATATCCCCGACAACACCACAGAGAACAACTCCATAGCCAGCATAGGCAAAAGCAGACAAAGCAGTATTGCCATATTTGACCGGTAAATTGACCTGCTTGAAAACAATCAATGGCATCAGTTCAGGCACAGCATTATAGGCAGCAGAACTGATCCGGGATAATATACGAATTGCGGCTAACCGAACTGGATCGGTCATTTCCGGTAGATCGATTAACTGTTTAACTTTTTTCCTGGCCAGGATAAACTTTGTGCTGACTAAACTCAGCAGGATATTCAATTTAGTCGGCTTTGCTGGAAAGTTTAACCCTAATTTTTTCAATAAAGGAAGTGCAGTGTTTACAGCTTCGCGCGACTGACTTTGGGCAATGTGAGCTTGAATTTTGACTTCATGGACTTTGACTGTATCTAGAGTCGTTTTTGCCTGTTGCAGTACTTGATTGACGAATTGCTCCATTTGCTCAAAGTCGCCGCTGAGATATGCTGCTTCTGCGGCTGCTTCGGATAAGGATAGAGTGAGATTGTACTGTGTTTGCCAACTTTGCGAGCCGAGTAGCTCAACTCCGAAGCTAAAGTATTTAAATGCCGGTTCGTAGGCGGTGGATGCTTTCGCTTTTTGACCGGCAACAAAATTGAGTTGAGCCAGTTCTTCCATAGTCAGGAATGGCTTGTTTGTGATCGCGCGCTCGGTTAAATCTGTTTTGGGATTTTCAAATTGATTTCCGACGCGAATTAGTTCTATTCCGGAGTTCAGATGATTAACAATATCAAAGATTTTTTCTTCCTGCTGTTGAACGGGAGTTTGTTCTAATAAGATCTGCCCAATTTTGCAATGAATGGATTTTTTCTCTGAGTCAGAAATTAAAGAGTAGGCTGCTTGTTGGATGCGATCGTGAGAAAATTTATATTCGACAGCTTCTGGAGAAGAGGTTAGGAGTAAATCGGAGGCAAGATTTGGGCGTATGCTGTTCTTCCTTGGTGTTTTGGTGAAGGAAAATGTATCACCAATATCAAGCTCAACTGATTTGTAAGCATTGTTGAGTGGGAAGATCAACCCTTCTGAAATTGCTTCTCGTAAGGAGAGTGCAGCTTCTCGTTGCGATTGTTTTGCTACGACAGCTAAGGTTTCTAGCTGAAATTGATTGCCAATACAAGCGGCTAGATGTAATTGCTGTTGTGTTCCACTGCTCAACTTCTGTATTTTTTTTGCCATTAGTTCAACGACATTATCAGTCATCTCTTGAGCTTTGATTTCATCTAAATTCCATTGCCAGCAACGATTTTTTGAATCAAACTGTAATAAATGATTTGTATAAAGTGATTTCAAAAATTCATTCATGAAGAATGGATTGCCGTCTGTTTTAGCTAAGATTAATTTAGCTAAGGATTTCGTTTTATCTGGTGCGGAATTAAGTGTTTCTGAAAGAAGCTGGTTTACTGTATCAAAATTTAGCGGGTTTAGAAATATTTCGTTAATTGCTGCTCCAGAATTTCTGATTTCTTCCAAAGTTGAAATTAGAGGATGGGTAGCGCTTACTTCATTATCTCGATAGGCACCAATCAGGAAAAGATATCGAATTTTAGATGTTGCGATCAAAAACTGGATCAGTTGTAATGAAGCTGTATCTGCCCACTGTAGATCGTCCAGAAATATTACGAGTGGATGTTCGGGCTGGGTGAAGACTTTGATAAAATTCTGGAATGTTAATCGGAAACGATTTTGGGCTTCTGAGGGATTGAGTAAGGCGATGGGTTGTTGTTTGCCTAGAATGAGTTCTACTTCGGGAATGACATCGATGATAACCTGTCCATTTGGACCTAATGCAGCTAGGATTTTTTCCTTCCAATTTGCTAACTTTGTTTCGTTTTCTGTGAGAATTTGTTGGACGAGTTTTTGAAACGCTTTGATGATGGCAGCGTAGGGAATATCTCGTTGGAGTTGATCGAATTTTCCTGAGATGAAATAACCTCGTTTCTGGGTAATGGGTTTATAAATTTCTTGTACCAATGCTGATTTGCCCACTCCAGAATATCCTGATACGAGTACCATTTCTATTCCAGTCGGTCGATGGTGAGAGTTTGTGTCTTGTTTTCTGTTGTCTGAAACCCGATCGAAGGTTGCGAGCAAGATTTCAATTTCTTGTTCTCTACCATAAAGTTTCTGAGGAATTTGAAACTTTTCGGAAATATCATTTTCGCCTGGAGCGATATCTCCAATTTTCCCATTTGTTTCTAATTGCATGAGGCAATTGACTAAATCCGATCGGATTCCCCAAGCACTTTGATAGCGATCTTCGGCTGTTTTTGCTAATAGTTTCATGACAATCTTTGAGATTGCCAGAGGAATTTCTGGTTTGAGTTGGTGGGGTGGGGTGGGGTGTTTAGCGATGTGGCAGTGAACCAATTCGAGGCGATCGTTGGTTTCGAATGGTAATTGCTGGGTGAGCAATTCGTAAAAGGTTGCTCCTAATGAATAAAAGTCTGTCCGGTAATCCAGTCGCCGATTCATTCTGCCTGTTTGTTCTGGTGAGAGGTAGGCGAGGGTACCTTCTAGAACATCGGGATTTTGAATGGTTGGATTTTCCTGGGACAGAATGGTTGAAATCCCAAAATCAATGATCTTCAATTGACCAGTGGTTGGGTTGAAGACAATGTTGGAGGGGTTGATGTCTTTGTGGATGATGTTGGCAGTATGAACTTCGGCCAGGGCTTCAGCAATTTTGATGGCAATGGCAAGAAATTCCTCGAGCGTGAGTTGGCGTTCTACTATTAAGGTTTTGAGGGCCCTGCCGCCAAAATCCTCCAGGATGAGGATCAGGGTATTCTGATATTTTTCCAGGGTGTAGGAGCGAACGGTACCTGGCAGATTGAGGGAGGAGGTAATTTTGTATTCTTGTCTGAATTGGGTGAGTTCTATTGGTGTGGGGTAGTCTGCTTTCAGCAGCTTGAGAATGACAGGATGATTGTCATTCTCTTGATGTCCCCGGTAAATTAGGGAGTGGTTACTTTCGTAGAGTTGTTCAAAGACTTGATAGCCTAAGATTGAAGTTCTTATCATATTCTCTAGCGAGTAGTTTAAAGGTAAGATGCGGCTACGCTAGTCGATACGTTGATTCAAAAAGTGAAAGTGGAATGGTGGTTTGACAGGTAGTCGCATTTTTATTTTAGGTTGGGTTAAGAGAGTGCGGTTTCCTGGCTGGTGCGATCGCGGTTCGCGAGCAAATTCTGATGCAGAGACAGCAGAGGGCAGGAAGCACCCAGAGGTGCTATCTCATCATACTGATGTAGGAATGAGCAATCTGGAATCAAGGAGCAGAGCAGCAAGGCATGGATTGCATTGGTAGAAATAGTTTTATGAGGGAGAGAATTGAGGGGAAGAAGAGGGGTGAGTCAAATGGGTTCAGTTTTTTTGAGATGCAGAGAGTTGCTCTGCTGGCGATCGATCGAAGTGGTTTTCAATCGGGAGGATAATGCTGAATTCTGTTCCTATACCCAGGGTTGAGCGAAACTGCAGCTGACCTCCATGTTTGTCTTCAACGATCTCGCGGCTGATGGCTAACCCTAACCCGGTGCCGATATCTACAGCTTTTGTGGTGAAGAAGCTCTCGAAAATTCGGGTCTGATGTTCAAGGGCAATGCCAGGGCCGTTGTCAGCAATTTTGATCGTGACTCGTTCGCGATCGCGACGTTCGGTGGTAATGACAATTTCTCGGGTTTGCCGATCGTTTTTTTCTTCCAGGGCATCAATGGCATTGCTCACAAGATTGGCGAACACCTGATAGAGAGAGCTGGCAAAACCGGATATTTTGGGTAGCTCATTATAATTGCGAACAACGGTAATGCCTTGTTTGATCCGGTTGTTGAGGATTAACAGGGCACTGTCCAGACAAGCATGGACATCAACCATATGGGGGGTGCCATTATCCAGGCGCGAGAAGCTCTTGAGGCTGAGGATAATTTGTCGCGCCCGTTCGGCACCCACTTGCATAGATTGAATCAGTTTGGGCAGGTCTTCTTTGAGGAAATCCAGTTCAACTTCGGCGGTCTTGGCTTGGATGGTTGGTGAAGGGTTGGGGGTTTCAGTCTGGTAGGTGTGGAGGAGCGCGAAACAATCCTGGATATAGGTGTCGGCATGGGCAAGGTTGCCGTAAATAAAGTTCACAGGGTTGTTGATCTCGTGGGCAACACCGGCCAGCATCCGTCCCAAACTGGCCATCTTTTCCTGGTGAATGAGTTGTTGCTTTGCGGCTGCGTCTTGTTCGGCTAAAAGTTGCTTAACGCGCTGAATCAGCTGGTTCAGGGAAGTGGCGAGCTGCCCCACTTCATCCGTAGTGGTGACGGGGGCTTGCAAATCGAAGTTGGACTCCTGGGTTACTTGTTGGGCAATGTTGCTGAGTCCTTTCAGCGGTTGGGCGATCGCACGGCTGGTGTAGGTGGCGAGTACGGTTGCGATCGCAACCGATACCGCGATGCTACCCAGAATAATTCCTTGCCGGATTGTTTTTGCTGCCGCCTCTGCCGCCTCTGCCTGTTCGTATTCTTCATAGGAAATCTGGGTCAACTGAGCCAGATCGCGAGAGAATTCGTGAATTTGATGGGATACAGGGCCCTTGTTGAGGGCCAGCAATTGGTGTTGTAGGGTGGCAATCGTTTCCGGTGAGAGGGTCTGCAAGTCGAACGATCGGAGCAACTGCTCAGGCCGCTGGAAATGGAGGTTGAACAGGTCTGTATCTTGATTGAGCCAGCGATCGACAATTTCAATTTCACCTGCGGTTTCGCCCAGCTCTGGATTGTCTCGATCGGCTTCGTGAGCAGCGATATATTCAGTCCAGGTTTGCCCGAATTCAGTGGCATAGTTTGCCAGGAGGGACAATTCTTGCTGCAGTTGCTCTGGATCGGGTAGCACTGCAACAATTTGTTGTTGATGCATCTGAGTCTGCAGCAAGCGGGTTTGCAGCTGATTGAGCAGCACAATTTCCTGCCAGGCTTCGTCTTCATTCGCAACTGCCCGAGTCTGGTAGTACCCGCCAGCGGCAATCCCAATGCTGGTGCCGACAATGGCAACTCCCAGGGCAATCCCGTAGCCATAGCTAATTTTGCTGCCAATTCCAAGACGGCCTGTCAGTCTCTGAAACCACTGGCTGGCAGGGTTCCCAGGGGAGGAAATCAAGGGCATTAATGGGCTCCGTTGGCTAAGCTCAACCCGATCTATTTTAGAGTTTGACGTTTACTCTAGAGAAAGCGATTCATTGGCCTTGCTCAAGCGCAGAATGAAAAGGAACCCGAAGTCTTGGCCGGGATTCCAAATTCATGCCTGAGATCGCCAATAATCTCCCTTTCCTCGTGGATGGGGTTTACAATACGTCTCGACAAGCAGACAAATCGGTTTTGCCTGCCCAACCCAACACTGGGTATACGAGCGGTAACTGAGCGAGCCAACACAGGGGAACAAGGATTGCTTCAACAGGGAACAACAATTGCTGCGATCGCGACTGCAGTAGTGCCCCAGCAAGGGAGCGTTGGCATTGTTCGGCTATCGGGCCAGCAGGCCCTTGATATTGCCAGAACGTTGTTCCGAGCTGCAGGACGTCAGGCATGGAAAAGCCACCGCATCCTCTATGGCCATATTCATCACCCCCACACGCAGCAGTTAGTAGATGAAGCCTTGCTTTTACTCATGCTAGCACCTCGTTCCTATACTCGCGAGGATGTAGTGGAGTTCCATTGCCACGGGGGCATTGTAGCGGTGCAGCAGGTATTGCAGCTTTGCCTGGAGCAAGGAGCGCGATTGGCGCAACCGGGAGAGTTTACCCTGCGCGCATTTCTGCATGGGCGTCTGGATTTGACCCAAGCAGAAAGTATTGTCGATCTGGTGGGGGCGCGATCGCCAGCTGCTGCTCAGACGGCTCTAGCCAGTTTGCAGGGAAAGCTCGCCCAACCGATTTGTCAGTTGCGAGCGATAGGGTTAGATATTCTGGCGGAAATTGAAGCCCGCATCGACTTTGAAGACGATCTGCCACCGCTTGATGAAACGGCGATTCAAACCCAGATCGAACAGATGTTACAGGAGGTCAATCACATTCTGGCCACCGCCGATCGAGGTGAATTGTTGCGGACTGGCATCAAGGTTGCGATTGTAGGGCGACCGAATGTGGGCAAGTCGAGCTTACTTAATGCCTGGAGTCGCTGCGATCGCGCCATCGTCACTGACCTGCCGGGGACCACCCGCGATGTCGTGGAATCCTATCTGGTAGTCGGCGGCATTCCCATTCAAGTGCTGGACACCGCTGGGATTCGGGACACCTCCGATCGAGTAGAGCAACTCGGTGTCGCGCGATCGCGCACCGCCGCCCAGACCGCCGACCTGGTATTGCTCGTCATCGAAGCCCCTATCGGCTGGACTGCAGCCGACCAGACCATCTACGACCAGGTCCAACACCGCCCCCTCATCTTAATCGTCAACAAAATCGATCAAATCAACGTCAACCGTAACATTACCCCATCGTTCAACCTTCCCGATACCATCCAGCAAACCATTACCACAGCCGCTGCCCTCAATCAAGGCATCGACCAGCTAGAACAAGCAATTCTCAAAACCCTGCAGCAAGGCAACCTGCAAGCCGCCAACCTCGACTTCGCCATCAACCAGCGACAAGCCGCAGCCCTCACCCATGCCAGAACCGCCCTCCAGCACGTCCAAACCACTATCGCCGATCGCCTACCTCTCGACTTCTGGACCATCGATCTGCGCAGTGCCATCAGCTCCCTGGGGGAAATTACTGGCGAAGAAGTCACAGAATCCATCCTTGACCGGATCTTCAGCCGCTTCTGTATTGGCAAGTGAAGAGGGTGAAGAGTTGATGGTTCATGGTTCATGGTTCGTTGTTCATGGTTCATGGTTCGTTGTTCATGGTTCATGGTTCGTTGTTCATGGTTCGTTGTTCATGGTTCATGGTTCATGTGGAAGGTTCATTGTTGAGGATTGAGGATTGGCCGCTAGGGGTGCAATGACACTTTAGCGATGTCATTCCAGTAAAATAGAAATAGCTCGATATGGCATTCAAATCACTGCAAGCGGGTTGCCAAATTTGGAGGCAAAACTGTGATCGATAATTCTGATTGGTCAGACTCCCTGAAATGGACTGCCGACGCCAAAGCCAAACTGAAAAATATTCCTTTCTTCGTTCGTTCCCAGGCTCGCCAGCGGATTGAACAACTCGCCCGCGAAGCCGACACCGAAACAGTAACATCAGCCCTGGTCGAACAAGCCCGCCTCGAATTTGGGCAATAGGCTCAAATTTGGGCAATAAGTGTCAGCTGTCAGAATACAGCCCCTCCTATCACCCCTATTTCCCCTCTGCTTCCCCATTCCCCGTTCCCCGTTCCCCATTCCCTCTCCATTCCCCATTCCCCATTCCCCATTCCCCATTCCCTCTCCATTCCCCATCATGACCCAAACCCTGAGCCAATCCCAAAAACTCACATTTGAAGCGTATCTGTCCTATGATGACGGGACGGATAACCGTTATGAGTTGATCGAGGGAGAGCTAGTTGCCTTGCCGCCAGAATCCTGGTTGAACACCGATATCACTGGGTACCTGTTCCTGGTCTTTGCCCGTCTGGTGGATTTTAGACTGATTAAAACCTACTGTTGCGCGCTCCAGGTTACGGGCAAAGTTGAAAACCGCTACCCCGACCTCGTCATCCTCAGCGCAGAGCATCCCAAACTGGCCAGTCAGAGTATCTCCATCCGGCTTGATATGTCGCCGCCTCAACTCGTCGTCGAGGTCGTTTCCCCTGGCAAAGCGGACCAGCAACGGGACTATATCGACAAGCGCCAGCAATATGCCGCCAGAGGCATCCCAGAATACTGGATCGTTGCCCCCCAGGATAAAGTTGTCATTGTGCTGAGGTTAGAAGCTGGCAAGTATGTCGAAGTCGGTCGTTTTCAAGGCAATCAGCGTCTGATTTCCCCCACCTTTCCAGCCCTGGAACTGACCGCTGAGCAAGTCCTGAATCCTGGAGCCTGATCCTTCTTCTCCAGTTTCAACAGGAGAGAACGTACCTGCAACCAGGAGCTGTTCGCCAAATTAGCGGTGTCAGTTCACTACCAACTGTTCCCGGATTGGGCTAAAGCCCCGGCTACGAATCTATACTTTCTCATTGCCGAATTTGGTCAGTTACATCGCTTTGTGGAACTGGCACCTTGGCGTGTGATGGCCCTGGCCTGCTTCTTGCAGACTACCCTTGGAGACATCACAGGTATTAGCTTTATTGATTCGACGACGATTGCTGTCTGCCATCCGAATCGAGCCAAGCAGCACAAGGTCTTCAAAGACCAGGCAGGCTGGGGCAAAAGCTTGGTGAAGTGGTATTTTGGCTCAAGTTGCATCTGACTATCAACGACCAGGGAGAACTCCTCGCTGCGACCCTCACCCCGGACAATACTGATGACCGTAACCCTGTGCCTGAGATGGCTACCCAGCTGTGGGGTAAGTTGTTTGGCGATAAAGGGTATGTTTCCCAATCGTTGTTCCAACAGCTCTATGAACAGGGCCTGAAATTGATTGCCAAGTCCCGCAAAAAGATGACCAATCGGCTCATAAGCCTGATGGATAAGGTCTTGCTACGCAAACGAGCGGTGATTGAATCGGTCAATGACCAGCTCAAAAATATTTGTCAGATTGAGCAGTCTCGCCATCGTAGCCGGTTCAATTTTCTGACCAATCTCTTGGGCGGATTGATTGCTTACTCCTACTATCCGACTAAACCCGCGCTCGAACTGACACCCAAGGAACTGACAGCCTTACCTCCGGCTATTATCTGACAGCCTTACCTCCGGCTATTATCTGACACCGAACTCACGTTTTCACTGATTACGCGCTATTCGTCACTGATTAGCACCAAAAAAGGAGGGGCGTTGTTGGCTCCTCCTTTCGGTGTTGGTTTGTTTGGGCTTTCGCCTATATTCTGTTGTTTTAGTCGCTGGCGCAGCATTTGCATTTGCTTTTTTTGCTGACGGCGGCGGGCGGAGCCGCCTCGGCCTTTGGAGTTTCTTCCCGGTTTGCGGGGAGATTCCCAGCGCTTCAGGCGTTGAGTCATGGTGAATCTCCGGTTGATTTTTGGATTGAGACTTAGATGAACTGGCCCGGTTGGCGGTCAGGGATGCTGGTGCTGAACCGGGGAAAGGATGGTGGGCGAGGAGAGACTCGAACTCTCAAGACCAATGGCCGCCACATTTTGAGTGTGGTGCGTCTACCAATTTCGCCACTCGCCCGTGGGTTGGGTGTCCTGATGAGGACGGTTTTGGATTTGGGAGGGGAGCGCGGCTGCGCTGGTCTGCCCTCCCAAACGGCTGAGTTTATTATACTGAATTGAGTGTTGTTTCAACAGCAATTCATATTCTGGGCTGCTGGCCCAGCGATCGATTTCGCGGGCGCGCAGGACGGGGAGGGGGTGGGTGAGCTGGCTGGTGTGGGCTTGTTTGAGGGCCTGGCCCAGGCGACCGGTGCTGAGGGTGTCGTAGGTGCGGGCTTGTTGGAGAAAGGCGTCGAGGTTGAGTTGGGGGGCCAGGGTGGGGGAGCCGCCTGCGAGTTTCATCAGCACTGAGATGGCAATTTTGGCATCCTGGGTGGCGAGGAGGGCGGCGCGATCGCAGGTCAGTTCAGCGCAACGCATCCACTGCATCAGTTGTTCCTGCAATCCCTGAAAAATCAGTCCGCCCACAATCGGAATCTGTCCTGCGGCCAGGGCAATTAAATTGGCTAAGGTCAGGTAAACGCCGTGATCGCACTTGAGATGGCCCATTTCGTGAGCAATGACTGCCTGGGTTTCTTCGGGGGTCAAGAGTTCAATCAAAGCTGTGTGCAAAACTACAAACGGTTGGTTGCCGCGCATGGCGAAGGTGTAGGCATTGGGGAGCGGGTGTTGTCGCACATAGAGCTGAGGTGGCTCCAGATCCAGAACCCGGCAAACCTCTAACAATTGATCGTGCAGGTGAGGCAATTGCTGTTTGCTAACCCGGACGCTGGATGCAATATTGTCCAGATAGAAAAATTGCTCAGCCAATGGCCCCAAAAAAGTCCGCACCATGAGATCCAGGCCAGGTAACCGTCTAAGCGACTGGGTTGCCTCCAGGTCGAGCGGATGACGAAATTGATCTGCCTTGAGACCAATTAATGGGAGCTTAGAGTCAGACATGATGAGCAGGTAGCGATTAGCAATTAGCGGTTAGCTCCTAGCATAGTTGGCTAAACAGCCAAAAGCTAAGCGCCAAAAAACAAAAGCCAATCGCTAAGGAACAAGACTTAAATGAGATGGAGTTGAGTAGGATGGGCAAAGGGCGCAACCCGTGTCCATCACAAAACCGAGATGGACACGCTCTGCTTTGCCCATCCTACCTGGCAAATTATTAAATTCCCACTCCTAACAACCCAAAGCCAATCGCTAGTTGCCAGAAGCCAGCCCCTAACTGTCAAAGCTAATCGCCAATCACCAATTGCTAACAGCCAATCGCTAATCGCTAACAGCCAATCGCTAATCGCTAACTGCCAATCGCTAAACGCTAACTGCTTCTTTCGATTGCTTGGCTTCTCCTTCGGATTGTTTTGCCTCTCCAGGTACCCGCTGCAGGCAAGCGCCAACATTTTGTAGTTTGAGATCCAACCGCTCGTATCCTCTATCGAGATGGTGAAGTCCCTGGACAATTGTGGTTCCTTCTGCCGCTAACCCGGCTAGAACTAGCGCCGCTGAAGCGCGCAAATCTGTGGAAACAACGGGCGCACCTGAGAGCATCGGTACTCCTCGAACCACTGCAAGATTGCCCTTGACTCGAATATCTGCTCCCATGCGGTTCAGTTCGGCAACATGACGTAAACGATTCTCGAATACGGTTTCGGTGATGACGCTATTCCCTTCACTCACGGTCATCAACGCCATAAATTGCGCTTGCATGTCGGTCGGAAAACCTGGGAAAGGCAAGGTTTCAATGTCTGTGGCTTTGAGTCGCTGCCTGGCAAGAATGCGGAGGCGGTTGGGGCCTTCCTGGACGATGCTTGCCCCCATTGCACGTAGTTTTGCGATCGCAGATGTGAGATGGTCGGGGACTACAGGCGAGAGACTTAGCTCCGATTGAGTCATTGCCCCTGCGACTAAAAATGTTCCTGCTTCAACTCGGTCTGGGATCACTGCATAGTCTGTTGAGTGCAGACTCGGCACCCCAACAATGGTAATGGTATTGCTGCCAGCTCCCCGAATCCGAGCCCCCATCGCTTGACAGAAATTAGCCAGATCGGCAACCTCGGGTTCCTGAGCCGCATTTTCAATGATTGTTTCTCCATCCGCCAGGGTAGCGGCCATCATTAAGGTTTCAGTGGCCCCAACACTGGGATAGTCTAAATAAATTTTGGCTCCCTTCAACCTGCGGTTGCCACCCCCAACATAGGCATGAACGATACCATGATCGATCTGAACATTGGCTCCCATGGCTTGCAGCCCGCGCACATGCAAATCAACAGGTCTGGCACCAATTGCACACCCTCCAGGCAAAGGCACCCTTGCAACCCCGAGCCGTGCCAGTAAGGGACCAATCGCAAAGAAACTTGCTCGCAACTGACTCACCAGCTCGTAGGGAGGCTTAGAGCGCCCAATATGCTGAGCATTGATATCTAAGCAATCCCCGTGCTGCTTCACCTTCACTCCCAGAGCGGACAGAATCTGCCCCATGCGGGCGATATCAGCAAGGGAAGGAACATTACGAATGCGGCAATCCTGAGGACAGAGCAGGGATCCCGCCATAATTGCCAGAGCTGAATTTTTTGCTCCGCTAATTTTGACATGCCCCTGCAATGGACATCTGCCTGAAACTTTTAAAACCATATTGTCTGCTTCAGGCGAAGCTTGGGAATTTTTTAGGCCAAGAGAGGGAGTAATTGGTCTATCCTCCAGAATCAAGCGTGACTTTGTATAACTTCAAATTTGGTTTAGATTCTACCGGAAAGATTGAAATTGTCCAGGTTTTTGACTACATTTTGCTTATATTTTGACTACATTTTGCCTATGTTTTGCCTATAAATAACTGAAAACAGGCTGAAAACTCTACAGTTTATCGACAATCCAACAACCGATCGCAATTTCCCAAAGGATACTGTGTCAATTCTGTCAATGTCGGAATTCGTCGTTACCACCTGTGAAAAAAACAGATGCCAGAATGAATCGCATTGAGGCCATTACAGTTTGCATGGGATGCTGAACAGGAAAAATCGATCTGAGCTGCGATATACAGGGTGAAACCCCCTGCTAATTTTCCAACAATATCATTTCCAGGCAACCTGCGTGGTTCTATTGCAGAATCAGCTCACTTTCCCAATCGTGGGGAAGGAGGGGTAAATAATCCTTAAATTCTGGATAACGATCTGTGGAGAACGATTTTTGGACTTTATTATCACTGTTTTTGGGGCAGAAATTCCACATTCAGAATAAGTTTGCGTTATGTCAGCGATTGCGTAATTAATTGACAATTGTCAACTTCTCGATCTCTTGCATTTATTTACACGACTTGGAAGGTTATTTTGAAAGCCTTGCGGAACAAGGCTTTCAAAATAACCATTTCTCCGTTCTGGCACGAAGAAATGGGGGTTAGCGCCCCCGAAGGGGGCGCTAACCTTCCAAGTCGTGTATTTAAAGATTTGGGAGCTTCTGAGTTTTGAATGACGATTTTTTGGCTGAACGTGTTGACGAATGCTTTGAATTGAACGATGATTGTAAATCGTGATTCTACATCTTTCGAGCGGAACTGGCGGAATTGGTAGACGCGCTAGATTCAGGTTCTAGTGTCCGCTTAGGACTTCCGGGTTCAAGTCCCGGGTTCCGCATGTTTACCGAAAAGGCAGGGGAAGAAGGCAGAGGGCAGAAGGGTTTTAACTTGAGTCTCTGCTGGGGCAATGGTTGACTGCTAGAGTCAGTTACAGAAAACTCTATGCACAATACTTGCCCAACCTCTAATTTCTAGTAAGCTAGCGTTTTTTCTGAAGTCCTCTAGCCGTTAGCAATTGGCCATTAGCAATTGGCCATTAGCAATTGGCCAGCAGATTCTATGCTTTTGCCTCTTCTCCCTCACTTCTGCCTCCTGCCCTCTGCCTCCTGCCTTCTACAATGTTGACGAGTCTCCAAAATCCCCTGGTCAAGCAAATTCGCAAATTACATCAGGCGAAACAACGGCAACGGCAACAGCTCTTTTTGTTAGAGGGGACGCACCTGCTGGAGGAGGCGTGTAAAGCAGGTTATTCGTTAATGAGTGTTTGCTGTACGCCTGCCTGGCGAGATGCTCATATTGGACTTTGGGAACGGGTTTGCCTACAGGCTGAGCGGTTTGAGCTGGTTACGCCTGAGATTTTACAGGCCATGGCAACGACAGTTCATCCAGATGGTGCGATCGCAACTGTTGAGCGCCGATCTGCTACAGAATTACTGCTGCCTGTTGATGTAGGGATCGCGTTAGAAACCATACAGGATCCCGGCAATCTAGGAACCATTATCCGGACAGCAGCAGCAGCAGGGACGGGGGGATTATGGCTCAGTGCAGATAGCGTCGATTTAGATCATCCCAAGGTCTTACGGGCCTCTGCAGGACAGTGGTTCCAGCTACCCATGGTGACTAAACCCGATCTGAGAACCCTGGTTGCCCATTGTCGGACAATTGGCATGCAAGTTGTAGCGGCGGTGCCAACGGCAGCGCTTTGTTACTGGCAGATCGATATGAAATCGCCCACGTTAATTGTGTTGGGCAACGAGGGCGGAGGACTGTCTAGAGAGTTAGCAGCACTTGCCGATTGGCAGGCCAAAATTCCTGTGCAGCCAGAGGTGGAGTCTTTGAATGTTGCGATCGCAGCAGCATTGATGCTCTACGAAGCAAGAAGGCAACGAGAAGTTGACACCCCATAGGTGTGCCATCTCTGGATTGCAAAAAACTACTCAGTTTCCTCTGACATCTTTTCAGCAGCAGACGACTCTTCTGGTTTAACCGGAGCAGAATGCTGTTGTTGGGAACGGTCTGGTTGGGGAGAGGATCCCGATAGAGACGAAGAGGATTGATTGCCCTTATCAAACACATCATCTAATTGATCGAGCGATTCAATAAACGCCTTTGCTGCAGAGCGACGCAACTCCTTTTGTTGTCGATTCATATTATTTGACTCCAAAATTTGGCTCGAAAACTCAGCCCACTCAAGATCGAACAACAACTGGAGCAACCTAAGAACAGTGTCTTTCAGCTAAGCCTGTTGCTGTCTCTAGTGATGCTGAACGCAGATAGGACACTAAGCTGAAGCTGAGTTTAAACAGACTTTCTCGCAGATTGTGTTTTAAGGATGCCCAATTTTAGCAATATTTCTGTCTATCGGAGCATTGGAACTCGCAGTTCTAGCAGTTAGCGATTAGCAATTAGCGGTTGGCAATTGGCGGTTCTAGCAGCTAGCGGTTGGCATTTAGCAGTTGGCATTTAGGAACAAGAATGAAATAAAACGAGGATCCTGTAGGGGCAATCCCTTGTGGCTGCCCCGATATGGCAGGATACCCACAAGGGGCACCCCTACAGATGAATGGCACTGACTGAAGCGTAGGATGGGCAAAGCGAAGCGTGCCCATCAGAGAGCCTGTGACGGGCACAGGCACAGCCCTCTGTCCTCTGTTCTCTGCCTTCGCCCCTCTGCTTTCTGCCTTCGCCCCTCTGCCTTCTGCCCTCTGCCCTCTGCCTTCTCCAAACAAAAATTTGGCCAGATTGTTGCCCGATCGACCCTGTCCAGTTGAGAATAGGAGGGCGATGCGCACCAGGAGAGTGAAGTGAGTCAGGCATTTGATTACGATTTAGTCATTATTGGCGCAGGAGTCGGTGGCCACGGGGCTGCGCTCCACGCTGTTCGTTGCGGTCTCAAAACTGCCATTATCGAAGCTGCAGATATGGGCGGCACTTGTGTCAATCGCGGCTGTATTCCTTCCAAAGCGCTATTAGCAGCCTCTGGCCGGGTGCGAGAGTTGCGCGATGCCCATCACCTGAAAAGCTTGGGTATCCAGGTTGGTCATGTGGGCTTTGACCGTCAAGCGATCGCAGACCATGCGCTCGATCTGGTCAGTAAAATTCGTGGCGATCTGACGAACAGCTTGCAGCGGCTGAATGTTGAGGTGATTACGGGCTGGGGAAAAGTAGCTGGGCCGCACAAAGTAACGGTCACCACTGCAGGGGGCGAAAAAACAATTGCTGCAAAGGACATCATGCTGGCTCCCGGTTCTGTGCCTGCGGTCCCTCCTGGCATTGAAATTGATGGCAAAACAGTCTTTACCAGCGATGATGGGGTAAAGCTGGATTGGTTGCCGCCCTGGATCGCGATTGTCGGGAGCGGTTATATCGGATTGGAATTTTCTGATGTCTATACGGCTCTGGGATGCGAGGTCACCATGATCGAAGCGCTTGACCAGCTGATGCCAGGGTTCGATCCGGATATTGGTAAACTGGCTCAGCGGATCTTGATTGCTCCGCGCGATATTGAAACCAGAGCAGGAGTCATTGCCCAAAAAGTCATTCCCGGTTCGCCGGTTATCATTGAGCTTGCCGATACAAAGACGAAAGAGTGGGTAGAGACTCTGGAGGTTGATGCTTGTCTGGTTGCAACAGGCCGTCGTCCAGCAACCCAGAATTTGGGGCTGGATGCGGTGGGAGTGGAGATCGATCGGCGGGGGTTTATCCCTGTGGATGACCGGATGGCAGTGCTGTCGGCAGGGGAGCCAGTTCCTCATCTCTGGGCGATTGGCGATGCGACGGGCAAGATGATGCTGGCCCATGCGTCCTCTGCTCAAGGGGTTGTGGCCGTTGAAAATATTTGCGGGCGCTCTCGCACTGTGAACTATCGCAGCATCCCAGCAGCAGCATTTACCCATCCGGAGATCAGTTTTGTGGGATTGACTGAACCGGCTGCCAAAGAACTGGCTGCAGCGGAAGGATTTAAAATCGCAACTGTGCGGACCTACTTTAAGGGCAATTCCAAAGCCCTGGCGGAAGGGGAGGCTGATGGCATTGCCAAAGTTATCTATCGTCAGGATACGGGCGAGATCTTAGGGGTTCACATCATTGGTTTGCATGCTTCAGATCTAATCCAGGAGGCGGCGAGCGCGATCGCAGCCAACCAACCCGTGCAAGACCTGGCATTTCAGGTGCATACTCATCCCACCCTCTCAGAAGTTCTGGATGAAGCGTATAAGCGCGCTAAAGTTGGCACTTGAGAAAATCAGGGATAGGTCTTCAAGGGTGTGGGATCGGGAGGGCAATTCGTTTGCAGATTTGCAAGTTGCCAGCAGGTTAAACAGCACATTCAATCTGACTGTTATTTTTGCGCTCCCAAAACGGCTCTGAAAAGCCTGAATTTTCCAATCTAGAACCAAGATAAAAAGCCAGGGACGCTGTTCGGGAGGATCTTTAGCGCTCCCCAAATAGCTCAGATATCAAAGACTAAAATTCTCATAGAGAGCGATCCGGGAGGCTTTAGCCACCCATTGCAAACAAGGATTCCAAATTCAGAACAATTCTCCGCTGTCTCAGTCTGGTTTCGCATCGATTCAATGGGGGACTGTTCTGTTCAAGAGAAGCATTTGCCAGAATGCAGGAAATGCAGTTTTTTTGAATTTTGAATTTTTAGTCTATTCGCTTTTAGCTTGTCCTCACCTTCCTGCTAACTGTATAGTAATAAGCTTTAGAGTCGGGGAAAACAATGTGTCTGAGATTCGCTAGCTGAAATTCAAGACGCTAGAATCAATCTGCTGAAGTCGAAATTCAAACATCAGCAAGCCTCCAGACTGGTTCGCGATCGCAGTCGTTAAAACATTTAAACTTGCCAACGTCCAAACCTCCCAATCTTCAATCCTTTAAACCTGCAAACAAATTTATGCAAATCCGACGTCGTCCCCCCAATCCTGCTGTTAATGTCACCACTCTTCGCTATCAAGTTGCAATGCCTGATTCGGCCCCGCACAATATCCTGGAAGAGATTGTCTGGCATAAGGAAACGGAGGTGAAGCAGATGCGGGAAACGCTTTCCCTGGCTGATTTGAAGCGCCAGGTTCTGGCTGCCCCGCCTCCCTATGATTTTGTGGCAGCACTGCGCCAGGGCAAAACCCATCCAGCGTTGATTGCTGAAGTCAAAAAGGCATCTCCCAGCAAGGGTGTTCTACGAGAGGATTTCGATCCGGTTGCGATCGCGCAAGCCTACAAGCAAGGGGGGGCCAGTTGTCTTTCTATTCTGACAGACAAAAAATTCTTCCAGGGCAGCTTTGACAATCTGGTTAAGGTTAGATCTGTTGTCGATTTGCCTCTACTCTGCAAAGAATTTATTCTCTATCCCTATCAGATTTATCTGGCTCGCATTCGCGGTGCCGATGCAGTATTATTGATTGCTGCCGTCCTCAGCGATCGGGATTTGCAATATTTTCTTAAAATTATCAATGCTCTGGGAATGGCAGCCCTGATCGAAGTTCACACGCTGGAAGAACTTGACCGGGTGCTGACTCTGGACGGTCTCAACCTGGTGGGGATCAACAATCGCAACCTGGAAACCTTCGCTGTTGACGTGCAAACTACCTGCAAAATTCTGGCTGAAAGACAACATAAACTCCAGGAACGCGGTATCTTAATTGTCAGCGAATCGGGTTTACATACCCCTGCCGATCTCGATCGGGTATCCAGTGCCGGTGCAAGCGCAGTTCTGATTGGCGAATCGCTGGTGAAGCAATCCGATCCGGCTAGCGCGATCGCAGCCCTATTCTCCTTCACTGCAACCCCAACGCCCAACTGACAACCATTCAAACCTCAAAATTCCTGGAAAGCTTGGGCAAAAAGAGATCGATCGTTTTTGCCCTCTGCTCCCAGCCTTCTGATTTCCTCTCAACCTTCTGCTCTCTGCCGTCTGCCTTTTCCGATATCACCCTCAACCCCAGGCCAAATATGGAGCCCATCCCTCTGCCATCCCACATTCACTACGAACTGCTGCTCCAACTCCTGGAGCGGCAAACCATTTTTGCCGTCGAACACAAATCGCTGATGCAAGAACAAGTCCATCAGCTCATCATCACCCTCCGTAAAGCTCTTGCCCAACAAAAGCAACTCGAAGATAGTTGCAAACGCGCCGATCTACCGATCGACTATCGTTGGTCTCTCAACAGCAAATCCCCAGAAAGTCCCGTTGTAATGAATTCCCCACCCAAGGATACCGCTCAAGAACCAGCACCTGAATTGAATTAAAACACCATTCGATTCTGAACCCTGAACCCGAAACCTTTCTAGAACCTGCACCCTGCAACCTATCCCCTAAAACCTGAAACCTGTTACCATGCCTGGATGGAATTTTCGTTCCGTTACCGTTGTCCTTTGGCTGGCACTAGCGTTAGCGCTATTTTCGGTCAAAGCCAATCCGATAATGGCTCAAGGATTGAACCATTGCGATCGCGACCAGGAAATTTTTGGCTTCGAACTCAAACAATATCCCATCGAACATCAAGTGCGAGCCCTGCTCGACATCAGCATCGAATATCGCTTCATCACCACCCGGCCCCTGCAACCAGACGATTATCCCAACTACGTCCCCATCGCCAAAGACATTGAGAAGTTCCTGGTTCGCTATCCCAATGAAACCGACTTTTGGGAAATCTTGAACCATAAACTGGTCAACTTCCTACTTGACAAATATCCCACCATTGGCTCCTTGCGCAGCCGGATTGATGTCAGACCCACCCTTGGAGCGCGCTACCCCCGCCATAGCACCGTCCTGCAAACGCGACCCGACAACTGTCCCCTCATGAGCTAGCAAAAATAAAAGCTTCTCACCAACGTCCCCTTGGCGACCCGCATCTGGGATCCTTTCGTGGCCAAGCGCAATGTTTGTCCAGAAAGGTTCTCTTCAAGCCAAAATCGCCAATCTATAGCAATAGCCAAGCTCGTTAGGACAGACAAAATTGAGAGCGCGCTTCGTGCGCTCTCAATTTTGTCCTAACCGATATGACTAGTGCTATAAAATCCAAGATGAGATTACGCCTCATCCAAATGCTCCGCCACTGCCTGATAGAGGCTCAGCACATGATCGTCTTTGAGACGATAATAAACCTTACGTCCCCGTTTGCGATAAGCCACCACCCGCGACGCCTTCAACGCCCGCAGCTGATGAGAGACCGCCGATTCACTCATACCCACAATCGCCGCCAGATCGCAAACACACAACTCCTTCAACGCCAGCGCCGATACAATCCGCAAACGATTCGCATCCCCCAGCAACGCAAAAAACTCCGCCATGCGTTGAGACTTATCGCGACTGAGAATCGCCCCATGGACCTCGCGCACGCGATCGAGCTGAATCGGGTGCTGCTCAGCGCAGAGCAGATCGGTCTCATTGGCAGCAGGCAGGTCTCGATGGCAATCGACAGGCAACGGATCGGACATAGCAGCAAAGAGGGTAGAGGACTTCAAGTTTTGAAAACTTCAAATTTTATTCTATCAAGCCAGAAAGTCTAACGTCTAACCCCTGAACAGACGTTCATAAGTTATAATCAAAAATGCCTGAATTACTGTTCAGATATTAATTTTTCCCGTTTGATTGGAGACCCAACCATGGCAACTGTTACCCAAATAAAATGTGCTTGCGATCCCTGTTCCTGCATCGTTTCCCTTGATTCTGCGGTCATGAAAGACGGCCAGCCCTATTGCAGCGAAAACTGTGCCAATGGCCATCCCGATGGATCGGGCTGCGGCCACGCCAGTTGCACCTGCCACACCTGATTGCTATCTAAAAGCTCCAGGACGCAGGAGATGTGGAGATTTCCTGGAAATGTTCTGCATCTCCTTAGCGATCTGACACAGCTAAATCTATACTCTGCACGGTTAAGATTTACATCAATCGTAGTAGTATGACATGCCTAAAATTGTGTAAACTCGTAGTTGGCACTTTAGTGCTGCCGATGTCTATCGAGTAAGGATTATAGCCTTTTCGACAACCTAGATCTATTGCACTAAAATAACTGTGTCAGTCCACTACGATTTACTATTCCCTCATTCCTCTAAAACTAATCAACTAATCCTGTTCTGCTATGGTTGACTATGCTCAAAGCCAACTGGAAAAAATCGCCCAGATCGAAGCCCTTTGCAGCCGCGATGTCGGTCGCGGTATTGAACGACTAGCACAACACACTCGGGGTGATTTACTCGCTGCAGCCCGCTCTATCGCAGAGCATCCTGCGCCACACATTGCCATCTTGACTGGCTTCTTTATCCCCAACGGTACCCCTCCGGCAGCAGAAACGGATGGGCCGATCGGATGCGCGCACCTGGCAGCGGGATTGTTCCGAGCCGGAGTCGCAGTTCGTTTGGTAGCCGATTCTTGGTGCCAGGGTGCAGTCTGGCAAGCAGCGCTGGCCGCAGGCGTTTCCCCGGTGATGCCCATAGACGTGCTGTCAGTCAAGGACGGAAAAACACAAACGCAATCAGAAACATTCAGTCAGTCATCTCAGTCGTCGCTTCAGACGATCGAAGCCACATGGAGAACCTCCCATCCACCCGTTTCACACGTCATTTCCGTGGAAAAGGCAGGCCCAGGAGAAGACGGCATTATCCGCAATATGCGAGGCCAGGATATTACCGCCTGCACTGCCCCGCTGGAGCGGTTGTTTCGCGGCCAGGAACGGGTATTGATTGGGATTGGGGATGGCGGTAACGAGCTGGGAATGGGCAAGCTGCCCAGGAAGTTGATTCGCCAAAATGTTAAATTAGGCGTCCAGATTGCTTGTGTCGTTCCCTGCGACTACCTGATTGTGGCAGGCGTTTCAAACTGGGGTGCAGTGGGATTGCTGATAGCGCTTGCCCTATTACGACCAGACTGGAAAGCCGCGTTGCTTTCAGGGTTAACCCTGTCAATGGATCGCCATGTTTTGGAGCGCACTGTGGAAGCTGGTCCTGCCATTGACGGCATCACAGGTCGGCAAGCCCTATCGGTGGATAGTCTACCCTGGGAATATCATGCAGCAGTTTTGGAGCAGATGATTGCGATCGCAACATAACCACAAGCGACCTAATTTCATTGCAAGTCTGCATTCGTCTCGCATGCAATTCAGTTATTAGCAACTATTAGCAACGGACACGGCAATACGAAAATAGATTAAGACATATCGCACGACGAGAATAGAGTAGGACATCACAAAAAACTCAAAACGAGAAGATAGTCAACCTTACCCTTCTGCTCTCTGCCCCCTGCCCTCTGCCATCACAAAAAGCTCAAAACCAGATGCGCTCGATCTTTCCCCTTCTGCCTTCTGACTCTTGCCTTCTGCCCTATGACAAATCAATCGACAACTCTGATTGTGCCTTTGCTTAATGCCTTATGGATTTGCTGCACCAGTACCAAATCTCCAGGCTCCATAGAACGATCTGAAAATAGCAACATCAGGCGATCTTGATCGTTCCGGGTAATCTTACGAGCGGTGAAGATTTGCTCGACAATTTGCTCAATGGAAGTTTGCGGTAGAGTAACCTGGGCCTGCATGAGATAGCACCTAACATCGACTCTTCCAGTATCGGCACTTTCTCTCATTTGGCGGGTGACCAATTGGCCTATCAAAAGGTGACATTACTTGCTTGCCCCAGGTGACTCAAATCACAGACTAAACAGCATTGGTCATGGGAACAATAAGCTGAACCCTATGAAAAATCAGCACCAACTAAGATCTAAATCGAAGATCGGCTGTTGAAATAACACAGCTACCTTGGTGCCATAGAATCCAATACCATTCGGTTAAGGATAGCAGATTAAATAACTTTGCGAAGAATAGACCTGTAGGGGCACGGCAATGTCGTGTCCCTACGCGAGAAATTAATTTTTGGTGCTAAATCGAACAGGATTACATAGGATCAAACTGTAAAAAAACGACAATACCTCCTCAATGAGACGCTGTAGCACTAAAGTGCCTGCTACGAACTTACAAAATTTGAGCTGCGTCAAAGCACCAGGCTCTGGCGAACGCAGTTAAGGACAACTGGCGACGGTGTTGATAGCTCCTGTCTCTATAGTAACGACCGAATTAACAGGGGTATTGTTGGCGTTAATGCTGGAGAGGCCATCTATAATTTCCAGCGCCATCGTACTCGTATTACCTAACAAAAAGTTCTGGCCAGTTGGCGTAATGCTCTGGTTACCAGAAATCGAAACGCAAGTTGCAGCCCCGTTATACTGATTAATTTCAATACTATCGCTGGCCACATTAGAAATCGTATTGCCAGAAATGGTCGCGGTGATGCGGGAATTATCATAGGCGAAAGCTGATATGTCGCGATTGATGGAAGCGACTGCATTGACTTCCTCTGGAATTTTGGGAGCAACGATTGGGGGCAACGATTGAGGGGCGGATAGCAAAGTCTACTCTTTGGAAATTGGCAAGTTCAGAGGGGGTAACTCGATCGACAGCAAGATATTCATTCGCGATCGCACTGGTAAACTGGCGCTCGGTATTTGCCCCCAAATCTTGCTCCGCTGTAGTGCCAGATGCTGGCTCGCGAACAGGGGCGAGAGCTTCCAGAGCCAGAACATGCTCAGGCATCTTTTGCTCTGCAGTAGTGGGATTGTCCAACACGAAATCAAATTCAGGTTCATTCGCTTGCACTGCCCCAGGAACATTCAGCCCTAGCGCAATTGCCCCACCAACAGCAATCCAGTCTTGTTGTGACTTCACAGACATTTCTCCTCATCAATTCCACAATTAGCTCCCAGAGGAAGTTTAGCGTTGCTTGATGTCAGAATGAACTGGAACTTGATACTAAGGTTCTCAAGTTCCAGTTCATTATTGGATTTTACTAATGCCAAAAATCTAACGCCTGGAGCGCGAAATAATATTGTTGATTATTAGGATAACCTTTGCTTGCAGTATACAGATTGGCAGGCTGGTGGGTTAATAGTGCAAATGATTTAATTCACAACCTGGAACGTTAGCGCCTCTAAGAGGATGTTTGAAAAGTCCTCAAACAGGTCACAAAACATCCAGGATCTCCCTAAATCTTCCCTCTCCAAGGAGGACTTTTGACCGTCATTCCCTCTTAGAAAGGGAGCAAGGAGGGATCCAATACTTTTAAAACAATCTTTAATAGAAGTGCTAACCCTTGATTTTTCGAACTAACGCTCAAACTGGGTTATTTTGCAAGGCTTGCAAAATATTTTTGCAAGTTGCGTTCATGTGCATCTGGTGTGAAGCGAGAAAACATCAAGTTTTCCACCGACTAAATCCCGCTTCTGGTCTTGGAGACTCCACATTTGACAGAATTTCTTCACCCTTTAACCTTTACTGTTCATCGTTCCGATTCTTCCTCCTTTGCCACCACGCCATGTTTTTCCCGTCCCCTGTTTCCTTTATCCCCTATCCTCCGCTCTCCTCCGAGATAGTATTAAAAAGGAGGCATTACCAGAGATTTAGGGAGTGCAATGGCTGTCCAATCCACTATTGTCAGGCACAACGACTTGCTGAATCGATTGGTGCTGAACCGCAATACTATGGAAGAGCTAGGCCAGGTAGATGTCTTGTGGATGCAACCAGAAGCACATCGAATACTGGGGTTTGTGTGTCAGTCTGGCTTGATGGGAACGCGCAAAGTCGCTTTTAATCTCGCCCAGATTGATACCTTGGGCGCTGACAGTATTCTTGTGCAATCGAGTCCTGTAGAAACGGATGCTGGACGTGTACGACAGTTGGAATCGCTGATTCATTGCGAAGTCTGGAGCGATGCAGGCGAAAAAATTGGTAAAATCGCGGACTGCTTATTCAATTTGCAAACTGGGGCAATTCGCGAATATTTATTGGTCTCCAATGGGTGGAATGGTTTGGTTGGCGGAGTGTATTGTTTACCGCCCAAGAAAATTATTAGCTTCGGTAGCAAACGGGTATTGGTCGCGGCGGTTGCCGTCAAGACCTTTCAGATGTACCGCGGTGGGATTCAACAGAAACTGAGCGATGCAGGCGAATTCTTTAGGGAAAATTATACAGAAGTGACGCAGGAGGTCAGAATTATGGCGGATCGGGCTGAAGACTTCACTGAACGAGCAAAAGAGCGGTGGTTAAAGTTGACCGAGCAAGCCAAAAAGCAAGCTCATGTGCTGGCAAAGCAGGTGAAGGAACGGGCGCAAGTGCTGAATCAGCACCTGAGAGAAGAGACGCAAATCCTGTCTGAGCAGGCCAGAAATAAGGGACAGGATTTTGCGGAGCAGGTGAAGGAACGCACGCAAACCCTGGGCGATCAGGTTCATGATAATACCCAACCCTGGGTGGAACAGGTCAGGAATAGTGCCCAAAATCTGGCGGAGCAGGTGCAGGACACTTTGGATCCGATCGCTCGGACAAAACGACAGCGCCCTTCGTCAGAGCACCCGCTAGAAACGACCCGTCAGACAACAGAGAATTCCGAGCTGATCCCACCAGAAGATTTAGAGGACGACGAACCCTGGATATAGGCTGAGCGCGATCGCATTCAGAGTTGGGTTTGGTCGGCTGCACAGTTTTGCCCATCAATTGGATCGGTAGGGTCAACAGCACCTGGGATGTTGGCCTCACATAAAATGACCACGGTTGTTGTATCGTTGCCTCCAATTTGAGCCAGAGCCACCTTGCCGCTATAGCCTCTGAGAGATACATTTTTGGCTCTGGCCTTACAAACGCCGTTATCGTTCAGATCGCCATTATTGGTCGCGATTGTGGAATAGGTATAGATAGTGGTGTCAGTTCTGATGCCAATCTCCAAATCGGCGATGGCATTGCTAAACTCACTTTTCTCGATAAAGTAACCTTGTTGGCCTTTCAGACAGGCCCCAACATAGACTTTAGCTTCAGACTGCTTGGATTTGCTGGCCTGGGAGAGAAAAGAGGGCAATGCGATCGCAGACAAAATGCCAATAATAATAATGACAACCAGCAGCTCAATCAAGGTGAATCCCTTGGCATCCTGCTGCTGTTTCAAGTGCCGAAACAGTCTGGCTTCCAATTCAGTGTTCATCCGCTCATGACTCCCTAATATTATGGGGTGTTGTTTTGGAGATACCCCCTAACGTTGAATGGCGCTTACTTAAGCAAGAATTAAAAGCTGAAAGCCTTGGAAATTCCTGGGGTGGGTACTGCCCACCAACCTTATGTAAGCCCATTCCCCCCTAACGCTCGTCTTGAATCAGGACAGATTGAGCGCAAAACAAACGCCGAGGAAATGGCAAGCATTCCAGATTCCGTTTGTTCTACCTCTATCTCGTCAGCATTGGCTGCACTCTAATGGGAAAAAGTAACCTCTCACCCCGATAAAATATCCGCTTAACTAGCTCCATCCCAAGCTGATCGAGGGTGCTCGACTGCATCTATCAGTTGCATATAAATAAGATTGGGAACCTGAACTGATTTTGTTTCAGGAAGGGTTGATTTATTTACAAAACTTAATAAAAATGACCTGAATTGGATGGTTCGCAATCGAGATAGCACAGCTCGGAAGGCAATGCTGTGGAGAATCAGACAGACAAAAATAAGTGGAGCATTTCAAGCGAAACGCTCCACTTATTTTTTGCTCAAGTCCTGACTCAAAAAAACATACTCATCCGCGAACTGCAATTCCAAAAGGACACACGAATTGGCAGTTTAGCGCCCCCTAAAGGGGGCGCTAAACACCATTTCTTCGTGTAAGAAAGAAAAATGGGTTATTTTGAAAGCCTTGCTCAGCAAGGCTTTCAAAATAACTTTCCAAGTCGTGAAGGACAAGGTTTGTCTTTCTTGTATACCGCAGGCTTTATGCACCCTCAAAGCGGTCGATAAACTTTGTAGTCAATCTGGGGAAAGATATTGTCCATTGTTTCCACCTTTTCCAACCAGCCAGCGTCAATTTTCCCTTGATTAACATCCTCAAAGATCTTATTGAACCGCTGTAGGTGCGATCTCGTCCGTCGCACAGCATAGGGTACCATGGTTCCTGTTCGCATAATGAAAGCCCAATCAGAAGATTGAGCCAACAGTAACTCCCGAGCAGCCTGGTTAAGAGCCCGTTGCTCCAGCTTGTCGGCGAAATCTCGTCTGCTCAGCGCAATCATACGCTCTGCAGCCTTGTGCAGGTGAGGGTAAATCCAAGCATTCGTGTCGTTCAACCAGTATTCGTGAAACCCTTTGTAGCCCCAGCTGGATTGAGAGGGACGACAGACCTGTTGCGAGGGTTGCGATTGCAAATAGTCCGCCAGGTGAGTCATATCATAGGCATTCTGGTCGTACCAGGACTTACGGAACAAATAGTCGATGAACCACGGCCCCTCATACCACCAATGACCGAACAATTCCGCATCATAAGGCGACACAACAAGCGGAGGACGTTGCATCATCTCTCTGAGATGCGAAACTTGCTGTCCCCGGTTAAACATAAAATTGCCCGCATGCTCCGCCGCTTTCTCTCGGGCCCAGTAAGGATCGTACAATGCCTTGTCGCTCAAGCCCGATCCTCGTCCTGTAATTTTGTGATATTTAATACCAACATTCTTGCGCTGGCCATTGGGCATAATGTAGGGTTTAATATAGTCGTACTCGGCCTCCCAGCCAATATCCTTATAGAACTCTCGATATTCTGGAGCACCAGGATACCCTACCTCAGACGACCAGACTTGCTGAGAAGACTCATGGTCGCGACCGAACACTGCTACTCCTGTCTCTGTAAAGATAGGCGCATAGGTGCCAAAGCGGGGGCGGGGGCGAGCGTATAGGATACCATGCCCATCTGTGAGGAAATAGCGCAGCCCGGCATCGGCAATCATCCGCTCCAGCCCCTCGTAATAGGCACACTCAGGCAACCAAATACCCCTGGGTGGACGACCGAACGTTTGCTCATAATGTTCGCAAGCCACCCGCAGTTGCGCCCAGACAGCTTGAGGATACATTTTCATCAACGGCAAATAACCATGGGTTGCACCGCAAGTAATAATTTCCAGATTATTGCTGTCTAGAAATTGCTTGAATGCCTTTATCAGATTGCCATCATGGCGTTCCCAAACCTGCCGTGCTTGATTGAACTCCTGGGCATAATGTTCTGCTAAATAGCGGATATGACCATTATGGCTATTGTGCTCAATTTCCAGCTCCGCCAACTCTTCCAGCTGAGCCAGATGATCATCGTAGCGTTCCTGCAACAACGGATCTAATAGCATCGACACCAGAGGAGGCGTCATGCTCATCGTGATTTTAAAATCAATGCCATCTTGCTTTAATCCTTCAAAGACTCGCAAGAGCGGGATATAAGTTTCTGTAATTGCCTCATACAGCCACTCCTCCTCCAGAACATAGTCGCTCTCGGGGTGACGAACGAACGGAAGGTGGGCGTGAAGAACAAGGGCAACGTAACCATTAGCCATAGTGAATTCCAGGGGCGTAAGTGGATGAAGCAGGATCTCAGATTCAAGGATGCTCTGAATTATTTTAAAGTTATTTTAAGCTTTTCTGGCAAGTAAAACCCTATCCATTTTGAAACTTATGGTTCAGGATTGATGTGCATGGGCTATTGTCCATTGGGGAGCGTGCGATCGCACGCAACTAGAAAAAGAAAGCCAACTTAGAAACACTGGGCTGCCAGGGAGCAAGTTCGATTGCTCGACGTTTGCAAGTTCCCCTGGCAGCAGCACTACTCCCTTCGCACTCGCAGCTTGCCGAAGGTGGATCTAGTCGGAGAAAGACTTTCAGTTAGTTTCCTATAGGCAATCTTAAGCTGGGATGGGAGTAACTTCTGTTTTTTCGTGCTTAGCCTTTAATTGGCCCGTGTTGAGAGCCTTGACTTGCAAGGCAAGGCTTTGGAAATTAGTATCTGAATCGTGTAACATAAGCGATATTGATACTGCAACACAGGTCGAAAGAGCAGAACAATGACATAGCTATCGGATAGGAAAACGTCACGGCAGAGTAGGCTTTTTTCAGATCGCACCATCCCATCTGAAGCACTGGGCAAAACGCAAAGCGGAACCTGCAGCCTGCTATCAGCCCTACTTCCCAGTGTTCAAGCACATTCGCCCAGACCTGATTGAAGCACATACAACTGGTTCATTATTATCGAATACGACGTGGAAGGTTATTTTGAAAGCCTTGCTTTCAAAATAACCTTCCACGTCGTGTATCGAACCCAATAGTGGTAACTACTTCATAGATGCTGAGGGGGAAGCAGCTATACAAAAAGCTCGCCAGAAGCATCTCAGCGTTAGACTGGGCATTTTTCGCATGAAACTGGGGCCTGTAAAGACTATGATTTCTGGCTGGTTTGGAGAAATTGGCGAGCTATTTTTTGAGCTTGATGTACTCTCTAATGACAGAGAAAACTTATCGATATAAATACTTCTTGACACTGGATTTACAACAGGTTAGCTAGCTCTGGATATGCAAGACATTGAAATTTTAGGATGGCCCATCATGGAATTTGACCGAACGATGGCAACAGCAAGAAGAGAGAAATTTTTCGATAACTATGCAGGTCAAATCGTAGTTGCTGGGGAAATGTTTGCAGTTCCTGCAACGACAGGAACAGAACTTGCAGAAAATGTGCTCAAATTGCAGTAGTTACAGACTCGTCGGCTGGTCGTAGATTGTCCTGCAGGATATTGACTTTGAATGAGCGGTTGCTTGATGATGTGTACTATGCAGCAGCGACCTGGGAAGTTCCTCGTCGTCTGGTGATGAAGGCAGAATGGTTGGAGAAAGGGGGCAGTCCCCGCGTTATAAAGGTATTAAGTATGATCGGAATACGTTATTTTTTTGCTGGTCTTGCGGTCGTCCTCTTGGGCACGCCATCGGCAGCTTGGGGACAACTTTCTGAAATTGATTCATGGACGGCCACGCTTCACGTAGAGTATCGTGTCATTCCAAATATCACCTATCATGTTGCCAGTAGCCATGAAGGTAAGCTGGATTTATATGTCCCTTTAGATATGGAAAAACGACATCCTACTGCGATCTATATCCATGGTGGGGGATGGAGCAGAGGGGCAAAAGAGGATAATGCCTTGCTAATATTGCCCTACATTGCTAGGGGATGGGCAGTTGTCAATGTAGGATATCGATTGGCAGACGTCTCCCTGGCCCCAGCCGCAGTTGAGGATTGCCGTTGTGCCCTGTGGTGGGTATTACGGAATGCCTCGAAATACAACTTTGATACAGACAGGATCGTCATAACAGGACTATCAGCGGGAGGACATTTGGCTCTTACTACTGGCATGCTTCCTAGATCAACAGAACTAGATCTACGCTGCCCTCCGATAACAGAGTCTCAGATCGTGCCACTCGACCCTAAAGAATTTAAGGTGGCTGCTATTATTAATTGGTTTGGGATAACTGATGTGGTGGATCTTTTGGATGGGCCGAATCAAAAAGCTTATGCAGTAAACTGGTTCGGTAACCAACTGGATCGGGAAGCCATCGCTCAACGTGTGTCTCCATTAACCTATGTGCGTTCTGATTTGCCACCTATTTTAACGATTCATGGTGATGCAGATCGGGTGGTGCCGTACAGTCATGCTGTTCAGTTGCATGATGCCCTTACCAGAGCTGGGGTACCCAATCAGCTCTTCACGATACCAAAGGGCGATCATGGTATATTTACTCGGGATCAGATGAGGCAGGTCTATGAAACGATTTGGTCTTTTCTAGATCGACACGGAGTCCAAAGCAAAGTAAAAGAAGATCCCGATCGTTGATCGATCGGTTGGGACCGCAATAGCGTAAACCAATATTTTTATATGTTTGCTGTTGAAAATCAAAGATTCTGACTTTAGAAGCAACTAGAAGTGCGCTGGTGCTTTTGTTCGGCTCGCTGGCGCTCCTGTTTGTATCAAGCAAGATCGATCGTTTTTAGTCACTACTCAATCCTTGAAACAACAAGCAATCGTTCCGCATCTAGAATTCTTGATACAAAATCAATTCTCTGCTCTGCATTAGCTCCAGATTAATCCTGGCTAGTGCTCTGTCAACGCTAAAATTTGGGGTAAACCCCGTGGGGTTTACCCCAAATTTTAAGTGTGATACTGCACTAGTGGAAAATAACTAGAAGGGGCCTCATAGCTAAGCTTGAAGCCCCTTCTGGATATGCACCGTGCTGATGAGATCCCCGTTGAGAAACGTGCGATCGCAATCAAGCCTTACGCGAATAGTACTCAACCACCAACAATTCGTTGATCTGCAGAGCGATCCACTCCCGTTCGATCACGCTGTTGACCTTGCCAACCAGCTTATCCTTGTCAAATTCCAGGTGACTGGGCAAATTCGCCAGTCCCGGAAACTGCAAATTTTGTTCCACCAGCTTGCGAGAGCGATCGCGGTCTCGCACCCCAATCACCTCACCCGGTCGGCAATGGTAGCTCGGAATATCAACCACGCGGCCATTAACCGTAACATGGCCATGATTCACTAACTGCCGTGCTCCTGGAATGGTTGGAGCCATTCCCATCCGGAAAACCGTGTTATCCAGACGCATTTCCAACAGTTGAAGCAAAACCTGCCCTGTTGAGCCAGTGACCCGACGTGCTCGACGGATATAGCGGACAAGCTGTTTTTCAGTGAGACCGTAGTTATAACGGAGTTTTTGCTTTTCCTCCAGTCGGATTGCATACTCCGACCGTTTGCGGCGGTTCTGCCCGTGTTGCCCTGGTGGGTAAGCACGTCTTGCACTTTTTCTCGTCAACCCCGGCAGTTCGCCCAAACGACGGACAATCCTGAGGCGTGGGCCCCGATATCGCGACATCTCGCTTTCCCTCTTGAATCCTCTTAAAACTTTGTCAGACGATCCAGTATACGCCCTAGAAGCAGAATATAACCATCTTTAGTGGAGCAATTTTTTGAGGCAGAGGGACTGCAGACACAATTTATACCATTTTGGATTTTAGATTGCCGATTTTGGATTGGAGAAAGGCTGACTGGACAAGTGTTCTGCTAATTTCATCAATTGCATCTCCAAGTCAAGTTGGTATTCGTTGTACACCCTGTCCAGAGTCGAGGAAACGCTCAGGGCTGGCACAATGAGTATTCGGTCAAACGTCAAACATTACGCGACCTTCCCCATCCAGCTCCAACCATGACGATACCTAAAGCACTAATTGGGGTAGTGGTGCTACACGCCTAAAATGGTATAAATTCGTAGTTGGTATTTTAGTGCTTCCGATGTCTATCGAGTAATGTTTATAGCCTTTTCGACAACCTAACCCTATTGCACTAAATTAGCTGTGTCGGCCCCTAGTGAAATGACATAGCTAATTTAGTGCATTAAGACTCAAGTTGGCTGCGGATGAAACCGGATGCAACAGATGGACAATCTATGAGCCTCAAAGGGATAGCCATCCGCTACATCCGTTCCAATCCGTTGCCTACTATTGCACATTTTTAGACATGTCAGACTCCCTAGAGCAACACTATATTTCTAATTCAGGAGCAACATCGTGCGAAAAACAACCTTTTGTTTATCCTGCTCTATTCTTCTCTCCAGTTTCCTCTTTCAGCCTGATGCGCTCGCTCAGCCAGAAGATCCTTATCTGGTTGAATTGTACGATCAGATACACTGGTCGCCTACACAGGAAAAATTCCGCAAAATCGCACCGATGCCCGTCGGTGCGGTTTACATTCAGCGACCTGGCGAAGGCGAGCAGGAAATTCGAGCGCATTTCCGCACCATGAAGCGATTAGGGTTTACAGCGCTCAAGCAGTTTTTCCCGATTCCAGGTTGGACCAGGCAGGAGATCGCCACGATCGCCTTAGAGGAGGGAATTATTCCCTGGTGGTATGGTGAAGCGGGCTGGGAACCCATTACAGATGGGTTGTTAGACAAGTTGGGAATTTCTCGCAACACTGATATTTCTGCAATCCGCACCCATCCTGCAATGGTGGCCTACCAAACTGCTGTACTTCGCGATCGCATCAGCAAAATAGAGGCCCGTCGCACGCTTAGAAAAACCATACGCGCTCAAGCCAAAATACCCCCATTAGGCACTATAGGTACCCATTTACCCGCAGAGACAAAACCCGCTTTCCTCGCCTGGGTGAGAACGCAGTATCCAACTCTCGAGGGAGTAAACTATGCCTACAACCGACATCATGCGTTGATGGGAACCCCGTTTCAATCTTGGCAAGATTTTGAGAACCAGTGGGAAAAAATTAGCGCCTGGGAATACCGACATCTACGGGATATTTTTCGCTTCAAAGCAGATACAAGACTCACGAGACTGCGAGAAGAAATGGAAAAATATACTCGCTTCGATCCCCATGAACCGTTAAGGGCAGGGGGTGAAATGGGAATGTTTTTACCGTTTGCCTATCGCGGTGTTGACATGGAAGGGATTGCAGAAACCATGAAAGATTATGGGTCTTTTTATCCTTCTATCCATCTGGCCTGGCATTTTAATGAAGTTGACCACGAAATTGTCCGCCCCGTCTATATGCAAGCGGGACTCACCCATGACTACTTCAAAGGGGGGTGGTCAGCAACGTGGGAATCAACCGGCGGGCCTCAACAGTTCAGTGGGGGTCAGCATGGCAATAGCTTTACCGTAGATGAGGGTATTATGACCCAATTGATGCTGTCCTATCTTGCTGCGGGTTACAAAGGGTTTGGGATGTGGGCCTGGAGTGCTAGAACTGCAGGGTTTGAGGCGGGAGAATTCAGTCTTTTAGATCGACATAACAAGGTTACCCCCCGAGCTATCAAGGTGGGGCAAATCGGGAAAGCTGCACGCAAATATAGGGATGAACTCTGGAAAGCACGCAAAGAACCCCTGGTTGGTGTCTATGCAGACTGGGATAATGAAGCAATCTGGGCTGCCATGTCGACTCGGGGGCGCGAGCAATTTAAACAATTCCCGATTCATGCCAGAGTCGGCATTAGCCGCGCTTTGATTAATGACAATATTCCCTTTGAGTATGTCACCGCCTCCGATCTCAGAAAAGGACTCGCTCATCGCTACAAGATTATCTATTTGCCTTTTGTCATTGCGATTCATCAAGACATAATGGCAATTCTTTCTGACTATGTTCGCACTGGCGGTCGTCTTGTCATTGATATGCCTTCCGGTTGGTATGACGAATATGGAGCATTGATGTCTACTGACCAAGGCACAATCTTTGAAAAGACCTTTGGAACCATAATTAATTCCTATCAGTATGCAGGTGTTAATGTTCCCTATCGTCTAGATAAACTCAAGCTGAATGGTTTTACTGTAGATCTAACACCAACTTCAGCAACAGTATTAGCAAAATATGATAATGGCAAGCCTGCTATTACAGAAAACAACTATGGTAAAGGCACAGCTACAGTATTAGGTTATGAGGCATCAATGGCGGCGTTGAAACCAGGCAATGAAGACGCAGAAGCAATGTTATTGCGCTATACACTAGGGGCCTATAAAGCACCCTATCAATGTGACGAAGTTATTGTTTATAGAATTGCGGCACCAGATGCAGATCATTACTTTTTGATTAACGATGGACAGAAAACAACAGCTTTCCTGGATACAAAAAGCTATGATTACCAACGTGTGATTGATGCGATCGCAGGTGAAGAATTGCAGTTGAATCGACCCATTGAAGTCGATGGCTATAATGGCAGATGGTTGCGCTTTGAAAAAAAGTGAAGGACAAAAGTTGAGAGGGTATTTTAAAACATCTAAGAGGATGTTTTAAAAGGTCTAAGATCGGCAGCAAAACGCTCTCGATCCCCCTAAATCCCCCTTAAGAAGGGGGACTTTTGACCGTAATCCCCCCCTTTTTCAAGGGGGGCTAGGGGGGATCCAATACTTTTCAAACATCCTCTTAGGATTCTCAGCCTGATTGCTCAACGATGAACAATACCCCGTATATCACCGTAGTTCTGGCCATGAGTGCGGATGGCAAGATCGCTGATGCAAACCGCTCCCCAGCCCGATTTGGCTCGTCTGCGGATCGTGCCCATCTGGAACAGCAGATTGCCCAGGCAGATGGTGTGCTGATGGGAGCAGCGACACTGCGTGCCTACGGGACAACCCTGAGCGTTTCTAGCCCTGAGCTGCAGCAGCAGCGGCAACAAGCGGAGAAGCCACCTCAACCCGTGCAAATTGTAGTATCTCGTTTGGCTGAACTGGATCCGCACTATCGTTTCTTTCGTCAGGCCATTCCCCGCTGGTTGTTAACCACAACTGCTGGAGCCGCCCGCTGGCAGGGACGGAAAGAGTTTGACCAGATTCTAGTATTTGACGCTTCAACGGGGTCTAGTTGCTTGCTAGAAATACACTGGCCTGCTGCCTTGAATCATCTCTCCATCATGGGCTTGCAGACGCTAGCGGTGTTGGGGGGTGGAGAGTTGGTTGCCTCATTGTTAGACGCTAATTTCGTTGATGAACTTTGGTTAACGGTTTGCCCATTACTGTTGGGGGGAGCTACTGCACCGACACCCGTTTCGGGGGCAGGGTTTGCAATCGATCTGGCACCACGCTTGCAGTTGCTCTCTGCAGAGGTCGTTGGTCAGGAAGTGTTTTTGCACTATTGTCGGCAACATGGCTTTCCAATTCGTTGTCCCGATCCCGATGTCACAATGGACAAGGTTTAGATTAGGCTAGAGAGTGGATTTTTTAGGCGCTGCTCAATTTGAGTGTTCAATTTAAGTGAGGATTGCTGGCGCTGAGGATTGCTGGCGCTGAGGGTTTCTGCTTCTATGGTGGTTATACCTAGAAAATCAGGCACTGTACGCAGCACATAGTCTCCGTCCGTTTTGTCATCCTGGTTCAATAGACTCATTCGGAAATTGGAGTGTAAGCCCCCCGGAGGGGGGGCTTACACTCCAGTTCTCGGACAAGTTCAATGACCAATGCCATTGCTTCAGCAACCTGGTTGCTGAGGTGGCGTCGATAGTTCCCAGTCTCTGTTCCCAGTTTATATGGATACGGAAAACTGATTGTTTGCTTGTTACACTAAATTGAATCTTGCCAACCCATTTTGCTGAATGCAATCTCCCTACTCCTATGGTGGAATCCTTCAAATCTCGCTATTCTACAAACTGGGTGAGCGGCATTGCTGATATTCCCCAAACTGCCTGGGATGAGCTAGCCCTCCCGCTGAAAACGCCTTTCCTGGAATGGGAATGGTTGAATAATTTGGAAACTTCGGGTAGCGCAACAGCACGGAGAGGGTGGTTGCCACAGCATTTGACCCTCTGGCGCGATCGCACGTTAGTAGCAGCCGCACCGCTCTATGTCAAGGGTCACAGTTATGGCGAGTTTGTCTTCGACCATCAGTTTGCCGAGTTATATCATCGCCTGGGACGGGATTACTATCCAAAGTTGCTGGGCATGGCACCTTTTACCCCGGCAGAGGGCTATCGATTTCTGATCGCCCCAGGGGAAGATGAAGAGGAACTGACCGCGTTGATGGTGCGGGAAATTGACCTGTTTTGCGATCGCAACCAGTTCTCCGGTTGCAACTTCCTCTTCGTCGATCCAGACTGGCAACCTGTTATTGAACGTCACGGCTTCACCGGCTGGCTGCATCACAGCTACATCTGGCAAAACCAAGATTTCCAGAGCTTTGACGACTACCTGGCAGTCTTCAATGCCAACCAGCGGCGCAACATCAAGCGCGAGCGCAAAGCTGTCGGCAAAGCCAATCTGCGCTTGCAAACCTTTTTTGCCGACGAGATTCCCACCTCCCTGTTTCAGCAAATCTACACCTTCTATAGCAGCACCTGCGATAAATTCTTCTGGGGTAGCAAATACCTGACCCGCCGATTCTTTCAGCAACTCCATCCCAACTATCGGCATCGGGTTTTGCTGGTGGCTGCTTATGACGAGGACTGCGATCGCAACCAACCCATTGGCCTCTCCTTCTGCCTCACCAAAGGCGATCGTCTCTACGGTCGCTACTGGGGCAGCCTGCAAGACATCGACTGCCTCCACTTCGACGCTTGCTACTACACCCCTATTGAATGGGCCATCAACCAGGGCATTCAAATCTTTGACCCTGGAGCTGGCGGTCGTCACAAAAAACGACGCGGCTTCCCCGCCACTCGCAACTACAGCATGCACCGCTTCTACGACCCCCGATTCAGTCAGATTCTCCATTCCTACATGGATGAAATCAACGAAATGGAACAACAAGAAATTGACGCCATTAATCAAGACCTGCCCTACAGCAAACGTAATTGCCCAGAAAATAATCCAAAATCTAAAATCCAAAATCCACAAAATTGCCCAGAAAATAATCCAAAATCCAAAATCTAAAATCCAAAATAGACAATGGCCCTATTTACCCTCCGATCGATCAAAAAAGACTTTGGCATCAAAGAAATCCTGCGAGACGCCAGCTTCAGCCTCGACGAAGGCGACAAAGTAGGACTGATCGGCATCAATGGCTCCGGCAAATCCACTCTACTGAAAATGATTGCTGGACTGGAACCCTTCGACAGCGGCGAACGCTGGGTCAACGCCGCCGCCAAAATTGTCTACTTACCCCAGCAACCCAACCTGGATGAAGAACGCACCATATTAGAGCAAATCCTTGCTGACAGCGGCGAACAAATCGCTCTGGTTTGCCAATACGAAGAACTGTCTAATCTGCTGGCTCAAGGGCAGGGGAATACCGAAACGCTCATGGCCCAGCTGTCAAACGTCTCGCAACAGATCGACGCCGCTGGAGCCTGGGAATTGGAAACTCGGGCCAAAATCGTGCTAACGAAACTGGGCATTCAAGACTTCGACGCCAAAATTGGCAATCTCTCCGGCGGTTATCGCAAACGCATTGCCCTGGCTGCAGCCCTACTCTCAGCCCCCGATGTCTTACTGATGGACGAACCCACCAACCATCTAGATGCGCTGTCAGTCGAGTGGTTGCAGAGTTACCTGCAGCGCTATCGCGGTGCCTTATTGCTGATTACCCACGATCGCTACTTCCTCGACCGCGTCACCAACCGAATTCTAGAAATCGATCGCGGCGATCTCTACCCCTACGCAGGCAACTACGCCTACTATTTAGCCAAAAAGGCCGAAGCCGAGGACGCCGTCATCAGCAGCCAGCGCAAACACAAAGGCGTATTGCGGCGCGAGCTGGAATGGCTGAAACGAGGCCCCAAAGCCCGCAGCACTAAACAAAAAGCCAGAATCGATCGCATCCGCGACATGCAAGCCCAAGAATTCAAACAAGCACAAGGCAAAGTCGAAATCGCCACTGCTGGTCGTCGCATCGGCAAAAAGGTCATCGAACTGACCAACATCTGCAAAACCTACGGCGAGCGTACCTTAATCCAGGACTTCAGCTACAGCTTCAACCCAGAAGACCGCATCGGCATCATCGGCCCCAACGGAGCCGGGAAATCTACCCTAATGGACATCATCACCGGACGCCTGCAACCCGACTCCGGCAGCGTCGACATCGGTGCCACCATTCACATCGGCTACTTCGACCAGCACTCCGACGACGTCACCCTGAACGAAAACCAGCGCGTCATCGAATATCTTAAGAGCGTCGCAGAGCTGGTTAAGACCGCTGATGGCAGCATCATCTCCGCCTCCCAGATGCTAGAACGCTTCCTCTTTCCCCCCAATCAGCAATATGCCCCCATTCACAAACTCTCCGGTGGTGAAAAACGGCGACTCTTCTTGTTACGGGTGTTGATGAGCGCTCCCAACGTTTTGATTCTGGACGAGCCGACCAACGATCTGGACGTGCAAACCCTGGCCGTCCTGGAAGAATATCTGGAAGACTTCAACGGCTGCGCCATTGTCGTTTCCCACGATCGCTACTTTCTCGATCGCACCGTAGATACGATCTTTGCCTTTGAAACTGCGGGCACTCTACGCCAGTATCCCGGCAACTACTCCGTGTATCTGGATTACAAGCAAGCTGAAGAAGCCAAAGTACAGGAGTCCAAGAGCGAGGAACAACCTGCAAAAAGAAACCAAAAGCCAAAAGCCAAAAGCCAAAAGCCAGAAAAATCGCGCAAGCTTTCTTTTAAGGAAAAGCGGGAATACGAAACCCTGGAAGCACAGATCCCTGAACTGGAAGCCGAGAAAGAAGCCGTGGAAAAGGTACTCTATCACAATCCGCCAGGAGACTATACCGAAGTGCAGCAACTCTCCAAGCGTCTAGCGGAATTGATCCAGGCCATTGATACAGCAACAGAACGCTGGCTGGAATTGGCAGAACGCGCCGAGCTATAGAAGAACATGAACTCGTAGTTAGCACTTCAGTGTTACCAAAGAACATGAACTCGTAGTTGGCACTTTTGCGTCATGCAATGCTGCAAAAAAAAGACTAGTCTGGCGAAGACTTTACGCGAGATAGAGGTCTCACCCGTTGTCAGGGAGATAGACGTGTGAGTGAATCCATTCAGCTGCCCTAATAGAACCAGAGTCGGCACAAGACCGACCTCTACAGGAGTCGTTGCGATCGCACAAGCAAACGATTAAATTCTCATTCCTAATGCTGAATCCACTTGTTGCAACAGTCGTTCTAGATTAGAGGAATTGTCCAATACGATATCGGCGAGAGCGACCTTTTCAGTAAGGGGCATTTGGCTAGCGATGCGGGATTGGGCGGCTTCCGGGGAGATGCGATCGCGTTGCATCACGCGCTCCAACTGCTGGGTTGGCGAACAATAGACCACCCAGGTCTCAGTCACTCGCTCGGTCATGCCTGTCTCAAACAGCAACGGGATCGCCAGGACAATTGTGCGAGGAATGGGAGCGGCGACCCCGTCATGCGACGACACTGCACTCTCGCTTGCATCTTTTCTTCCTTCCCGCGATTCTCTCTCGTTCTCTTCTTCTCCAATGCGCTCAAACCTGGCAACTTCCTGTGCAAACGCCTCGCGGACGTAAGGATGAATTTGCTGCTCCAACCACTGCCGTTCGGCAGCATCGTTGAAAATGAGTTGACCCAGATAACGACGATTGAGAGTACCGTTTGCCAACAAAATCTCTGCTCCATAGCGATCTGCAATCCGCTTGAGGATGGGCGTTCCGGGTTTTACGGCGTTGCGAGCGTAGATATCGGCGTCCAGGATGGGTAATTGATAGGTCTTGGCCAGATAGCGCGAGACGGTCGTTTTGCCAGTCCCAATCCCACCGGTCAGACCAATACGGCGCAGGGTAGAGGGTTGGTTTTGAACGGTTGAAAATGCTGAATTAGGGGACATGGTCAAGGTTAAAGTGGGAGGTTATTGATATCAATCTTCGATTGTGTGAGGAGGTATCGCGACTTGGAAAGTTATTTTGAAAGTCTTGCTGAGCAAGGCTTTCAAAATAACCCATTTTTCCGTTCTAGCATGAAGAAATGGGGGTTAGCGCCCCTTTCGGGGGTGCCAACCTTCCAAGTCGTGAGGTATAGCAAAAGCAGAGGGTGGAGGGCAGAGGGCAGAAGGCGGGAGCTGGCGGGGTGACAACACACTCGAAAAGGAGGTGGGGTTGAGAGTGTGGGGAAGAAAGTCAGTCTATCTGGCACAATTTTGCCTCTAAGGATTGACCCAAAATCCCATGATGGGTTGCCATCTCCAAAAATTTCTTGCCATTTTTTCCCACACCCTAACCCTTACATCCCAGACCCTACCTGAAACTTACGGCATTTTGTCACTTCCTGATGGTCGGGAGGGTTGCCGTCGCTTGTTGAGCAATAAAAGGCAGAATCGCTTGATTGCCGCTGTAGGTGGGGCTGTCGATGAAGGCAACGAGTAAGAATGGGGGCTGGTTAGGAATTTCAATATAGGCGGCGTCGTGGCGTACTTTGCTTGTCCAGCCTGCTTTTGACCATTGTTTGGCTGGTTGAGGCAGTGCGGCTCCAAAGAAGCCAGTAACCTGGTTTTCTTCGCTCTGAATGGTAAATTCGGCAGGGTTGAGGGGGCGTTTGAGTAGATCCATCATGGCTTGCGATCGCGCTGCCGAAACTGCTACCCCACCTACAATACTATGCAGCAATCGTGCTGTTGCATTGGTGGTCAGCATATTGCGATTTTCATACAGTTCTCCTAGAAAAGCTCGTTCTCGGCCATAGGGTCCATCGCACCAGGTTTTCTGATTGATGTTGATCGTTTTCAATTCGGGCCACTGGAGCGTCTGGAAATAGCGATTAACAATGTTGCGTTGTTGTTGCCAGGTTGCAAATGGCCCAGCGGGCAATTCCGGCCCGCTGGTTGTGCCTGTCAATAGATCGATGACCAGACTGGTGGCGTCGTTGCTAGACTCCACAATCATGTCTTGGACGGCTCGCTCCAGTTCTTGCGAGGTTTGCAGCATCTCAGTTTCCAGCCACTCATGCACCGCCACCAGATAAAATAGCTTGACTACACTAGCAGGGTAAATGAGTTCTAGACCACGATAGTGCATCCCGCGCACTGGCAGCCCCCAGAAGGCTTCTGGACTGAGGGCATTGCCGGTATTTACAGAGACCGGATCGTCATAGACAACCCAGGTTAAGGCAATTTGATTGCGGGCAAGCTCTGGAAATTCAGCCCAGGTTGCCGCTAGAATGCGATCGCCCAATTTTTTTAATTGTTCATCTTCATGGAAAAAAGTCATGTCTAATCCTGTTCATTGTTCATTGTTCATTGTTCATTGTTTATCGTTCATTGCAAACCATCAACTGCGAGCAATCAACCCTCAAGGTTAAGCGTTCGGGGTTCCATTGCCAACCATCAACCCTGAACCCTGAGCAAGTAACCCTGAACCCTGAACCCTGAGCTATCAACCCTGAACCACGAACCATGAACCAAAATCAAATGATTGAGTATCGCAGCTTAGCGACTTTGGATCTCTATGATTCCCAGGATTGTGACGGTCTGGCAACTCAGGCTGCTGTGGGACGACAACTCAGAATTGTTTCTCTCTCCGATCGATCGATCGCGCTGCCAGAACCCAAGCAACTGCTCTCAGAGCTGATTGCATCAAATGCCAGAGCTGTCAAGGTATGTCTCTGCGAAGACGACTATCCTGGCTGGATAGTGCTGAGCGATCTGACTCAGCTGGAACCGGCACCTCATCCTTACCAACCTGTTAGCCTGACTCGCACTGAAATTGAAGCGCGTTTGCCTGCGGCGATCGCATTCGCCCAAACCGCTATGCAGGTTCCCAATCATTACCTTTGGGGCGGCACCGTTGGTCCCAACTATGATTGTTCTGGGTTGATGCAGACTGCATTTCAGTCCGCAGGGATCTGGTTGCCGAGAGATTCCTATCAACAGGCTGACTTTGTCGAGCCAATTGCGATCGCAGACTTGCAACCCGGCGACTTGATCTTTTTCGCCAAAGTCGACCGCGTCACTCACGTTGCACTCTACCTGGGCAATGAACAATACATCCACAGTTCCGGCAAAGACATCGGCCGCAATGGTATTGGCATTGACCGACTTTCTCCCCATGGAGATGCCGTCAGTCAAGCCTTCCATCATCAGCTCAAGAGTGCTGGTCGCATTATCACCAGCTATCAACCCAAACAGTCAACATCGAACGAGACCCAACCTTAGTAGGTCATTGAGACAATGCCGGGACAAAAAATGCCTTTACAGGCTCATCAAGGACATCCCCATGAAGCAGAAAACACTCAACAGCAGGAGGCTGCGCCCACCCCGCCTGCACCTACCGACCCTGCTACGTCTGGGACTGAGGTGCCAGCCTCAGTTGCCCCAGCGCACCCTAAACCGATCGCTCTCATTCCAGAATTTGGGGAACTGATTCTGCTATTGCTAGTCGCAAGCCCTCTATTATTGATTACAAGCAAGCGTTGGCTGCAGAAATGAAATTTAGCTGTCAGATGTCAGGGACTTTCTCAATCTAAACTCCAAAATTAATCGTCAATCCAAAATCTAAACTCTAAACTCCAAAATCGTTATGGCTATTAACAAAGTTCGCTTGCGTCGGCTGCACGCAACCCTGGTTCCTTTCATGGCTTTACCGCTCTTGCTGACCTTGCTGACAGGTATGATGTTTCACATTGCTGTCCTGAGCGACAAAGGGGGAGATTTTTATTGGTTATTGGAACTACACCGGGGAAAATTTGGCCGTCTCGATCTGGGCATCATCTACCCTTTTCTGAATGCGTTCGGTCTGCTAACGTTAGTTGTCACTGGAACGATCATGTGGATACAACTACCGCGACGACGAGCAAAAGGGTAATGGCTCATTGCTAATAGATAATGGTTCATTGTTAAGGGCTTGCAATGAACAATGAATAACCAACAATGAACCATCAACAACAAACAACAAACCATGACACCAATTTGACTTGGAGGTACAACTTATGAAATTGGCAGCCTGTCTGCCCAGTCAGCCTTTCTCCAATCCAAAATCGGCAATCTAAAATCCAAAATCGGCAATCTAAAATCCAAAATGATATGAGCAAAGAGCCTAAAGATCAACAACATCCGTTGGAAACGCGCGATCGCACCACAGTAAACGAACTCCTTTCCGGCGAACCCACGGACTACAACCTCGCCGAACTCGCCCGTCTGAAGATTCGCTATCGCGGCTTCCCCGGTGCCCGATCCATCCAGGCGGACCTGGAGAAAATCCTGAAAAAGTGGCAACTTACCGAAGCAGCTCTATACGAAAAAACCCGGCAAATTCACACCCACAGCCCAGTGTACGAAGGCCGCTCCAATAAACGTAACAAAGAAGATTGGAACTAACCCTGCTCTATCCTGGATGGAGATGAGGATTCGAAGACTGCTGAATTTTGAATTTTGAATTGCTGCGATCCAGCATCTTTCCTAGCGGTCGCCGATTTCCTGCTGGATAATCGAAGACTGGTGATAGAATTCGTTTGCCGTACGAGGATACCCCAGGGACTCGTAGGTAAGGCCCAAATTATAGAGAGCGTTCGCTTCCCCTCGCCGATCGCCAACTTTGCGGGTAAGAGCCAGAGCCTGATGATGAAACTCGAGCGCTTGAGGAGCGTCCCCCAGAAAAAAATAAGCCAGACCCAGATTCCCAAGGTAGACAGCTTCCCACTGCCGATCGCCAATTTCACGGATGAGGGGCAGAGACTCCTGGTAGAACTCGATTGCTTTACGGGCATTCTTCCGGGCAAGGTAAGTATCCCCCAGCCCGCTCAAAGAAATTGCCTCTTCATGTTTATTGCCGATTTCGCGGGCGAGCGTCAACGCCTGCTGGAAAAACGCGATCGCGTCCCGGTCGTTGCTCAAGGCGGAATAAGCCCGACCCAGACTGCCCAGAGCCAGGACTGCCCCTCGAGAGTCATCGACTTCGCGGGCAATCGTCAGCGCCTCTTGAAAAAAAACAATCGCTTTGCGGTATTTCCCCAGGGCGTAATGAGCAAGGCCCAGATGCCTGAGAAATTCCCCTTCTCCCTGCCGATCGCCGATTTCGCGAGCAATCGCAAGCGCCTGTTGGAAAAACGCAATCGCTTCGCGGGACTCCCCCAGGGAATCGCGAATCAGGCCCAGTCCACCCAGAGCGTACCCTGCTTGCTTCCGATCGCCGATTTCACGCGCAAGGGTCAGGGATTGTTGGTGGAACTCGATAGCTCGATCGGTATCCCCTAATGCATGGTAAGCAAAGCCCAGCCCGCGCAGAGCAGTTGCTTCTCCGTTGCGATCGCCGATTTCGCGGGCGATACCCAAGGACTGCTGATAGAACTCAACTGCCTGGTTTGGCTCTTCCAGGAAATGATGCGCATCGCCCAGTCCACCCAGGGCGCTGGCTTCCCCCTTGCGATCGCCAAGCTCGCGAGCAAGGTCCAACTGCTGCTGATGAAACTCGACTGCCTGACGGAAGTCCCCCAGAGCACGGGAAGCAAGGCCCAGTCCACCCAGAGAGTCTACCTCTCCCTGGCGGTCGCTCAACTGACGATAGAACTGTAGTGCCTCTTGCCAGGACTGCAGCGCCTCGCGGAACTGGCCGCTCTCATACTGCTCCATCCCCCGCTGCAACACGCCATCGGCTTCCGCTTTAGACGCGCTTTGGGCAACAGCCACTGAGTTCAGCAGGGTACGCTCGACCAGAGGCAGCACAGGCAGCGCCGTCAGCAGCAGCGCCGTCAAGGTGAGAGACGTTAGGAGATTAATGGACATAACGGTTGCTCCTTGGACGGTCAGCTAAGGTAGAAAGTCGTTGTCTGTGCCCTTCACGTTCCACGGTATGGAAATGGGGTGCCGTTTCCCAGCTTGGGTTACAATTCTTTGTCTCTTGATTGGATTGGCGAATGAGAACCGACCCACTTTTGCGTTGCAGTCGATGGATTCCTTGTATACAGATTGCACGAGCGAAAGCGAATAGTATGGCCATTGAATCCATGCCTGCTTGTTAGACTGGGCAGGAACCAGTCTGAAATAGCATAGGCTATTTTTAACACAATGAAATCTTTGAGGGAATTCCTGGCAAGTTTGTGCGATCGCGAATTTGTACCCACAGCCCTGAAAGTCTCCCTAATTGTGGGATCCATCCTCTTTACACTCAACCACGGCTCCGCCCTGCTGCAAGGCGAAATGACCCGCGATCGCTGGCTAGCGGGGATCCTCACCTACCTCGTTCCCTACAGCGTCAACATTCACGGCCAATACACCAGCCGCGCTAGAAAAGAAGAATAGCCCCCCAGGACAAGTCAGATTGTTGCGCTCAGCACAACGATTCAAACCCTTTTACCTGTATAGCCCTATGGCAATAAGTTAAGACGTTTTACTATTCTCCGTTCCCCATCCCCTTTCACCCAAAGCATGACGTTTTACCATTCCCCGTTCCCTGTTCCCCATCCCCTTTCACCCAAAACATGACGTTTTACCATTCCCCGTTCCCTGTTCCCCATCCCCTTTCACCCAAAACATGACGTTTTACCATTCCCCGTTCCCTGTTCCCCATCCCCTTTCACCCAAAACATGACGTTTTACCATTCCCCGTTCCCTGTTCCCCATTCCCTTTCACCCAAAACATAATCTCCTAACTCAACCCCATAGTGCTATATACTTAGAGGCTGACGCCCGAGCTGCAAAGGAAAACAAGGCATGAACATTTTAGATTCAAAAGGTCGACTCTTTGGCAAAATCAGCATCCTGGACATTGGCGCAGCGCTGGTGATTTTGCTCGTGATTGTTGGCATTGCCTTTGTACCTGGCACCGGGAAATCCGTCGGCCAACCTGGTGCCAGAACCCAGCCCGTAGAAGTAGACGTCATGGTCAGAGGCTTAGGCGTCCTCAACCCCGAACGGCTGATCGAAGAAGGTAAACAAGCCAGCTTCGTCATTCGCAACCAACCCGCTGGCAAAGTCAACATCCAAAGCGTAAAATTCCTCCCCCGCAGCGTCGCTGTCCCCCAACCCGACGGCTCCGTGATCGCCGAACCCGACCCGCGCCCCGAACTCAACTACACCGCAGATATGTTAATTACCCTGGACGGCAAAGCCCAGGTTACAGAAGACGGCCCCGTGCTCGGCTCCAGCAAAGTCAAAGTCGGTATGCTCGTTCAGCTTCAAGGCTTAACCTACGACTTCAACGCCACTGTGATCGACGTTCGCATTCAAGACACGTAAAACAGAGAGGATAGTGCCATACAACTGAATTGTATAAATGAATAAAGTTCGTAGTCGGCACTTCAGTGCTCCCGAGTTTTGTGGACAAAAGGATTAGCCCCACACCGTCTAAAGTGTATAGATCTTATAGTCGGCACTTCAGTGCTCCCGAGTTTTGTGGACAAAAGGATTAGCCCCACACCGCTAAAGTCTATAAAGCTCGTAGTCAGCACTTCAGTGCTCTAGAATCTTGTAGACAAACAGGACAGCCCCCTCTACTGTTAAAGACTATAGTCCTGAATGAGCGGTGGCAGTCCATTGATGATGAACGGGGATCCCATCTCTTCCCAGTTGCAAAGCATGGTTCGCTCGCATCCGAATCCTGACAGATGATGAAAACCCACAAAAGACGAAGACTCCTCATCATTGCCTGCGCTGCGCTGATTCTCAGCATTGCAGTTCCCATCGTTGCAGCCCTGATTGTGCCTCTGAGTTTTGCCCTGAGCCTATCCCCTGCGATTTGTCCTGGTGCCATTTATGCCGTTGATACGCCAGAACCCGTTGTCGCTTTGACCATTGATGATGGCCCCGACGACCGACCCGACAGCGCGATCGCGCCCGGAAACCAGAACACTACCGTACAGATCCTGAATGTCCTATCCGCCCACCAGGCCCAGGCCACCTTCTTTCTCCTGAGCCACAAAATCGAAAATCGCGATCGCGCCACCCGCAACCCCGATCCCCTGGTCTCCAGGATCGTTCGCGACGGCCACGAAATTGGCAACCACCTCACCCAGGACAGACGCAGCATCGGCCTGGGCAACCAATTTGAAGCAAAATTACTGGAAGCGCAAACCATCATCGACCGCTACACCCAACCCCATACTGCCAACTTATCCTCAACCCAAACCCCATCAGCCTCCCCCCGCTGGCTGCGCCCCGGCGGCGGCTGGTGCAGCAACCCGATGGCAGACATCGCCCGGAAGCACCGCTATAACCTGGTCCTGGGCTTAATCTGGCCCCTCGACACCCACATTCCCTGGTCAGGCTTTGCCCAGCGGTTTATCCAGTGGAACATTCGTCCGGGAGCCATTATCATCCTGCACGACGGCGGCCAGAACGGCGAGCGCGGCCAGCGAACCGCAAAAACCCTGGAGCGCGTCCTATCCAGGTTAGACAATCGCTATCGCGTCACCACCCTGTCTGAACTATTGACCTATGGCGATGCGATCGCAAACCCCACCCCCTTCCCCCCCCTCCTCGACCCCCTCCGCCAACACCTCATCCTCACCCTCTTCCCCGACCCCCCTCAAGTCAGGTAATGGCCTGACACACCTGAAATCGTGTAAATTCGTAGTTGGCACTTTAGTGCTGCCAACATCTATCGAGTTATGACACGCCTAAAATCGTATAAATTCGTAGTTGGCACTTTAGTGCTGCCAACGTCTATCGATTCAGGATTATCGCCTTCTCGACCCCCTAACTCTATCGCCCCAAACTAGCCGTGAGTAGGGTGGAATGGCGCTTACTTAAGCAAGAATTGAAAGCTGAAAGCCTTGGAAATCCCTAGGGTGGGCACTGCCCATCAACCTTAAGTAAACGCCATTTGCCTCTACAGCCTCCCCCATTCCCTGTTCCCCATTCCCCATTCCCTATTCCCTATTCCAACCGCACCACCCAAGCACTCTCCCCGCCCGCAGTCGCCCCCGCAAAATCGCCATCCGTCACCCCCGTCAGGTAAACGCTACCGTTCTCCAAGGCAATTCCCGTCGCCACCTCATCCCCCGCACTACCCAACTGCTGCCGCCACTGCAACGCCCCATCAACGTTATACTTCGCCGCAAACACATCGCTGCCCCCCACCTGAGCATCCTCCACCAGCTCCCCCCGCGTAAACCCCGTCAGATACACATTCCCCGCCCCATCCGTCACCACATCCATCGCCCCATCCGTCGCCGCCGTCCCCAGCAACCGCTTCCAGTTCGCCGTCCCAGTGGCGCTGTCCAACTGCGCCACCCAGACATCCCCCTCACCCCGATACACGCCCCCCAACCCCGACCGATCGCCATGACGGGCCTGGAACCAGGTATCAAAATCCCCCGCCCAATCCTGGTAATCTCCTGCATAGGTTTCCCCCAGCCAGCCCTTTGTTTGTCCCCCCAGGTACACATGACCCGCGTCATCCACTGCAATGCTGCGGGCTTCCTCCCAGGCATCCGTACCAAACTGCTGCAACCACTGCCGCTCCCCGGCGCTGTTATACTTCGCCGCCCAAATATCCGCGTCGCCCGTCTGCAGATCGCCCAACTGACCCAGAGTTTTGCCCGTAATGTACACATTTCCCGCTCCATCCACCGCCACCGCCTGCGCTTCATCCCAGCCCCGGCTGCCCAACTGCGCCAGCCACTGCTGCTCGCCTGATGCATCATATTTGGCCACCCAGGCATCCGCCTGTCCCTGATTGACTGCATCATCGCCTAAATTGCCAAAGGTATAGCCGACAAGATAAACATTGCCTGCGGCATCCACTGTCATGGATCCGTTGGCAATATCATGATGCACCAGGGAATTGGCTCCTGTGCCCACCGTTGTCTTCCAGGCCAGCGAGCCATCCGCGTTATAGCGGGCAATCCAGCCATTGCGTTCAGCACTATCGCCCGCCGGATCGCCATCCGTCCACCCCGTTACATAGACGGTGCCATTCTCAGCCACAGCAATGCCATTGGCCTCATCAAATCCGGCAGTGTTGACGGCAGCCAGCGCCTCTTCCTGGGGCCAGTTGGCCGCCCACTGCAGCTCGCGGTTGGCTTGAGCCACAAAGACATCGCCAATATTAGCCCCATTGCCAATCGCCCGATCTCCCCTGCGTCCGGCAATATAAACCCGGCCTGCCCCATCAATGGCAATCCCCTGAGCAGCAGAATAAGCATCCGCTCCCCCCAGATGCTGACTGTGGGTCAGCGTCTTTGCCAGGGCCGCCTCATCCTCAATCCTCACTGTCGCAACCTGTCTCGCCCCGACGCTATACTCCTCACCAGGTTGAATCACGAAACGGAGATACTCGGTTGGCTCAACCCGCCCGTCGCGCAAGGGCTGAATGGCCAACGAGGCCGAAGACTCGCCCGCCGGAATCTCCAGGCGGCCCATGAAGGACGCATAGGCCGCCACATCTGCCGGGATGACAAGGGAATTGCCCGGTAACTCATAATCCTCCCCTGGGGTGGCCAGTGGATATCCACCACTATGAGGAGAAATCCAGTAGGTTACCGCTAACGGCTCGATGATGTTTCCCTGGCGATAGACCGTAACCTCTGCCCTGTCATTGCCATCCCCTCCCTCAACAGCGACCAGGTCAGTCGCTACAATCGTGACTGCAGCTTGCCCGTCATCGTCTCCAATCGCAATCTCTCGACTGCCCCAATTGTCCAGAATGGTGTAGGATCCATCCCCGCTCTCCTCGATCGCGAGTCGGATGCGCTCGGTCCCTTCCACTGCTCCATCAGGTTTAGCCCTGAAATCTAAAAAAAGATCCTGAGCGCTCACATGACTCCAAAAACTATGGCGTGTAACCGCTGGCATTTCAATTGTCTCTGGCAACGGGCCATACTCCGATCCCGGCAGTCTCGCTTCATAGTCCGCAGCGGTCACATCCCCCTCCAAAACCTCCAGCACCAGCTTCAGGCTGAGCGGTTGGCTGAGGTCGCCAATCCGCCGAAAGCGAAATCGCTCCGCGTTCCCGGCTTCAGAAATATAGCCAGCTGTATGGGCACGAGCCGGCTTGTCCGCATAAGCATCGGCGTAAAGCCGTACCTGGGGCGGTTCGTTATCCCAGAGCCGCACTTCAGCAAAGCTGCGATCGTTCAATTCATAGTTCTCACTGGATTGCAGCTGCCACGTCACCGATTCCGGCCATTCTACAATGTTGTCTTCTAACGGTTCGATCGCCACCGCGACCGATTCTTCCCCTGCTGGAATCGTGACGCTGAAGCTGTTCCCCAACTCAATCACTTCACCGCCGATGCGATAGCGATAATCCTGGCCTTCAATGGCATCCGGTCGCCACCAGCGATGGGCCACATTCAGGATCGCATTCACGGTCAGCGGGCCGTTGGGGTTGCCCGTGCGGCGAATCGTCATCGTGCCGACATCGCCTCCCTCTCTGGCATGAGGGTCGCTGGCTTCCAGGGTCACTACCGGATTAGCTCCGTGGAGATTCAGCTGCCACTGGTTCCAGGTACCATCAATGGCATTACCATCTTTGTCAGAGACGCGCAATGTCCAGTCGCCATAGGATGACTCGCCCCAATGCCGCATAGAGGTGAAGAGCCACTTATCGTAGTCTGCATTGGGGTTGATGTTGTCCTCTGGATTGCCATCGGCAGGCAATTTGTGGGGTGCCGTCAAGATCGACTCCGTGCCATCGGGGGAAACCAGCACCACTTCCAGATCGCCCCGATCGTCATGACTGGCATCGAACATCACCTCAACAGATTCCACCGTCATGTTTTCGTCGATGGTGACGGTACGCTCCAGCGCCGCAGGTCCGGTCGGGATCGTCTCGTTGACGTCCCGCTCGCCAGACGTCAGAGACACTTCAGCGCCGACCAACTGCCAGTCCTGGGCCGCCTTCACCGCCGCTGCCGCATCCACCGCCCCAAAGCCATACTTGTAGTTGATCGGCTTAGGCACTCTCGCCCCATTGGTCGTCCAACCCTCGTCCTCTGGATTGGTCTGGCGCGCCGTGTCCACCAGGATGTGCTGCACATCCCGCCAGGTCAGGTTCGGGTTCGCCTCCAGCATCAACGCCACCACTCCAGAGACAAACGCCGCTGCTGCTGAAGTGCCGCCAGACTGCACAGTGTAATCGTTTCGCCAATCACCGTCGTCTGGACTCTCAAGCCGCGCCGTGACAATCTTGCGATCGGTGGGCAGATCCCGCTGCAGCGAACCGCTGGACGGCGCAGAAACAAGCAGCGAGGCCCCCGGTTCGCCATATGCTGCTTGTCGACCCTCATGGTCAATGGCCGCAACGGCAATCGTGTAGCGAGAACTGGCATAGCCATCGTAGTCAACCCGGTCTTGATAGCGCCGCTGCAGCCGTCCGCCATTGCCCGCCGCCCAGACAAAAATGCTGCCCCGGCCATTGCGCCCCTGGGTGACTCCCGTGTGGAGCGCCATCGCCGCCAGAGGCGATGGTCCCTTGGGGCCCCGGGCCCAGATCAGTTTATCCTCTGGCCCCCAGCTATTGTTATAAATATCAATGTCATCAGTCAGATAGGATAAGCTGTCGGCTTCTTTCAGATCGGTGCTCGTGACCAGTTCGGCAAAATTGCTGTCAGCCTCAAACAAGCGCAGGCCCACGACCGCCGCACCCGGAGCCACCCCGCTCAGATCAGGTCCATTCTCGCCTGGGACGCCTGCGGCGATGCCCGCCATTGAAGTCCCGTGAGACTGCCATTTGACTGTCCCCCTGGAGAGATAGGACTTGGGTAGCGGGTCAGTGTCGTAAATCCGGTTCGGGGCTTCATGGAAGTCGCGGCTCAGGTCAAGGCGATAATTGTTGCTCAGATTGGGGTGCTCGTAGCCCAGGCCATCATCCACAATGCCAATGGTGACCCCTTCCCCGGTGATGCCCTCATCGCTGAAGTTGTCCCAGATTGGGCTAATCTCTGCTAAATGCCACTGATCGGCCAGAGTGGGCATGCGGAGTTCGTGTTGCTGTGCCAACAGGGGATAGGCGAACTCAACGCCAGAAAGGTTGTCCAGGCGCTGATACACCTGTTGGAGCGACAGGTCAGCAGCGAATTCCCAGAGGAAGGTGTTGGGGATGTGGCCAGTGGCTCCCAGGTTTTCGGCTTCCAGTAGATGCAGGACGTCGGGAGAGAGAGGACGGCTGCTGACACCGACCACCCATTGCTGGGTCGCTGCTAATGCTTCAGGATCGTGGCTGTCTAGATCAATGGCGCGTTCGATGGCATAACGGACGGGGTCGGGCAGATGTTCGGCGATGGTGACTTCGGCATCCTCGAAATTCGTGTAACTGAGCAGCGCCTGACCAGTGTCGCTATCGCGCCAGTCCTGGGTAAAGCTGGGCAGTTCCTCCAGGGTGGGAATGTCGTCGGCTGCAGCACCCTGAATCTGAAAGATGAGGTCGTTGTAGTCGCTGTCGGAGCCGCCAGCGATGGGGATGTCTTCCATGACAAACGTATCTCCCCCTTCAACAATGCTGGCGATCTGACCCAGTTGAAAACTATCATCCGGGTTAATCGTGGCCAGGGAGAATAGGGGTTGTTCGCGGCTGGAGAGAGACTGGTCGTTCAGGAGCAGATTGTAAACGCGCTCGACGGTGCCGTGGGGCACGAGCATCAGGGCAAATTCGTCGCCGGGATTCAGCTCGAAGGTCTGGATACCCTGGTAGTCGCCCGCGTTCCAGTCGCGGCCCTCGCCCAATTGACCGCTGAACCGGGCACCCTCCGTCCGATCGGAGATCGCAACATAGCCGGAGTCGGCGTCGTTTTGCAGGGCGCGGTGGGCGGCTTCCTGGATGAAATCCTGGACTGAGTCGGCATCGTTGAGGTCGAACTCGTCCATGCCTTCCAGGGTGAAGAGGGCGAGTTCGCCTTTGTAGCCGCCGCCGTCAAACAAATAGTCGATGCTGACCTGGCCGCTGTCACCGACGGTGAACACGCCTGCCTCGAAGTTGGGTTCGAATTGAGCGGCAGCAGCAGCAGACTCGCCGTCGAGCACGGGTTCAGCCGTGTCGATAAAGTCGAGCACGGGTTCAGCCGTGTCGATAAAGGGGATAGCTTGGAAGTCGATCTCTTCCAGAACGGTCTCTGGCAAGGCATTGTCTATCAGGGTGCTGTCTGTCAGGGTGCTGTCTGTCAGGGTGCTGTCTGGGAGCAGTGCATCGCCCTCTGGTAGCTTGAATTCGGACAGCGAATCATCGATTTCGGTCAAGGAGGTGTCTGCGTCGAACAGGTCGTCGCCGTTATCGATGAAGCCACTGGGGGTGAGGATTTGCTCTAGAATGAAGGTTCGCAGTTGTGCAGTGCGGATGTGCTGGCGTTTTTGGGCCGCTCTAGCGGCAGCGAGGCGTTTGATAAAGTCGAACATGGCTCTCTTCTTCCCATCCTGATGGATGATTAATTGTTCTCGGTGGTGTGCGGTTTCTCGTTTGTTCTCGTGGTCCTCGTTCCCCGGCTCCGCGTAGGGTGCGTTAGCCGACAGACGTAACGCACCGCGATCGGCTCAATTGTTTTGTTCCCATACTCCGCGTAGTGGACTGACATCGCTAATTTGTTCTAATAGAGTCAGGGTTTCGAAAAGTCTATAATTCTTACTCGATAGACCTCGGCAGCACTAAAGTGCCAACTACGAATTTACACAATTCAGGTGTGTCATAGTACTATGAAGCTGCGGTGGCTTAGCGTTTTTTTCGCTTGCTCAGCAGGACGATGCTGAGCGTAGCGATGCTACCCAGAAGCGTTGATGGTTCTGGTACCGCGAATGTGTGGCTGTTGAACGTGGATGCGACGGCAGCGTTGTCGAAGGCGGAAGACACAGTGCCGTGATAGGCGACGGGGGTGAGAAATAAACCGTTGGGTTGCTCGCCCGCTGGCACGAAGCTTGTAGTTGAGTTGTCGTTGATGCACTGGGCGCTGGGCACAGTGCGGCAACTATCCAGACTGCTAACAAATAGAGGGGACAGCGGATCCACAAGGGCCTGACTGGTGGGGAAAGAGCCGAAGAAGCTACTGAAGGGATTGATGCCGATATGGGTATTGATTTCGTTGATACCGTCAACGAATCCCCCTGAGGGCTGGGCTGGTGATGCATGGTCGGTACCTAGAACCAGTCCGCCGCCCCGATTGTCGAGCTGCAGGGCGTAGTTCTGGATCCAGGCTGCTTCGGAGGACATGGCATTGGCATTTGTCCAGAAGCTGCTTGAGGAAATCATGCGTCCGTCAACGATTAAGTTCTGGTCTGTGCGGGTATTGAACCAATTAGCAATGCCTTCGTAGTTTGCGGCTTGCGTGGTGGTGTTGTTTGCTCCAGAAAAGAGATCGTAGACCCAAACCTGATCGAAGTCATCATAGTCGTCATAGACTGCGTCGTTCAGAAATCTCTGGGTGACGTTGAATCCAGCAAGGGAGTCGATGAATGCAGCCAATTCCTGGCCGTCATCTACAAAGGGGCCAGTGTCCTGGACAAAGGTAAACAGGACGTCGGTCGCACCTGCAGGAGCAGCAAGCAAGATTGAGGCAGCGATTGCGACCGAGCTGGCGAGTTTTGTTTTAAGGGTCATTGTTTTTCTCCCTGGTTCGTGTTTATGGTTTGCACCACGCTCGGAACGATGCGAGCTGATACCATTTTGGATTTTAGATTGACGATTTTGGATTGAAGAAAGTCTTGCTGGGCAAGCGTTCCGACAATTCCATCAATTGCATCTCCAAATTAAATCGGTATGAGATCGGGAAGATCCTGGGCAGTGGGATTTGGAGGCAGGGATGAAGCTGGCAGGATTTGGCTTTGGATAGTTGATTGAGAGTCTGAACCGCAAAGATGGACTGCCAGACTGCGATTGCCTCTATAGGGATCTCGTTTTTTGCAGGAAGATTTTCTGCGCTGCGATACAAAAGTTTAGGATTGGGCTGCAATTGTGAATGATGCGGTTTCAAGTGAGGGTGATGCGGTTTCAAGTGAGGGTGATGCGGTTTCAAATGAGGGTGATGCGGTTTCAAGTGAAGTCATCGGCGAGTAAAGCAACAAAATTGTTGTTTTAGTTGGCAAGTTTTCGGGTTGAAGTCAGATTGATGGTGTTTGAAAAGAGATGAATAGAGAATAAAACAACAAAATTGTTGTTTTACGATTCAGCTGGGTGTATTTTAAGGTGCAAAGTTCGAATTTCAACAGACAGCTGTTGAGTTTTCAGCAAAAGTTCCAATGGCTTTTGGGTCTCAAATGTAAGGATGAGGCAAGATACAATATTGTTCGGTTAAAAAATGACGACTAGAGTCGCAGCGACAAAAACAAAGTCCTAACAGTCCCGTAGGATGGGCAAAGGGCAAGTGCCCGTGCCCATCACAGGATATAGATGGGCACGCTTCGCTTTGCCCATCCTACTGCTTAAACCGAACAGTATTGGGGCAAGATACTGATGATAGCGATTCAGATTTGCACGATTTGATGTAGAATCACCTATACAAATTGCGATTTTCCTACAAGGAACCGTGATTCTGATCTCGATCGTTTTGTTTTTTGAATTGTCTTGACCCGTCTGATCCACGATCAATTTGCGAAGGAGCTGATCGAAGAGCTGCTATCTTCTTATGGTGAAGTGGAAACTTCGATGCGGGTCTCTGGCGAAACGCGGGAGATCGATGTTTGGTTTGTTCCTCGCGTTTCAGCGAGCGATTTGCAGTCCTTGGGCTTGTTGGGACGGATGGTGCAAACGACTGTCATCCTGGAACCGTTCCGCAATGCTGCCAGTACTGGGGAGATTTGCGATTGTCTGCTGAAAGCGCTGGAAGTCCGAGGCGATCTGCAGCGTCGGTCGCGACGGACTAAAACGAAATTGCCCCCAGCAGCATTGCCGCTGCTGTGGATATTGACGCCAACAGCATCCAAACCGCTGCTGACCGATTTGGGGGCATCGCCTCCGCAGGAAGATTGGCCTGCAGGCATCTATTTTTTGCCCAAAACGCTCAAAACCAGGATTGTTGTCATTCACCAACTGCCATCCAACCCGGAAACGTTGTGGTTGCGGCTGCTGGGTCGCGGGCGGGTACAGAAGCAGGCTGTCAGAGAGTTAGAAGCGCTGCCTGCCGATAATCCTTTTCGCACCCAGGCGCTGGAGTTGTTCTTGAACTTGCAGGAAAATTTAAAATTCAGGCAAAATCAAAATACTGAGGATAAGGAGTTGGCAATGCGTTTATTACCCTTGTACCAACAGAAAAAGGAGCAATTCCGGCAAGAAGGAATCCAGGAGGGGATCCAGCAAGGAATTCAGCAAGGAGAAGAACGAGGGACGCAACGGGAGCGGCAAACGATTGTTGAAAATTTATTGAGGGCGCGGTTTGAGTCGATGGATGAAGAATTGGCTGGCGTTGTGAATCCTTTGATGGCGCTTTCTCCCGAAGAATTTGCTGCTCTGGCATTGCAGTTGTCTGCGCTCTCCCGCGAAGAGTTGTTGGCACGGTTTCCAAAAACGCTTTGATTGGGACATTGTTGCTGTTGATGGTTTTATAGCAAAAGGCAGGAGGCAGAGGGCAGAGGGCAGAAGGGAAAGGTTGACAACATCTGGCTTTTGCACTTTTGTTGTGTCCTAATCTATTCTCGTAGCGCTATACAGCGTGAGGGTTCTGTGGAACGATCTGGAGGCAAAAATCTGTTGGGTTGTTGCTTGGGAATAGGGGAAGTCAAATTACGGTATCCTGACACCTAACACTTGATACCTAACACCTGACCCATGACTCCTCCTCGAATTGCTTTGCCGCCGGAAGCGTATCAGCCTTTGTCTGAAGGGCAGAAGTATCTGCCTGTGGTGCCTGCGACGGTGGAGATGCCGGAGCTGACGTTCCGATCGCTGGCGATTGGGGTTGTTGTTGGGGTGCTGTTTGGGGCGGCGAATGCGTATCTGGGGTTGAAGGTGGGGTTGACGGTGTCGGCGTCGATTCCTGCGGCGGTGATTGGGGTGGCGGTGCTGCGGGGGGCGCTGCGGCGGGGGACGTTGCTGGAGACGAATATTGTGCAGACGATTGGCTCTGCGGGAGAGTCTCTGGCGGCAGGGGCGATTTTTACGTTGCCTGTGCTGTATTTGTGGGGTGAGGTGCCGGGGTTCTGGCCGATCTTTCCGCTGTCTCTGTTTGGCGGTCTTTTGGGGGTGCTGTTTATGATTCCTCTGCGACGGCTGTTGATTGTGGGGGAGCATGGTCGTTTGGGCTATCCGGAGGGAACGGCTTGTGCAGAGGTGCAGGTGGCGGCTCAGGCGGGTGGGTCTCAGGCAAGGTTGCTATTTTTGGGGATGGGGGTGGGGGCGTTGTATACAGCGCTGGAGAAGTTTGGTCATCTCTGGACACCGGAGCCGGATATTGCGATTAACCAGGGTGGGTTTCGCACTTCGGTGGGGGGGGATGTGACGCCGGAGCTACTGGGAGTGGGGTTTATTATTGGCCCGCGAGTGGCTGCGGTGATGCTGGCGGGAGGGGCGATGGGTTGGTTGGTGATTTTGCCGCTGATTTATTTGTTTGGTAGTGGGGTGACGGAGGCAATTCCGCCGGAGATGACGACTCCTGTTGTTGAGATGGGGAGTTTTGCGGTCTGGAGTCGCTATGTTCGTTATATTGGAGCGGGGGCGGTGGCCTTTGGGGGACTGTTTTCGCTGCTGAAGTCTGCACCAGTGCTGTGGGGAGTACTGGGGGCGGCGGGGGCGGCGTTGCGGGGGGCGGTGGGGGAGCAGTCTGTGCGAACGGATCGCGATTTGCCGACCGTCTTTATCCTGGTGGGGTTGCTGGGGGTGGGGTTGCTGGTCGCGTTTTTGCCGTTGCAGGCGGGGAATCGCGGTGCTGTGGGGGTGTTGGCGGCGCTGGCGGTGGTGGTGTTTTCGTTCTTTTTTGTGACGGTGTCGTCCCGGATTACGGGGATTGTGGGGACTTCGTCTAATCCGGTTTCTGGGATGACGATTGCGACGGTGTTGGTGTGTGCGGTGTTGTTTGGTTGGCTGTATGGGGCGGCGGTGTCGAAGGTAGCGGTGCTGACGATTGGGTCGTTGGTGTGTATTGCGGCTGCGATCGCGGGGGACACGTCCCAAGATCTAAAAACTGGTTTTCTGGTAGGCGCGAGTCCTGACAAGCAACAAATTGGCGAAATTGTTGGGGTTGTCACGGCGGCTCTGGCCATGAGTACAGTGCTGGCGTTGTTCCGGGCTGATATTGTCTCGGGTGCATTTAAAGCTCCCCAGGCGAACTTGATTAAGTTGGTGATTGATGGGGTCTTAGAGGGCAATCTTCCCTGGGGACTGATTCTGGTGGGAGTGGCGTTGGCGGCCTGTGTCGAGATGATGGGTTTGCCAACATTGGCCTTTGCGGTGGGGCTTTATCTGCCGATTCACTTGAGCGTACCAATTATGATAGGAGGGCTAATTCGTCTGGTGATGGAGCGGGGGAGCCGTCCCCAGAAACTGGAGGGCCGTCGCGAGTCTGGGATTCTCTATGCTTCGGGGTTAATTGCAGGTGCGGCGTCGATCGGGACGATTGCAGCGGCCTTCGCGTTCTTTGAGTGGCAGTTGTTTCCGGGAGAAGCACCGGGGCCAGAACAATGGGGTAGTGCTGCGATCGCATTTACGCTCCTCAGCCTCACCTTGCTTTGGGTTGTGCTGGGATTTCCTGGTCGCCGGACTCGATAGCAGGCAGAGGGCATTTCAATTTATGTAACAACCATAATTTTCAATGCAGTGCCAGGCTAACGTAGCAGTTGAAATGGTTCATGGTTCATTGCTTATGGTTCATTGCTCATGGTTCATTGCTCATTGCTCTTGATAGATAAACAATGAACCATCAACAATCAACAAAAATGGTTCATGGTTCATCCAACAAAAATGGTTCATGGTTCATCGCTTATTGTTCATGATTCCTGAAGGACAGACAATGAACCATCAACAATCAACACTCAACAATCGACAATTAACAATGAACAAAAAACGAGGCATCAGCATCAATTTATCATTGTTAGGGCTGATCTCTGCTCTGACCCTGGCCAGCTGCAGTAGTCCAACGGGTGGAGGTGACTACTTAAGCGAACAAGCCAAAGAATCTGCTAATGTTGCCAGCGCTCCAGTGACGGATCTGGCGACTGCAGTTGCGGCACCGAAAGTCAAACCGCTGCTGAGGAAAGAGGCCAGTCTCACTCTGGCGGTGGAGTCGATGGATGAAAGCCTGAAAGCAATCTCGACCCTGGTTCGCAAGCGACAAGGCGATATTTTGAGGCTGGATGAAGAACAGTCCAAGGGCCTGAACAGTCGTCAAATTGCCTTTCTGGAGATCCGCATCCCTGCTGAGAAACTGGAAACGACCCTGGATGAGCTCGCGGCACTGGGAGTGGTGGAAAGCCGTTTGATTACAGCGGAAGATGTGGGCGAGCAACTGGTCGATCTCAACGCACGGCTGAAGAATCTGCAAAAATCTGAAGAAGCCGTGCTGAAAATCCTGGAGCGATCGGGTTCCATTGGTGATGTGCTAAAAGTGTCGCAGGAATTGAGTACCATTCGAGAACAAATCGAGCGCATCACTGCTCAGGAAACTCGTTTGCGCGGTCAGGTTGCCTACTCTACCATCCGCTTAAGCTTGGAGGCGAGAGCAGTTGCAAACCAGAGGCTCCGGACGCCAGTTGGAGCAATTGTCCAAGAAACCTGGGGCCAGTCTACCCGAGCAGCGGTCGCTTTTGCCCTATTCCTGTTGCGTTTGGCGATCTGGATGTTGAGTTTTAGCCCTTATTTGCTTGCGATCGCAGCGGCGATTTACGGCTACAAACGCCTCAAACACCCCAAAGCACTTCCCGCTGAGTCAAAGGCCGATCCACCGACTTCACCATAGCGGATAGCACTACGAGAATAGAGATAGGGCAGAACAAGAAGCCCAAAGCTAGAATTCAGTCAACCTTTCCCTTCTGCCTTCTGCCTTCTGCCTCCTGCCTTCTGCCTTCTATTATTAAGATTTGCGAATCATTGTTTCCGCGAGACCAGGAAATAAACGATATAACGCAAATAAAAATTTCACCTTTTCAACTTTTATCTCGTATTGATTTTGTTCGACTGCCCTCAATGAGTCCCGCACCAGACGACGAGGCGAAATTTTTCCCTTTCCTCTGCCTCTAGTCATGTCTGTATCGACTAGCGGAGGAATGATTTCAAAGACCCGAATATTGGAAGTTTCAAGTTGATAGCGGAGGGCTTTGGTAAAGATATGCATCGCCGCTTTAGTTGCACAGTAAACGGGTGCATTCTCCTTGGGGACGCGAGCTAAGGCAGAGGTAATGTTGAGAATAGCAGCCCTGGACTGGCGTTGGAGCAGGGGAATGAGGCTATCGATCAACTTAATATGAGCAGTCAAATTGATCTCAATTTCCTTCTCAATTGCAAGTTGATGAGATGTTCCATCCAGAAAATGATAATTGTTTTGAATGCCAGCATTATTAATCAGAACATTTAGCATCGGGAAACGGGAGCCAAGTTTCTCCAACAGCAAGCTGACTTCTCCTTCGTTACTAATATCACACTGAATCGGATGCAGAATCGGATAAAGCGTCCGTGCTCTTTCAAGCTTGGCTGGATTGCGCCCGCAAATGATGACCTGATTTCCTAACTGGAGCAAGGCTTCAGCAAAGGCTAGCCCAATCCCAGAACCGCCCCCTGTAATCAGAACTGTATTGTTTTCGAGTTTCATAAATTGTTGCTTTCAAGTCAAATCTTCAATTCAACATCGACTGCGATCGCAATAGTGGTTTAGATGGACTTGCTGGATATTGCGATCGCAGCTCATCTCCTCAGGAGCCAGCCACCTTTGGATGAACGAAGCCCCTCTACTGGGATCTCAGCTATAAACCATGGTTTTTACGCAACAGTGTCATTTTCTTTATAAAAATCCACAAATTTTTCTTCGTAGTTTTTTTCCACAGGAACCTCTTATCCAATATTTATAAAAGACTTAGTTGGTTTTAAGCCGGAAAATGAGCTGAAACATTTACGATCGAAGAGTCTCACCACGCTAAGGGGAAAATGATTTTTTGTACTATAAGCGATCCAATAGACTCATTCGGAAATTGGAGTGAAAGCCCACCTCCGGGGGGCTTTCACTCCAGTCCTCGGACAGGTCTAATTCGTTGATTTGGTTAGTTCAGCAACACCCAAAATCCTGCTTTCAGTCCATTGTGCAGATCTACAGAGACCTTATATCTACCTGAATCGTAGTCCCTTTCATAAAGATTTTGCGATAGCTGGGTCCGTTCAGACCGTTTTGGGTATACTGAATGCAGAGAATAGCTTATGTCATTAAAGATACTTTTTTCTCTGTGTTTATTCTGTCATTGAATGGATGATAGATTGTCGTCATGGATAGAGACAGGAGTTAAGGTCGGGTGAATTGAACTGTTATAGGAGTGTTAGGCGTTGAGTTCTCCAACCTAATGCAAGAGACTAACACCAAAATTCTATCTTGGGTATGGTTTCCATACTCCTATCGATCGAAAACCGGACTGTTTCTCAGAATTTTGTGTCTTCCCCAATCTCTAAATGCACCCGCTCAAGACAATTGGGGTCAGTAGAGTCGTTTGGATCGGGAAGGGTGTGTTCTACCGTTGTCTTTATGGAGAATTATTCAGATGGGCCATACCCTGAAGCATCAAGCCAAGCAAAAGGAGTCGCGTTCCAATCAAGCTCTCCCAACATCAACCTTTGGAAAAGCCTATCTTCAGGGAGAAACCTTGAAAGTGAAGACAAATAAAGACTCTGTCTCAACTGCACTCAAGGGATCGAAGACCGCATTTCAGAAACCGAAGACTATACTTCACAATGCGAAAACTATGCTGCAACCGGAGACTGGAAATCAATCTAAGTCAGGTGCTTATATTGAGCAGTATTACCGTCGTGCCAAAGATCTGGTGGCCAAACAGAGTTTTTCCATGGCGGTGGTAGAACTACGAGATGCCTTAAAACTAGACCCCAACAACAGTCGTTGTCATAGTTTGTTGGGAGAAGTGTATTTCAAACAGAATCAGTTCTCCATGGCCAGAATTCACTTCGATCGGGCCCTGAAGTTAGATCCGCACAATGAAGCAGCCCTGGAAGGCAGACAGAAGCTGGCTCTAAAGTCTTCGAAGGCAGGTCGGAAAGTGCCCTTGTCCAAGGGCAAGCGGAACAAGCAGAATAACAACAGTGGAGGGATCCTGAGCAATTGGTTTGGGGGTGGGAAAAAGTGACTAGACAGACAGCTTTCCTCGGTTAAACCGCAGCGGTGAAAGTAAAATCTGTCTGTGTAAGAAGTTGTGGTAGTTCTCCAGATGTAAGAATTTTTAAGCGCACGGGTGGCACCCGTGCGCTCAAAAATCTTTACTTGTCGATCCCTACCTAAATTTCAAAACCGCTGATGTTTTGCTAGTCTGTATAAGGGAGACTTTCCCGTAGAGCAGACGAACTTTGAGTCGCACCCAAAGCAGAATCCTGGAGCGTGCAGATTCTGTCCGTACGCTCAAAAATTCTGATTTCTTATGACTACCAGATCCAGGGTTTACCCTGCTTGCGCTTGCGCCTGCTGTCGCTGGTGATAGTATTCTGGTGGGGAAAAATCGAGATTCACCCGGCAAGATACGATTGTTTCGCCAGAGTGATGGAGATAGGCGCTAGCGAATGCTTCTTTGGGGTCGTAAGTTTCCAATAGGTCTGAAAAGATCTCCATGTCGCTTTTCTCGACGTATTGCTTCAGGAATTTACGCGGAACGTACTCCACTGCAATGGTCGGTTCTCCCATTGCGAAAGCAAGGACGAAACCACGACCGTTTGCCTGGTAGCCTTCCCATGCGATCGCACCCAGCACCGCCTCACGATCTTGCCAGAATTGATTCGCTTCTATACCAACGGTATAATCCTCATTGGCTGACGGCTTAAAGCGGGACCAGAGCTTATCCAGAAAGCCTGGCAATTTTTTCTGCGGCTCTGGTGCAACATCAGTTTCCACCACTGCAGGCAATTCAATCCGAATCGATCGTTTTACCGTTGCAGACGATTTCGATTTGATCGAAGACGGTCCCGCAGTCTCGCCATACTTACGTTGTTTGCGCAGCTTTGCATTTCGTCCCATAACTACCCCTCCCTGCAGCCCCAACCTTCAGGCCCATTGCGTTCCTCCCATTATACGGCATGATGGTTAGCCATGAACGGTTAGCCATGAGCGCTTAGCCTAGCAGGTAGCCATAAACCATGAACCATGAACCATTAGTCCCATGAAGCTTGTTCTGCAATCCATGTTCGTAGTGCTTTACTCGCTTGCGTTTCTCCAAACTGGGCTTGGGCTACAAACTGATAAAATCTCGCCTTTGGCATGTAGGGAAAGGTTGGACTCGCTTCAACTTCAACATACTGTCTATCCTGAAGGTGGTAAAACTGGATTTCCTTGCCGTTATAGCGCCAGAACTCCGGGACACCAAGACTGGCATAAAACGTATTTTTATCAATGTCAGTGTGGGTAATATCCACCTCAACCACAAGATCGGGGGGAGGATCGGTCTCAAACTGAACCTTTCGACCAGATACCTGCAACGCATTTTGAATATAGAACGCTTTATCCGGTTCAGCCCCTCGTTGAAGCGCTGTATATTTGAGTCGAGTCGATCCCATTGACTTGAGTTCCAGTCCCAGCGCTTCCACCAGAATGCGAACGAACACTGCAATCCATTCTGCTGCGGTCTTATGCTCCTCAGAAGGCATAACGATTTCCAATGTTCCCCGATCGTAGGTCAGACGAGCAGTATGGGAGTCTCCCAGCGCAGCTACGATCTGTTCGTAGGCTGTCCAGTCGAGCTGCTCGAAGACGACTCGTTGTTCAGCAGGTTCTGCTGAAGAAGCTCCGGCTTGGGATGGTGTGGAAGTGGAGGTAGCGATCGCCATCGACATTGCCTCACATCTGTAGATAAATCAGGAGATGAATCAGGGCACTAACTGCTTGCCCTAAAGTTTTGCTCTTTATATTGAACAGATTACAATAGGAGCGAACTTATCTGCATTACCAACGGCAAACCAATATCGTTACATCAACCAGAATGATGCTAGAGTCTGATCTGTTATTGCGTCTGCCCACCTCAGAAGAGCTGCCTAGTTCTGACGATACGCCTGTGGATAACGAACTGCAAAATACCATTCCCAACATGCTCCGATTCATCTTGCTGATGCTGTGGGCGGAGCGATTGGATTGGTTTTTCGGCGTTGATATGGGGATTTACGACCGTACGCGTCAGTTGTTGGAAACGGCGATCGTGCCTGATGGTTTCTTGAGCCTGGGCGTAAAGCGACACAAACGCAAAGGCGGACGCTTGAGCTATGTCCTGGCCGAGGAAGATGATATTCCTCCGACCTTGGTGTTGGAGTTCGTTTCCCGGACTGCGGGGGATGAATATGGCGAGAAACTGCAGGATTATGCCAGCTTGGGCGTTTTATACTATGTCATCTATAATCCTGAACACTGGAAACGGGATCAGCACGATCCATTTGAGGTTTATCGACTGGTGCAGGGGAAATATATTCGTCAGCTAGGCGAACCGATTTGGATGCCGGAGATTGGCTTGGGCATCGGTCGCGAACGGGGCACCATGGAGGGGATAGAACAGGAATGGCTCACCTGGTATACCGAAGCAGGGCAACCTTATCCTCTACCTGAAGCTGCCATGGCTGAGTTGCGCAAACAGGTCGGGCGCTTGCAGAAGCAACTTAAACGAGCGCAACAACAGGCTGAGGTCGAGCGAGAACGGGCTGAGGTCGAGCGAGAACGAGCTGAGGTCGAGCGAGAACGAGCTGAGGTCGAGCGGCAGCGGGTGGAGCAGTTAGCCGCTAGATTGATTGAATTGGGAGAAGATCCGGAGACACTCTAGGGATTTAACTGATGTCCAGGGTTAAAGCGGCACTTTGCTCTGGTGTTGTTGAATAGTTTGGACTGGAAACTCCTGGAGGTGTTGTGTGCGCTTTTGCTTGCTTCTCTCTCAGCTTTCTATCTGCTGATATACCATAAAGCATGAGGTTTCCTGATGTTTTTTATTGGAACCGATGAGCACTGACCCGAATTCTTCTGCCAAACTTGCTTCTTCTGCCAATGCTGCCGAGTCGACTTCGGCCCACCCTGAGCTATTGCCAGATCTGCCGGATGGAGCGCCCTCACAAGTTGCGGGGAAGGCATCTGTCATTCAGTCCAAGATAGAGAAACCCTCCGCCGCGCTGCAAGCAGATTTACCCCCTAAACGAGAAGGAGAGCGTCGCCGACTGGGTAAGGTCTTTACTCTATGGGTGATTTTGCTGGCTCTGGTCGCGATGGCGATCGCAGTTGCTGCTGGCAGTAAGGCTTGGACGGGGGCTGCATTTTGGGTGGGATTTGCCAGTGCGACTGTTGCGTTACTAGCTTCAATTTGCCTGCTCTGGCCGCCTTTGCGATCGCTGTGGGATGATGTGGTTCCTCCAGAACAGCGACCGGCTCTTGCAGGTTTCCTGGGGCTGCTGGCTGCGATCGCAGGTCTGGTTAAGTTGGTCGGCTGGTTTGATGAAGTGCTCGCCTGGGTGCGACAGCTTGATTGGCAAATTGTTGGTGCTTTGGGAGACTTCCTGGGGGCTGTGGGCCAGATTTTTATCGCCGTGATTGCGGTTTATGTTGCCTGGCAACAATATGTCATTTCCAAAACCTTGACCATCCAACAAAATACCATCACCCAGCAACAAACCATTGATACTTATTTCCAGGGTATTTCTGACCTGGTGTTGGATGAGGAAGGCTTGCTAGAGGATTGGCCGCAAGAACGTGCGATCGCAGAGGGACGTACTGCCGCTATTCTCAGCAGCGTTGACGCCCAGGGCAAAGCCAAAATTATTCGGTTTCTGTCTCAGTCCAAATTGCTGGCTCCCTTGCGTCGCGATGGCCGACTCGGTCGCGCCATCCTTGATGGTGCTGGGGGGTATGAAGAAGACCGCGATCGGGGTGTCCGCGTCATTGACCTGAAAGTGATGCTAGCAAAGGCCGACCTCTCTAACACCGATTTGCGCTGGACAGACTTGAGCGAAGCCAATCTGATGGCCGCCAACCTCAGTCACTGCCAATTAGTCCGAGCCAACCTGTCCCGCACTATCCTCTACGAAGCCAGGCTGACCGGAGCCGATCTCAAAGAGGCCCAATTCTTCTATGGTTCTGTTGCTACCGCGACGCCCCGAAGCCGCACTGAACCTCCTAGTTACCAGATCGGCACACATACGGGAGCTGTAGTCGAAAATGCTGACTTTACTGGTGTTAAACGCCTTTCCGAAAGTCAGCGTTACTACTGCTGTGCCTGGGGAGGCAGCCGCACCAGAGCGACAATTCCAGGCGGGTGCCAGGGTATTCCCAATAAACTGGGCACTTAGTTTGCCTTTGGCTGTTCGCTATTGGCTGTTCGCTGTTAGGAACAAGAATTGAACTAAGTGCCAATTCTCGCGTAGGGACACGGCAATGCATGTCCCTACAGATTTTTTGTTTGTGAAGTTATTTAATTCGCGATCCTTAGCTGTTAGCGATTGGCTGTTAGCTAATCGCTAACAGCTAATTGCTAATCTCGCCACAGCGCAATACCCCCGAGCAACCCCGACACATTTGGCACAATAGTGGCATTGTCAGGGAGTTTGAAATTGATCTTTTTGGTCTCACCTCCTCCAATGTAGAGGCGATCGTAATTAAATAAGTGCTCTAAAGCTTTGATAGCTCTCTCAAGACGGCGATTCCAGCGCTTTTTGCCAATCTGTTCTAAAGCTGCTCGTCCTAGTTGTTCTTCATAAGTTTCACCTTTGCGGAACCGATGATGAGCGATCTCTAGATTGGGGACCAGTTTTCCCTGAACGAACAATGCTGAACCAAAGCCTGTTCCCAACGTAATGGCAACTTCAACACCTTGACCAGAAATTGCTCCCAAACCCTGAACATCGGCATCATTAGCCACTCGCACAGGTTTGCCCAATTTCTCAGCCAAAACAGTGGCTAGATCGAACCCCTCCCAAGAAGAATCCAAATTCACAGCAGTTTCTGTGATGCCTTGCCGCACAACGCCAGGGAAACCAACGGAGACGCGGTCAAATTTCCCCTGTTTTTGGGCCAGATGGACGATAGCGTCAATCACAGCTTTAGGAATTGCTGGGCTGGGTGTCTCTACACGCTCGCGCTCGGTTTGGGGGGTACCAGCCTCATCTAACACCATTACCTTGGTACCGCTCCCGCCAATGTCAACGGCAAGAGTCATCACTACCTCTGCTCCATTTCCCATTGACATATCCCTATTCCTCCAACTTTGCGATGCAAACCATAACACCGCTATTGTGCCAGCTTTATAGTCAATCTTGCTGCAATAGGGTGCTGAAATCCAACAGCATGGAATCTTAGAACCGATCGGGACTCTCAGAACCCGTTCAGCCTCAATGCTAGAATTTCGCCTCTGCATCCCTCTAAGGCTTTGCAAGTTATAGATAAGGTTTACTGCGATCGCAGCTCTCCCAAGGCAAGATCTTGATAAAAATTTTCTAACAGAGGACTATAGCCTGTCCGCCAAAGTCAAGGAAAAATTTCTCATCGTCCCAAAAAAATTGTTGCCATCAGAGATTTTCTAAGAGAGCAATAGCCTATAAGCTATATCTAGCAAGGATTAAATGCGTTAGAAACACAGATGAAATTAGAGCAAAATACCCCTCTAAGAACCCATTTGTAATGCGGATCGCGCCAAAATCCTATCGAAAAAAGTTGCATCTGCTTGCAACTTGGAACTAAATTCACCCTAGCAGGTGTCCCTGGCTTTATGATCGTGTGTGTGTGTGGTGTGAATTGTGAAGGAGTAAAATGACTGCCCATAGCCAACCTGTCTCTGGCAAGATGCTTCGGGCGTTTGGAAAGCCTAGCTTTCAACAGCGTGCGCTCAGCAGTCTGAACGGAGACTCAGCCAAGCGGCTGTTTGACGTGGTGTTTTCGTTATCGGTTTTGATTTTGTTCTCGCCAGTCTATTTGTTGCTGGCCTTGTTAATTGCGCTCAGTTCCCCTGGGCCTGTTTTCTATATTCAGGAGCGTGTCGGTAAAAATCATCAAACCTTCGGCTGTATAAAATTTCGAACCATGATTCGAAATGCAGATGAGGTTTTGGTGGATATGATGGCGACGTCTCCCCATTTGCGAGAGGAATTTGAGGATTCATTTAAACTCAAACACGATCCCCGAATTACCTGGATTGGGCGGTTCTTAAGAGTCACCAGTCTTGATGAATTCCCGCAGTTCTGGAACGTTCTTAAGGGCGATATGAGTGTAGTTGGGCCTCGTCCTCTCGTTGTGGAAGAGTTGCCGAAATATGGCAGACACATTGATAAGGTTTTGAAAATTCGACCTGGAATCACAGGATTGTGGCAAGTCTCTGGCCGCAATGACATTCCTTATCACCGTCGGATACAGATCGATGTCTATTACGTGAATTTCCGTAATTTCTGGATGGATTTATGGATTGTTGTGAAAACAATTGGTGTGGTGATTGCCCCTAAAAACAATGGTGCCTATTAGTCGATAATAACCATTAGGACAGGCTGCAATGATTCAACCTGTGCATTGTATGTGGGTGAGTATAAAAGCTGCTTACAGATTGCACCTGATTTTGCTGCTGCCATCAGTTCAACCGGTCTCTAGTGGAATCAGGTGCCAGAAAACACAAGCAGTGAATTTGTCCCCCCTTAGTTAAAGGGGGACAACATTTTTTTGCGTCGATCTATCTGACTGCTTTTACCCCAGAGGGAAGAGGTTATTTTTTGCACAAAATACTGTGTTTCTGCTGTAGGCTGCGATCGCCAGCCTTGCCATTCAAACTTCTCTAGTGGTATGACACACCTAAAATTGTACAAACCCGTAGTTGGCACTTTAGTGCTGCCAAGGTCTATCGAGTAAGGGTTATAGCCTTTTCGGCAGTCTAATTCTATTGCACCAAATTAGCTATGTCAGCCTACCAGGGTGAATCGCTTGCAAGCCTTGCCATTAAACCCTCTCTAGGGCGAATTGAATCATTTATCCAGGCTCCATCATTCTGGGAGGTTGACTTTTCCCCCTAGCAACACTAAGACTTTCAGCATAAACATGAATATATTGAGAGAGCAGAAGATGTATCAAGGTTAAATACTCAAGGTTAAATACTATAGAAATTTTTTGCTGACTCTACATCGTTCCTTGATACTTTAACCATAGGTTTTGGGTTAACGTACATTTAGTTGCAAACTCATAGTCGAAAACGATAAGGAATTCCCAGAATGACGCAGAAACGGGCGCTAATTACAGGCATTACGGGTCAAGATGGTTCTTACTTAAGTGAGTTTCTATTAGAACAGAACTATGAAGTTCATGGCATCATCCGACGAACTTCAACGTTTAACACCGATCGCCTCGATCATATTTACGAAGATCCTCATAATCCAGATGCAAGGCTGCGTTTGCATTATGGAGATCTCACAGATGGTACAACTCTGCGTCGCATTTTAGAAGAGGTGCAACCGAACGAAATCTATAACTTAGGTGCTCAGTCCCATGTGCGGGTTAGTTTTGATTCCCCAGAATATACGGTTGATACTGTCGCTATGGGTACGTTGCGTGTGCTTGAAGCGATTCGAGACTATCAGCACCGGACTGGCATTGAAGTGCGGTTTTACCAGGCAGGTTCCTCTGAAATGTTTGGCAAGGTACAGGAAGTGCCACAAAAAGAGACGACTCCCTTTTATCCCCGCAGTCCTTATTCCTGTGCTAAAGTCTATGCCCACTGGCAAACAATCAATTACCGGGAATCCTACAAATTATTTGCTTGCAATGGCATCCTATTTAACCATGAATCCCCTCGTCGGGGCGAGACCTTTGTGACTCGGAAGATTACCCGGGCGGTGGCCCGTATTGTTGCAGGTACGCAGAAAAAGCTTTATCTCGGTAACCTTGATTCAAAGCGAGATTGGGGCTATGCCAAAGATTATGTCCGGGCAATGTGGATGATGCTGCAACAAGAAAAACCTGATGATTACGTGATCGCGACCAATGAAACTCACTCGATTCGGGAATTCCTGGATCTAGCGTTTAGCTATGTCAATTTAGATTGGCATGATTATGTTGCCTTCGACGAACGTTATCTTCGTCCTGCTGAAGTGGATTTGTTGATTGGAGATCCTGCAAAGGCTAAAGAAAAATTAGGTTGGGAACCCTCTGTCACGTTCGAGCAACTGGTTGCCTTGATGGTAGAGGCTGATTTACAAGTTGTGGGAGCGGTATCTCCGAACAGTGAGATTACCAGGGCACTTCAGGATATTGCTGTAATTCGTCAGAAGGCCGGTGGAATCCTATCTTGATCCCAATCAATGTTTGCCCATTGCTGCGGTGAGGATTAGTGAAAAATGACAGTAGTAGATTTGCAAGATAAAAAAATCTTGGTCACTGGAGGAGCCGGATTTCTGGGTCGCCAAACCATTGCCCAACTTTGCAAAGCCGGGGCAAATTTGAAAAACATTTCGGTGCCGCGATCGCAGCAATGCGACTTGCGGTTGCTAGAAAACTGCAGGCACGCTGTTGAGCAACAGGACATCGTTATCCATCTTGCTGCTCATGTGGGCGGCATTGGTTTGAATCGAGAAAAACCAGCAGAGTTGTTCTATGACAACTTAATGATGGGAACCCAATTGATCCATGCTGCCTGGGAAGCTGGCGTCAAAAAATTTGTTTGCGTTGGCACCATTTGCGCCTATCCCAAATTTACTCCCCTCCCATTTAAGGAAGACGATCTCTGGAACGGTTATCCAGAGGAAACCAACGCTCCTTATGGCATTGCCAAAAAAGCCTTGCTTGTCCAGGTCCAATCCTATCGCCAGCAATATGGCTTCAATGGCATCTATTTGTTGCCGGTGAATCTCTATGGCCCTGAGGATAATTTCGAACCCCGCAGCTCTCATGTCATTCCCGCTTTGATCCGCAAAGTGCATGAAGCACAACAGCAAGGAGAGAAAAGTCTTTCGGTTTGGGGCGACGGCAGTCCCACCCGGGAGTTTCTTTATTCTGAAGATGCTGCCCGTGGTATCGTCATGGGTACCCAGTTTTATAACGAATCTGAACCAGTTAATCTAGGGACGAACTACGAAATTGCGATTCTCGATCTGGTCAAGCTCATTTGCAAGCTGATGGATTTTGACGGCGAAATTGTCTGGGAAACAGACAAACCGAATGGGCAACCCCGGCGCTGCCTGGATACAGAACGGGCCAAAGCTGCATTTGGATTCAAAGCCCAGATGCCCTTCGAACAGGGGTTGAAAAATACGATCGACTGGTATCGGCAAAATGCAGCATAGGAATCATTTTCAGTAAGGTAGAAGGCAGAAGGCAGAAGGCAAGAGGCAGAGGGTAAAGTTGAACCCTATCTATTTAATGCCTGCCTGGTGCTCGCATTTGAACCCTTTAGTGCGCCATGCCTTGATGTCAACGCTTGTTAAAGGAACAACCTGACGGCAACGGGGAGAATAAAACTGGCTGGCAACGGCCCAGATGACACTGCGCGCCACGTCTGCTCCTGTCTTGAGCCAGGATTCCTGGTTACCCGGAATCCCGTGCTCTTTGACCACATCCAAATCCACCCAAATTCCTTGAGCCCCTAACAGAATTTGGGCTAGCCATTGGGAACGAGGCAAATGGGTCGGGGAGGTAATGAGTCTAACTTTGCGAGCGTGCCATTGACGCAAGAGAGGAACGCTGAAGTAGAAATTGCCAAAGGTGGAGTGGGCGCAATTTTCCAACCAAACTTGATGTTTGGGTGCAGCAGCCCGTTGGAAAAGCACCCAGATACAGGGGGCTTGGGAACCGCCAGAAATCAGGATCGGAATGTCAGCAGTTTGTTTAGCCACTTCAGCAACATACATTTCTCGCCGAATGCTACCCCCCAGAACCAGAATGGCATCGACAGGCTGCCGGGATGCGATCTGCAAATTGAAGGCAGTGGCGATCGACCAGAACGCGATCGCACCCAGCGATCCCCAAAGCGCAGCACGCCAAACCCAGCGGCGAGGCCAATTAAATCGGAGCAGGGAGAACCAGGAGCGTTGGGTTACAGACATAGCCCACAGGGTTGCCAAATGTTCTGCTGACTTGACTTTCTGGCAAGCCAGCGTTGGGTAGATTAAGATGGGATAGGGGCATTTTATCTCGATCGAGCGGTTCGCATATCAGCGCTCGTGGTATGAAACTATCCTGGTTTATCCTTTGGCAACCAGGACGCCTGTTAAATTGGCATAGATTAACTGCATTGGCAGAGCAGAGCAGATATCCTGGTTCAATAGATCTGTCCGAGAACTGGAGTGGAAGCCCCCCTCCGGGGGGTTTCCACTCCAATTTCCGAATGAGTCTAATACGTTCTTACATAAAATTATCTTTAATATTTTTACTGAGTGGAACACTGAGTGAAACGATTTAAGCTAGTTTTTTAGAACAACACCTTAATCTGGTTCGCTCCAGTCAGATAAGTTCGCTCCAGCGCTTTATGTTATGAAGTCCACCCTGTCCTAGCTAATCCCCATGAACCAATTTCTGCAGCAACAGTCTCATCGGTTCCAAACTGTTCTTCTGAGTGGTGCGATCGCAGCAACAGCAGCGTTTTCCCTCCTCGCTCCCAACCTGTGTCGTCCCGCCCAGGCAAAACTGCAAGATAGTCCCAAAACCGTCCTCGACGAAGCCTGGCAAATTGTTAATCGCGACTTCGTCGATGGCAACTTCAACCAGGTAGACTGGCGAGCCACCCGTCAGGAACTGCTCAACGCAGACTACACCTCGCGTAAAGCCGCCTACAATGCCCTGAAAAAAGCGCTGGGGCAACTCCAAGATCCATACACCCGATTTATGGATCCAGAACAGTTTGAAGCCCTAAAAAATCAAACCTCTGGAGAGCTTTCTGGCGTTGGTATTCGCCTGGAACTGGACACCGAGAGCAAAACCCTGACAGTAGTCGAACCCCTACAAGGCTCCCCCGCAATGAAAGCAGGGATTCAAGCCGAAGATCGGATTATTGCCATTGACGGCAAACCCACCGAAGGCATGAGCGTCGAAGATGCAGCCCGCTTGATTCGCGGCAAAGTTGGCAGCAAAGTAATACTGCGCATCTCACGCGAGGGCAAAAAGGACTTTGACGTCCCTCTGACCCGCGACCGGATCGAGCTGCCAACAGTCCGCTACACCCTCAAACAAGAAGGAAGTACCCGGATCGGCTACATCCGTCTGAGCGAGTTCAGCTCCCACGCCGCCGAGCAAATGGAACGTGCCATCAAAACCCTCAACACCAAAAAAGTAGATGCCTTCCTGCTCGATTTACGCGGTAACCCCGGCGGGTTACTCCAGGCCAGTATCGACATCTCCCGGATGTGGCTCAATGAAGGCTTGATTGTCCGTACCGTAGATCGCAAAGGCGAAAACGAGGACATGAAAGCAAACCGGAGCGCCCTGACCAATTTACCCCTGGTCGTTTTAGTAGACGGCAACTCCGCCAGCTCCAGCGAAATCCTCACCGGAGCGCTCCAGGATCACGGACGTGCGACCATCGTTGGTAGCCAGACCTTTGGAAAGGCGATGGTACAATCCGTTCACTCCTTATCAGATGGTTCCGGTCTAGCGGTAACCATTGCCCACTACTACACCCCCAAAGGCACCGACATCAGCCACAAAGGCATTGCACCAGACGTGGAAGTCAAACTCACCGATTCTCAGCAACGGCGACTCGTCTCCGAGCGCGGGCTAATCGGCACTCGCGAAGATCCCCAATACATCAGAGCCATCGAGGTGCTTCGAAAAAGCGTCCTAGCTCGTCCCCGCATCACCTCACCCGATCGGCAAGCTATCATTGTTAAATAGCTAAGGGTTGAGGGGACATTGTTCGTTGCTGAGTTTATTGCTAAACAAAGAACTGTAGGTTTAAACTTTCGGTTTTGAGACTCACATCAAAGCTAAAGGGGGGTTCAGAAATTAGGTTTCTGAACCTCTCTTAAATTTATTCATCCCTGGTGAGGTACTGATGAAAAAAGATTTAGCCTATTTACGCGCCAAGAAGCAAAATCATCAGAAAATCTCCATGCTGACTTGCTATGACTATCCAACAGCAGTTTTAGAAGATCGGGTCGGCATCGATATCATCATTGTTGGAGATAGCCTTGGCACCAACGTACTGGGTTATGCCAGCGAAGCAGACGTCACAATGGCTGACATCATCCATCATCTCAAGGCAGTTCGCCGAGGAGTCTCTCAAGCCTATATTCTGGCTGATTTACCCTATGGGGCCTATCAAACTCCAGAAGAAGCGCTAAAGAATGCCCAACAACTCATCAACTGCGGTGCAGATGGAGTCAAACTCGAAGGCATTTTTGAAACGACAGTTTCCCATCTGGCAGCACATAACATCGAAGTTTGCGGACATATCGGTTTGCAACCCCAAACCCATCAGAAAAAAACGCTAAAAGGGAAAAAATTTCTTCAGGCCAAAGCCTTGATTGAAGCCGCTCTAGCGCTAGAACAAGCAGGATTAACCATGCTCCTATTCGAATTCATCCCTGAAGAGGTCGGCAAGTTAATTACTGAAACTGTTAAAGTGCCCACCCTGGGGATCGGAGCTGGACGCTTTGCGGATGGCCAGGTTCTCATTGTCAACGATATTTTGGGCATTACACCCAGAAAGTTGAAACTAGCAAAACGATATCAGGACTATCAAACCCTCACATTGCAAGCCATCATGCAATACAAAGAAGAGGTTGAGGGCAATCGTTTCCCAGCAGAGGAGAATATTCGTCACATGGCTGCCGAAGAATTGCAGCAGCTAATGGGATGGGTCAGACAAACACTATAGCCGTTTCATCAGTCGAAGAGAAACCAGGATTCAGAGCCAGCAGGAGAATAATGCTTTGACCTAACTAAAATTGTGCAAAGTTCGTAGCGGACACTGTAGTGCTGCAGAGCCTGTTGAGCAAGTGTTACACACGACTTGGAAAGTTATTTTGAAAGCCTTGCTGAGCAAGGCTTTCAAAATAACCTCTTTTTCCGTTCTAGTACGAAGAAGTGGGGGGTTAGCGCCCCCGAGGGGAGAGTCGTATGTTATAAACTTTTCGACGATCCAGATCCATTGCAGCCAATGAGCTGTGCCAGTCCAGTAGACTCTGATTCCTGATTCTTGGCTGCCACTCCTTGCCCTGCTTCAGGTAATTAGCCCGATGCTGTTCGCCCAGACATTGCATTCCACCAAGCTTTATTGGAACGACATGTCGTCATAACAGTTGTTATGCAAAATCAAAGCTAGAGTTACGTTAACGCTTTATCCGAAAAAATACCCGTCCTTAAGAGGCAGCACCATTCAACTTACGTCCTTTAACGGAATCGCAGCCTTAAAGAATCGATTAATCTATGACTCAGATGCACACCTTGTACTCCTGGCCCGTCCGCATTAGCAAAGAATGCGAGCAGCTAGGGGTTTTTTGTGTCCCCTCAATTAGATAGGCGTCAGCGAAAAGAAGTGGCTCTGCAAGCCCAAGCTGCAGCAGAACACCGGGCAGCGCAATTGGGCCGCACGTTTGCAACAATTGGGCATCGATCCAGACGAGATCTGATGTTTTTTCATAGGCTCCCGGCCGATCGCTTCTTCCAGCAGGAGAGTGTCTCAGGTCAATATCAGAAGGCGATCGCGTTTCATTACACGACTTGGAAGGTTAGCGTGCTAACCTTCCAAGTCGTGTCAGCAAGGATTGGGTACTGAAAGTCTTAGGCTTTCCTAGGATGGGCATTGCCTACCAACATGATATCAGGACACCTACACGAGACGATTTGCTGTTCATCAATCCTCGTTGCTAAACCGAACAGTATTGGGGTGGGGAGTGGAGGATGGAGAGTGGAGGATGGAGGCCGGAGGATGGAGGCCGGAGGATGGAGAGCGGAGGATGGAGAGCGGAGGATGGAAGTGGGGAAAAGGAGAATCCTGTGGTGTTGGCCTGGTATCTGAGAGCTGATGCTTGATGCCTGATAAAATGACCAGCTCGAGGTTTGTACGGGGTTGGGGGGGCGTTGCGCCTCAAAGCGGAGCAAACCACCCATCTCTTTCTCCGCAATTTCCCAGGGCATAGGCAAACCGCGCTAAATGTACTTAGAAAGGCGAGCCATCCGCCCGTGATATTTTTAAGAGAGTTTTACAAAAAAAATGGCCATTTAGCCTCGAATCTTTATGACCAATTGCTTATCCTGGTTTAGGACGGGTGGGTCACACCCCTTCCAGCTTGGGGCGCTAGAGTTAGCTCGCGAGCGAAATGGAGCGGCTCAGTCCGCAACCCAGGATGGATCGGGTTGATGTGTGATTGTAATGATGTCAAATGAGGATCGACACTAATGAAGGGAAACAACATACAAATGCTGCTGGGGGCTTCTGCCATTGCTTGTCTGGTGTGCATCACTGGGCAAGCAGCTCATGCAGGCAGCTTCCATAACGGCTGGAACTATGGCATCGACGCATTTAACGATGGCTCAGGTGGGTCCAACTATGAAATCAAGGGGATGGCGATCAAGGATACGGCAGACAGCGTCTTTGTGGCGCTGACTGGCGGCACGCCGCTCGAAGGGATCAGCGATAATCGAGCGATGGGGAAAAGCATTGGTTGGGGAGATTTGTTTCTCAATTTCTCAGGCAAGAACTTTTCAACCGCGCTGGCGGATGGCGACATCTATGGCGTTCGCTTTGCTGCTGAGAGCGATTCCGATCTGGAAACTGGGGTTTATCAGGTGGATAGTCTTGCTGCCATCGGCAAACAGAATCGTGGTTACAATAACCTGAAGAAGTACTACAATAAATTTCCCCATGCGACCCTGGGCACCGATCTGCCAACGCCCACCGACACCTATACCTACCTTTACGGCAGCGATGTAGCCAGCAACCCCACTGAGAACAATACACCTCTCCTGAACATGATTGATTCAGGCACGCGACAAGGGGGCATCGAGTTGCTCGACTTCACTCAATTGACCGGTGAGGGGCTGGATTTTACCGGGGTGGACGGCGGCATGCTGGGTCCAGAAACCTTTGGTTTCCGGTTCGATCGGTCGCTTTTAGGGGATTCGGAAGGTGACTTCATCGCCCACCTCTTTCTGGAGTGCGGGAATGATAGTGTTGCCCTGGCGGGAAGTTTCTGGCAGAAGACACCGGAACCATCTGGATTAGCGGGTCTGGCAGTGATGGGTGGTTTGGCGGCAGCTGGACTGAAACAGCGCCAGCGGCGGCGTCAGGACAACCAGAATGAAGAATAAGGGTCTGACCGATCCAGCCAGGAATTGAGGGAGTGGGTTTCTCTGAGGAACCCGCTCCCTGTCGTTCGAAGGAACAGTTCCTGGTTCGAAACACGACTTGGAAGGTTATTTTGAAAGCCTTGCTTTGCAAGGCTTTCAAAATAACCTATTGTTCTCGTTCTGGCACGAAGAAATGAGGGGTAGTGGCGCTAACCCTCCAAGTCGTGTGTATAGCCGATTTTGCGAGAATTGGTATTAGGACATGATGCTTGGGGTGAAAGGGAACGGGGAACGGGGAACGGGGAACAGGGAAATGGTGCTTGCATCCGGTCGGTGGGTAGTGTCCACCCTACGAATTTAATACACAGCCGTGATGGGCATGCTTTGCTTTGCCCATCCTACGAGGATGCTATCGTTCCTGGGACTCGGCCTGTTGACGGTGCAAGCGATCGAGGTTGTCGCGAACCTTGGCTGTATGAGGATGCTCCGGCCCTAAGTGTTGTTCGCAGATTTCTAGAGCTTGAAGATAGAGGGGTTCGGCATCTCCATAACGTCCTTGCGAATCATACAACTTGGCCAGATTATTGAAACTGTTAGCGATATCGGGATGGTTGTCTCCCAACTGACGCTGACGGATTTCCAGGGCCTGAAGGTAGAGAGGTTCGGCGTCTCCATAGCGGCCTTGCGAGCTATATAAAGATGCCAGGTTGTTGAGACTATTAGCGGTGGCAGGGTGGTCGTTACCCAACTGATGCTGACGAATTTCCAATGCTTTTAGATGAAAGGATTCGGCTTCTCCATAGCGGCCTTGCGAGTTGTACAACTTGGCCAGGTTGTTGAGAGTATTAGCAGTGCGGGGGTGCTCGTTTCCTAACAGATGTTGATAGATTTCCAGGGCTTTTAGATGAAGGAGTTCAGCTTCCTCATAGCGCTCTTGCAATTCATATAATGTTGCCAGATTATTGAGACTATTAGCGGTGTCGGGATGGTCGTCTCCCAATTGGCGTTGACGGCTTTCCAGGGCCTGAAGGTAGAGGGTTTCGGCGTCTCCATAGTGCCCTTGCGAGCTATACAAAGATGCCAGGTTGTTGAGACTGGTGGCGGTATCAGGGTGGTCGTTACTCAACTGGCGCTGACGAATTTCTAAGGTGTGTTGAAAAAGCGGTTCGGCTTCCCGATAGCGTCCTTGCGAGTAATACAAAGATGCCAGGTTGCCAAGACAGATGATCGTGTTGGGATGGTCAGCTCCAAACTGGTGCTGAGTGATTTCCAGGGCCTGGAGATAGAGCGGTTCGGCTTCCCGATAGCGTCCTTGTCCGTAGTACCGCTTTGCCTGGTTGTTTAAGGCGCGAGCTACCTCCAGAGGGGTTAGGGTGATAACAGTATTGGATTCGGGGTGTTCGGGGCGATCGGTCTGTGTGGGGGAATTGGTTGGCGAGTTATCGTCTGGGATTGCTTTGATAAAGTCGCTGTTTTGAGCGACGGACTCAAGCTGGTCGGCGAGGGCGGTCAGGGTTTGCAGGCTGGCGGCCAGGTCTGGATCGGTGGCGGCGGCTGTTGCGATCGCGTCAACGATCGACGGCCAGTCTGCTCCATCTGGCTCGACGGTTTCAAGCTGGACGGCGATTTCCGGGAATCGTTCTTTGAGCTGACTGAGCAGTTGCTGGGTCTGGGAGGATAGAGGGGCTAACAGCGGTTCAATCGATGTTTCAGGCACATGAGGAGAGGGGGTGGGGAAGCGGCCGAGGAGGAGCGCGATCGCAAGCCTCACTATTCCCGCCGCTCGCTCTGCCTTTGCTGCCAGGAGCGCTTCAATGGCGGGCCAACCGTAGACACGAAAAACCTCGGCGGCGGGATCGCCTGCAGCCAGGGCCTGGTGAAATCGTTGCAGCAGGTAGTCCGAGTGCGATCGCGCCTCATCAATATTCACACTTGCCCGCTCGCCCAATAGACCATCGCTCAGCAAGCCATTGCCCAACATCATCATCTGCCCCGACGACCGCGGCATCGACTCCGTCAGCCGCAGTCGCAGAATGAACCAGGAATCCAAATCCCGAATCGTTCGCACCACTGCACTGGCAAACGGCGGCGTCATCCACCAGATTTGTCGCAACGGTCGCTGCGCCAGCACCTCCCGATTCAAATTCAGGGCATAGAGACCTGCCGATAGCGGCACCTCTCTAGCAAACGCCGTTGCAAAACCATGAATCGAAACCACCCCTCCATCCAGCGCATCCAGTCGTTCGAGCAGGAATTTTAATAGCGCTTGCGGCGGCTGAGCGCTCGGTAAATCGATTTCATGGAACGGCACCTCTGCGTCTTTCAACGCAGCAGCCAACCGCGCCACCACCTGCTGGCGGGCAAACTCCGATGAAAACTCCACCCGCACCAGTCCTCGCGGCGCATTGCGAGACCACAGCGTCAGCCGCGCCGCGATGTCTGCAATCGTCCCCCGCTCAAGCGGTTGGGTGCCAGCGTGTGCCACCGCGTACCCTCCCTCCAGCATCCGGCTCAATCCGTTTCTGATCTTCCAGGATATCCACCACCAGCGGATGGACGCCAAACCAGCGCTCGCCATTAAACTCCAACACTGCCCGCGACAGCAACAGCGAGTACAGCACCGGATCGGGAATTTTCGCCTCTTCTTCCTGGTGGTAAATCCGGGTCAGTTGCACTGCCTTATCATCGTAGGCAATCTTATCGGCATCAAACTCGCTCTGGCCCAGGCCATTGCGATATTTAACCCGCAGATCGGCAATCGCCGCCTCCACATCCGTTGCCTCAATCGTCTTCGTTCCCCGCAGCAGCGCCGAATCAGCCGCGTCTGCACACAGAACAAACAGATCGCGCAAATTCCCCCCCGACGCCACAATCAAGCGCATCATCTCACCCGGTTCGAAGAGTTCGGGCTGCACCCGCGCTTCCAGGACTGCGGCCAGTACCTCCCGTCCTCTGACGTGAGGAGTACGGTCTGGCTGAAAGACAGGTGTGTCTGGAATCGTCACTTCAAGGAATGGCGGCAGCTGTACTGCTCGGCTGGAATACCCCAAACTGATCGGCAAATTAAAAATCAGGTGGGTTCTCAGATCGCGAAACACTTTGCCGTGAGCGAGAAACAACTCCTCCGTCTGCAGCGGAGAAAATCCACCCTTATCAAAATTTTCCCAGATAAATAGCCACTCTCGCTGACTCGCCTGGAGCAAATGCTGGTTGCAAGCATCCAACAACTGATTGGCTAGATCGATCAAGCTGTCCAGCCGACTGAGTCGGTATTCCACCACCTTTTTCTCGCGGGTAGAGGCATACTTGATTTCGCCTTTCAGACTGGCAAACAGTCCCAGGATTTGCTGCCATAGGGATTTCTCTTCGGGGCCCGCTCCTGCTTCCAGGGCCATCGCCAGTGCCGTTTTCTGGGTGTGGATGGTGGTTTCGCTGGCCAACCAGTCTTTGATTTTTCGCAATAATCCTGCGGGCGGACGCCAACCCGTGCCGCCTGCGGCAATCGGACGCGCTGTTTTTTCAAATAACTCCGACATCATTAAGAGCAGGACATCAAAGGCTTTAAAATGACTCTGATCCAGTACTTTATCGGCTTCAATCCGAATCGTGCAGAATTTATCTTCCACCTGGTAAATCAGGCGGGTCAGCTCGGTGGACTTGCCCACTCCTGGATGCCCCATCAAGAAAACCTTACAGGGGAGCCGTTTGAAACTCTGGTTCAGTCTCAGTTCCACACGTTTGACTTTGTCCTTGCCGCGCACATCATTTACTTCTTCGCGATAGAACGCCGCCAGTTCCTCCGGTGTGCTGAGCGGTTCCGGGGAAAGGGTGTAGATGATTTCGCTCAGGGAAGTGGCGGGGATAGTTTGCATAGTCCGGCAGTCTCGACTCTTTCAGTGTACGCGAACTGTTGATGTGGGAGCGTTCATTGTTCATTGTTCATTGTTCATTGTGTGTTGTTCGTTGTTCATGGGTTGTTTTTTATGGAGTGTTGGTCATTTTAAGGAATAAATCTGTGTTCATTGTGTGTTGTTCGTTGTTCATGGGTTGTTTTTTATGGAGTGTTGGTCATTTTAAGGAATGAATCTGTTAAAAAGACGGTAGAGCTTTGGCTGCTCTACCGTCTTAAACGATCAGTTAAGGATGAGAAGGGATTGTGGATTTGCGTTTGAGACGAAAACTATTCTGCGCCCTGGGGCAGGAGCTCTCGCTTTTCTGCAGGCAGGACTTTCACCTGGCCTTCATCGTTCACATCCACTTTCGCGGTATCGCCTTCCTGGATGCGACCGGAGAGGATTTCTTCAGCTAAGGAGTCTTCTAACAAACGCATGATGGCGCGACGTAAGGGTCGCGCTCCGTAGCTGGGATTGTAGCCTTCTTCTACGAGACGATCTTTGAATCGCTCGGTGACTTCGAGGGTGATGTTTTTCTCTGTTAGACGAGCGAAGACTTCGCGCAACATGATGTCGGCGATTTGTTTCACTTCTTCTTTGGTGAGCTGGCGGAAGACGATAATTTCATCCAGGCGATTGAGGAATTCTGGGCGGAAGTATTGCTTCAGCTCTTCATTCACAAGGGAACGGATGCGGTTGTATTGGGATTCGGCCTGATTTTCGGAGAACTCGAATCCTAAACCGCCACCTCCTTTTTCAATCACTTTGGAGCCGATGTTGGAGGTCATGATCAGCAGAGTGTTCTTGAAGTCTACTGTGCGACCTTTGGCATCGGTCAGGCGACCGTCTTCCAGAATTTGCAACAACATGTTGAAGACGTCGGGATGAGCTTTTTCGATTTCATCGAAGAGCACCACTGTGTAAGGACGACGTCTGACGGCTTCGGTTAGCTGACCGCCCTCGTTGTAACCGACATATCCCGGTGGCGAACCAATGAGCTTTGAAACGGTGTGACGTTCCATGTATTCAGACATATCGAGCCGAATCATGGCGTCTTCTGAACCGAAGAAGTAAGCTGCGAGGGATTTGGTCAGTTCTGTTTTGCCGACTCCTGTGGGGCCGGAGAAAACGAAACTGGCAATCGGGCGATTGGGATTTTTGAGGCCCACCCTGGCACGGCGAATAGCGCGGGAAACAGCTTTGACGGCTTCTTCCTGGCCAATTAGTCGCTGGTGGAGGGTGTCCTCCATGTGCAGAAGCTTTTCGGATTCGGATTCTGTGAGTTTGTGGACGGGGACCCCAGTCCAAGAGGCAACGATGTGGGCAATGTCTTCTTCGTCCACAATGGGAGAGTCGCTTTCTCCTTCGCTATCTTCTGTTTTTTTGTTTTGGGCGATTGCTTTGATTTCGGCTTTGATCTCCATTTCGCGATCGCGTAGCTCTCCAGCCCGGTCAAAATCCTGAGACCGAACGGCATCATCTTTTTCTTTGAGGATTTGACGGAGTTCCCGATCCAGTTCTTTAGCTGCTGGGGGAAGTTGGGAATTAATTAATCGAACCCGGGAGCCTGCCTCATCAATCAGGTCAATTGCTTTATCGGGAAGATAACGGTCTGAAATATAGCGATCGGAGAGTTTGGCAGCTGCGACCAGAGAATCATCGGAAATTTTGAGTTTGTGATGTTGCTCGTAGCGTTCCCTTAACCCATAGAGAATTTCAATGGTTTCCTCTACGCTCGGCTCGCCCACCATAACGGGTTGGAAGCGGCGCTCTAGAGCCGCATCGCGTTCGATATGTTTGCGGTATTCGTCCAGGGTGGTGGCACCAATACACTGCAGTTCGCCCCTTGCCAGAGCTGGCTTGAGGATGTTAGCAGCGTCGATGGCCCCTTCGGCAGCACCTGCTCCAATTAAGGTGTGGACTTCGTCAATGACCAGGATGACATTCCCAGCAGAGCGAATCTCATCCATGATTTTCTTGAGACGCTCTTCGAATTCACCCCGATATTTGGTACCCGCGACTAAAAGGCCGATGTCAAGGGTGACAACTCGCTTTTCATCCAGGATGTCAGGAACGTCTGTATTCGCAATCCGTTGGGCTAGCCCTTCTGCGATCGCAGTTTTACCGACCCCAGGTTCGCCAATCAACACCGGATTATTTTTGGTGCGGCGACCCAGAATTTGGATAACCCGCTCAATTTCTTGCTGGCGGCCCACCACTGGGTCGAGTTTGCCCTCGCCCGCCATGGTCGTTAAGTTGGCCCCGAACTCATCCAGGGTTGGCGTTTTGGTACGCCCCCCACCGACTCCAGCAGAGACCTCAGCTGTTTCCCCTAACATACGGATAACCTGGGTTCGCACTTTGGATAGGTCGACCCCCAGGTTTTCTAGCACCCTTGCAGCAACTCCCTCTCCTTCTCGGATTAAGCCCAATAACAGATGCTCAGTGCCAATGTAATTGTGACCAAGCTGTCGGGCTTCCTCCAGGGAGAGTTCGAGAACTCGCTTGGCGCGGGGAGTAAATGGAATCTCCACCGCCACAAACCCCGAGCCTCGACCAATAATTTTTTCGACCTCGATACGGGCGTCTTTCAGGTTAACACCCATTGATTTCAGCACTTTGGCGGCGACGCCGGTCCCTTCGCCAATCAGACCCAGGAGGATCTGTTCAGTGCCTACGAAGTTGTGTCCCAGGCGGCGTGCTTCCTCCTGAGCCAACATAATCACCTTTATGGCTTTTTCTGTGAAGCGTTCAAACATGCGCGGATCCCCATCACCTGGTAAGTGCCAGTACGCTGATTCTAACATAGCTCACCAGCTTGACTGTCATGCTCAAGACCATCATTATCTAGAAAATGCCAGCCCACTTGTCGGAATCTATTGCGGGCACGTTGCTTCCAGCGTGCAATGAGTTGAGTAAATTCGGTAGATTGAATTTTGCTGCGCCAGAGAACCAGGGCATCTTCTCCTGTGTCCTGGTAGTAACGCCGCCGCCGCCCCGCTTCCTGAAAGCCAAACTTTTGATAGAGCGCGATCGCGGCCTGATTCGATGCTCGAACCTCCAGCGTTGCCCGTTCTAATCCCCGGTACTGGGCAGATTGCAAAAGCGTACAGAGCAACATCAAGCCTAACCCTTGACGTTGATAGTCAGGGTGAATCGCTAACAGAGTAATGTGAGCCTCCTCTACAATTGCCCAGAGACAGCCCAATCCAATCAGGGATTTTGGATTTTGGATTTTGGATTTTGGATTTTGGATCGAATCTTCTTTCTCCTCTTCCCCGTTCCCCGTTCGCTGTTCCCCATTGCCCATGCCGTGAATGGAAAGCGCTAGTAGATCGCTATTGGGACTGTCTATTTCTCTTTGATAACCGTCCAGACTCCAGATTCCGCCTAAGCATTGTCGATCGAGTTCAACAGCAGCTGGCAAGAGGTCTGCTGTTAACGGTTTGAGTTCCAGAAAAGTCACGGCCGTCGATTGTACACTGATTGAAGGATTGCGAATTGATTGACGTTGACTTTCTTGCGCAGGGGTATAGCACTGCTATGCCTCTATAGATGCGGTTCGTCCGCAGTTATTTAATCCGCGAGCCTGACGGAACTCATTCTCAGTTCGATCCCAGCCATGTTGAAAGGTGTAATTTTGCCTTTGGGGAAAATTCTGCAGTCCAAAATGGATGGGGATTTGTGACTCAATTGCTTTAAGAATAAGGATAGTGATTACGTAATGGTATTGACTCAATCTGCTCCTGCTCAAAATTCTGCCTGTCAGTATTTACCACCCTCAACGCTCGATCTGGAAACTTGTTCTCCTAATCAATTCCTTTTGCCGCTTACCGCTAAGGTCGATTCTCAAGATTGTCTGGAAATTGGTGGCTGCAGTATCCCCGATCTAGTCCAGCGTTTTGGCTCGCCGCTCTATATTCTGGATGAGGAAACACTACGAATAGGGTGTCGCCAGTATCGCGAAGCCTTCAAACAGTATTATCCAGGAGAATCTCAGATTGTCTATGCCTCCAAAGCCTGGAACTGTCTGGCAACTTGTGCGATCGCAGCCAGTGAAGGATTGGGAGTTGATGTCGTTTCTGGCGGTGAGCTATACACTGCTCTGCAGGCTGGGGTTAGCGCCGATCGATGCTACTTCCATGGCAATAACAAATCCTTGGAAGAACTGCAGCTTGCCGTCGAAGCCGGTTGCATCATTATGATCGATAATTGGCTGGAATTAGAGACCCTGGTCAACTACCCCCAGCAGTCTACCCCGATCCAGGTGATGCTGCGCCTGACTCCAGGAATTGAGTGCCATACTCATGAATACATTCGAACTGGCCATCTAGACAGTAAATTTGGCTTTGACCCCAACCAGCTCGATCGCGTCTTCAGCCGTTTGAGTCAGCAGTCAACCCTCTCATGTATTGGTCTTCATGCTCATATCGGCTCTCAGATTTTTGAACTTAAACCTCATCAAGATCTGGCAGGGGTGATGGTGCAGTGGTTAGGGAAAGCTGCTGGCTACGGTCTGTCGGTAACTACCCTAAATATTGGTGGAGGATTGGGCATTCGCTATATCGAAACGGACGATCCTCCCAGCATTACAGACTGGGTTAGAACGATTGGTGAAGCGGTCGCCGCTGCCTGTCAGTCAGAACAAATTCCTCTCCCCAGGCTATTATGCGAGCCAGGAAGATCCTTGATTGGCACTGCCTGTGTAACGGCCTATCGTCTGGGTAGCTGCAAGACCATTCCAGACATCCGAACTTACCTATCCGTTGATGGAGGAATGTCTGACAATCCACGCCCCATCACTTACCAATCTCTTTATCGAGCAGTCGTTGCAAACCGAATGTCTGCCCCGTTGACAGAAATAGCCACCATCGCAGGGAAGCACTGTGAGTCTGGCGATATTGTCATTAAAGATGCACAACTACCGCGCACCGAAGCGGGTGATATTCTTGTTGCTTTTGGTACAGGAGCCTACAATTACAGTATGTCTTCTAATTACAATCGCTTGCCCCGTCCAGCAGCAGTTTTAGTCAAAGATGGAGAAGCCAATATTTTCTTGCAGCGGGAAACTTATCAAGATTTAATTCGACAAGATCGTTTACCCGAAAGACTGGCTGAATAGATGACATAAACTAATGAATGGAGCGTATCTTTAGCTCTTACCAGGCGTTTGGCAAGCAACGCTGACTGTATTCAGCGAATATCATGAAATAGCGCATCCCAAACGGCTCACCCCATTCAAATAAATTGCTTGTCACCTTAGTGTTTGGGGGTGAGAGTCGGTAGTCTGAAACGAGCAGGCCAAGAATTCAGCTCGCTGGTTGAAAGCCAATTCGGTTTGGGGCTCTGACAGGGCTATTCTTGAGGAAGGAAAGAATTCTGAAGCCTTCTTGCTACATTGTTCTGAATTAATTTCCTCATATCTCATTAAAGCGGTCAAAGCACTATTACTCCGTTCAGGTCAAAAGTTTGGGGTGTTTGTAGCAAGCGCTTTAGCGTTTTGGTGCCGAGGCAGCAAGGACTGCAGTCCTGACTACGAACTAGGTCTTGACCCCTCAAATTGGGTTTAAAAGACTGCTAGGGGTTATGTATGGTGCTGGGAGCAAGGTTTAGCTGAGCGATTTAGGCTGCAATCTAGCCAATCTCCTGAAGTAACGTGAGTTCGACAATTAGCTAACATCCATCTCCTAATCCCTTTCCCCGAGTGCGGGGAAGGGGAGCTAGACGAAAAATTTGGGGTTCGGGCTCGGACTTTGTCTCTCCTGTCACACAGTTGGGAGAGGTATCGGGGGTGAGGGCGATTCAGAAGCATCGAACTCACGTTGAAGTAGAAGCGCAAGGTTAATCCAGAGGCTGATGGGATATCCGTGGAAGCAGTGGCTGACAGACCCGAATTGGACTCAGTCCTTGCTGCTTCAAAGTATCGATATTGGGCTAGTACTATTGCTCACGTATATGGTACTGGTGGTGATTGGGGAGCGGCGCACGCTGTGGATGGTAAGAGGGTTTATCTTTCTCATCCTGGCTGCAGCTGTGAGTACTCGATTAGGGCTTGTTTTGCTGAGTTTTGTGCTGCAGAGCCTGGTTGTGGGATCTGCGGTGGCAATGGCAGTGATTCTGCAATCAGAGTTTCGGCGTTTTTTGGAGCAATTGGGACGCGGGGAAATCGTGCAATTGTTTCAACCAGCGCGCACGGCGATCCCTAAACCAGACAGCGCGATCGCGGGGATTGTTGAAGCAGTTAAAGAACTTTCGCAAAACCGTGTTGGAGCGTTGCTGATTCTGGAAACCACTCATCCCATTGACGAACGCGATTTCTCAGTGCCTGGAGTCAGGCTTAATGCTGAAGTTTCAAAGGAACTGATCCAAACTATTTTTCAGACTTCAACGCTGCTGCATGATGGCGCGGTTCTGATTCGGGCTTCTCGGGTGGTGTCTGCTGGAGTGATCTTGCCCCTATCAGAGCGCAATGCTTCGCGACAGTTAGGAACGCGCCATCGGGCTGCGATGGGAATTACAGAAAGAGTGAAAAATTGTTTATGCGTTGTGGTATCCGAAGAGACCGGTTCAATTTCCCTGGCAGAAGGGGGCATTCTGAATCGTCCCCTGACTAGCAGTAAACTGAAAGAACTGTTGGAAGCACGATTTTCTCCAACTGTAGACCGCGAGGCTGTTGCTCCTACGTTACGGAGTCTGGGCCGACAAATTGGCATCAAGGGACTGGCTCTGGTCTCGCATTTACTTCGTCTTCCATCATCAGCGTCTCGGGAGAAAAAATGACTGTAAAGCAAACAATTTTGCAAGCCTTGCCTGCTGACATTGAAAAAGAACGCTTGCCTAACCATGTAGCTGTAATTATGGATGGGAATGGTCGTTGGGCAAAGCATCGAGGAATGCCTCGGATTATGGGACATCGTCAGGGAGTGGATACGCTCAAGGATTTGCTTCGCTGCTGCAGAGATTGGGGCATTGGGGCTTTGACGGCTTATGCCTTCTCAACGGAAAACTGGGGGCGGCCTCTAGAAGAAGTGGAGTTTTTGATGACGCTCTTTGAACGGGTTTTGCGGCGAGAACTGCGAGAACTGGTGGCCGAAAATGTGCGGATTCGTTTTGTTGGCAATCTACATGCTTTGCCGGATTCTCTGCAAGCAGAAATTGAGCGCGCAATGGCCGCGACTCACAATAATAGTGGCATCTGGTTTTCAGTAGCGACCAATTATGGTGGCAGGCAGGAAATTCTCCATGCCTGCCGTGCGATCGCAACTGCAGTTCAGCAAGGGCAACTCAACCCCGACCGCATTGACGAAGCCCTATTCGAACGCCATCTCTACACGGCGGGGGTCTGCGATCCCGATCTGCTCATCCGCACCAGTGGCGAAATGCGCCTCAGCAACTTCCTGCTCTGGCAAATGGCCTATGGGGAACTCTATGTCACTGAAACCCTCTGGCCCGATTTCAATCGCAGCGAATTTCATCTTGCTTTGCGAGCTTATCAACAACGCGAGCGGCGCTTCGGTAAGGTTTAAAGGGAGGGGAATAGAGAACAGGGAATAAAGGGAAGGATGGTTGGTGGTTCATCGTTCATGGTTCATTGCTGATCGCTAAGGAACCAAAATTAAAATAAGATATAGCGGAGTAGGATGGGCAAAGGGCGAATGCCAGTACCCATCAAAAAGTCAAGATGGGCACGCTCCGCTTTGCCTATCCTACCTGACTAAAAACCTTACTGTATGAGATTCAGCCTGGGAATTTGAATGCTCATCAGCTTAGCAATGTCAGTCTAATAGTTCGGGTAGATCGCTCTCTCCGGTCTAGGCACAACAAGGCTTGGAAGGTTATTTGAAAATCCAAAGCTCAGTTTCCTATATTGTTCGCGCTCCACTCAAGGTAGAAATTGCCGCTATCAACCGTATTATCCACGGTGAGTCGGAAGATATAGACTCCGGGCAGAACCTTTTGACCGCTATCATCTAAGCCATCCCAAGTTAGCGTTCGAGCGCCTGGGTTAGGATTGGCCTCGTTGAGCAGCAGACGCACTTCCGCGCCAAATCGATTCCAGATATGTAGCCATGCCTGTTTGGCTCCTGCCGGCACAACAATGTCAAACTGGGCAGTATTCTCGAACCGCTTTAAGCTAAAAGCATTGACGGTTCTCCCTTGAATGGGGGATTGTGGCACAGCTGGAACAGTATCGCCTTCAGGGTTGTATTTATAGACCGTCCGACCGCAAGCATAACCGACAGTGACTGGATCGCCGATAAAGCGGAAACGATTAATAAATTGGCCGACCTGATTGGCATCCACCCAGGTAATGCCGCCATCGATGGTTCCACTGGTATAACCAGCAGTCGACTCAGCATTTCCCCAACCGCCAACCCAGCCCCGATCTTCAGTCATGAAACCTACCCCTTCGAGATTGGCATTCCCCTGCGGATCGTCAATCGGTAGACGAATCCAGGTCTTCCCTCCATCTGTTGTTTTGAGCACTGCCGCACGAGTGAAACTCTCTAAGGAGATATAGCCAACATTCTGATTCACAAAGTTAATTTTCCATCCCCATTCCCCAGGCTCAAACGTTAAGTTAGCGACTCGGTTTTCCCAAGTCATTCCGCCATCTTCAGTGTATAAAACAACAGGAATAACATCAGCATAATCGGGATCCTCTTTATCGGAATAGCCGCCAACAACAAATCCTCGCTTTTCGTCGAAGAAGAAGATATCAATCAGGTTGGAGGCATATTCTCCCATTTCTCTAGCTGTCCAAGTCTTACCGCCATCTAGAGTTTTGATCACCCTTGTTGGGTGATCTTTGTCAGGATAGTTACTACCCGAAGCATAAACGACTGATGCGTTGACCGCGTACAAGCCACAAATAGCCAGCGGTGCATTAACGGGTAAATTAGCAACAAGTTGCCAATTCTTTCCTGCATTGTCAGTTGTAAACATTCGATAGTCTTGTGTAAGCGTCCCAATGGTAAGACTGCCAACCCATCCTTTTTGACTATCGCCGAAGCTAACGCAACGTAAATAAACGGCTCGGGTACCAACCACAGGCGTGCGGAACTGTTGTATCCATGTTTTTCCACCGTCTTCTGTATGCAAAATCAGGCCATCACTGTTGACTGCCCAACCGACTTCAGGAGAAATGAACCAAATATCGTCATAACGGGATCCTGCCATAGGTGCAGCCGTTGCACTCCATCCGGCTGGATCCTTAACAGGAGGCAGGGGGGAAGTTTCACCCTTAGGTGTTCCATTGTCAATCCAGCGTTGGAAAGCTTCTACTTTTAAGGAATCCCAAGGATTTCCAGGGGGCATACGGCCTGATTCGACCGATCGAGCAATCTCTGAGGCAGAATCTTTTACTGTTTGGTAATCACTGAGATCGAGTCCACGCCCTTTCATACAAGCAATATCACCTGCAGTAAAGAAATTCTTGATGGCGTTTTCCCAGGTGGGATTTTCTGGAAATTCTTCATCATTGGCATTTGGCTGCTCATTTACACTCATGATTACGTTCCTCCAAACAGTTGGTACTAAACGAAATATCTGAAAATTGTTAGGTGCATCCTAATGATTTGAGCCATCATTTGAACGAATGGCTTTACACGATGTGCAACTTAAAGTCTGAGGCAATTGATTGACCAGAATACTCCCCAATTCAAGGCATCAGAAAAAGCTGAACAAAACATTCATTCCGTCAGTTTATGTTGTTTTTTCTTGAAGAAACTCATACAAATCTCATATTAAATCTCATACACAACTTGGAAAGTTAGTGTTCTGAAACAGGGCTGAAACCTAGTATTTTTGTGAAAAAGCTGGAAAAGATTTATTTTGAAAGTCTTGCAAGACCAGGCTTTCAAAGCAACCTTTCAAGTCGTGTCTCATATTAAACCTCATACCCATAACTGATTGGGAAATCTTGAGGGCATTGCGGTGCAATACCCTCAAGATAAGTCCGTTTATCTCTCAGCACGAAAAATCCACGCTTTAGTGCCTCCGTTGGAGATGCTAAACTGCCAGGCTGTGTAGGTCAGATCAGATTTGGGTTAGGGTTGGACAGCATCGTACACTGGGATGGAGCTGAAATGGCCAAATGGCTATTCTGCTTTGCGGATGCGAAGGAGTAGCAACACGTTCATGGGAAAAATTGCCCAGATCCTGGAAGGGATTGTTGGCACAGCAGGGCTTTTGGCCTGGGAGCAGGTTGAGGTCAAAATTCAACAACAGATTGCAGCTGCTATCGATCCAGCCCTGGGATCGACGTCGCTTGTTGACTGTATTGTTTATCCCCAAACCCAGGCTGAACTGGCGGAAGTTATGCGCTGTGCCAGTTGTAACCGCTGGCGGGTGTTGCCCTGCGGGGCGGGCAGCAAACTGGGTTGGGGGGGGTTGGCATCAAATATCAATCTAGCGATCAGTACAGCGCGGTTGAACCGGCTGGTGGAACATGCCGTGGGAGACCTGACCTTTACTGCAGAAGCTGGAACTCGATTGGCTGACATTCAAGCGGTGCTGAATGCTAAAGGGCAATTTCTGGCGCTGGATCCGACCTGGCCGGAAACTGCCACTCTAGGTGGAATAATTGCAACTGCGGATACCGGATCTTTGCGGCAGCGGTATGGCGGCGTGCGGGATATGCTGCTGGGTTTTTCTTTTGTGCGGGCGGATGGCCAGATCGCCAAAGCGGGGGGGCGAGTGGTGAAGAATGTCGCGGGCTACGATCTGATGAAGCTGTTTGTGGGATCCTATGGCACGTTGGGAATTCTCAGTCAGGTAACATTCCGCGCTTATCCACAACCGGAGGCGTCCCAAACTGTGGTTTTAACTGGCACGGGAGATGCGATCGCAACTGCCAGCAAAACCCTACTGGCCTCCGCTTTAACGCCAGTGGCGATAGACATGCTTTCCTCCCAACTGGTTGCCGATCTAGAGTTGGGCACTGGCCTGGGACTGATGGTTCAGTTCCAGAGCGTAGCTGCCAGCATCCAGGAGCAATCGACTCGACTGCTAGATCTGGGGCATAGTCTAGATCTCCAAACAGCCCTCTACAGCGCTGCTGACGAAGCTGTTCTATGGCAGAAATTGAAACAACGAATGTCTCCAACGGTTCCAGAATCCACTATTACCTGCAAAATAGGAGTATTGCCCACCGCAGCTGCAGCCAGTTTACTGCAGCTCGATCGCCAGCTGCCCCAATCTGCCTTTGGTCTGATTCATGTGGGTAGCGGCTTAGGGAAATTGCGGCTTGCAGGCGAGGCCATGCAACCCGATATGATTCTGGCAGTGCGATCGCACTATCAGGCAAACAGTGGCTTCTTGAGTATTCTGCAAGCCCCGCCCACCCTTAAACAGCAGATCGATGTTTGGGGCTACACCGGCAATGCCCTCCAATTAATGCAAAGCCTCAAACAAAAATTCGACCCAGATACCCTCCTCAGTCCCAATCGATTTCTCAATGGCATCTAGTCAATCAAAGATCAGAAAATGGCAACGTGAAAAATTTTAAGGTGGGAGAGCTGAGCACTGAAGTTTGAAAACAGTAGGAGATCGAGAAGCGAGAAACGCAAGGGATAAAAGAGGAAAGAGCGCTCCCAAAACAAGGACTCCAATCAATTCTCAACAATAAACAATGAACAATGAACAACAAACCATTAATAACGAACAATGAACAATGAACAATGAACAAATTACTATTGAGAATGGCTTTGATGCCAAACATCCTCCCGATCCAGGATTGATTGATGCCTGCGTTCATTGCGGCTTTTGTCTCTCCATTTGTCCCAGTTACCGGGCGCTTGGTACCGAAATGGACTCGCCCCGGGGTCGTATTTATCTCATGGACGCTATTAATGAAGGTGAAGCGCCCCTTGCGGCTGCAACTGCCCAGCATTTCGACTCCTGCCTGGGTTGCCTCGCCTGTGTCAGTGCCTGTCCTTCCGGTGTCCAGTACGATAAGCTGATCGACGCCACCCGCCCCCAGGTAGAACGCAACTATCCCCGCGGCCTGCCCGATCGTCTGTTCCGGCAGCTGATCTTTTCCGTCTTCCCCTATCCAAACCGCTTGCGATTGCTGCTAGCTCCGTTACTGGTTTATCAAAAACTGGGTTTGTCCAAACTGATTCGTTCCACTGGGCTGCTGCCAAAACTCTCTCCTCGACTGGCGGCGATGGAGTTGAATTTGCCGCAGATTTCTGTCAATAGCTTTCAGGATACGTTGCCAACTCTGGTTCCGGCTCAGGGCAAGAGACGTTACCGGGTTGGCATGATTTTAGGCTGCGTGCAGCGACTCTTTTTCTCCGAGGTCAATGCTGCCACGGTACGGGTGTTAACGGCCAATGGCTGTGAAGTCGTCATTCCCAAAGCTCAAGGGTGCTGCGCTGCACTTCCCCAACATCAGGGGCAGCAAGCCCAGGCTCAGACTCTAGCGCGTCAGACGATCGACTGTTTCGAAGGCACCGACGTTGATGCTGTCATCATCAATGCTGCAGGTTGCGGTCATACTCTGAAAGAATACGGCCACATCTTGCAAGACGACCCGACCTATCAGCAAAAAGCAAAAAAATTTGCCAGTCGAGTTAAAGACGTACAGGAATTTCTCCAAACTATTGGTCTGACTGCGCCGCTCTCCCCTTTGAGCGATGGACCTCTCACCCTGGTCTATCAGGATGCCTGCCACCTGCTGCACGGCCAGAAAATCAGTCTGCAGCCGCGTCAGTTGCTACGACAAATTCCTGACGTTCAGTTACGAGAACCGATTGATGCGGCGCTCTGTTGCGGCAGCGCTGGGGTCTATAATTTGCTGCAACCGGAAGTTGCCGATGAATTGGGTCAGCAAAAGGTAGAAAACTTGCTTAATACGGGCGCGTCGCTGATTGCCTCGCCCAATCCAGGGTGCAGTCTGCAGATTCTTAGTCACCTGGAACGTCAGGGGAAGACGATGCCCTTAATGCATCCGATGCAGTTGTTGGACTATTCTATTCGCGGTATGAAACTCGAAGTATAAGCTAGAAGGCAGGAGGCAGAGGGCAGAGGGCAGAAGGGAAAGGTTGATCTGACTTTTCCCGTTATCTTTTGGAGAGAAAAAACTGCTCGATTCTAGCAGGCGGAAAACCCTGCAGGCTTGTGAGCAATTCTCGACAAGGCTAGATTATTGGGAATAGATTCAGGCTCCAGAATCCTTGCTATCTGGTAGTTGTAGGACTTAGTGGGAAAAGTCAGAAAGGTTGACTACTGCTATGTCCAGATAAAATCGTGCAAGTTCGTAGTGTGTACCTTAGGATTGTAGAATCTATCGGGTAAGCGTTACAGCATTTTCTACAACCCAACTCTATTGCATCCAATTTGCGCTGTCAGAAATTTGTAGCGACTGAGATGATGACTCAAAATGGAATCCACTCTACCCGATCGATCCATTCTTCTGCTTCGCTGGTTTCCCAAACGATCAGCAGTTCTTGGGGGAGTTGACCGATCGGTGTCCTGGGACGCACCCAAAAGAGACCCCAGAACGTTCGGCTTTCCTCGTGCTAAAATGCGGTTAAATGTCCTGGCATACTAGCCCGGTTGCGGGTAACCAACAACCGTTGAGAGAAGGCCAGATATTCCAACACAGCTGGATCCAGCGTGCCAAACGCAGGCGCACCTGGAGCGCCTTTTAATCTGCAGGCAATGGGTCAGTAGGGGAGTTTCTGCAGGGAGTTGGAGTGTTTCAGGGCATCCAGGGTTGCATTCCCTGTACAAAAAAGAACGGTGGTAATTTCTGCGATTAAGACGTTGACGAGATTGTGCAGGGCTGTTTCTGAGTCGCTGGCGGCTTGCAAGAAGGGGAAGGCTAAACCGGCGAGATCGGCTCCCAGAGCGATGGCTTTGGCAATTTCGAGACCATTGCGCAGTCCGCCGGAGGCAATGAGGGGAATGGTGGGTGCGATCGCGCGAATTGCCACAATACATTCTGCCGTCGGCAAGCCCCAATCCGCAAAGGTTCGACCCAGACGACGTTGCAGAGGGTTGTCAGCCCGTTCGCTCTCTACTTTAGCCCAGGAGGTACCCCCAGCACCAGCGACATCAATCGCGGCGACTCCAGCTCCAATCAACTGTTTCGCCATTCTGGCAGAAATACCGTTTCCCACTTCCTTGACGATTGTAGGGACAGGCAGTGCTTTGCACAGGGTTTCAATTTTGTTCAGCAGACCGCGAAATTTAGTATCGCCGTGGGTTTGAATGCATTCTTGCAGGGGATTGAGATGTAAAATTAGGGCGTCGGCTTGCAATAAATCGACGACGTGTTGACAGTGTTCCAGACCGTAGTCGTAGTTGAGTTGTACCGCTCCCAAATTCGCAAATAGGAGAATATCAGGGGCACGCGATCGCACTGCAAAAGTAGAGGCAAGCTGCGGATTTTCCAGCGCAACCCGCTGGGACCCTACGCCCATTGCCATCTTGTAATGCTGAGCGACCTCTGCTAAAGAATAATTAATGGTCTTGGCTTGTTCTGTTCCTCCTGTCATGGAGGAAATAAGAATTGGCAAGTTCAGTGCCTTTCCCAGGAACGTGGTTGCGATATCAATTTCATCGCGATCGAGTTCTGGCAAGCAGACGTGGCTAAAACGATAACGATCCAACCCGGTGGTGGTTTGATGAAACTGCACATCTTCGTCAAGACAGATCCGCAGATGGTCTGCTTTCCGAGTTTGAGTCTCTAACGACCCAGGTTTGGATAATTTTACCATTGAGTTACTCATAAATAACTGCGGTCGATCGCCAGACAAAATTGCAAGAAACAGATTGGGACATCATATAGGGTACGAACAAATGCGAAATCTTGAATTTTCAATTGCATTTTCTCCCCTTCCTTTGAACCCCTATCTACGCCTTCTAAATCGTCAAATATTGTCAAGCAATAACTTCACACTTCCGCAACAGAATTCCTGATTGGCTATGCTTTTCGATCGGACAGATTTTTAACTCGGAAGCATAGGTATACAGAAAAACACAAAGGTTTTTGATGAAATATTGATAACCTGATGTCCGAATAGTTGGTAGCCCTCTAACGATAAGGACTTTTGCATCTTCGGGTTCCACTCGCAGGCTCAAAAGTCTTTATTTGTCGATCGCTACCCAAGCTCTCAGCCGGCTCCTGTGATGCAATATTCCCGAAACAATACAATAGACTTGTCCAAGACCTGGAGTGGAAGCCCTCCTCCGGGGGGCTTCCACTCCAATTTCTGAATGAGTTTAATACACTTATTGATTGGTACTCCTCGGTTGCTAAACATTGCCCGTAACCCGTTACCTATCACCCACCAACGACTAACCATTAACCCCTATCCCATTGAGCTGATTAACTCTACCGCATCCCGTTCATCAAGATCCTGTAAGTAAACTTTAACTTGTTCTTCCTTTGCTGTTGGCAGATGTTTGCCTGTAAAGTCAGGGTGAATTGGCAGTTCTCGATGTCCTCGATCTACCAGTACCACTAACCAGATGGCTTCTGGTCTACCATATTCGTTTACAGCATTCAAAGCAGCTCTGGCAGTTCGTCCTTTATAAATGACATCGTCAACTAAAACTACGGTTTTACCCGAAAGATCCGACGGGATATCAGTTCTGGCAGGGGTGCGCAAGCCAATTCGATCCAGATCGTCTCGATAGAATGTGATATCTAATGCTCCAACAGGAACTTTCACCTGTTCGAGCACCTCGATTTGACGCGCCAATAGCTTAGCCAGAGGAACTCCCCGAGTATAAATGCCCAAAAGAACTAATCTAGAGAGATCGTCAGCAGCTTCGACAACCTGAGATGCCAGACGGTTCAGGGTACGGCGGAGTTCATCGGCGGAGAGAATCTCGACAATCTTTGCAGCCATAGGTGCTAGTCAGTCAGAGTGACTGTTTAAACGGAAACTACAACACGTTACTCAGTAAGCCCTCATTCAATGTAGAAGCTAGAGTGCTGCTGGAGAAAAATCTACAGGTTTTAACCTGGATAGGATTCAGGAATCCATAAGAATTCTAGATAGGGTAGAGATATTTGAAATGGTAAACGCTATTCCTAGCCATATCAGAAAACTATAGCGGGTTAGTTGCAATGCCTGACGAATTTGTAAAGGAGTAATTGGATAGATCGGATTACCCAGAAGTGGTTTTTGCTTCATGATGCCTCGATAACAGTTTGTCCCTCCCATTTGCACCCCCAATACAGCAGCATAGGCACATTCGCTCCAACCTGCATTAGGGCTGGGATCTGCGATCGCATCCCGGCAACAGACTCGCCAAACATACAACGGCTTACCCGACAATAAGGCCAGCGTCAGAACTGTTAGCCGACAGGGTAACCAGGTAAGAACATCCTCTAGTCTGGCACTACACCACCCCAGGTAAGTATAGGGAGCTTCCCGATAGCCAACCATGGAATCCAGAGTACTGGAAGCCTTGTAAGCCAGGGCTAAAGGGACGCTGCCCACGCCTGGGATTGCTGCACCAAGTAGCCCATAGAACAATGGGGCCATGACGCCATCTGTAGCATTTTCTGTTACAGTCTCCAGAACTGCTCGCAGAACTTCCGATGTTGACAAATTGTCTGTGTCGCGACCAACATAATTCTGGAGAACAGCCCGTGCCTGTTGCAAATTTCCAGCTCTCAAAGGGCACAGAACCTCTTCCGCTGCTGCTCTCAAACTCCGGCCTGCGAAACAACTTGCCAACAGTATGCTTTCTAATGCTAGCGCCAGCCCAAAATGGAATTGGTGGGCAATCCAGATGGCCAGCCAGCCAACAAAACCGCTCCCAATAGTCAGACCAATGGCTAACCCAATGCCTGCCCAACGTTGCCATTGGGGGTGCTGCAAAACGTTTAACGTTACCTTCCTGTAAGCATTAATTCCACAACCCATGATCCGCACAGGATGGGGCCATCCCCAGGGATCGCCAATGAGATAATCGAGACAAGCTGCGATCGCAAAAACAATCGATTGCCATTCCAACACCAGTAAAGTTCCCCACCTCCATTGTTAGCTCTAGAGCTTTGTCAACAGAAAAGACTGTAGCTTTTAAAGCGAATCCTACACAATAAAACTTGTTTCTTCTCCTTGAGCTGCCTGCCAGCTGCGAGCATCATAGTAGAGATCCTCCAGAGAAATAGCTTGCAAAGCTTCTTTTAGCTTGCGATGCAATTGGTGCCAGATAGTAAACGTCACCCAATCCTCTGCTTGTTCCGCATCGGGTTGATGCTGAGGTAAAGGATCGATTCTTTCGCCGACAGCATCTAATATTTGCTCCAAGGAAATTTGAGCAGGCGATCGAGCCAATTGATAGCCCCCCTGAGCCCCCCTCACAGAAACCACCAGACCAGCACGACGTAACTCAATCAAGAGTTTCTCCAAATAGGGTGCAGGTAAATCTTGGCGTTGTGCGATCGCCTTTACAGAAATAGGCCCATAACCTGATTGCAAGCACAAGTCGAGGAGCGCTTTAACACTGTAGTGTCCGCGAGTTGTCAGTTTCATAATTTAGCGAGAGAATCCATCCAGAACCGACTATTTTTTCTGTTTCATCTTTTAGGACAATATCTCATCATTTCTACGAAATTGAATTGTAAAATGCATTCATGTTTAAGAAGGCATTTTTTTTAAGTGCGAACCTTCAGATTTCTATAATTTAAGAATTGAAAACCTGAAAAACTATTAGATGCATAAAATCTTCGCCATGACTCAATTAGGTTCATAATGTATTGTCTAGCCATTAGTCTGAGTTGGCGAGATTCTCATTGATTTCAGTTTTTCAAGGTCAAGGGTTAATGTGAGGCAGCCCAAAAATATAAAGCAGATTCCCTGCCCGTCAGTTTTAACAGAACGTTAGCCTAGACATACTGGAAGCCATCGCATCTTGCCATATCTCAATTCTGAAAACCCAAGTCTTCCCGGACAGGAGATATCTTAACAACCAACCAAGCCCACACTAACTCCCTATTTACGAATAACAGGTGTGTTTCTGCAAAAATGAGATAAATCTTGTCTAAACCCTGTCTATTTTGGGATCTGGAGTTTTGCCTCCAGGGAAAACTCCACCTTTCAAAATAAATAGGGTTTATTCTGCGATCGAGAGTTTTGTTACCTGAAAAACAACAAATTTCAACATAGAGGGGGTAATCCTATTAGTCATCATTGGTACCAAAAACTTTGGACTCACCTGATTGCATTTCAAGAAAACTATATTAGAATTAGATAAATTGATTTATAGATTGATAGGGAGTGACTCTGTCAGTGTACTATAGTGTTGCAAGCTGAGTTTTGTAAGCTGATATAAAGTCAAGCTGCTTAGGTTTAGCTAAAACCAGCTGGGCAAGTACGGTAAGTCTCTTGACCTCTAGTTTCTGATTTAGATTGATGACTAAAAAGAAGAAAGAAGAACCCTTGAGCGGTGAAGCCCTAATTGCTAAGGTAAAAGAGCTAGAGCACCTTAGCAAAGAGAAAAAGGCTAGAGCCTGTGGCTACTACACTGTTACTAAAAATGGTGTAGAACGCGTTAACATGATGAAGTTCTTGAATGCTCTGATCGATGCAGAGGGCATTGAGTTAGATGGCAGACAAGATGCTAATGGCCGGGGTGGACGCAGTGCTGGCTATCGTATTAGAGTCCAATCAAATGGTAACTTGTTGATTGGCTCTGCTTACACCAACCAGATGGGCCTGAAACCTGGTGATGAGTTTGTAATTGCCTTAGGTCGAAAGCATATTAAGCTGACTCAAGTTGGGCAAGAAGAAGAGGAAGAAGAAGATGATGATGATGATGACCTCTGAGACTCAATCGGCTCCTAGTGTTTCATGCTCAAAACATCAGTGACTTGAGTTTCTCTTTTTATGTAGATTTGTACCCCTGCTCAAGTAATAAGTGGGGGTAGTTTGATCGGTAAGGGAACGTAAGTAACAGGTATTCATTTTTTCCGTTTAATCTCAAGGTTTTTATCTTTAACACTTTGCTGGGATTCTGTGACGATTCTCAGGGCACGATCTATCTCTGTGGCTAAATCTGTCTATGATAATGGAGTTGAATTTTTCAGGTTTTGCTAAGTTCTTGAAAGAGACTTATCAATTGATTTCTTTATCTTTCATTTAGCCTAGATTCTGTCTAATTGCCTGGTTATTTCCATGAATTTTCTTGGTAATCAATATCCCAATCTTATAGTGGTTTTTAAACTGGTTAAACCCAGACTCTCTGGGGCAGGTTGACAATATAAAGCTTCTACAGCAACTCCCTGCTCAAAATTTTGGAGATCTAAACAGCGGCAATTAATAGGGAAGAGTTTGCTCTTCTATCAGATTGGGTTGAAATGTTTTTCAAAGAGGAGAGAGTATAAAGGAGCGAAGAACTTAGCCCTTGAACAGATAGTTGACTCCAAGTCTGAATCTTTCTTGATTAGATTACAAAACATTTTTTGCCACCCTAAACCCGTAGAGCTATAAAACAGCAGCAGGCTGAAAATGCCCACCCTACCTATAGACTCCCCCAATAGTGGGATATGCCCTCTCGCCTGAGCCTCAGTGAAGTGATGACGATCGTGATTGCCTTTCATGGCTCAGGTTTCCGCACTTACAAGGTGTAAAACTCCTTGCAAGTAGCTGCCCCATTGATCAGCCGCCTTCCCCCATCTGGTCAGCTACAACCGTTTTGTTGATTTGATGGCGATCGCATAAAGAAACTCTGGCGTAAGGCAGAAGGCAGAGGGCAGAAGGAGAAAACCACAACGGTACAAAGGACACCAAAAAGGCTGTTAGATGAGGGGTAGGACTGAGAGGTGTTTTCGAGCTAATAAAAAAGCTAGCTCTCTGGGGAGCTAGCTGGGTGTTTCTCAATTGCGTTGTCTTCTCAAACGAAGAAATCTGTACTGCACGTTCCCAAGCGAGCAGCCGGTAAGATTTCTTAATATTATATATTGTAACAGCCAACACAAATTTTCTCCATCAAATTTCTCTCAAGCGCGGGATTAATTCGGCCAGGTTGCAGGGGCGATGGCGAGAATCCAGCTGCTGACTGACGATCTGCCAGCCGGTCCGGCAGGCTCCGGTGGAACCGGGCAGGGAAAAAATGTAGGTTCCGTTGGCCACGCCAGCCAGAGCGCGGGATTGCAGGGTTGAGGTTTTGATTTCTTCATAGGAAATGGCACGGAAAATTTCGCCAAAACCGGGAATTTCTTTGTCTAGCAGGGGTTGGATGGCTTCGGGGGTGCCGTCTCGCCCCGTGACACCAGTGCCGCCGGTGGTCAACACCACCTGTACAACCTCATCTGCAATCCAGCGGGAGATTGCGGCCCGGATTTTGTAGATGTTGTCTGGAATGATGAGCTTTTCTGCCAGTTGATGCCCAGCGGCAAGGAGGCTGTCTGCGAGCAGTTTTCCGGATTTGTCGGTGGTTTCGGTGCGCGAGTCTGAAACGGTCATTACCGCGATGTTCAAGGACAGGAATTGCGGGGTTTCTGTCATAACTGTTTTTCCCGATCGCTGCTTACAATGGGTTGGCTTGCACGCTCGAAGTTAAGGAACCAGAATTAAATAAGATATAGGATCCTATCAGGGTAATCCCTTGTGGTTGCCTCGATAGGACAGGGTACCCACAAGGGGCACCCCTACAGATTGACAAATTATTAAATTCTCATTCCTAAGAGAGTGCAGCACTGTAATCTTGCCCAGTTTATCAGAGGCAAACTGTTGTGAATTCGTTTTCAAGTCCTGTTGCAGTCCGCAATCTCGCTCGCTCGGGAGAATGGGTAGAGCCGACGCCAGGTTTGGCACCGGGCTATGTGCAAGCTAATCTGGTGGTTTTGCCGCAGGCGCTGGCATTTGATTTTCTGTTATTTTGTCAGCGCAATCCTAAGCCTTGCCCAATTCTGGATGTGACGGATGTGGGGGAGGCGGAGCCGCGAAAGGTCGCACCGGGGGCCGATCTGAGAACTGATGTGCCGCGCTATCGGGTTTTCCAGCATGGCGAGCTGGTTGAGGAGACGGTTGATATCCGCAGTGTCTGGCGGGACGATCTGGTGGCGTTTTTGATTGGCTGTTCGTTTACGTTTGAGGCAGCGATGTTGAGGGCGGGTTTGCCGGTGCGGCATATTGAGGAAAGCAAAAATGTGCCGATGTATCGGACGAATATTCTGTGCCATTCTGCGGGACGGTTTTCGGGGCCGTTGGTGGTGTCGATGCGTCCACTGTCTGGAGCGCAGGCGATCGAGGCGGTGCAGTTGACTGCGCCTTATGCGAAAGCCCATGGTGCGCCGGTGCATCTTGGAGATCCGGCTGCGATTGGGATTGCGGATCTGGCTTGTCCTGATTTTGGCGATGGGGTTTCGATTCGCGAGGGTGAGATTCCTGTATTTTGGGCCTGTGGGGTCACGACTCAAGCGGCCATTCTTGAAGCCCGACCAGAGCTGGCGATTACCCATGCGCCGGGACATATGTTTATTACAGATTTGAAGGAGGAGATGTTGTTTTGAGGGAAGTGGTCAAACACCATTTGGTGTGGGGAGTGGTCAACCAGTCAGGATTTTTGAGCGCATGGGTTTGCGCTCAAAAATCCTGACATAGAGGACTACCTTAGATTGTTGGTGTCTCCGTTGGAGGTGCTAGCCTTTCCTGTTTTGTGCTTGGGGACTGACCGAGCTAGTTTGGTGCGATAGAGCTGGGTTGTAGAAAAAATTATAATGCTTAGCCGATAAAGTTTGCAGCACTTTAGTGCTGACTATGAGCTTTGTGCCATTTTCAGAGTGTTGTGCCCCTACTTTCCGGATCTCGGGGGACTACTGCAGAAGGTTGGATCGCCCTGCAACTGAGTGTATCCAAACTATTGGGAGAGTTGATGGGTAGGTGGTCATTGTGCAGAAAGAGCTGCGTTCGGTATCCTTGAACGCTCAGGAGCGATACCCACTCTATACGAAAGATCTCCTTATTGTTGGCCCAAAAATTCTGGATGCATTCCCTACAACCGAGTGTAGATTTTGGGACATGAGTGGGTCTACAAGGTTATTTTGGGGTTGGGGGCAGGTTCAAAATAATCTTTATTCAGATGTTTAAACGTGAAGTAATTGATGCAACAGTTGAAGGGGAGCGAGGATGGCCAGTCAGGAACATCTTGTTGCAATTAGACAGGGAGTGGAGGTATGGAATCTCTGGCGGGCAAGTAATCCTGCCGTCGAGGCGGATTTGAGTGGAGTCGATCTGAGCGGGGTTGATTTTTATGGCATGAATCTCAGTCGGGTTAATCTGTGCGGTACGGGGCTGGGAGGGGCGGATCTTTATGGGATTGAGCTGAGCGAGGCGAATCTGAGTGGGGCGAATCTGAGCGGGGCGAATCTCTGTCGGGCTTATCTGAATGAGGCAAATCTGAGTGGGGCTTATTTGCGAGAGGCAAATTTGCGGCAGGCGAATTTGAGTCGGGCTGATTTGCGGCAGGCAAATTTGCGGGAGGCGAATCTGAGCGGGGCTTATCTGAGTGGGGCCGATCTCTGTCGGGCTGATTTGACCTGGGCGAATCTGCGGGAGGCAAATCTTTCCTGCGTTCAGGCTCTGGGGACCCGGTTTGCAGAGGTTAATTTTACGGGCGCTTGCTTGGACGGATGGTGTGTGAGTCATTTGACCAATTTTGAGGGGGCGGTTTGCGAGATTGGTGAAGTGTTGGTGGGGGAGGTGCGGCCTTATTGGCGGCTGGTTTGAAGGCCGATTTGTTGTTTTTTGTCGAGGTCATCTCTTAATCAGGTATTAAGCTTCGGAGGTTTTGGGGCGCGTTGTTGGAGAATGACTCTACACCTTTTGTGCAATAGGTAGCTGGCTCTAATGCGAATTTTTCATGCTTCACCGCCGACGGAGACCGAGACGCGATCGCGAATTTTACACGCCGCTCAACAGTTGTTTGCTCGGAGGGGCTACGATGGGACGACGACCCGAGATCTGGCGCAGAAAGCAGGTGTGGCGGAGGGGACTCTGTTTCGCCATTTTGCCAATAAGAAGGCCATTTTAGTGGAGGTAGCGACTCAGGGTTGGGCAGAAATCCTGACAGATTTGCTGACTGAGTTGAGCGAGATGGGCAGCTATAAGGCTGTGAAGCAGGTGATGCAGCGACGGATGCTGCATTTGCATGATAATGCTGATATTCTGCGGGTCTGTTTTATGGAGTCGCAGTTTCATCCGGAGTTGCGCGATCGCATTCAGTCAGAGTTGATCGAGAAAATGACAGATGTAGCAGAGGCTTTCTTCCAAACGGCAATGGAGCGAGGCATTTATCGGCCGATGGATGCCAGAATGGTCGCACGCGTTTTTCTCGGCATGTTTGTGGTGTCTGGCTTCAGCCACAATACCATTATGGATCCGACGGCTTCGCCTAAGGCCATGCAGAAAATGGCAGAAGGGATTGCCGATATTTTCCTCAATGGTGTGCTGGCCGAACGTGCGATGAAGTAAAAAAGGCAGGGGGCAGAGGGCAGAAGAATTAATCCCAATTTGGCTTGGAGATGAATCAATAAAATTGGCGGAATGCTTGCCCAGAAAGGCGTTCTCCAATCCAAAATCGCCAATCTAAAATCCAAAATGGTATAACCTATGCCCCTTGTAACTGACTCACCAAGACAACAGAAATCTCTGAGCTTTGACGAGTTTCTCAGCCATTATAGTAGCGATTATCGCTACGAGCTGATTGATGGAGAGGTGTTCGACTTGGAACCTACAGGCCAGCATGAAGAGGTTGTTGACTTCATTACAACGAAAGTCTGCGTACAGATCGCCAAAGCAGGCTTATTCTGGTTTGTTCTTCAGCAGGGACTTTTGCGTCCTTCGAATACTGGGATGACGGCATTCCGGCCTGGTGTCGCAGTCGTCGATCGCGTGGATGGAGAGTATAAAATTCAGTTATTTCGGGGCGATCGACCCATCATCTCTGCCATATTTCCCCAGCTGAACTTGACCGCTGAGCAAGTGTTGAGCGCGGGTGGGTGAAATGGCTCTATAGACTAAAAGTCAATGTAGTGGACTGACATCGCTAATTTATTGCAATAGAATTAGGGATAGGCAAAGCTGTAACACTTGCTCGACAGGCCCTATAGCACTAAAGTGCCCACTACAAAATTGCACTATTTTAGCTGTGTCATATCAGTAGCGATCTAATACAGCTGACCCGAACCAATAGAGCTGTATAGTGGCAGAAGCTGTAATGCTTACTCGATAGACTTTGCAGCACTAAAGTGCCTACTACGAGCTGGCACAATTTTAGTTGAGTCAAAGCAGCAGTCAAGTTGTACCTTATACCTTTTGCCTCCTGCCTTCTTATCTATGAATTGCCTTCTGCCTTTTGTCTTCTGCCTCCTGCCTTCTTATTATCAACCGCTAACCTTTTTCTTCTGAGACAAGATGGGCAATAAGGAAAGGAGGGTGAGGAAGCTCAGGGCCAGGAAGAAGGGGAGATGATTGCCGCTGTGGAGGGCTTGCTGGCCGGTGACGCCGAGCCAGGTATAGGCCAGGGTGCCGGGGATGATGCCGAAGAAGGTGCCGAGGGCGTAAGGTTTGAGGTCAATGGGGGTAAGACCGAAAAGGAAGTTGACGACGTTGAAAGGGGAGATGGGGGCGAAGCGAATGGCCAGGACAAAGATCAGGGGTTTGCGGGTAACGGCTTGATTGAAGCGAGCAAGGGATTTGTGTTTGCCGAAGTGCCGTTGGCTCCAGTTGCGGAGGAAGTGGCGCGCTGCCCAGAAAGCACCGATGGCTCCCAGGGTGGCACCGATTAAGGAACAGAGCGTTCCCCAGAGAAGACCGAAGACGGCACCGCCTGCGATGGTGAGGAGGGTGCCGGGGATGCCCAGCATGGTTGCGATCGCATAAACCCCTATAAAAATACCAGCGCTCCATTGCCCTAATACTCTGAAGTGATAGGTGAGAGCGTCGCTGTCAAATAAGATTTTGAGCGGGCTGAGGCAGCAGAGCAATATCAATGTTAGGACTGCGATCGCAAGCCAAAGATACTTGTTCTTGAGCAATCGAAGCGGTATTGGCCAGCAGCTATGCATTGTGTTGAGTCTCTCTCATTTCGTTCAGCACCCTTCCCGTGGCGATCGTTTATCCCTCTATTGATTCTCTATTGATTCTCTATTGATTGATGTCGTTTAACCTCATGCTGGTTTGAAATTTTGGGTTGCGTTCATGGGAAAAGTCCAGATTTCAAACAGACAGGATTGATACCAATTTGACTTGAGAATGCGATCCACAAATTTACGGAACGCTTGCCCAGCAAGGCTTCCCTTAATCCAAAATTACCAATCTGAAATCCAAAATGGTCTTACGGATAATTAAACACCCTTTAAATAAGTTTTTCCTGAGAGCAGGCGATAAGAATTCAAAATTCAAAATCCAGAAAAATGACGGGCTGACTGCTCCCGAATTTTGTGTGGCTGCAATTGAAGCTAGCTTTTTAGACAGAAGTGTCAAATGATATCATGCAACTGCTGGAATTACAGGATGCGTCATAAGCGATACAGTTGGTATTCTCTTCTCTGCTTACGGTGATGTCGATTCTCTCAACGAATGAGAAGATTATTTTAAGCAAGCGTTTACCTCTTTTCTGCCCCTTTCCTTGGTCCTTTCAAATCTCTGTTAGCGGCAATTGTTTGGCCGCTAAGACGTAAAGACTTGTACGAGACTTACCGATCTTTTGAAGTCGACATTCAATATTGCCAGCACTCTCAGCAGCAAGCCGATAAGATCCAGCAGCATTTACTAAACCACCATGACTGTGAAACTTCAACTTATCTTGGCTTTAACTTTGCCGAACCGTATATCCCCACAGCCTTACAATCAGCCCAAAATGCAGGCGTAACGAAGCTGGTTGTCGTCAATCAGGGTGCCGCCTATTCCGAAGAGGTAGTTCTCCAAAAATCCTTACTTGTTTACCACTACCGGACTTTGGACAATAAAAATCGGCTCCCCCCTCTCTGGAAGCAAGTATAAGACCATCAATTCAAAGGTTGACGACCCATTAGGCCGCCACCCCAACCGTTGTCTGGCCTGATTTTCCCTTTTTGACCCCCTGGAGTTTGCTGTCAGCGGTTCGATCGCCAGCGAGCAGGCATTGCATCCAGAATTGGCTGTGGGTGTCTAGTAGGTTTGCGATCGCACCAGCATCAGCAGTGGCTTTGATCAAGTATCCGAATCTTGCATCCCCATAAGCATTAATACCAATAACCAGCGCGTCTCGTGCCATGAAGTTGGAAGTGCCTGTTGAATCCGTCTTTCTTTAGCATCACCAGGTGGTGATTGGGGAGTCCTCTACAGGTAAGGATTTTTAAGCGCGCTGGTCGAGTCCAAAACAATCGGTGATATCAAATCAGATACCAATTGACCTGGAGATGCAATTGATGAAATTGGCAAAACGCCTGCCCAGTAAGGTTCTCTTCAACCCAAAATTGCCAATCTAAAATCCAAAATGGTATAACGCTGCTTTTTTCCATCGGTTGTGCCACCCTGGAGGAGAAGGGATGGGATTGGGGTTCTATAGGATCGGGGGTGCGATCGCGATGACACAATTGTGCAGTGCAGTCTAGTCGGTGAATATGGCTACGCCTTTACTTTCCTTGTCAGGCTATTGCAGCCTGGAGCAAATCTATGATAGTGCCAGAAGTGTCGTTTATCGGGGAGTGCGAGAGCGCGATCGCAAACCCGTTGTCATTAAGCTGCTGAAGCGGGAATATCCCACCCTCACCGAGCTGGTGCAGTTTCGCAATCAGTATGCGATCGCCAAACACCTGGAGCTACCCGGCATCATTCAGCCCTACAGCCTGGAGAACCACCGCAACGGCTTCGCCCTGGTGATGGAAGACTTTGGCGGTATTTCGCTGCGAGAATATGCGCGGGAATGGGGAATGGGGAATGGGGAACAGGGAACAGGGAACGGGGAACAGGGAACAGGGAACGGGGAACGGGGAACAGGAAAGGAGGAACGAAGTGAGGAGGTTGCGGTTGGGTGTTTGCCAGTGGGAGAGTTTTTGCGGCTTGCGATTCAGATTGCCCAGGTTCTGGAGGGTCTCTATCGTCAGGGCGTGATTCACAAAGACATCAAACCGCAAAACATTCTGATTAACCCCAGTAGCAAACAAGTCAAGCTCACGGACTTCAGCATCTCCTCCTACCTGCCCCGAGAACACCAACCTCTACACCATCCTAGCGTGCTCGAAGGCACTTTGGCCTACATGTCGCCGGAGCAAACTGGCCGGATGAATCGTGGCCTGGACTACCGCACCGACTTCTACTCCCTGGGGGCGACCTTCTACGAACTGCTGAGCGGTCAATTACCCTTTACCAGCACTGACCCAATGGAACTGGTTCATTGCCACCTGGCCCGGTCGCCACGACCACCCCATGTTGTCAATGAGGCCGTTCCTGCCACTCTATCAGCGGTCGTGATGAAGTTGCTGGCCAAAGCGGCTGAAGATCGCTATCAGAGTGCCATTGGTCTGCGGTACGACCTGGAGCAGTGCTTCAGCCAGTGGCAGGCCCAACAACACATCGACACCTTTGTCTTAGGGCAGCGCGACATCGCTGAACGCTTCATTATCCCGGAACAGCTCTACGGACGGGAGGAGGAAGTGGCAGTCTTACTCGCTGCATTTGAGCGGGTGGCGGGAATGGGGG